>Ga0081540_1000866_pt1 | contig 27385 bp, 48 predicted proteins | sample TabmetS2T1R1_FD_71024 | JGI IMG/M metagenome (GOLD analysis project Ga0081540, IMG submission 71024) | Tabebuia heterophylla rhizosphere microbial communities from the University of Puerto Rico - S2T1R1 | ecosystem: Host-associated > Plants > Roots > Rhizosphere ...
TCATGGGCCTTGCAATGACAGGAGAGCTGCAATGGAGCATTATGTCGGACTGGACGTATCGCTAAAGCAAACAGCGATTTGCATTATTGATCGGACAGGAAAGATTCAACGCGAAGGAGTGGTTCATTCTGATCCGGAAGCGATCGCAGCATTCATCAAATCAAACGCGTCACATGTCGTGCGGATCGGACTCGAAACGGGAGCAACGTCGACATGGCTATGGACCGAGTTGAAGAAGCTAGGGCTGCCCGTCATCTGCATCGACGCCAGGCACGCCAAAGCGGCTTTGAAAATGCAGATCAACAAGAGCGACCGCAACGATGCCGTAGGCATCGCCCGCATCATGCAATGTGGATGGTATAAGGAGGTGCGCGTCAAGGACCTCGACAGCCATGCGGTGAAGGCTCTGCTCGTCAGTCGGGCTCTGCTTGTCAAGATCAAGCGGGATCTCGAGAACCAAGTTCGCGGGCTCTTGAAGAACCTCGGGCTTGTTATTGGCCCAGCAAAGATGAACGTATTCGCATTGCGCGCTGCGGAGCTCACCAAAGATCGGCCGGAACTCGCCGTTGCGGTAACGCCGCTGCTTGCCGCCCGAGTAGCCATCGACCAGCGGGTTGCGGATCTCGACCGTAAGGTCATGAGGCTCGCGCGCAACAATGCTCAAGCGCGACAGTTCATGACAGCACCCGGTATCGGTCCGATCACGGCTCTTTGTTTTCTTGCAACGATCGATGACCCTAGGCGCTTCAAAAGGTCAAGAAGCGTCGGAGCTTATGTCGGATTAACGACCCGACGACACGCATCCGGCGAGATCGACTGGACGGGTCGAATCTCGAAGTGCGGCGACAAAATGTTGCGTAGCTATCTCTACGAAGCAGCCAATGTGCTGCTCACACGCGTAGCAAAATGGTCAGCGCTCAAAGCCTGGGGCATTCGGCTTGCGAAACCAAGCGGGCTGCGCAAAGCCAAGGTTGCGGTTGCCCGAAAACTTGCGGTCATTCTGCATCGGATGTGGATCGATGGTAACGAATTCAAATGGTCATCAAAGGAGACTGCCAACCAAACAGCATAAGATTATCGAATTCCCGCCGATCGCCGGCGGGAACCAAGGTCCCTGCCGGGACGCTGGCGTTGGTGAGATCGCTCTTGGCCTTGCGATGCTCAAAAAAGCAAGCGCGCTTTAGACATTGATCCACCGGCGTCATCCAACGCCATCATGCGGAGGGCATGCCCCTACCGCGGAGAGAACCATGAACCCGGCAAGGATGTGTTTGGAGAGTCTTGACCGCAGGCCCGGAATTAGAGAACGGCCAAGACCCACAACGGACTTTGGGCGTCTGCCGGAAACACGCGCTCGTGTGGATACGAAGAGGTGACGGCATCCTCCTCAAGTCTGTCGCAGAGCAAGCTTGTCGTCACTCGCATTCATTGCCTTCAACGGCGTGATGGCTGCTGCCCTTCCGGCTTCGCAGGCGGCAGTTGTTCTGCTTCGCGCTTGCCATTATGATGCGGCTCAGCAAACAACTGGTCTGGACCCAAATAGGATCACTCCATGCCGACCGCGGGTTTGGCGCCTCTCGACGAGACCATTACGATCGCAGAGCTTACGCGCGATCCTTATCCGATCTACAGACGGCTGAGACGCGAAGCGCCCGTACTACGGGTCAAATCCGTAGGCCGTACCTTCCTCACCAAGGCTGGCGACACCAAATACGTGAAGGACAACGCGGCGTTGTTCAGCTCCAACGACCCGAACACGCCTATGAAGCGCGCCTTTCTCGCGCATACGCTGATGCGCAAGGACCACGACGAGCACCGGACCGAACGGATGGCGATGATGCCGGCTCTGATGCCGAAGACGATCGAAACCGTCTGGGCGCCGCTGTATGCGAAACTGGCCGCCTCGTATCTTGACCGGCTGCCGCGGGGCGAGGTGGTCGACCTCTTTTCCGCTCTCGCGGGACCGCTTGCCGCACGGATTCTGGCGAATGCGATGGGCGTTCCGGATGCGAGCGATGAGGACATGCAGCGATGGTCGCAGACGCTGATTGACGGCGCCGGCAATTTCGGCTGGACACCGGGGCCTTTCGAAGCGACCGACGTCGCCAATGCGGAGATGGACAAATGCATCCGTGCCAACGCCGAACGTGTGCGGGCCGAGCCGGATTCCTCGGCGCTCTCCTTCATGGTGAATGCGAAGAATCCGATTCCGGAAAGCCAGATGATCGCCAATGTGAAGATCGCGATCGGCGGCGGCATCAACGAACCGCGTGACGCCTTGCTGACGGTCCTCTACGGCCTGCTCACTAATCTAGATCAGCTTGAAGCTGTGCGGCCAGGCGACAAATGGCGCTCTGCCTTCGAGGAAGGGGTGCGGTGGGTGGCACCGATCCAAGCGAGTTCGCGGCTGGTCATGGAGGACACGGAAATTCGCGGCTATTTCATCCCGAAGGGCGACACTGTGATGACGATCCAGGCGTCGGCTAACCGAGACGAGGAAGTCTTCGAAGACGGCGAGAACTACAATGGGCTACGCGAGCCCAATCCTCACCAGGCCTTTGGCAACGGCCCGCATCACTGCGCGGGTGCGCACCTTTCGCGGCGAACCGTTGGCGCGATCCTGCTGCCTATGCTGTTCGAGCGCTTTCCCCAAATGACCTTGCCTGATCCTGCGGGCGTGCGCTGGCACGGATTCGGGTTCCGCGGCCCGCTCAATCTACCGGTCCTCCTGCAGTAGGACCCGGCGCGACGGGAAGGCTGTTTTGTTTACCTCATCGCCTGCCGAGGATCGTCCGCAATTCCCTTTGAGAGCTTGCCGGCGAAGCTGCGCGGCAGGTTTTTGGCATGGATCACCCCTGGTTGGTCCCGCTCGCCGCGCAAGCTGGCGATGCGATTGAATAACATCGGGACGTCGTCTTTTGGCCCAGGGCATGCCGGCGCCCTCGCTAGGCGCGCACCTTGCGTTCGCATGTTCCGAGCGCGATCTTCCGGGCGAACGAGGCGGCGTCAGTTCGTTTCGCTGCTCGGGTCAGCTGCGCTGGCGCCGCTCACCGCATGGCGTGTGTATGGGGACCAACGCGACGGACTGGAGAAGGAGGTTCGCGAGCTCATCAACGGTCGCGTGATCGCGATCGCCCGGCACGCGATGGCCGACGGAGCTTGGCTTACAACGCACGAAGATATCACGGACCGCGCCCGGAGCGAGAACGTGTCGCCTTGTACACAATCATTAGTGTCCAATGGTTGTCGCCCCGTGCCGTTCGTGATGAGATGATCGTCTTTGTCGCGATGGCGGCGTTGCTCGCCATCGTGCCCGCGATCGGCATCTATCCGTTCTTCGTGACGCAGGCGCTGTGCTTTGCGCTGCTGGCCTGCGCGTTCAATCTGCTGATCGGCTTCGGCGGCCTGCTGTCCTTCGGCCACGCGATGTTTCTGGGGACTGCCGGCTACGTCACGGCACATCTGCTCAAGGTCGGGCAGATTTCGCTTCCATACTGGGTCGGGCATTCCGACGATCCGTTTTTCCGTCGCGCGCTGAAACTCGCGAAACAAATCCGCTCCGTCGCGCAGGCTGCCGTTGCACCTCGCGCAGGGCGCACCCGCGCCGCCGCAGGCGTGCGGTCCTTCCCACGGTCGGTCCGGATGATTCTCGCAGACCCCGCTGGGTTTCCTCGCAACAGGGGGCTTTTCATCGGATCGCGTCGCGGGCAATGAGCGCGCCTTGAACGAATCGTGGTCCGCGGCGTGATACAAAAGACGATACAACCTGATCGGCTTACCATCCTCTGGGGCGTCTGGACGGTACTCGCTGCCGCCGCATTTGGCCTACTGCTTTCCTAGCCAGCATGAGCCGTAGCTTGTGCGAAAAGTGCCAAGACATCGACAGGGCAATTGAGCGTTACCTAAACTTGGCCGCCCGGGTCACCGATGCGCTCACGTTGAAGGGGTTGGAGCAGTTGATCGAAAAGCTCGCAGCTGAAAAGGCCGCTTTGCACACCGATCCAATCAAGGATCGCCGCCAAACGCGAGCGCCTCCGCCGCGCTGAGTACGCGGCGGAGCCGTCCGCTGGAGGAGTCACACGAAGGGCAAGACGCCCTCCGGACTAGAAAGTTCCCATCAAGAAAATGCCCACCGGGCCGAGGGACGCGGCGGGGCAAGTGTGCAAGTGATGCCGGACAGGTAATCCGGCAGGCTGCACCATAAAGGCCAATCCCTCATTTTGAGTTGCGAAGCTACGAGGACAACTCAGCGGTACCGATCGGTAGCCATTGCCGCTCCCCACCTTGATCCAAATCAATCTCGCGCCGGAACCGGGTTCCTAAGCTGTACCTTGCCGGCCGCCTATGCGCGAGGTCCGGCGTCCCCGCGTCGGACCTCGACTTTTTGACTAGCGAGGGTACTCGCAATGCAGCGACCCGATTGGATCATGATGACATGGTGTGCGTGGACGCTGTTTCTGCCGGGAGCTTTCGTCTACGTCGCGTTCTTTGTGAGATGAAGCCTTCAGTTGGCGACGGTTCCCGTCGTGTCCCGCGTGATCCCAAATGCCCATCAACCCGAGGACGATTCTGGCTCCGGCTTTTCCACAATGCGCCAATCATGAAAATCATAAAAGCCGGACCACATCTGCACAGTCTCTTCGCAGTTGATGCAATCGAAGCGACCGGACTGTCTGCCTCCTCTTGAAGTTTGTCTAAACAGGTAGAGCGTCTGGCACTCAGAGCAAATCGCTAGCACGTCAACCGAACGATGATGATCCGTCATATTCGCTTCTCACGTTGGGCGCTCGGACAGGTCCATCCAGGATTTGTGTTTCCGCCTGACTCAGTGAAACTGATGCGGTTGCTAGGCACTATTTGCTCACGATGGCGATCCTCTTACACAGTTTTTCTGTGCGGTATGGGATTTCGGCAGGGTGACGTTAGCACGCCGTTCTTAAAGATCGCATGCACTATGTCGACCTCGATGTCGTCGATTTGGATAGCGCGCGTTCGCTGAAACGGCGGTCCTTATCCTTGGTTTGGCGATTTCTGCCGCTGCAAGGCGCGCTGTAGAATCGATATGAGGGCCAGCGATCGTTTTGCGGTAATTGATGTGTCGCTCACCTCGCAGCGAGAAGGACGCACCAGCGGTCCTGAGAATTTTCAGCCACCAGCGAAAAAGGATTTTTAAACACAATCGGTCAAAACCGGAAGTTGCAACGATCCGTGGCTGCCATGGTCATTCCGGCAGTCCGAGACATCTTCCGCACCGCATTTAGAAACTATCAAGTCAGACAGCGGACTGTGGTTACTGGTCGACACGACAATCAACCTTCGAACCCCGCTGATCATCTAAGAAAAGTCAAGTTATTCGTGCTCATCTGGCTGCCAAACGAGCAGAGCCAGCAATGCCGACCATTGTGAACTTTAGAACTCGTTCTGCAACAAAATGCGCAAACAGAATGCGAGCACGGCGGCGCTGCTAGCGTCTCTTGCACGTGGACTGGACTGGATAGGCGAAACAGATTTCAGAAATAAAGAAGACATACACCAAGCACTTTTTTTCATCGCGCCGTCGAATGCGCACAACTGACAGTGGCTGAACATTGTCGGCGGCATGCTCACGATCAGTGGCGAGAAGCGGAGCGACTGCGCTACATTCGCGAGGTTTTCGGAGCCCCGCGTTTTTCGAGTTTTTCAACACAATCGATGGCGGGTTCAACTGATCGCCGCAACACATTCTGCGAACTTCTCAGCTGGGGTTTGATAGAGCAAGGTTTTTCGTGGCCTTTCATTGAGCTGCCTTGCGATCGCGCGAGCTTGGCTTGGCTATCAGGGACAGAACGGTGCCACGCGGAAGATACTGGCGCAGCAGTCTGTTCGTGTTTTCGCTTGAGCTACGCTGCCAGGGACAGCGAGGATCGCAGAAGTAGATGTCGACCTCGGTGGCCAATGTCAGGCGCTGATGGTCCGCGAGCTCTTTGCCTCTGTCCCAGGTCAACGACCGGTAAAGTTCGCTGGGCAATCGCGCCGATTGCTTGATGAGCGCCGTGACAACGCTCTCGGTGTCTTTGTTCGCGACCTTGACCAGCATCACGTAGCGCGAATGGCGCTCGACAAGTGTTGCGACATAGCTGTTCTTCGATCCGCCAATCAGGTCGCCCTCCCAGTGGCCCGGGACCGCACGATCCTCAACAGATGCCGGTCGTTCTCTGATGGATACGGCATCCTTGATCTGGCCGAGCCCGTTCCGTTTCAGGCTGGCGTGCCTGGGGAGCGGCGGATCGTGCGTTTCGCTCTCAGGTGTTCAAGCAGCTGTTTTCTCAGCACGCCGCGCGGCTGAATGCGATAAATCGTCTCGTGTGACACCTGATTTTGTGGCTCCCCCGGATATGTGAGCTTGAGCCAGCCAGCTATCTGTTCTGGCGACCATTGTCGCCGCAGCCCAATCGATAATGTCCGCCTCAAGAACGGGTGGCAAGCCAGCTTGCAAAGCTTGGGACGCCGCGTGGCACGGCGTGGACGCGGTTGACCGTCTTTACGGAGCCCCGCCCAATCGAGCCGGCGGGAGCTTGATTGGGTAAGCTTTACTCGTCGTTCTTCCGCAGCCGCGACCAGAGCAGGGTGTAGCCCGCACTCAGCTCGTCGCCTTGCGAATTGAATGGACCGCCATCTTGAACGCGGGATCGTCGAGCTTGAGCGAGAGATAGTCGCGGCCCTCCTCGGAGCGCTTCGATGAAATTGCGTCGGTTTCCGACCCCAGCGCATAGACACGATGCCGGAGCCCTGCGCTTGTGGCTGGCTTTTCGCGCCGACAATACCGCTTTTGCCTCCCACTGTTTCTTTTCCTACCCCGAACCGATCCGACCTCTTGTCGAGCCGAACCGAGACCCGCCATCTTCTCCCGGACTTGTGGTTCAGAGCACAGACGCACCTCGCCTCTTTGATGGCTTGATCTGGCCGAAGACCGGCTGCGCCTCGATCGTCTGAGCCGCAACGCCGCCGTAGGGACTTTCTTCCCCTGGGCTCACGCCCATTCCTCGCGAGGCAAGAAAGTCCCTACGACAGCGTCCTCTGCTTCGCTCCGGCTCGAAGGCGGGTGCGTCGCCGATCGTCTTCGGCCCGTCCATCGCCATCGAGGCCGCGGTGGTCGCGGGCTCGAAACACAACAGGAGAAGACAAATGGCTACCATCGGTTCGTTCCACAGGGAGCGCGCCTGATAGGGACTTATGATAGCCAGGTCGCGTCTGGGCAGTCACGCGTGCTCCTGGTCTGGACCCGGCTCATCATGCCGAATGGGCGCTCGATCGTGATGGAGCGACAGCCTGGCGCGGATGCCGCGGGATATTCCCGCCTTAAGGATGAGGTCGAAAACCATTGGAAAGAGTTGCTCGGAGCGGCTGCGCTGTCGACGCTGCTCGCAGTCGGCACTCAGGTGAATTCCGGTACAGACGTCAATAATACCAACAGCGCCATCCTTCAGGCGCTCCGGCGCGGGGCAGGGGACTCCCTCAATCAGACCGGTCAACAGGTCGTTCGACGTAATCTCAACATCCAGCCGACGTTGACGATCCGTCCGGGATTTCCGGTCAGGGTGATCGTCAACCGTGACCTTCTATTGGAGCCTTATAAGGGGTAGGAATGATGGCCAAACTCCAACTGGGCGCGATCGCCGACGACAAACCAGTCAAGATCACACACGAGCTCCCGGCAAGCGTTCATAGCGACCTCGTCGCTTATGCCGAAGCTCTCGCGCGACAGAGCGGGCAATCGGTTGGTGACCCAGTCAAGCTAATCGCACCTCACGCTGATCCCTCATCTGTCTGAACATAGCCAACTGAGGCGGGTTTTGCGACTAATTGCCCTTCTAGCCGTCGGCTGTTCCTTACCCGTCGGCATCATCACCACGCGGCCGGCTGGTGGGCAAGGACATCGAGGAGATCACGCAGTGCCTAGGTGAGCAAGCGTTCCCTATGGCAGCACGGCGCCCCTGCATGACGCAGAAGCGATCGGCGCCTCAGGTGGCACCCAGGGCACCGCGCGTGGCGTCGCCACATACAGCACCATGCAGGGGACGTGGCTGCGATTTCTGGCGCTGGACGGCTACCGCACCGACGGTTACCGTGATAACGGCTTTGGCAATCGCCACGATTCGTGGCCGAACACATGGCTGCTCCGACCAATGCTGCTACGTGAAGATTCTTCTTGCCAACCCGGAGCCGTCCACACATGACCCTTCGCGTCATTTAGATGCGCTGCAGAATTCGGTCGCTATCTAGACATAGCGGACTCGGGCAAGCCGTGCGCTGGCAGACAAATAGGTTCACTGCCTGATGCGGCGGCGCATGGCGCCATTCATTTTACCGGAAATGCCTCAGATCGAGAACAGCAGGATGCATAGCGCTCCAACGGAGAGCGCCAGCGTGCTAATGGACAACACGTAGATCGATCTAGCGCGGGTTGAGCAGAATAAGGCCAGCTGAGGCGGCGTAAAAAAACCCGACCCGCGAGGCGGGGGCATGACGCGGGTCGGGCTATTGCCAGGAGTGCGACGTCACTGGCAATCCCCACAGATGCCAGTAATCCGGTTTTTTATGGCAAGGATTCGCATTCTTAGGGGCTAGTCCTATATCTTTCGGACTATGCCCGTGAAGTGCCTTTGCTGCGAATACCCTGGGTTGACTTCGCTCGGCCCACAATTTGTTGCCGGGCTGCCCGGGAGCGCGAAATCATGGGCGATGACCGCCCTCACTTGCCACCGCAATCAGGACCGAAGCCGTGAGAGTTGGCGCATTTTCTATGGCGACATCGAAGTCGGATGGATCGGCGCTCGGGCGTCCCGAAGGATGCCGAGCAGTGGGGCTGGCACTCCGGGTTTTTTCCGCTCTCGCATCGCGGTGTCCGCGCCATGGTGTTGCGCCGACCTTCGAGAAGGCTCGCAACGCGTTAGAAACCGCATGGGCTGACATCCTGCTCCGCTGCAGCAATACTGACTTTGACGAATACCGCTACGAGCGCGCGCACCTCGCGTGGAAATACAAGATGTGGGACACCGGCTGCAGAATGCCGACGCAGGCTGCGGCTGAACGCAGCCGATGTTTTTGCGGTGTCGAGATCACCACAGCGATCATCAGCGATCACCCGAGCGCAACACATGGACGCGGCATGACGTGCTGCGAGGACGAAGGCTGGGTATGCGAGACCCATCCCGATCAAGCCCTTTGGTGGTCCACACGCTTGCCAATGTGGCGGCGCCGGATGCCCTGCCCCAATTGCAACCGCTCTAGCCAAGATGAACCGCCGCGGCTGCCAAGGGGGTTCGAGCCTGATGCTTGAAGCACGGCGCCCTGCCCAGCATCGGGAGATGAAGAGCAGGGCCCGTGCAGGCCTGTTAGCGGGCCCGCTGGCCGACCCATGAACCTACCGTTGGCAAGCCGGATGGTTCGCCATCTGCCGCGCTCACAAAGGGTTCGAGCCCGACCCAAAGTAGTGGCTCGCGACTCAAAACAACCAAACGAAACGCTTACATTCGGACATGAGCATTTGCGTTACCGGCCCATCGACCGTTGCAGTTTTCGGAGTTGCGTTATGAGTGATTGGACCCCGTCGATCGTGCCGGGTCGGTCTCAGACCGTTTATCTCGTCCTAAACGATTTCGGCGAGCTGGGCCGTTCCTGCCTCGAAACGGGTGAGGACGAAGCCGACCTGGAATCAATCATCTCCGGCATGCTTGAGGGCCAATATAGCAATCCGGTCGACGTTTTTGCCTTCAATGCGGCAGAGGAATGGGCGCGGGACGTATCGGAATATGTTGCCGATGAGATTCGCTATCGTTGCGATCGACAGGGCGTCGAAATCCCGGCGCATCTCGAAGCATTCATGGACAGTCACGAAAACCGAGATCTGCGCCAGCTCACGCTGCGGCTGGTGTAGGCGGCGGCAGGCAGACGGCCTCACCTGTCTGAGGTGGCGTTTGCGAGGCACCGGATGAAACCGCTGCCTGCCTGATAGGTAAATACAAGCTTTCTGTTGTCTGTTGCGTTACCAAACGAACCGATCTCGATAAAAACATGCCCATTATCCTACTCACGTTGCATCCCGACACGCGCGACAAAAGTACCTTCGCACTCATGAGGTCAGGCAAGACGGCTTCCGGCTGATCGTCCAGCGCGATGGCGACAAGGCCCGGCTATTCAGCCGTAACGGTTTCGACTGGACCATTCGCTATCCGTTGATTGTCGAGGCGGCCCGGCGCGTCTGGACAAAGCAATTCGTCCTCGATGGCGAGGCGGTACTCCTCGGCATTGACGGGCATCTCCGACTTTGATGAGCTGTACAGCGGGCAGCACAACGACGAGATCTAGCTCTACGCCTTCGACCTTCTCGTTTTGGACGGCGACGATCTCCGCAAGCTTCGCCTACACCTTCGAAAGACCACCTCGCCCGCCTGTTAGCTCGGCGTGCTGATGGCATCCATCTGGCACCCTTTGAGCAAGGCCAGATTGGGCCGAACCCATTCCGCGCCGCTTGCAAAGCGCCGCGACTGTCGCTATCGGGCAAACCTATCCAGAGATTGGATCAAGGTGAAAAATCTGAAGTCGCCTGCAATGAACCGCAAAAGACGCGTTCTCTTAGCAGGCCAGAAAAAGCTGCAAGGTTCTAATGCTTCTGACCTGAGCCCCTTCGTTCATCCAACGATGAGCAGAGTCCCAAGTCGATTTGAGCCCACTTGGCTCGGTGGAGCAACGGGACGGGGCGCGGAGCCCCCGGCATAGCGCAGCGTCCCGTCCCGTTGCGTATCGGGAGCGCTGCGGTCCGCATAGGCCGCTGGTGTGAGATTGCCGAGACCGCTGTGCGGTCGGATCGTGTTGTAGTCGTCTTTCCAAAGCGACAAAGCCTCGCGGGCATGGGCGAGCGAGCTGAACAGCGTCTCGTTCAACAACTCGTCTCGCAGGCGGCCATTGAAGCTCTCGATGAACGCATTCTGGGTCGGCTTGCCCGGTGCAATGTAGTGCCACTCGACTTGCCGGTCCTGCGACCAGCGCAGCATCGCCATGCTGGTCAGCTCGGTGCCGTTGTCGGAAACGACCATCGCTGGACGACCGCGGACCGCGATCAAGGTATCGAGCTCCCGCGCCACCCGCAGGCCTGGCAACGATGTATCGGCGACCAAAGTCAGGCATTCGCGCGTGAAGTCGTCGACGACGGCGAGGATGCGGAAGCGGCGGCCGTCTGTCATCGCGTCCGACAGGAAGTCCAGGCTCCAGCGCTGGTTCGGACCTTGCGGCAGTGCCATCGGCGCCCGCGTTCCTAAGGCTCGCTTGCGCCCGCCGCGGCGACGGACTTGAAGCCGTTCCTCGCGGTAGAGGCGGCGAAGCTTCTTGTGGTTCATGACGATGCCGTCGCGCCGGAGTAGGACGTGCAGCCGTCGATAACCGAACCGTCGGCGAATGGAAGCCAGCTCGCGTAGGCGAGCCCGTAGCATCGCGTCGTCCGGCCGGCTGCTCCGATACCGTACCGACGCGCGATCGGCGCCCAGCGCTTCACACGCCCGCCGCTCGCTGACCCCATACGCGACTTGAAGGTGAGCGACGGCCTCTCGCCTGGCGGCGGGCGTCACCATTTTTTTGAAGCAACGTCCTTCAGCATCGCGTTGTCGAGCATCGCCTCGGCCAACAGCTTCTTCAGTTTGGCGTTCTCGTCCTCGAGTGCCTTCAGTCGCCTGGCATCAGACACTTCGAGGCCGCCGTATTTGGCCTTCCATTTATAGAACGTGGCGCTGCTGATCCCGTGCTTGCGGCATACCTCAGCCGTCTTCGCCCCAGCTTCCTGCTCCCGCAAGATCCCGATGATCTGTTCTTCGGTGAACCGGCTCGGCTTCATGTCCATCCCCCTGCAGAGGTGATGGACTCTACCCATTTTTGGAGGAGATTCCGGGGCTCAGGTCACTTCGTGCCCAAAAGGAGAACTATCCCGTAGACGAGGATCGGTGTCAGGCCGAGGCCTACGGCGACCCATAAACCTCTTTCCCTCAGAAAACCCAGTTTGCGGTCGCGGTCGGCGCCATTGTCGTCATCGCCATCAGGAGCGAGAGGGGGCGAAAATCTTTTAATCAGCTTTTTCTCCCAAATGCAGGCACGTGATCTACATGAAAAATGGCCCCGGCAAAGCAAGGCCGAGGCCAGTTCAAGGAGCCGGCCAATCTCACTTGACCGGTTGAATGGTAAAGCGCACCCGGCTGACAGGTTCCGGGCTGCTGATTGGTTTTGAGGCAAAGAAAAGGCCCCGGAGACAATGTGAGGAGCCGGGCCGGGGCCAGTCATGAAATTTGGGGATCTTAGATTGGTGGCCGTCGATCGGGGACAGGCGGCCAGTATAGAAACAAAGCACTGCAGGAGCGATTGGTTCCTAAAAATCCCTTGCCTTACACTGCGTGAAACGGGAGAGGGCGCGAAACACTCATCTAGTTTGCCCGAACGTTCTGCGATGCGATCAATTGTTCGCTCAAGGGGGTCATGCTGCCGGCGGTGAAAACCTTGAACGAAAGCGGGATAATTGAGCCCGCCGTGGTGCTGTTGGCGACCAACTGGCCGGAAGTGTAAGCCGTTCCGTTATTCGGCCTTGTGAAGCTTGCGCCCGGGGACATAATTAGCATCGCTGCCTGCCCCATTCTTGCTCGAAAAGAGACGCGCGGCGCACCGCTGATGCGCCATTCTCGCCTCGTTGCGGCGCATATCATACCCCGCCCTGCAACCACCCCCGTGGACAGGGCACGGGCCGCCGGCCGAAGTCCCTAAGCCACGGTCGGCGGTCCACCTCGGCCGCCGATGGGAAGTACATGATTCCAGGTGATGCCTTCCGCCGACTTCGGGGCTACGAGCCGGCAACCGCGCTGAAGCATCAGCTCGAAAACCGTTCGCGCTTCCATATTGCTGAGCTGGCACAGCGGTGATTGAGACTGGAGCTCGCCCGACTTGCTCTGGCCGGCCTCAATTAGGCTCATCGAAAATCACATAGCCAGCCTGCGGCGCGCTCGAAAGCCGCCTGCAGCTCATCCAGGCTAAGCCGGCCTAGCGCGGTGCTGGTCTGCAGCCAGAGCAAGCTCGTTCAGGTCTTTGCGTTCCATTCGGCGCGGGAACTCGATCGGAAGCTAAACGTTACCCGTCGAACACAGGAACGCTAAAAAAAATCCGTTTGAGCGAGCAATGCACGCATACGGAATGACGGTGAACCTAACCCGCCTACAAGAGGCCATCGTTGATCAATGCGCCGCCTGCGCGAAACATCGTCAGGAGTACATAGGTTGAGAAAGACCGGCTAACCGCTAACCAAACATCCTCGAAGGAGACGTAAGTTGAGCTATATTGATGGATTTCTGTTGGCGGTGCCAAGCGACAAGCGCGATGCCTATCGCGCGCTTGCTGACAAAAGCTGGTCGCTATTCAAGGAGTGGGGCGCCATCCGCCATGTCGAATGCTGGAGCGACGACGTCCCGCACGGCAAGACCACAGATTTCTTCCGCGCAGTGAAGGCCGAGGACGGCGAGAGCGTGGTCTTCTCGTGGATCGAATACCCCTCGAAGGAGGTGCGCGATGCCGCGAACAAGAAAATGCGGGAAGACCCAAGCATGAAAGAGTGGGGGGAAGAAATGAAGTTCGTCGATGGCAAGCGCATGGTGTTCGGCGGATTTCTTCCGATTATGGATCGTCGCGCCGATTCCTGAACCGCAATATTTTTCAGATGGTTGCGCCTTTGATCGGTCGTTGATACCACGGGTTTCAGTACCGCCCGTTGGATCGGCCGGACAGTCGTTCCTTCAAGGTCGGCCGACAAGCATGGCCGTCAAGGGCGACCCGCATACCGGCGACTTCGCAATGTCATACCCCGCCCGCAGGTAAATGTTCAGAGCGCGGCCCGCATGACCTAAATTGGAAATCTTTTTGGCCTCGAAGAATATCTGGCCGGTGAGCAATCGGTTCGATACAGAGGTGGCCTCGCCACACATCCGTTGCAACGCGATGTCTGACTGTGGGCCGAGCTGCTGATCCCGGTACATGGTCCCCGGCACATTGCGGAGGATGAAGACTTGCTCATGACGGCATCGGACAGACGAGCCAGTCGATTGCCCGCATTAATGCGCAGGCAATGACGTACAATCCGGATCAAGCGGCTTGTGACCCATAGCCGAGACTTCATGGTCTTCATGCCGGTGACGCAGGTTTAGATCCGGACTCCCGGATTTCCGGGAACCATTCTCCTTAAAGGCCATCCGATAGGCAGCACGGCTATTACCGGTGAGAAAGCCCCGTGGACGCGCGTATTGCGCACGGGCCGATTTGAACTGGAAGCCGAGCTAGACGGCAATTCGTTTCGAACCCCAAAATGAGGAGGCATTAAATGGCACGGGCTCGTTCGACTTCCATTACCAGACGAAGCGTGGTCGCAGGACTGGCGCTGGCAGCCGCCCCGGCGTTGGCGGATAGTGCCTACGCGCAGGCCGAGCAAACCACACCGGACAAAAGCCTGTATGAGCGACTTGGCGGTGTTTTCGCCATCGCAGCCGTCGTCGATCACTTCAGCGATGCTGTTGTGAAGAACCCCGTCGTCGGTCAAAAGTCCAAGAACCCGCAACTGCGGGAATGGCACACCAAGAACTTGAAAAGGTTGCCCGGCCTCAAGTTTATGCGCACGCTCTGGGTCTGCAACGTTTCGGGTGGGCCGTTTCAATTCAAGGCCACCAAGCCCGGCGCGACTCCGCTCGGCCTTGAAGAGGCGCACCGTGAACTGCGTATTTCCCCGGCAGAATTCGACGAGGTGGCAGCGGAACTCGCGCGTACACTGGATTTCGCCAAGGTCCCAAAGCGCGAGAAGACCGAAGTCCTGGCCGCCTTTGCCGCCCACAAGGAAGAAGTCACGGCGGGCTACGTCGCGGCCGCCAAGCGAGGCTGAAGCTGCAATAGTGTCTATCCAACCGATCCCGCTCAGCCAAAGCTGGGCGGGGAGGGTTGTAATGCTCCGACGCATGTACTTAGTGCAAACAAAGAAGCGGCCGCTAGGTGCGTGCGCTTGTATAAAGGAGTTCATTGCATCATTGGGCATCGCCGACATGCGGCGAGCGCTGAGAGATTTCTTCGACAAGTCTCGTGAAGCCGATGTGGCGGTCATCTACTATGGGGGACATGACGGAGTCGCAACGCTTCAGCGAGACGATCCGACTCCTTGAGTGAGTTGGCCGTCGATCCTGACCCGAGGCCGGAGCAGCGTTCGTTGAACTTGCCAGCAGTTCCGAACTGATTGCCTGGCGCCCCGAGCATTCGTCACGCCCAAGCTCAACAACGTCGATTGTTGCGCGACAAAAATTTCAGACACCCGACAGCTGCGGGGGGTGCGCTCCGCTCTCGATGGTGGACTACCAGTTAATGCATCTGATCTAAGGGCTGTCGCGACATCTCAATTGAATCAGTTGCGCGCTGAGCTTCGTATAGACACAACGCCATGGAGGCAGTACTGGAACCGAAATTCCGATGGCAAAGTAACCGAGCCATCCGGTCAGAGATTTGCTTGAAAGGAGACAGGGTCGTAGAACGGGGAGATCGACACTCAATCGATCGTCGTCGCATCGACGGCGACGAAATGGTACGGGCATGAGGGCTCGATCCTGCGCTTCGTGTTCTTTCACAGCTTCGCGCTCGCCGTCCTGGTCGGGCTGCTGGTGCTGGGAGAAGCCTACGTTTGGCCGCTCAGCCTCCTGGTACGTTGAAGGCCGCCTGAAATCCATCGCGCCGGGCGGGGGTCCCGCCGGCGGTTTCGAGATCATCGATCGGGAGGGAATGATGCGACTGAACCAGTGTCACAACTTTCACGATTTCCGGCGACTGGCGAAGCAGAGGTTGCCGGGACCGATCTTCGACTACATTGACGGTGCGGCCGACGACGAGACGAGCTACCGCCGAAATACCGCGAGCTTCAATGATTGCGATCTCGTCCCCAACGTGCTGCGCGGCGTGGAGTCGGTGGATCTTTCAGTTACGGTGATGGGGCACAAGCTGGCGACGCCGTTTTATTGTTCGCCGACGGCGCTGCGGCGGCTCTTCCATCATGACGGCGAGCGAGCGGTCGCCGCGGCGGCGGCGAAGTATGGCACGATGTTCGAGGGTGTCCTCCCTCGGCACCGTCAGCCTCGAGGAATTGCGCAAGGCACACAATACGCCCCAAGTCTATCAGTTCATTTTCACAAGGACCGCGGCCTCAACCGCGCGATGATGGAGCGCGCCAAGAAAGCCGGCGTCGAAGTGATGATGCTGACCGTGGACAGCATTACGGGTGGCAACCGCGAGCGGGACCTGCGCACCGGATTCTCGATACCCTTCAAGTTGACCCTGGCCGGCATGCTGCAATGCGCGATCAAGCCAATGTGGGGGATCAACTACGTCACCCATGAGAAGTTCAGCCTCCCGCAACTGGACGAGCATGTCGACATGAGCGGAGGCGCTCTGTCGATCGGCCGATACTTCACGGAGATGCTCGATCCGTCGATGAACTGGAGCGACGTCGCCGAGATGGTGCGCGATTGGAACGGCCAGTTCTGCCTGAAGGGCAACATGTCGCTGGGCGATGCCAGGAGGGCCGCCGAGATCGGGTGTACCGGGATCATCCTCTCTAATCATGGTGGACGGCAACTGGATGGGTCGCGTGCGCCGTTCGACCAGTTGGCCGAGATCGTCGATGCCATGGACGAACGCATCGATGTGATCATGGACGGTGGAATCCAGCGCGGGACACATGTTTTCAGGCCCTGTCGCTGGGCGCCAAGGCGGTGGGGATCGGTCGTTACTATCTCTATCCGCTTGCCGCCGCCGGGCAAGCAGGTGTCGAGCGGGCGTTGTGCCAGCTAAGGGCCGAGATCGAGCGCGCAATGAAACTGATGGGATGCACATCAATTGGCCAGCTGTCGCGGGACAATTTGCGTTTCCGACATCGCTAGATATTTGATTCTCGATTCCAGGCAACCACTGCCCGGGATTTAGTCCTGAACCTCACAGATGTTCCATCAACGAAACGCCGCTTTCAGCTCAATGTTCGAGTGCCTGGAGGGATTAATGCAAGACGAGTGCGGTTTCGTGAAAAGGAATGAGCTCAAAAGGATCGACGAGACCCTCCAGCTCATTGCGGCATTCATGAGAGTGAAGGACCCGAAAGCTCGCGCTGAGATTACCAAGTTGGCTGAACAATGCGCCGCATTCGACCCGGAAGACTCGATTGTTCGTTTCGGCGGCTAAAGGTGTACGGACAATTTACTCATGAGCTGCGAACTTCCGCCAAGGCGTCGGACTGCTCGGACTCGGACAATAGTGAGCGGGATTGCGATAAACCTACTGACCAGAAAACGGCAGCGCTGCCGCCGATCAGTGACCAGCGTCGTCATCCGCCGCTAGCCTATCGCGCCGGCAACGGGTCTCGGGTTTTGATCTAGCGCAAAGGATGAGATCGTTTTCCGGTTAATTTGTTGACTTCTCAATGGTTCATTGGAGGCTGCGATGATCATTGAGCGCTTATCCCGAGAGCATCGCAATATTGAGATGCTGCTCGCTATTCTTGAGCGCGAACTGGAGGTCGTCGATCGCGGGGGCCGCCCTGACTATGAGGTTATTCGCGCGATCATTAGCTATTTCGAAGTTTATCCGGAGGTGTACCATCATCCCCAGGAGGACGTGGTCTTTGCCAAGCTAAAACCTCGCGGGAAATCGCGGTCCAGAACCAAATGGGCGTATATCCTTTCAGCAAGAATGAGATGGAGCGCAAGAAATTCGACTATGAGGCATACTCAAAAAACGCGATCTTCGCAGGCGGGATAACAGCGGAAATGATTACCGCCGATCCCGATATCGCGCGTACGCAATGGGTTGTACCGTCTCTGGCGCGATCTTGAAAAAGTTCTCGCTCCAATCCGACGGTGGCAGCTTCTAGTTCTGCGTCGGGCCTGAACTGGAAAAAATTGCAGGCTTTACCGTTGAGCCACGCTAGCGCATCCGGGTCGAGGGCTTGCCTGCGTCCGAAGCTGCTTCGTCGCCTAGTCGGCATTGCTACCTTCTATTCGCGGGGGTGCCGGTGGCCGGAAATCCGGTTCGGCAAGGTCTAATCCAATCTCGCGGATCATGCGCGCGAAGGCGATGCGCGATGCCGTCTCGATAGCCACGGCGGCATGTGGCCGGATTTCGCCATGGCGGTTCACAAATGTGATTCCTTCTTTCTCGATCAACTTGCGGGCCTACACCGCCCGATCCCACGCTCCTCGCAGGATAGCGTAAGCAGCCTGATGTGATCTGATGTGATGTTGATCGAAGCCAAAATATTCGGTGGTGACGTATTCGAAGAACGCTTTGCTGTCTGCGCTCAAATGGGAGGGCGCTTTTGTTGGAGCGTCTGGTTTTCGTTTCGTCTTGGTAGTCAAAGTTTCAAACTCCTTGATGTCTAATAGACTCGGGACTCGTTCGTGAATCAAAAACTGTCCACCGGTTTCGGCCCTGCAGGTGGAAAGAACGAGGCCCCCCATGGCGCGTGCTGCGCTAGCGCGCCTGCTCGTGAACGCTGGTTCATGTGCATGGCAATGTTTAATCAGCGTCTCCATTGATGACGCTTCCTTCGCTGCCTATGTCCCTCGCGGGAGGGCCGCTCATTGAAGCAGTCGCAGCAATTCCTAGAGAACGCGGACAACTGCGCCCAGCTTGCGAAGCGTGCAGGCGACGAACCGACGCGTAAACGCTTTAAGCGGATGGAAGCGGCTTGGCGCGCGCTGGCCGCAGAGCAAGCTTGGCTGGACGGTGAAACGCCACCGGATAGCCGCAGCGAACCACAGCAGGACCACACCGCACCGCCTCGCAGCCGCTACGCTGATGCGTTATTCAACCCGCGAGCTTCACCGGCCGCGCATCGAAACGTATCACGTAACACGACACATAGGCGTTTCGTCTCGCCGCTCGAATGTCCGGGAACGGGGTGACTAAGAGAGGTACTTCCCCCGAACTCTATTTGCCGCGCTCCACGTTCGGAAGCTTATACGAGCCATCAAGGATGGTCTGCGTCGGCACATAGGCACGTACAATCAATGCAAACTGGCCGTCGGGTGCCGGAAGCCAGTTGGCTCTTGCCACCGCTTCCGTCGGTTCGTCCGTCGACATGGTGATAGTAAGGGAACCGTCGGACGCAAAACTTCAACTCATTTGCATCCAGCGACACCGTGCCGATGTTTGTACGACCATTCGACGGTCTAGGTAGCATGAAGTACATCGTTAGCGACCAGAATCCTCCCTTCGCACGGTCAACTGGGGTAGCGCATCTTTCGGAAACGTCATTCTGTAATTGTGCTTGCTGTCAAGTAGCGCACTTTTCGAGTCTGTGCCGCGAATGAGGTAGATCGCTTTGTGATAGTCGTGGACTAGAATGTAATCGACCGCCGCCTGCGCACGGCCAAACCATTAACCCACCATTGTTCTGGCGTTGCCAGCCGTTGCCGACATCGACACCGACCTGCTCGTACTTGCCGCTGGCATGGAGGGATACATCTGCCTCGATCACCTCTCGGTCGAGCAACGCTTGCCATTTGGGATCGGACTTTCCGAGCGCGACGAGAGTTTTGGCCTGCTCGGCCCTAGCCGCGTCACCCGGGACTATCTGGGCTGAGCACGGCGACGAACACTCGATGTTCTGGCGTCCTGACATGATGCTGCCGATCTCAATCGAAGTTGCCGGGGCAGAACAGCGCTGGCTCGATTCAGGTCAATCCGACAAGTATGGGCGCGAGTCCTACTTCATCGATAAATATTACACCGATGAAGAGCGGCAAGCTCTGTGAGACGACAGGGGCGACTCGCGCAGCGTTTATTGGAAGCCGGGAATGAGACGGCCCGAACCAAGAGAATAACGAGACGTGACGCGCGCCCGGCCGGATGTACGCCTGCGTTGTCGGTCAACTCCGGAGCGCTTCTCCTATTGTGCTCCGGGGTATGAATCAGTTTCCACCGATAGAACTGATAGCCGTGTTGAGCGTGGCCTTGCTGCCGTCGTGGAGGAAAAACGAACCCCGGTTGCGGGACCGCGTAGGACCGGGGCCAAGTTTCCCTTTCGCTCTTGCAGTTTCATCGCGACACGAAAGCATCAAACGCCGCTGCACCTTCCTCAAGGTCGTAGCAGGCACGGATGTCGATGAAGTCATGAGCGTCGTGGTCATAGAGGTAGAGGATGAACAGCGGGTGCCTGACAACACTGCAGGGTTGCTGCGGGGAAAGGTGCATCCGAATTTCGCCGCTTCCAGCCCAACCAAGCGAAATCGATCTTGCATCACGCTCTGGGCGCGACAAAAGGCTGGCGTAGGCTCGTGCGATCCGCAATGTGGTAATGTATTCCGATACGCAGCTCACGAGACAATCTTCGCCCTAAATCGAGAAGGGTGTTTTTGCCAGCTTCCGCATTACGGGAGGCTGGCAACGAAGTTAAGATTTCGAAAGGGAGGGCGCGCAGATGACGGTGCAAGGTCGCGCCGACTTTGAAGTACGGACGATTGCATTCGTGCGAGCCGCAGACTAGGCCGCGAACCTATAAACGCGCCGGGCGGACGGCTTGTTGTGCCCCCGATACCCGACATGTTGCTGCATAGCAACGAAACGGTGCGTAGGCAACAGCGAACATGAGGTTCACCCGGACGGGCGATGCTTGAGCAACGCGTTAAACTGAGCCCTCGTCGCTTCGTAGCATTCGCAGGCGGCTTCTTTCATTCCTTCGACGTTGAGGACCTGTATTCTGCCCCGCGAGTAACCGATCATTCCAGCCTGCTGCAGCGTGTGCGCGACGACCGTGACGCTGCCTCGCTGCACGCCAAGCATCTCTGCCAGAAATTCCTGCGCGAAGTTCAGTGTGTCGCTGCCTGAGAGTCTCTTGCGCGAAGCAACCAGCGGCAGAGCCTGGCTTCGGTATGGTGCGCCGCGAGGCAGGCGGCGGACTGCTGCACCTGCGCCATCAGTGTTTGCTCGTGCCGAATGAGACTGGAGAGTAGCGTTGCACTCTGCAGCGCCGCGCTCTTCAGCGCGCCCGCGTCGCAGATCAGTGTGCTCCCGGCGAGCTGCACGATCGCCCTGATGGTCGAGGTCTTGTATCTAGCGCTGCGGAAGCACCGACCACCCCATCCTTGCCGACCATCGCCGTTTCGACCATCTCGCCGCTGGACAGCCCGACAACGAGGGAAATGACGGCTCCCGCTGGGAAATAGACATAATCGATCCTGTCCCCGGCCTCGAACAAGACGTCCGCTTGTTTAAGCTCTGTCAGCTTCAGGTGCGGTCTGAGCGTGGCCAGATCATTCGGGGCGAAAGACGCGAGCAGTAGATTGCCATTATCCGGCATGAATGCGCTCCCTAGCCATGCAGGCGGGAGCGCGATTGGTCTCTCTGCCACCGGCGCCTACGGACGAGCCTAGGCCGCTGATGTAATGCAACGCAGCAAAGCCCGGCTCGTTCCTACGCAGGAGAGATTAACTTGAGCTGCAATGTCAGGTGCTTGACAGACAGACCTGGCGTTACCGGCTGCAATGCCGCTTTCGGGAGGCAGTACCATGAGTGCTTACGACTCAGAAACGCTCGACATCATGCGCAAGGCTCTAGACCAAGCTTGGGCGCTGCTGCCGGAAGCCAGCAAGAACAAACACCTAAAGCTCGATATGGCAGACCGCGTGCTCCGCAAAGCGGCTACGGGCGAACGCGATGCGGTGCGACTTCGTATGGCCGCACTGACGGGCGGCGGCGTGGACCAACTGGCCATCAAGCACGACGCATGATCAGTCATAGCTACGGTGGAATGTTACGGCGACCTCGCTTCAGGCAGGTTGAGCCGTTAGAGGATCGACTTGCGAGGGCGGCCAAGCGGCTGCGCAACGATGCCCGCCTACTGCCTCTCGGCCTCGCGCGCGAGCAGGCGCTTCGGAAGGCACGCCAAACGGAGACAGCGGCTCACCTCTCCGATTGGCTTCGCTCGCCAGGACTGAGGCCACCCAAGTGAAAGACTATCGGGCGTCGCTCGAAAAGCTGCGCAGAGACGCTACTGAATTCGCCGTGATCCGCGATTTGGCCACGGACGCGGCCAAGCGAGAAATGTTTGATCGGCTGCACAAGCACCTCAATCGACTGGCTGATGAAGTCGAGGCAGCCATGGGCAAGACGGGACAGGCATGAAGGGGGCCACGATATCGAGCGGCTGTGCAAATAACGGCAATGGGGTTGTATCACGAGTGCCTCTTCCTGCGCTACAGTGCTCCAGTCATTCGTTGCACGGGGTAGCACCATGGATAACGCATCAAGCTTGAAAGACGAACGCTTGCTCCTCTATTACAATCAAATTCACGAACTGGTTTCGCACGATAATCGGGTCGGCGGCCGTCACCGATTGGCGGGTGAAAACGTTAGACGATATGCCGAAGAACTTTGCGAAAAAATGGAAGAGCGGCGAATACGATTCACCCCTATCCGCTGGCCGGATTGAAGCCGCGAGTTGACCCGCGCGGTCGGCAAGCTTCGCTCCCCATTTCTGGCTCCAACCACATCTCGTAGAGCCGCGTGGTCGGAAGGGCCTCGATGCCGCTGACAACGAGGAAATTAAGGGCCCCGCGGGAGAGACCGCCACCATCAATCCTGAACACGCTGGCGTGGAAGGCGAGCTGTTTTAACCCAAGGAGCTTTTCGAGGTCGGCGTCCAGGGCAAAGTTTATGCGGTCCTCGTAAACTGAACCTTGCTTCAATCCGCCCGAGGGGTTTCCGAGTGTCTCACCGATATAGGTAATGGCGAGTTTGACGCCACGTTTCTCGAAGGAGTTGGGCAAGAGTCCGAGGGTGCGTTCCTCGACGGTGCTTTCGCCGGTGTCAGGGTCGGCGGGCTTTGGATCGTCGGTTTTTTTTCTTCCTGTCCCAGCGCTGTGCCACCCGCAAAGAGCAACAGCAATAGCGCCGGCAGCGTCGCGCGCATGGCTTGCTTTTCCTCAAACACCGTTTTTTCGCAGAAACTTCGAGCATCTGCAATCGAAGGCGCGCTTTTTCAGAGGACTGCTCTTCCCAATCGATGCATATGCTGCATCGCGGCAGGCGAGTTAATTTTGGCAGACTGCTTTCTGGCGGCGCGGCAGCATTTCTTCCTGCCTTTGAGATGCATACCGCCCGCGAACTGGAACCTTCGTGTTCGCCGCATATTGTTGCGCCACGGCGGGAGTTTTGGCGTCAAGGCTGGGAGACTCTTTTTTATTGGCAACCGTTGTGGTTGCCCCAGGCGATGGCTCAACGTCTGTTTCGGGGGTGTCGTGGCCGGCGATCGTGGCCGGCGCGGTTGCTGCTTTTGCAATGACCCTTGTTCTTCTCGCGTTCGGCACCGGCTTGGGCCTTGCCATGGTGTCGCCTCGGCTTGGAGCCGGCATTTCGGCAACGACCGTCAAAAATCACGGCAATAATTGCGGCCTCGATCGGCGGCTACCTTGCCGACAGGCTGCCGGTAAGGTTGTATGCTTGGCATTCCTCAGCGCAAAAATGAACTCAATCGATCGTTAAGCTCGCTGCATTGAACAAAGTAATCGGTTGTTAAGAAGCTCTACGTGATCGTCCTGCTGATGCACGAACTAGCTGATCATCGTCAAAAATTGGGCCGCTGATCCCAGACGATAATAGAGCGTTCATTCCGATTTTGAGCGTTCAGTTCGCCCGTGCGAATGTCTCGAAGATCCTCAGCCGCGTCTGGCGGTACCAAACTCCGATTCACTTTTGTGTAGGACACGAGATTTGCGCCATTTGAGAATTGTAGCTCGACCTTCAACGAATCGATGTCCAACTTTCCATCAATGACACCAGGTTCGAGGAAGAAATACGACTCAAACCCCTGGCTTTCTTGATAGGTTGCTCCTGGAGCGTCGATGGTGACCGGTATCGCGCTGCCTTCACCGGCTTCAATTCTGCAATTTCCCGCGCATGCCGCCCCGCGCTCGAGTGACGCTAGCTTGACCTTCTGTTTTTTTGAAAACACAAATAGACTGAATTGCAGTTTGGAATCGTTTTTATCATGGGCTGAAATAATCCATAGAGTTGCCTTGTTTAGCTTGGCATCAGGATCCTTCTGGGCAAGATTGGCTATGGATTCTTCGGCCCAAGCCGCGTTCGAAAACAGCAGCGCTACACTCAGTGCGATGGTTTTCCAAAGCGACATTTGACCTCTCCGATAATCAGGCCGTTCAGCTTTTCAATTCGAAATTCATACAGGTTGCTCTGGCTACTATCTCGCTAACCTGCTGCTGGGTTGTCTAACGCTGGAACAAACTCCGGGTTCCAATTAGCCAGATGGTGCGGTTAGATTTTGAGATCTTTGGTTCTGCCAGGCGTCTTTCAAGCCGGCTTTAGCTGCCCGAGCTTCTGCCGTGTTTCCAATGTGCGCCCGCCCGTTGAATGAGCGATTGCTTTACACCGGGCAACGGAAAGTGCCATGGCCCGGCAGAGCAGCAGCTTTGGCATCTCTCTCGTGGGATTCCGCTCACAGGTCCACAACAAAGTGCTAGGCTTTCCTTGTTAACGGCGTGTTCTGCTCGTTTGGAGGGGCCGTGAGATGCGCAGTTGAGATACAAGATCATCCCGCTTCGGGGCAGCAGTCCCCTGAGATTTCGCGTCGGGTCCATTTTGGTGAGGTTTGGAATGTTGTCGCAGACCCGGCCGGTGGCATTGCACAGCAAGCACTCCATCAGCGCTCTATAGCTCCCGTCTGTGCAAAACTACACAGAACAGCCTGTTAACTTCGAGATGTCATTCTAGCTGGAATTCCGTATTGAAGACCTGCGGAGTTGACCCCATGGGGCTTCGCCATTTCCAGGTGGCGAAGCCTCTTTTTATCGCCCTGGAGACCGATCGCATCATGGATCACAAAGTCAAGATCAGGTGCCCGGCCTGCAAGCAAGTCTTTAGGGAACGGGCCAACAAGGTCCGCGACGGCGTCCAGCTGAACTGCCCGAACTGCTGCAAGTTGCTCACCCTTCACCGCGACACCGACGATCCATATCTCCGCCGCGCGTTGAAACTCGCGAAAGAAATCCGCAAGGCCGCGCAGGAGCAGATCGTCGAGAAGCTTTATGGACCCATCCGGTAGAGGGCCGCTTTAGGACAGGGAACTCTACCCCAAAAGATCCGTTAAGTTTTCGCCATGGCCAAGGAGTGGACCGACGAAAAGATCGCCAAACTGAAGCGGCTGCGCGAGCTTGGAGCAAGCGTTGCTCGTGCGTCGTTGGCGTTGAAATATAACAAGTCGGCGGTAAGGGCAAAAGCTCGCGAGTTGGGCATACCATTTCCCCACTTGCGAACGCTGAGGATCGAGCAGCAGAGTAAGGAAGCAGCAGCCCGCGCAAAAGCCGGGCTGCCTCCGAAGCCCATTGGATAAGGTCAACGTTGACGCGCTGCCTACGGTCTTCAAAAGCTCTATGCCATGGAGCGCTCGCCGGATCTATAATAGCACACTCGCGACGAGGGCTCGGCATGCTAGTTTCAAGACGCCCCTCACTCCGGGGCATTTTTGACTGTTCTTTGCAAAGGAGCCAACTGCCATACTCGGGGCGGGACGGCGCGATGAATATTTCTCAAATAGCTTGCATTGGCCCACGAGATAATTGCAGCTATGTGTCCCGCGCTGGCTTTGCGCCGGCGTTATAGCGGCCGTACGGATAAAGCGAAGGTCAGCTAGGTTTAGTCAGCTTTCTGCTACAGCCGAAGACGCGTGAAACCATCAGCGCTCCATTCATCGCTGCCAACACCATGATGGGTGAAGAAGCCTTCGGGGTCATAGCGCTTCTTGATTGCTGCCAAACGGTCGAAGTTGGTTCCCCAATAACTTGCCTTCCAATACGGATCGAAGAAATCGGCCTCGGAAAGATAGCTACCCGCGCCTGGAGCGACGGTCATAAGCACTTCGAATGCGCGCCCAAATGGCCTGCGCTTTGGCGCGCGCCGCCGCCACATCCGGCACACGACTCGGAATATTTGGAAATGCCGGTGGTCCATGGCCGGCAACGATGACAAGCGCGAAAGAATCGAGCACGGCGGGGTTCATCGCCGTATTGCGCGCTGCCTCGATCTCCTCCGAGGCGGCTCCGGCCAATCCCTTGTTGAAGTGCAAGCTAAGGTGCCATTCCCGCGATGCGGCAAAGACCGCGTCGGCCAGCTTTTGCCGTTCCCTGTTCAGAAGCAGCGATTGCGGAAGCCAAGCTGGCTTATAGCCATGAATAAATAAACCGACCTGGCCGCTGTGCCCGACATAGAAGATATTTTCCGGAGGCGCGCTGGGACGGTCGTCCCCCAAGTGCAATCTTTTTGGAGCCCGTACACTAACCCCATTCTGGTTCAGTTGCTTATGAAATCTTTTTCAGCAGACTTATAAGGTGCTTTGTTACGAGCGTCTGCTGGGATGTCATAAAGGTAGGTAGTGGGATCCTGGTCACCCGCGATGGCGGATTTCGGATCAGTTTTGGCGTGGCGGTTGGGCTTGGCGTTGCTTCGTCTGCGCCGACCTGGCGTGACGCTGCGGTTGCCCTGTGGTTGCTGTCCGGGCTTTATTTGATTTTGGCCTGTATTGACAGGATGAACCTCGCGTCCATACGCCAGCACGATTGAGCTGGATGACGCGTCCCGCTTTTCCCGTCGCCGCCCCGACGCAACAACAAAACCCGTTCAGGTCTTTACTGTCAGCCTCCCGCCGCTTCGGAACGATGCGCGGTCTAGGAGGTTATTGCCTTGTTCTTGTGTTTGACTGACCGGCGCTTTTCGCGTCGTGAGGCTTCCTGTGTTGCGTTTTGTGAGGGAGGAAGCGCATTATGAGTCAGACGACGAATAGCAGGTGGGAAGACCCGGATCCGTTTGCATTGAGGCATACGGAAAAATTTCCGGCGTGCACTTCCCGACGCGTTCAAGGATCTATCTGTCGGTCATCATATTACATCGGTTTTGATCAAGCTGCGAGGTTCTATTTGCTGTGTGGTTCCTTATCCCGTGGTTTGCGCCACTGGGAGCAAACCAGAGCGTCCTATTCTACTCAGAACTAATGCTATCGGGAGGAAGTGGTGCGACAGTATCTAGGAGTGTTTGCCGTGATGAGCTTGATGGCTTCCGGCGTTGCGGCCCATGCCGAGCAGATCAGCTATGACCCGGCCAAGGTCAGCGACAGTCTGAAGGCTATCTTCAAATTTGGCTCAGTCGCTACCAGGGACGCGGTAAACGCAAATACCGTCATGTTGCTTACCGGTACGATCGGCGGCACCTATGTGCAGTTCGGTGCCGACCTCGCTTCCGTGCTCGACGACGACGGTAATCTCCGCGTCCTGCCGATCATCGGTCGAGGTTCGGTGCA
>Ga0081540_1000867_pt1 | contig 27377 bp, 32 predicted proteins | sample TabmetS2T1R1_FD_71024 | JGI IMG/M metagenome (GOLD analysis project Ga0081540, IMG submission 71024) | Tabebuia heterophylla rhizosphere microbial communities from the University of Puerto Rico - S2T1R1 | ecosystem: Host-associated > Plants > Roots > Rhizosphere ...
GGCGTGGAGGCGGCGGGAGTCCTATGTGGAAGGCGGCGGCGGCGGCAGTGGTGTCGTTCACGATGGGGGGAGCGGCGATGACGGCGCTGGGAACGCTGCTGGGGGGCTACGCGGAGCCCGCCGCTCTCGGTCTCGCAGGAATCGCGCTGATGGCCTCGAGTCAGCTCCTCGGTCATCAGCTCGTCGGCACTCGGAGCGCCGGCGTTGCGTCCACACCGGAGTCCAAGGTCGGCGTGTGACCCCGGCCACACGGACGGCGCGCCCCGCGACAAGCGGCTGATCGTCGACGCTCTCGGGTGCTGGGGCGGCGATCCGGGCGCCAGGATGCCCGCCGGCAGGCCGCGCTTGCCCCAGGTTCCGCCCAGCGGAGGCGGTCAGCACATTCCTCCGGTCAAACCGAAGGAGGAACGACCTCATGAGACTCACGCACAGGCTCGCGCTGGCAGGGATGTTCGTTGGCGCTGCGGCCTTCGCCCAGACCGGCACCAGCACCTCTCCGAGCGCCACGCAGACCGGAGCCAGCGCGGCGGCGTTGAGCCCCTCGGCCGCGAGCAGGGCGGCGCGGCGCTCGATTCGGCTGCTGCCTGGGCCGTCACCGTTTTCCCCAGATGGGGTCTGGAGGGAGCAGCGCGGAAAACCCTCCTCGCCCTCAGCCACGAATCCACCCCCTACGGAATCCCGCCCATGGAAGGCTGGTCCCCTGGCGAGGTCTGGACCGCTCCGACGGCCTGGTCGGCCTGGGCCCTGGTCGAGGTGGGGGAGACGAGGGCGGCCGATCGGCTTCTCGCCGAGCTCCACCGTGCGGAGACGCCCGACGGCACGCTTCCGGAGCGGGTGGATGCGATGACCGGTGCGCCGACCTCCACGACACCACTCGCCTGGTCCCACGCCTTCGCGATCCTGGCGCTGCGGGCTCGCTACGGCTGACGCGCCTGGGCCGCCGAGAGCGCGGCCGCGACCGCCTCCTCGGGCGTCGCGGCTTCGATGATGCCGAGCTCGCCCCCCGAGTGCTTCTGCAGTGTCCAGCTCCGGATAGCCACCACCGGCCGCCCCAGCTTCCGAGCGAACGCGATCTCCGCCAGGGTTCCCCACTCGCCGCCGACGGCGATCACGGCCTCGCCCGAGGCGACGACCGCCAGGTTCCGGGCCTCGCCGATGCCGGTGGCGACGACGTGGGTGACGTAGGGGTTCGCGTCCTCGGTGGAGGAGGTCGGGAGCACTCCGAGAACCGTCCCGCCCGCCTCGGAGGCGCCCCGAGCGGCGGCCTCCATCACCCCGCTCCGCCCGCCGCAGACGAGAACGGCACCCGCCTGGGCGATCAGGCGGCCGACCTCCTCGGCGTCGCGCAGCGTCGCCTCCCCGCCCTGGCTCGCGCCGATAACCGAGACCTGGGCTGGACGGCTCACGGGTGATCGGTCATGCGGAATTAAGCCGGGAGGCGGGCGCTGCGGTCTTCAGCATCATCCCCATCAACTCGAGGGCACCGCCTTTGTGGAGATGCTCGTTCAGGTTGCCGCACTTGGGGCTCTGCACACAGGAGGGGCAGCCGTCGTCGCAGGGGCACTCGCGGATCAGGCGGTCCGCGTCGCCCACGAGCCGCTCGAACTCCTCGTAGCCCCGGCGCGTGATCCCGACCCCGCCCGGATGCCCATCGTAGATGAAGATGGTCGGCTGGCCGGTCTGGAAGTGGATGTTCGTCGACAGGCCGCCGATGTCCCAGCGGTCGCACATCGCGATCAGCGGCAGGACGGCGATCTGCCCGTGCTCGGAGGCATGGAGGGCGCCGAGCAGCACCTCGCTCGGCAGAGCGGCCGCCATCCGCTCCGAGATCACGTACCAGAGCGCCTGGGTGACGAAGTTCTGCTCGGGCAGATCCAGCGCGACGATGTCGATCACCTTGTTGTCGCCGAGGCGCTTGCGCTGGTAGGCGATCACCTGCTCGGAGACCGAGACGGTGCCGAAGTTGAGCTCGACACCCAGCGCGGACCGCTGCGTTTCGATCCCCTCGATGTACACCTCGGTCTCCTTCTTCACCTGCGTGTAGTAGTCGCCCTCGAACGGCTTGACGATCGCTCTGTGGGAACCGATGTCGAGCTCGGTCACCTGGTAGGAGCGCCCCAGGTGGAGGTAGATCGCGCCCGGGTGGACGGTCGAGAAGGCGCGCTCGGCCTCGACGTTGCCGAGCATCTCGCCCGAGGTCGCGTCGATGACCGCGACGCTGTCGGCCGAGGAAGAGCGGAGCGCGATCCTGCCGGCGACGAAGTCCCCCGTGCGGGTCAGGTAGCGCTCCCCCCGGCCGCGGCGCAACTCGCCCGCGGTGACCATCCGCTCGGCCCGCTCCTGCCAGCCCTCGCCGAGGATCTCGTCGTCGTCGGGGCCGAGCGGCGCCTCGTAGGCGGCCGCCAGCAGGTGCTGCATCTGGATCTGCTGGGAGCGGTGATCGAGGATCGCCGCCTCCACCGGCCGCTCGAGGAACTCGTCGGGATGGCGGCAGAAGAACTGATCGAGCGCGTCCTCGCCCGCTACGTAGACGGCCAGCCCGCGGCGGCGCCGCCCCGCCCGCCCCCACATCTGCCTGAGGCTCGCGACCGTTCCGGGGAAGTTGACGCAGATCGCGGCATCCAGCTCGCCGACGTCGATGCCGAGCTCCAGCGCGTCGGTGGCGGCGACGGCGAGCAGGTCGCCCGAGGCGAGCTGCGCCTCGATCTCCCGGCGCTGCTGGGGGGTGTAGCCGGCGCGGTAGGGCGCGATCCGATCGGCCATGTCGCCCTGGCCGCGGCGAATCAGCTCGTCCGAGGCGAAGCGGTTGATCAGCTCGATCCCACGGCGGCTGCGCATGAAGCAGATCGTCCGCACGCCGCGTGAGACCAGCTCCACGAGCAGATCGGCGGCCTCGGAGACCGGCGAGCGGCGGGTCATCGTCCGGTGCTCGATCACCGGCGGGTTCCACATCGCGATCTCTCGCCCGGCGCGGGGGGCGCCGTCGTCGTCGAGCAGCTCGAACGGCAGCCCAGTGAGCCGCTCGGCGAGCTCTCCGGGGTTCGCGATCGTCGCGGAGGCGAGGATGAAGCGCGGCTCGGCGCCGTAGAGGCGGGCCACCCGTCGCAGCCGGCGCAGTACGTTCGCGACGTGGGAGCCGAAAACACCCCGGTAGGTGTGGGCCTCATCGACGACGACCCAGCCGAGGTTGGCGAGGAAGTCGCCCCACCGCTTGTGGTGGGGAAGCACCCCGACATTCAGCATGTCCGGGTTGGTGAGGACCAGGTTGGCGCGTCGGCGGATCGAGGGGCGGTCCTCGCGCGGCGTGTCGCCGTCGTAGATCGCCTCGCGGAGGCCCGGCGGGCGAAGCTCGCCGAGCTTTCGCGCCTGGTCCTGGGCCAGCGCCTTGGTCGGATAGAGGTAAATGGCGCGCCGCTTCGGCTCGGCGGCAATGCCGTCGAGGACCGGCAGGTTGAACGAGAGGGACTTCCCTGACGCGGTGCCGCTGGTGAGGATCAGGTTCGAGCGCCTTGCGGTCTCGTAGGCGGCGGACTGGTGGGAGTAGAGGGACTCGATGCCGGCGCCCAGTAGCGCCTGGCGGAGCGCGGGATCGAGCTCGGCGGGAAGCCCGGTGAGCTTCGCCATCGTCGCCGGCTCCCCCGACTCCGCGACGACTCGTCCATCGTCGCGCGCCGGGCCGAGCGCCGGCTCCCAGGCGCCCCCCGCCACGGCGGGCCGGCTAGCCAACTTCGACTCCTCGGGGCGCGTCGATCGCCGCCGCGATCCGCATCGCCTGCAGGGCGCTCACGTCGTGCAGGCGCAGCACGTCAGCGCCCGCGGTCACGGCGAGTGCCACGGCGGCGGCCGTGGCCCACTCACGGTCGCGGGCGGGCAGCCGCTCCTCCCAGGAACCGGCGAGAACCGCCCCCAGGAAGTCCTTGCGCGAGAGCGAGACGTAGAGCGGGCGCCCGAGCCCCTTGAGCTCGCCGAGACGCCGCAGGATCTGCAGGTCGTCCTCGACGGAGAGATCGAAGTCGAGTCCGGGGTCGAGAGCGATCTGCTCCTCGTCCACGCCGCGCCTGGTCGCGGCCTCGAGGCGGGCCGTGAACCAGGCCTTCAGATGGTCGACCGGGTCGTCGTAGCTGGGCGCCGGGCGGTCCTCCCGCGGCGGCCCCTCGATCTGCATCACCACCAGCCCGCAGCCCGTCTCAGCGGCGAGCTCGAGCATCGCCTCGGAGCCGCCCGCGATGTCGTTGACGGCCACCGCGCCCGCGTGGAGCGCCAGACGCGCCACCTCCGGCGAGAAGGTGTCGGCCGAGATCGGCAGCTCGATTCGCTCGGCGAGGCCTTCGATGGCGGGGACCAGCCGCGTGGCCTCCTGCTCCGCCGGCACCGGCGGGCCGCTGCGCGCGGCCACGGCGCCCACGTCGAGCATCTCGAACCCGGCCTCTGCCAGTCGCACGCCGTCCTCGACGGCCCCGTGGGGGGTTCCGCTCCGCGCCCCCTCGAACATCGAGTCATCGGTGACGTTGACGATGCCCGCGCCGATCGGCGAGGCGAGATCCAGGGTCCGGTTGGCCAGCTTCCAGGTCGCAGCCACAGGCCAACGGTAACCGGGCGCGCCAAGCCAACGGAGGTACCCGCTGTCTGGGGGTACGGTTCCCGCCCGATGGCTCTCCGCTGCGTCTACACCGACCTCGACGGCACTCTGCTTGGCCGCTACGGCTCCCTCTTCCGCGACTCCGAGGGCGAGTTCTCCCTGCTGCAGGCCCGCGCGCTCGAGGCCTGCCATCGCGCCGGGGTGGAGGTGGTGCTCAAGTCCGGGCGGCGGGAGGGCTCCGTCGTCGAGGATGCCAAGCTGATGGGCCTCCGCTCGTACATCGCCGAGGTCGGGGCGGTGGTGGTGATCGACGGCGAGAGGACCGAGCTGGTGGGAGATATCGAGCCCGATCCCGGGAAGAGCCTCGCGGAGACGTGGGTCGACCAGGGGATCGCGGACGAGCTCTTCCGGCATTTCGAGGGGCGCCTGGAATGGCACACCCCCTGGCATCGCCAGCGGCACCTCTCGCTCCTCTTCCGGGGGAAGATCGACACCGACGAGGCGAACCGGCTGCTCGCCGAGCGCGGGCACCAGGGGATTCGGGTGATCGACAACGGCGCGATCTTCGCCCCGATGGAGGGGATCGACGGGCCCGCTCACGCCTACCACCTGCTGCCCGAAGGGGCGAGCAAGTCACGTGCCGTCGCCTTCCATATGCGGGCGCGCGGCTACGCACGCGAGGATTGCATCGCCATCGGCGACTCGGTGGAGGACCTGGACGTGGCGGAGGTCGTGGGCAGATTCTTCGTCCCCGCCAACGGCCCGGAGCGCGACCCCGCCCTGGCCGACGCGATCGGCGGCCGCGCCAACGTCACCGTGACCGAGGGCCGGATGGGCGACGGCGTCTATGAAGCCGTGATATCCACGCTGGCCCAGAGCTGATGGAAACCGTTCACGTCACCCGCACGATCCCGGGACCGAGAGAGGCGATCTTCGACCGGCTGGCGGATCACGCGCACTACGAGCGCTTCAGGGGAGTCCATGCCTCGAAACTGATCCGACAGGGCGAGCCGCCGCCGGACGGCCTCGGCGCCGTGCGCGAGATCAAGGTCCGACCGCTGACATTCCACGAGGAGATCACCGTCTATGAGCGGCCGACCCGCTTCGACTATCTGATCGTCAAGCTCAACGTCCCCTTCGAGCACCATGGCGGCTCGATCCAGCTCACCCCTGACGGCGACGCCACCCACGTGGACTGGCGCTCCAGCTACACCGTCCCGACGCCGCTCATCGGCCGCCTCGAGGAGGTCGTCTGGAAGAAGTTGCTGACGCGCGGCTTCGGCCGCGTGCTCGAGGACGTCGAGCGGATGCTGGCGGAGCCGAGCTCCTAGCCGCCGCCATTGGCGGAAAAGCCGGTGCGCCGCAGCTCCAGCTCGCGCTGCTCGATGACGCGGTCGATCAGGCCGTATTCGGCTGCTTCGTTCGCCTTGAAGAAGCGGTCGCGCTCCATGTCCTGGTGGACCTGCCTCTTCGATTTGCCGGTGTGCTTGGCGTAGATGGCGTCGATGCGGTCGCGCAGGTCGAGCGTCTCCCTGGCGTGGATCTCGATGTCGGCCGCGACCCCCTCGAAGCCGCCGCTCGGCTGGTGAATCAGGATCCGGGAGTTCGGCAGCGCCATCCGCTTGCCCTTCGCGCCGCCGGCGAGCAGCAGTGAGCCCATCGACATCGCGATGCCGTAGCAGATGGTCCGCACGTCGGGCTTGACGAACTGCATCGCGTCGTAGATGGCCATGCCCGCGTAGACGACGCCCCCGGGGCAGTTGATGTAGAGCGAGATGTCCTTCTCCGGGTCCTCCGACTCGAGGTGGATGATCTGCGCCACGATCAGGTTTGCGACCTGGTCGTCGATCGCCTGGCCCAGGAAGATGACCCGCTCGCTGAGCAGGCGGGAGTAGATGTCGAATGAGCGCTCCCCGCGGGCGCTCTGCTCGACGACCATTGGAACCAGCGGCATGAGGACCTCCTTTGGAGCCTTCTGATACGCAACCATACGGTTGCACAGTCCGTACGGTAACATAGAGCAACCATGAGGTTGCGAGACGAGGCCCCCGCCAAGGTCGACGAGGAGACTCCCTGGGTCGAGCGGGAGACTCTGATCGAGGCGAGCCCGGACGAGGTCTGGGAGGCGCTCACCGACGAGGACCGGCTGGAGGAGTGGCTCGCTCCCGACGTCGATCTCGATCCCCAGGAGGGCGGTGAGATCGCGGTCCGCGACGGCGACGAAGAGCGGTCGGGGACGGTCGAGACCTACGAGGAGGGCGAACGGTTCGCCTTCACCTGGTCTCGGCCCGGAGAGGGGGAGAGCTTCGTCCAGTTCACCATCGAGGCGGTCCCTGCGGGGACGCGAGTGAAGGTCGTCGAGACCCCCATGGCCGTGGCGCTCGCCGGATGGGGCCCCCGCCTGGCGCGCCTCGAACGCTCACTGCGCTTCGTCCTCGTCGCTTGAGGGCCCCTGCCCACCGACAGGTCGATTCGGTCTTCGGCGCCCTGGCCGATCCCACCCGCCGGCGCGTCGTCGAGACCCTCGCGCGCGGCGGGATCGTGACCGCGAGCGGCCTGGCCGAGGAGCTCCCCATCACGCGACAGGCGGTGAGCAAGCATCTCTCCGCCCTCCGCGGCGCCGATCTCGTGACGTCCACTCGCGTTGGGCGGGAGACCCGCTACCAGCTGCGACCGCAGCCGCTCGACGAGGCCGTCGAGTGGATGCAGATGGTCGGCGCCGAGTGGGACGGCCGGCTCGACGCGTTGCGCCGCTCGGTCGAGAGCCGGCGAAGCGACGCCCGATAGCATCGCCGCATGGCCAAAGCGACGGTAGCCGAGGAGGAGTACCTCCAGATCATGTTCTGGCTCGAGGAGGCCGGGCTGCCGATCAACGGCGCGAACATCGCCCGGGCGATGCAGCTCTCGCCCCCCACCGTCCACGAGATGATCGGGCGGCTCGAGGGTGACGGCTACGTGGCGCGCGCCGACGACAAGTCGCTGGAGTTCACGGAGAAGGGGCGCCGGGAGGCCGAGGCGATCTCCCGCCGGCACCGGCTGATCGAGCGGTTCCTCACCGACGTCCTCGGCATCCCCTGGGACGAGGTCCACGAGGAGGCCGAGCGCCTCGAGCACGCCATGTCTCCGGTGCTCGAAGAGCGGATGCTCGCCGCGATCGGCGATGCCAAGACCTGCCCGCACGGGCACCCGATCGTCGAGGGTGCGAGGGAGGAGGGGGTTCTCCTCGCCGACGTCGAGCCCGGCGCCGAGGTGCGTGTCCTTCGCTTCGAGAACGAGGCCGAGGAGATCCTGCACTACCTGAGGGGGACCGGGATCTATCCCGGGCTCGAGGGCACGCTCGAGAGCTCCGACGACGACGAGGTCGTGATGGGCTCCGAGGAGGGCAGCCACGCGGTCTCGAAGAGCGTCGCGGAGACGGTGTCCGTGAGGGCGGATCCCGCTCCGCCGGCGCGCCCGCCTCTGCCGGAGCAGCTGGTCATCTCCAGCGACCGTTACGGCAGATAACCGGCCTCACATCTTTACGAGCCGTTAGCCGCAGCTTCAGGTGCGCGGCGGAGACTTGCTGATACTCTCCCGACGGGAGATAGTCGAGTAAGTCACTCAACAAACAGGGGAAACGCCATGGAAGCAACCACCAGCAACACGCGAATCTTGATCAACGACAGGAACATCGCCGAGCGGCGCCTGGTTGCAATCGCGAGGGCCATCGAGGCTCACAAGAACGAGCAGCGGCGCAAGCCCTACCCGACGCGCTCCGAGGACCTCAGTCTCTACCGGCGGGCCCGCGAGATCCTCGGTGCTGACAGGATCTAGGCGGCTTCGGCGCCCTGGCGGCTGCCCGAGCGCAGCCGCTCGAGCGCACGCGCGAGCCTCTGGACGCCCTCGGCGACGTCGTCGGCCGGAACGGGTGCGAAGGAGAGGCGGAGGCTCGAGCTGCCGCCCTCGATCATGAAGTCGGGGCCGGCGACGAAGGTGACGCCCTCCTCCTTGGCCTCGGCGAGGAGCGCCTCGGTGTCGATGTCGTCGTCCAGGTCGAGCCAGAGGAAATAGCCGCCCTCTGGGACGACGAACCTCGCCTCCGGGATGTGCTCTCGGAGCGCCGCCACCAGCTCATCCCGGCGCTCCCGCAGCGCGGCGTTCACGATTCTCAGGTTCTCGTCGAGGCCGCCCGAGCGGCAGAGCTCGAAGACGATCGACTCGGCGAGCATGTTGGGCGAGATGTAGGTCTCGTTGGCGCGCTTGGCCAGCGTCCCTATCTGATCCTCCGGGCCGACGAGATAGCCGACGCGAACGCCCGGACTGACCGACTTCGAGAAGGACGAGGCGTGCAGGACCCGGTCGGCGTCGTCCATGTCGAGCATCGTCGTCCCACGACTCTCCTCGAAGGAGATCAGGCGGTAGGGGTCATCCTCGAAGAGGATGAACCCGTGCTCCCCCGCGAGGCCGACGAGCGCCTCGCGCTTCTCGGTGGAGAGCGTGCAGCCGGCCGGGTTGTGGAAGTTGGGGATGACGTGGGCGAGCTTCAGCTGACCGTCGGCCGCCGCCGATTCGACCTCGGCCGGGGCGACGCCGTCGGCCTCGAGGCGCGCGCTGGCGATGTCGGCGCCGGCCTGCTTCAGCAGGAGGAGCGTCCGGTCGTAGGTCGGCTGCTCCACGACCACGCGGTCGCCCTCGGCGATCAGGTGGCGGAAGAGCAGCGCCGCACCCTCCATCGAGCCGTTGGTGACCATCACCTGGCCGGGATCGACGCCGTGGTGGTCGGCGATCCACTCGCAGAGGCCGGGATGGCCACGGCCGGTGCCGTAGCTGAGCGCCTTCTCCCAATCGGATTCGAGCGCCCGGGCCGCGGCATCGCGCACGGCCTCGTGGGGGAGGATGTCGGCGCTGGGCGCGCCGCGAGCGAAGCTGATCGTCCGTTCGGCCATCGGCGCGTCGAGTATACGAACGGTGAGATACTGCATCGCCCGGGGGATGGAGGCCGCCGACCCGTTCGGAATACTGTTCCCGGATGCCGGCCTCGCTCGAACTCGTCAAGATCGCGCTCCAGGCCTACGGCAACGGCGACTCCGAGATCGCCGTCGCTCTCGCCGGTCCCCAGGTTCGCTGGGACGAGCGGGCCTCACGCCCCGATGGCGATCTCGTCTGGGGCCACGACAAGGTTCAGCGGGCGATGCGCCGCTACCTGGACGCCTGGGAGAGCTATCGCTTCGAGCTCGAGGACGTGGCCGAGGTCGGGCCGGGCAAGGTCGTCGGTATCTGCCGGGAGAGGGGCAAGCCGAAGGACGGTCCCGCCATCGACAGGCGCTTTGGCGCCCTCTGGGTCGTCGAGAACGGCAAGATCGTCTCCTGGACGACCTACCTGACCCCGAAGGAGGCGGTCAGGGCCGCCAAGGCGCTGACCGTGTTACGGGCGGAGCCGGCGGAGAGCAAGCCTGTTGCCGCACCCGCACCCGCACCCGCACAAGCACCCGCTGCCCCAGCCCCTCCGGCGACCGCCCCCCCTCGCGTCGCCGAGCCCGAGGAGCCGCGGCCCGAGAGAGCTGAGCCGGTCGAGTTCGAGGCTCCCGATCCCGAGCCGGCCGTGGCCGAGGCTGCAGAAGCCGCCGGGGACGAGGGACCGGAGCTGTTCGACTTCGAGGCGGCCGAGTCGCCGGAGGCGCCCCCGGAGCCGCCCGAGCCCGCGGAGCGGCCGCGGAAGCGGATCATCACCAAGAGCGAGGAGCAGAAGCGGGCGGCGCGCGCCCGCGCGAACCTCCGCAAGCAGGCTTCGCGCGAGTCGGCCTAGGCCTTCGCGCCGATCGTCTCGGCGGCGAGCTGAGCCGTCTCGGTCGGGCTCTTGCCGACCCGGATGCCCTGCGCTTCCAGCGCCTGCTTCTTCGCCTCGGCGGTGCCCGAGGAGCCGGAGATGATCGCCCCGGCATGTCCCATCTGCTTGCCGGGCGGCGCGGTGAAGCCGGCGATGTAGGCGACGACCGGCTTGGAGACGTTGGCGGCGATGTAGTCGGCCGCCCGCTCCTCGGCGTCACCGCCGATCTCGCCGACCATCACGATCAGCTCGGTCTCGTGGTCGTTCTCGAAGAGCTCGAGGATGTCGATGAAGTCGGAGCCGACGATGGGATCGCCGCCGATCCCGACGATCGTCGAGTTGCCCAGGCCCGCCTGCTTCAGCTCGTTGCCGATCTGGTAGGTGAGCGTGCCGGACTTGGAGACCACGCCGATCGAGCCCTGCTCGAAGAACTGCGCCGGGATGATGCCCACGTTCGCCTTCCCTGGGCTGAGGACGCCCGGGCAGTTGGGGCCGATCAGGCGGACGCCCGCGTCGCGCGCCTTCCAGTAGATCTCGAGCATGTCGTGGACCGGGATGTGCTCGGTGATCGTGATCACCGTCTCGATCCCGGCGTCGATCGCCTCATGCATCGCCGCGGCCGCGAAGCGAGCCGGGACGAAGACCATCGACGTGTTCGCGCCGCGCTCGTCGACGGCCTCCTTGATCGTGTCGAAGATCGGGATGCCCTCGACCTCCTGGCCGCCCTTCTTGGGGGTGACACCGGCGACCACGTCGGTCCCGTAGCCGCGGTTGCGAAGCCCGTGGAAGCTCCCCTCCCGGCCGGTCAGGCCGGAGATGACCAGCTTGGTCTCCTTGTCGACGATGATCGACATCAGGAGGCCTTCGCCAGCTCGACGACCTTCTCGGCGGCGCCGAGCATCGTCTTCTCGACATGGAGGTCGGGTAGGTCGGCGTCGGCGAGCAGGCCCAGCCCCTCCTCTGAGTTGGTGCCGTCGAGCCGCACGACGAGAGGGACGTCGATGTCGACCTGTCCAGACGCTTCGATGATCCCCTTGGCGATCTCGTCGCCGCGGGTTATGCCGCCGAAGATGTTGAAGAGGATCGCCCGGACCTTTTCGTCCGAAGTGATCACCTCGAGGGCGTCGACGATCGCCTCCGCTTTGGAGCCGCCGCCGGCATCGAGGAAGTTCGCCGGGCTTCCGCCGGCCTGCGCGACGACGTCGAGAGTCGACATGCAGAGGCCGGCGCCGTTGCCGAGGATGCCGATGTCTCCGTCGAGCTTGACGTAGGTGAGGCCCTTCTCCTTCGCCATCCGCTCCTGCGGGTCCTCGATGAACCCCTCCTCGAGACCGGCCAGGTCCTCGTGGCGGAAGAGGGCCGAATTGTCGATCGTCACCTTCGCATCCAGCGCGATCACGTCGCGGTCCTTGGTGACGACCATCGGGTTGACCTCGATCAGGGTCGCGTCGCTTTCGTTGAACGCCTGGTGGAGCTTCACCATCATCTCCGCTGTCTTCGCCCGGGCGTCCTCGTCGACGCCGGCATCGGCGACCAGCGCGCTCGCCTGGGCCACTCCGAAGCCCTCGTGCGGCTCGACATGTCGGCGGACGAGAGCGTCGGGGTCCTTCTCGGCGATCTCCTCCACGTTCATCCCGCCCATCGTCGAGAGCATCGCCAGCACCTTCTTGGCGGAGCGGTCGAGGATGATCGAGGCGTAGTACTCGGACTCGATCTGGGAGGCGCCCTCGACCCAGACCTGGTGGACCGTAAAGGGGCCCTCGCCGCGTGGCCCGCGTATGTCCATCCCGAGGATCGCGCCGGCGTGCTGCTCGGCCTCCTCGCGGGTCTCGGCGACCTTGATCCCGCCGGCCTTGCCGCGCCCGCCGATCTGCACCTGCGCCTTGATCACGCACGGGTAGCCGATTTCGTCCGCCGCCTCGACGGCGGCCTCCACGGTGTCGGCCACCCGCCCATCGGGTACCGGAACCCCGTGCCGGGCGAACAGCTGCTTTCCCTGATATTCGAGCAGGTCCACGAGCCGCGAGAGCGTACATGAGGGCCCGATTGGGCCGTCCCGGCTTCTCGGCGGAGGAGCCCTCCTGCGACGCGGCAGCGGCCGAAAGTTGCAAATTGCCATAATCCCGCGGCTCTCATGGCGCTACCGAAGCTGAAGGACATCAAATGGGTGACGACGGATTGCTACGGCACCCTGATCGACTGGGAGAAGGGCATCGGCGACGCCTTCAAGCGCGAGGCCGACCGCGACGGCCTGACGATCGACGAGCGCTCGTTCCTCGATCGCTTCTTCGAGATGCAGGCGCAGATCATGTCGGGCTCCTACGAGCTCTACGCCGAGGTCCTGCGCCGAGCAGCCGTGCAGACGGCGGAGGAGATCGGTTGGACCATCGAGCCCTCCCGCGCCCAGTTCCTGCCCGACAGCGTGGGGTCCTGGCCCCCTTTTCGAGAGGCGAATGCCGCGATGGATCGGCTCAAGGAGCGCTACGAGATCGGCATCGTCTCCAACATCGACGACAAGCTGCTCGGCATCTCACGCCGGCACCTGCGGACCGAGCTCGACCTCGTGGTCACGGCGCAGCAGGTCCGGAGCTACAAGCCCGACCCGACGCATCTGCGCGAGTGCGCGCGCCGGATCGGCGGCAAGAAGGGCTGGGTGCACATCGCCTCCGGCTACGAGGCTGACATCGGCCCGGCGCTGAAGATGAACGTGCCGGTGATCTGGGTGAACCGGCACGGCGAGAAGCTCGACGGCCGCAAGGCACCCGACGCCACGGTCAAGAACATTCGCGAGGCGGCGGCGAAGCTCGGCGCGAAGTAACGGGCGAAGGCCCCTACTCGATCGTCGCGAGCAGGTCTCCGGAGTTCACCGCCGCCCCCTCCTTGACGGCCAGCTTGGTCACCTTGCCGTCCTTGTGGGCGGTGATCTCGTTCTCCATCTTCATCGCCTCGATCACCAGGATCACGTCCCCGCTGGAGACCTCCTGGCCTTCCTCGACCGGGACCTTGAACACGTTGCCCTGGAGCGGCGCGACGAGGTCATTGCCCGAGGCGGCCGCTGCGCCTCCGCCGCCGGAGCGTTCCCGCTTGGGAGGCTTGCGGAGGGCCGGGCCGCCCGCGGCGCCCCCCGACGCGGGAGCCGCGACCGCCTCGCCGATCACCTTGACGTCGAAGAGCTTGCCGCCGACCTCGACCTGGTAGCTGCGCTCGGCCGTGCCGTCCTCCGCCGCGCCTTCGTCGGCGGGTTTCGGCGCCTCCTCGGGTGCGAGCGACTTCAGCCATTCCCTGTCCTCGGTCAGGTCCCGCGCGGTCTCGCCCTTCGCCCACTGCTCCGTCGCCAGCAGCGTCTTGTGGAAGGGAACCAGCGTCGTGATTCCTCCGATCTCGTACTCGTCGAGCGCGCGCAGCATCCGGGCCGTCGCCTTCTCACGGTCGAGGTCCCAGACGATCAGCTTGGCGAACATCGGGTCGTACATCGGCGTCACCTCGGAGCCGGCCTCGACACCGGAGTCGACGCGGACGCCGGGACCGGCCGGCTCGCGGTAGGTGGTGATCCGACCTGGGGCGGGGGCGAAGTTCTTGTGGGCTGCCTCGGCGTTGATCCGGCACTCGATGGCGTGGCCGCGGAGCTCGACGTCCTCCTGCCTGATCGAAAGCTCCTCGCCTGCCGCGATCCGGACCTGCTCGCGGACGATGTCGAAGCCGGTGACCAGCTCGGTGACGCAGTGCTCGACCTGGACGCGGGTGTTCATCTCGAGGAAGAAGTAGTCCTCGCCCACCTGGAGCCCCTCGATCGTGCCGGCGGAGCGGTAGCTGACGGCCGCCGCCGCCTCGGTGGCGATCTTGCCGATCCGCTCCCGCATCTCGGCGTCGACGTGGGGGCCGGGAGCCTCCTCGATCAGCTTCTGGTGGCGGCGCTGGATCGAGCAGTCGCGCTCGCCGAGATGGATCACGTTGCCCTTCGAGTCCGCGAGCACCTGGACCTCGACGTGCCGCGGATCCTCGAGGTAGCGCTCGAGGTAGACCGTCGGGTCGCTGAAGAACTTCTCGCCCTCCCGCGAGGCGCCCTCGAAGGCTTCCTCGAGCTCCTCCTCGCTCATGGCCACGCGGAAGCCCTTGCCGCCTCCACCTCCCGCCGCCTTGCAGGCGATCGGGTAGCCGATCTCCTCGGCCTGCTTGCGGGCATCCTCCACGTCCTTGGCGGGCTTGGTGGATCCCGGGACGATCGGCACGCCGGCCTTCTGCATGATCTGGCGCGCCTCGGTTTTCGACCCCATCGCTTCGATCGCGCTCGGGGGCGGCCCGATCCAGGTGAGTTTCGCCTTCTCGACCGCCGCCGCGAAGGGGGCGTTCTCAGCCAGGAACCCGTAGCCCGGGTGGATCGCCTCGGCCCCCGAGTCGCGGGCGACCTGGAGGATCTTCTCGACATTCAGGTAGCTCTCCGCCGGGACCGCCGGGCCGAGCAGGAACGCTTCGTCGGCCTCGCGGACGTGCGGCGAATCGCGCTCAATCTCCGAGTAGACGGCCACCGAGCCGATGCCCATCTCCTTCAGCGCGCGGGCGACGCGGATCGCGATCTCGCCGCGATTTGCGATCAGGACTTTCTCGAACACGGCGGCGGAGTATTGCGGTTAGCCCCAGGCGGGCGCTCCGAACCCCAACGTCTAGAGCTTCCCCTTCTCGCAGTCGCTGCCCCTGTCCCGCCCGGACCCACCGACGCAGCGGTCCTTGCCCTTGCCGCCGAGCAGCCTGTCCTTGCCCGCCCCGCCACACAAGCGGTCCCCTCCACCAAGGCCCTTGATCATGTCCTTGCCGCCGTTCGCGACGATCACGTCCGCGCGCTTCGTTCCCTTGAGCTTCTCTCCCGAGTCGGAACCGACGATGGTGGCGCGGCGGCCGCCGCAGCTGTAGACCGACTCCCAGCTCGGGTCGAGCTCGCGGAACGGGAAGGCCGTAAAGGTCTGTTGCGAGAGGCCTGAACCGTCGGCGTTGATCAGCCAGACGTCGGTGGTCCGGCCGAAGGCAAGTCGCGCGCCCGTCGCAGAGAAGGCGGGGTCCGTCTCGCCCGCGGGAGGAGGGGTGTTCGTCAGGTTTCTCTGGGCCGAGCCGTCAGCGTTCGTCAGGAAGACATCGCTCTGTCCCGCATTGACGAAGCGAGTGAAGGCGATCCGGGCACCATCGGGTGAGAAGCTTGGGTCGGACTCCATCACCGGGGCGGCGGTGCTCGTGAGGTTCTGCTGGCCGGAGCCGTCCGCGTTCATCACCCACATGTCCTGTTGGCCCCCGTCGTCACGGCTGAAGGCGATCCGCCTGCCGTCCGGCGAGAAGTCAGGCGCGGTCTCGTCCAGCGGAGCCGGGGTGGTGGTGACCGGGTGCGGGGCTGAGCCGTCGACGTTCATCACCCAGATGTCGCGCTGCGCGCCATCGAGCCGGCTGAATGCGATCTGGCGTCCATCGGGAGAGAAGGCCGGCTCCGCCTCACTCACCGGGGCGGGGGTGGTGGTCAAGGGGTGGGCGCCGGAGCCATCGGGGTCGATCAGCCAGATGTCCGACTGGGAGCCGTCGAAGCGGAAATAGCCGATTTGCCGGCCGTTCGGCGAGAAGGCGGGGTTGTTCTCGGCCACCGGAGGCGAGGTGTTGGTCAGGTTGACACTTCCGCCATCGGCAGCGAGCAGGGCGACATCGGCAAAGCCGCTCGCGTCCACGGTGGACATCGCGATTCGGCCGTCAGCACCGATCGGGTAGGCGGCGATCGCGGATGAGGCGAGGATCAGGGTGGCTAGAGATGCGAGCCCAGCAACGAGAACCGCGAACCTGATCTCCCCTTGCATCCAGAGCAACCGTAGGCGAGGAGCCCAGCCGGGTCAACCCACCCACCGCTGGCCGATCGCCGAATCAGTCCTTGGCACCGACCAGGGCGGGCTGCCGCTCGTGCTCTGACCCCGACTCCCGAAGGTGCGCGTCCTCCAGCTCGGCCTGCTCCTCCGGATCCTGCTCGACCTCCTTGCGAAGAGCGATCTGGATCGCGAACAGAGCGGTGACGGCGACCGTCGCGACCAGCACGACCCAGGGGATGAGCGCGGTGTCGGCCTTGTTCATGATCGTGATCCCGGCCGCGATCAGGATCACGCCGAGGGCGCCACGCAGGATGCCCTGCGGCCACTTGACCGAGAGCTGGCTGCCGATGATCACGCCCGGCACGGAGCCGATCAGGATGTTGACCATCAGGCCGTAGTCGACGTTGCCGCCGATTGCGTGGGCGATGCCGGCGGCCCAGAGCAGGATCGCGGCGTGCACGACGTCCGTGCCGACGACCTTCTGCGGGCGCAGGCGATAGACGGTGAGCAGCATCATCCCGATCAGTGTTCCGCTCCCGGCCGAGCTCAGGCCGATGACGAACCCCGTCGTGGCGCCGATGCCCACCGCCGCGACCTTGTGGCGCGTGTGCATCTCGAAGTCGTCGCGCTCCTGGATCTTCTTGGACAGGAAGAACCCTCGGAGCAGCGTGGCGGCGCCGACCACCAGGAGGCAGGCCGAGAGGATCGCGAAGACCGTCTCGTCGAGCTGGTCCCCGAGCTGTCGCTTCAGGACGTCCAGCACGAAGACGCCCAGGATCGCCATCGGCACGCTGCCGATCGCCATCCAGTAGACGAGCGGCATGTTCACGGTCTTCAGCTTCAGGTGGCGCCAGCTGCCCGCCGACTTCGTCACCGCCGCGTAGGCGATGTCGGTGCCGATCGCGGTGGTCGGCTTGATGCCGAAGATGAGGACGAGAAGCGGCGTCATGATCGAGCCGCCGCCCATGCCGGTGAGACCGACGAGGAAGCCGACGCCGAAGCCGAAGACGATGATGGCTGGATCCATTTGGGTTTCTCCGCGGGGAGGGCGGCGATTGGACGATGCCGCTTCTCCACCTTGTTCCCTTTTATGACCGAAACAGTCTTAAAAGGATCGCGGCACCATAGCGGACGCCGCCTTTTCCCCCTAATTGCTCGGGTTTCTAGTGACGGATGTATCTAGAGCGCGCGGAGTTTCCCCTCAGCGGCCTGGGGCAAGACTTCCGGGACAGGCGAGAAAGCGGAAGGAGCACTGTGGCTAACGACAGGAATCTGTACAAGGAGCTGAGATCGCGGGGCGTCCGCAAGGGCACCGCGGCGAAGGTGTCGAAGTCGCTGGCGTCGAGGAGCAGCGACGAGAAGCCGAAGAAGGCGACGCGGACCGTCAGGGACCTGCGCGCCGCCGCGGCGGCACTGGAGGAGCGCATGAGGCTCGACGAGGGCCGCCGTGCGTCCTCGCGCAAGGCTGCGAAGACGCGAAAGAGGAAGGCGAAGAGGCGGCGCCGCGGCGCCCAGGAGATGGCCGCCGCCCGATAGCGGGAGGGACGGCTAGCGAGTGACCCAGGCGCCCTCGTCCTGGGTCAGCTCGAGGACGCTGTCCGGGATCTTGCCGTCTCGGAGGTCCGCGATCGTCACGTTTTCGAGGACGCGGCGCAAGGAGGCGCGGACGGCCACCCAGACCTCGCTCAGCTGCTCGGCGTTGCCCGGGTACTTGGTCTGCTCGGGCGCCTGATCCTGGATGTTCGCGAGCGGGCCCTCCACCGCGCGGATCACGCTCGCGAGCGTGATCTCCTCCGGCGGCTTGGCCAGCCAGTAGCCGCCGCGGGCGCCGCGGCGGGCGCGGACGAGACGTGCATGCTTGAGCTCGAGCAGGATGTGCTCGAGGAACTGGAGCGGGATGTCCTGCGCCTCGGCCATCGCCTCGCCCTTGACCGGCTCGTCTCCGGCGGCGGCCATTTCGACCGCCGCCCGCACCGCGTAGTCGGCCTTAGCGCTGATCCTCATATCCTGCGCCGCCCGTGCTGGACCTGCAGAGCCATTCCACATTCTCCGACGGCGAGCTGCCGCCGGCGCGGGTCGTCGCGACCGCGGTGGATCAGGGCGTCACCACACTGGCGCTGACGGATCACGACGGGATCGACGGCGTCGCCGAAGCGGCCCGCGCGGCGACTGACGCGGGTATCGAGTTCGTCCCGGCGACGGAGATGTCCTGCGTTCACGGCAGCCTCGATGACATGCACATGCTCGGCTACTGGGTGGACACGACCGCGATCGCCCCCGCGATGCGCCGCGCCCAGCGCGAGCGCATCACGCGAGCCGAGGAGATCGTCAAGCGGCTCAACGACCAGGGCGTCCCCGTGCGCTTCGAGGACGCGATCGCCCAGGCCGGGGACGCATCCTCGGTCGGTCGCCCCCACATCGCGAAGGCCGCCGGCGTGACGCCGGACGAGATGAGCGCCTTCTTCGAGGGGTGGCTCGTGCCGGGCGCAAAGGCCTTCGTCTCGCGCCGTTGGCCCCACGGCCCGGAGGCCGTGGAGATCATCCATTCCGCCGGCGGCGCCGCAGTCCTGGCGCACCCCTTCTGGGACCTGAAGGACCCCGACGAGGTCGCGGGGATCGTCGACGACCTCGACCTCCAGGGAGTGGAGTGCTTCTACCCCGCGCACGACAGGGCCCAGACGAAGTTCCTCGTCGAGCTCTGCAGGGATCGCGGCCTGGCGGCTACCGCCTCCTCGGACTTTCACGGCCCCTCCCACAAGATGTTCAACTCCTTCGGCGCCTACTCGACCTACGACCTCGGCGAGCCAGAGCTGCCCAGATGAAACGGGTTGCTCCTCGGCTTCGCCTGCGGAGCACCCTCGCTTATTAGGCGGGCTGGGCGGCGGGGATCAGCTGGCGCTCCTCGAGCAGCGAGAGGACCTTGGCGGCGTCCTCGTCGGCCGAGTCGTGCTCGGTGTCCAGGATGAGCTCGGCGTTGAGCGGCGGCTCGTACGGATCGGAGACACCGGTGAACTCCTTGATCTCTCCCTTGAAGGCCTTCTCGTAGAGGCCCTTGACGTCGCGCTCGGCGCACACCTCGACCGAGGCCTTGACGAAGACCTCGATGAAGCGGTCGCCCATCATCTCCCGCGCCTCGTCGCGGATCTCGCGGTACGGCGAGATCGCGGCCGTGATCACCGGGACGCCGTTGCGGGAGAGCAGGTCCGCGACGAAGGCGATCCGGCGGATGTTGGTGTCGCGGTCCTCCTTCGAGAAGCCGAGGCCCTTCGAGAGGTTCTCGCGGACCACGTCGCCGTCGAGCACCTCGACCTTCGAGCCGCGCTCGCGGAGTTGCTCCTCGACGATCTTCGAGATGGTGGTCTTGCCGGCACCGGAGAGCCCGGTGAACCAGAGTGTGAAGCCCTTGTCGTCAGCCATTGCCTTCCTCTTTGTATGAGTCGATCAAGATCTGAGCCACCTCCGGGCGGCTGAATTCCTCGGGCGGCAGCTCGCCGTTTCCGAGCATCTCCCGCACCTTGGTGCCGCTCAGGAAGACGTGGTCCTCTGAGCCGTGCGGGCAGGTCTTGCCCGACGCCATGCCCTCGCACTTGTTGCACCAGAAGGAGTGCTCGAAGAAGAGCGGGTGGATGCCGAGCTTGTCGATGTCGATTTCGTCGAAGATCTTCTGGGCGTCGTAGGTCCCGTAGTAGTCACCGACACCCGCGTGGTCGCGTCCGACGATGAAGTGGGTGCAGCCGTAGTTCCGCCGCGCGATCGCATGCAGGATCGCCTCTCGCGGCCCCGCGTAGTGCATCTTCGAGGGGAAGACGCCGAGGATCACCCGGTCGTCCGGGTAGTAGTCCTCCATCAGGATCTCGTAGCAGCGCATCCGCACGTCGGCGGGGATGTCGCCGGCCTTGGTCTTGCCGATCAGCGGGTGGATGAAGAGGCCGTCGGTGATCTCGAGGGCGCACTTCGTCAGATACTCGTGCGCGCGGTGAATCGGATTCCGGGTCTGGAAGGCGACGACGCGCTTCCAGCCGCGCTCCTCGAATGCCTTACGTGACTCCTCCGCGGTGAAGTAGCGGCGCATGAAGGCTTCCTCGTGGTCGGGCAGCGCGTCGACCTCGTAGGTCCCGGCGATGCAGCGCGCGCCCTCCTCGAAGATCGCGGCGACACCGGGGTGCTCCTTGTCGGTGGTCCGGTAGACGTTCTCGGCCTCGGCCTCGAGGTCGCGCTCGAAGATCTCGGTGACGTTGAGGCGGCCGAGCGCCTTGCCCTCGTCGCTCGAGACCTCGACGCTGTCGCCCTCGGAGACGTCGAGGTCGGTGGCGAGCGTGATCGGGATCGGCCAGTACTCGCCGCTGGTGAGCGTCATGTTCTCAACGACGCTCTTCCAGTCCTCGGACCCCTGCGGTCCGGTGAGGGGGGCGAAGCCGCCGTTGCCGATCATCTCGAAGTCGGCGGTCTGGCGGTCGGTCAGCTGCAGCTTGATTGCGGTCTGGGTCATGGGTTCACGTTGGGGGAGAAAGTGGATCGGATCGGTCAGGAAGCGGGGAAGAGTAGCGGAGCTACGGCTTCGCCATCAGACGGGTCGCGCTGTCGCGCGCCCGCGCATCTGCGCTGTCGCGCACCGTCTCATCAGCCGTGCAGCCCGCACTCGGTCTTATCGAGGCCGGCCCAGCGCCCCGCCCGAGAGTCCTCGCCGGCGGCGGGCTTGCGGGTGCAGTGGGTGCAGCCGATCGAGGGGTAACCCTGATCGTGCAGGGAGTTGTAGGGGACGTCGTGCTCGTTGATGTAGGCCCAGACCTGCTCCTCGGACCAGTCGGCGAGCGGGTTCAGCTTCCAGAGGCCGAAGCGCTTGTCCCAGCCGAACTTCGGGGCCTTGGCACGGGTCTGTGAATCCGAGCGGCGGATGCCGGAGACCCAGAGATCCACTGCGGCGAGCGCCGAGCGCATCGGCTCGACCTTCCGGATCCCGCAGCAGGCGTCCGGGTCACGGCTCCAGAGCCCGTCGCCGTAGAGGCCCTTCTGCTGCTCCAGCGTGATCGAGCTGTAGCGGTGGAATCTGATGCCGTAGCGCTGCTCGAGCCTGCCCTTCGTCTCGTAGGTCTCCGGGAAGAGCACGTCGGTGTCGAGGTAGAAGAAGCGGGCGGTCGGGTCGATCGAATTCGCGAGGTGGACCGTGACCGAGCTCGTCTTCTGGAACGAGCAGGCGATGTACATCCGGGGGTTGAAGGTCTCGAGCGCCCAGGCCAGCGCCTCCTCGGCGCTCGCGTCCTCGAGCTCCGCGGCCTTCTCCTCGGGATCGAACCCGAGCCCCTCGAGCTGGGCCTCCGGCACGGGGGCGTGCTCGGTGGCTGCAGCGTCGTGGAGGATGCCCTTGCGGCCATTGCCCGAGGGCGCGGGAGGCGCAGCCGAGCGCGACCCATGTTCTGAGGGGGCCGCACCGTTGCCGTTCGCCCGATCCACAGACGGTTGTGTAGCGGTTGGCTCCACTAGACCGCGCACTCTCCTTCCCCGCGCTCGACCTTGTAGGGCTCGGAGCGGTTCCAATCGATGAAGAAGAGCAGGTTGTCGGCGTTGAACTCGACGGGCAGCTTCAGGTCCGAGATCAGCTCCTCGAACTGGTCGAAGCCGGTGCGGTCGACATACGAGTTGAAGTCCTCGCCCTCCTCGCGGTTCTCCTCGTAGCGGCGGATCCAGCGCTCGACGGCCTCCGGCACCCGCTTGGCCGGCAGCCGGGCCTTCAGCCGGTGTCCGAAGACGACGTCGCCCCCCTCGAAGTTGCCCGCGATGTGGGGGATGTAGGCGGGGATCGTGTGCTCACCCACCTTGATCGAGGCGCCGTAGAAGCCGATCGTCGCGATGTGGTGCTGGGAGCAGCCGTTGGGACAGCCGCTCATCTTGATGTGGATCTGCTTGGTCAGCGGGTCGGTGATCTCCATCTCCTCGAGCCGCTTCTGCAGCTCCTTGTTCAGGCCCATGGACGCGGTGATGCCGAGCTTGCAGCTGTCGGTCCCCGGGCAGCTGACCACGTCGGTCACGGTGAACGCTCCTGACTCGCCGAGGCCGAGCTCCCGGAGGCGGACCCAGAGGTCGTAGAGGGACTCCGGCCGCACCCAGCGGAGGACCAGGTTCTGCTGCACCGTCGTCCGCGCGTAGCCGCCCGTGAACTCGCGCATGATCGCCGCCAGCCCCCGGAACTGCTCCGGGGAGAGGTCACCGCGGATCACCTTGACGGTCGCCGTGACGAAGGGCTCCTGGCGCTGGGGCTCGACATTGGCGTCCGCCCAGGCTTCGAACTCGCTGTTGTCGCCGTTCGGGCTGCCGTAGCTCTCGGGGACGGCGGGGGCGTTGGGCTCCTCGTCGTGGACGTAGAGCAGGTGGTCGATCGAGAAGTCGCGCTCCTCCACCCAGTCGCCCTGGAGCTCCTCGTCGACCAGCTCTCGGAAGGCGTCCATGCCGATCTTGTCGACGAGCACCTTGATGCGGGCTCGCATCCGGTTCTCGCGCAGCCACTCCTGCCGGTCGAAGATCCGCAGGGCGGCCTCCGTCCACTTCAGATAGTCGCCGTTGTCGAGCTCGACGAACTCGTTCAAGGTCGGGGCGATGCGCGGCTGGATCGAGGTGCCGCCGCCGATCCTGATCTCGACGCCCTTCACCTGCTTGCCGTCGACCTGCCTGACCTTGGGGATGAAGCCGACGTCGTGGATGCCGGTGATCGCTCGATCGGCGTCGCTCGCCGTGAAGGCGGTCTTCACCTTCCGCGGCATCAGCTGAGTGGTCGGATGGCGGACGAAGTAGCGCGCGTAGGCGGCCGCATACGGGGTGATGTCGAAGGGCTCGTCCTCAGCCACACCGGCCCAGGGATCGCCGGTGACGTTGCGCATGGTGTTGCCGCAGCCCTCGCGCGAGGAGAGACCGGCCTGGCTGATCTGCCGGATCAGCTCAGCCGTGTCGGCCAGCGGGACGTGGTGGATCTGGATGTTCTGCCGCGTGGTGATGTGGCCCTTGTTGAGTGGGGCGAACTGCTCGACCACGTCGGCGAAGGCCTCCATCTGCTCCGGATTGACGCCGCCGTAGGGGAGCTTCACGCGGATCATCTGCACGTCGGGCTGGCGCTGTCCGTAGACCCCCTGCTTGAGGCGGAAGCCGATGAACTGCTCCTCGGTCTGCTCGCCCCGCAGGAAGCTGGCGGCCTCGGTGTCGAAGTCGTCGAATTCCCGCTCGAGGATCGGGATCACGTGCCCGGGGACGTTGTCGTAGACCTCGGGGTTCTCGAGGGAGCCGAGCTTGCCCTTGCCGTGCTGCTTCTTGCCGGGATCCTGTTTCAGCGTCGACGGGTCCGCCAGCTTCTTGGCGGGCTTCCCCGCGCCGTTGGCGGCGCTGCCCTTCTTCTCGGGTGTGGAGACCGGCTCCATCGGAAAGCGGGCCTTTCTGGTCGACGACGAACCGGCTAGGGAGGCTGGCCGGTCGCCCAATCTAGCAAACCTGATCGAGTTTCAGGTGTTTTATCGGTCGCCAGCCGCCCCGCGCTTACATCGCGCCGTGCACGGAGAGGATGTTGCCCGACGGATCGGTGAACCAGGCGATCCCGCCGGCGGGTCCCGAGCGATCGATTCCCTTCTCGTCCTGCTCGAACTGTTCGTAGCGCTCGAAGGACACGCCCTTGCCCGCCAGATCGTCGACGGCCCCGTCCACGTCATCGACCGGGAAGTTGAGGATCGTGTAGTTCGCCGGCTCCAGGTCGGGCTTGCGGTAGATCAGGATCGCCCGGTCGCCGGTGTGAAGCTCCAGTAGGGGCTCAGGGGCTCCGACCTCGAGATCCCTGATGTCGAGGCCGAGGGTCTCACCGTAGAACTGCTTCGCCTGAGCGAGGTCGGTAACGGCGAAGCCGCTGTAGGCCTTGCTTGCGTCGAGCATCGTGTCTCCTCTCTTCTTCGAGTTCACCCATTGGGACCGGCCGCAACGGCGCGACTCATCGGTCCGAGGATGGCGTATAGATCGGGTCGTGACCGAGATTCCGGTGATCTCCGGCGAAGCGGTGCTCGCGGCGATCGATCCCGCCGCCGCGATCGACCGCACGCGCGAGGCGTTCGAGCGCTACGGCCGGGGCGAGTGGTCGATGCCCGCGAAGGTCTACCTCTCCAGCCCGCCGCACGGCGACTTCCGGGCGATGCCGGCACTGGGAGACGGGCTGGCGCTGCTCAAGTGGGTGACGTCCTTTCCGGACAACAGCGCAAGGGGGCTTCCCGTGGTCCGCGGCGAGGTCCTGCTCTCCGACGCCGAGACGGGGGAGGAGCTCGCGGTGATCGAGTGTGCCTCGGTCACCTCGCTGCGCACCGGTGCCGCCGCGGCGGTCTCGGCCCAGGTGCTCGCCGCAGAGGGTGCGGCGACGGTCGGGATCATCGGCTGCGGCGTGAACGGCGCCTGGGCGGCGCGCTGCCTGGCGAGTGCCGGCTACGGGCCGGGGGTCTGCGCCGATCCCCGGGTCGATCCCGCCGAGGCGCTGGCGGACGAGCTCGGGTGGCGGGCCGGAGACCGGGGCGAGGCCGCCGCGCAGGACGTCGTCGTCACCGTCACGCCCGGCGAAGAGCCGGTTGTCCTGGAGGGCGACCTGCGCCCGGGGCAGCACTTCGCCGTGCTCGGCGCCGATGCGCACGGCAAGCAGGAGGTCGACCTGGCGGCGATCGAGCGCTGTCGTCTCTTCTGCGACGAGTGGGAGCAGGCGAGCGCCGGCGGCGAGCTCGCCAACGGCGTCGACGCGGGACTCATCAGCCGCGAGCAGGTCACCCAGATCGGCGACGTGCTCAATGGCGCGGCGGGGCGCTCGAGCGAGGAGGAGATCACCCTGTTCGACTCGACCGGCCTGGCGATCCAGGATCTCGCCGTCTGCAAGGCCGTCTACGAGCGGTGGCGTGGCGGCGAACTCGAGGCCCCGGTCGTCGCTCTCTGACGAGCTGAGGGGTACAGCGGCGGCGGGCGCCGCTTCTCAGCGCCCACCCGCCGCCACCTCTCCTCCCAAGCTCTAGTCGACGTCGGTGCCCTCGACCAGGAACGCCACCCGCACGTGGGCGCGCCACTCGTCCAGGTTCTCGCCGCGCAGCCCCGTGGAGACCACGTCGACCGCCCGGATGTTCCGCAGCGAGCTCTGCGCCTGCTTGAGGGCCTGCTGCGCTGCGTCATCCGAAGACTTCTTGGAGCTTCCAACCAGCTCGATGATCTTTACGACGGCCACGAGCCCTCCTTCTCCTCTCGGCGCGATGGGTTTGTAAATGGGGTTCTATTCGAAGCGGGGCCGCGGGGCAAGTCCGCAAATTGCGCCTCAGCCCAGGCCCCACCCACCGGCCCGCTGCCCGTGCACCGAGACGCCCTCACGAAGTGCTGCCTGCTGCCAGCGGCTCACCGGTGCGGCCTGCCGGGCGGCCGCCGTCTCCCAGAGGAAGCGCTCGAGCGCCGCAGCGATCGCCGCGGCTTCCTCCGGCGACGCGGAGGAGCTGGTGATCTCGATCTGAGGGCGAGGGGGTCGCCCCTGGCCGTTACGGGCCATACCTACAGCGGGATGTTGCCGTGCTTGCGCTTCGGTCCCTCGACCCGCTTGGTCTGCAGGGTCCGCAGCGCGCGGATCAGCTTCGGCCGGGTCTGATGCGGCTCGATCACGTCGTCGATGTAGCCGCGCTCCGCCGCTGAGTAGGGATTGGCGAAGTGGGCCTTGTAGTCGTCGATCAGCTTGGCTCGGCGCTGATCCGGAGTGGGCGACTTCTGGAGGTCGCGGCGGTAGATGATGTTTACCGCGCCCTCGGGACCCATCACGGCGACCTCGGCCGTCGGCCAGGCGAAGTTGAAGTCGGCGAGCATGTGCTTGGAGTTCATGACGTCGTAGGCGCCGCCGTAGGCCTTGCGCGTGACGACGGTGAGCTTCGGCACCGTCGCCTCGGTGAAGGCGTAGAGCAGCTTGGCGCCGTGACGAATGATCCCGCCCCACTCCTGCGAGGTCCCGGGGAGGAAGCCCGGGACGTCGGTGAAGGTGAGCAGCGGGATGTTGAAGGCATCGCAGAAGCGGACGAAACGGGCCGCCTTTTCGGAGGAGTTGATGTCGAGGACGCCGGCGAGGTGGTTGGGCTGGTTGCCGACGACTCCGATCGGATGCCCGTCGAGCCGCGAGAAGCCGATGACGATGTTCTGGGCGAAGAACTCCTGGACCTCGAAGAACTCCCCGTCGTCGACGATTCGGGCGATCACCTCGCGCATGTCGTAGGGCTTCTGAGGATCGTCCGGGACGATCGTGTCGAGCTCGGGGTCCTCCCGGTCGGGGTCGTCGGTGGGCTCGACGCGCGGGGGCAGCTCGAGGTTGTTGAGGGGCAGGAAGCTCATCAGGTAGCGGGCGTCCTCGAGGCACTGCTCCTCGTCATCCGCGGCGAAGTGGGCGACCCCCGACTTGCTGTTGTGGGTCATCGCGCCGCCGAGCTCCTCGAACTCGACCTCCTCGCCGGTGACGGTCTTGATCACCTCGGGGCCGGTGATGAACATGTGCGAGGTCTCCTTGACCATGAAGATGAAGTCGGTCATCGCGGGGGAGTAGACGGCCCCACCGGCGCACGGGCCCATGATCAGGCTGATCTGCGGGATGACGCCCGAGCACTGGACGTTGCGGACGAAGACGTCCCCGTAGGCGCCGAGCGAGACGACCCCCTCCTGGATCCGCGCCCCACCCGAGTCGTTGATGCCGATCACGGGCGCCCCGACCTTCGCCGCCAGGTCCATCACCTTCACCATCTTCTCGGCCATCACCTCTCCGAGGGAGCCGCCGAAGACGGTGAAGTCCTGGGAGAAGACGAAGACCGTTCGGCCCTCGATCGTCCCGTACCCGGTCACCACGGCGTCGCCATAGGGGCGCCGCTTGTCCATCTCGAAGTCGTGGGTGCGATGGCGGACGAAGGTGTCGAGCTCCTCGAACGAGCCCGGGTCGAGGAGCTTGTCGATCCGCTCGCGGGCGGTGAGCTTGCCCTTCTCGTGCTGCTTCTCGACCGCCTCCTCCGAGCCCGCGTGGACGGCCTCGTCCCGGAGCTCGCGCAGGTAGGCGAGCTTCTCGTCATGTGTCACTGGGTTCTTCTCACGCATTGACGGGCGATTCTAGGCGGGCGGCGCGCCGTTCATCTCAGAAGAAGTGCGGGTC
>Ga0081540_1000868_pt1 | contig 27372 bp, 28 predicted proteins | sample TabmetS2T1R1_FD_71024 | JGI IMG/M metagenome (GOLD analysis project Ga0081540, IMG submission 71024) | Tabebuia heterophylla rhizosphere microbial communities from the University of Puerto Rico - S2T1R1 | ecosystem: Host-associated > Plants > Roots > Rhizosphere ...
GCGCGGACCCCCCCCCCGCCGCCGGCCCGCCGCGGCGTGTCTCCCGCGGCCCCCCCCCCCCCCCCCCCACCCCCGCGCGCGGCTCCCGCCGGGGGGCGGGGGGGGGGCGGCCCGCTCGGCCTCGGGCAGCGCCAGCCAGCCGTTGAGGCGGGCGGCGATCGCCTCGATCGCCCCCGGCTCGACCGAGAAGGAGAGCAGCCCGGCGACCTCCCCCGGCAGCGCCGCGCCGAGCTGGCGCGAGACCTCGAGCATCCCCGAGTGGCCCGCCGAGAGCGGCAGCGAGCCGCAGGCGGCGGCCTCGACCGCGACCATCCCGAAGGCCTCCGGGAAGGTGCTCGGCATCACCGAGACCTCGGCCCGGGGGAAGAGCTCGGCGACCTGGTCGTGCTCGAGCCGGCCGACCAGCTCGACCGAGCCTGCGGCCGCCCGCGCCAGCTCGGCGTAGCCGTCCGGGGGCGAGGCGAGGAAGGCAGAGAGGATCTTCAGCGGTTTGCGCTCGCCGCCCTCGAGCGCCCGGCCGAGACGCGCGACCTCGCGGGCGTCGTCGAGGTCGCCGCGCTCCAGAGCCGCCAACAGCCGTCGCAGCCCGTCCTCGTACTCGCCGAAACCGGCGACCTCGAGGCGGGCCTCCGGGTTGGCGGCGTGGACCAGCGGCCAGGCGGCGAGCAGCAGGTCGACCCCCTTGGAGACGATCAGCTTGCCGACGAAGGCGACCAACCGTTCGCGAGAGCCCCGTGAAGGGTGTCCTGCGGGCGAGGTTTTCGTTCTCGGACACCCTTCACGGGTCTCCCACGGATGGAACTCCGCCACATCGACACCCGGGGGACCCAGGCGCGTCTTGTCCTTTAGCTCAGTGAGGTCGGATAGCGCCGCCCACAGCGACTCGCCGGTGTGGCGGGAGCCGACGAGGACGCCGCTGGCGGCCTCCATCCCCTCGTAGGCATAGGGAAGGAAGCGATCGGGGTGCGGCTTTACCGTGTACTCGAGGGCCGAGCCGTGGATCTTGGCGGCGAACGGGGCAATGCCCGCGCGGGCGAGGATCGTCGGCCCCATCACCAGGTGGTTGGCGAGGGCGGCATCGATGCCGCCGGCCGCTGCCGCAACCTCGCGCACGGCGGCGACGTTGGCCTCGACGTAGCGGTCGAGCTCAGCGTCGGTCATCTCGGGGAAGGCTTTGACCTCGAACCCCCCGTAGGGGTCTTTGACGTAGACCGGCAGCAGGCCGTGGATGTCGGGGTTGTGGATGCGGACCCCCTCGATCTCGACCTCGCGGTCCTGGCAGAGCAGGTGGACCTCGTGCCCGAGCCGGGCCAGCGCCCGCGCGAGGTTGAAGTTGTAGATGTTGCTGCCGGTGCCGCGCAGCAGGTAGCCGTGGAAGATCAGAACTCTCATCAGGCGCCGCCTCCTCCGCTGCCGCGTCCGGGGGCGGCTGAGAATATATTCTGCGCCACATGAAGAACGAGAAGCAGCTCTTCAGGATGCGTGCCCCGGCCTCCGGCCGCGAGGCGATCGCCCACGCCGAGCCCGGCCAGGTCTACGTCGACCGCGAGACCGGCGAGGAGATGGAGCCGGTGGCGATGGTCCTGCCGCTCGCCCCCTCGGCCTCTTCCCTCCCCCGCACGCCCGCCAACCTGCGGGCCTGCCGCCGCTGCGACCAGCTGATCGGCTTGGACGTCAGCGACTGCCCGTACTGCGGGCTCCGCCAGAGCGCGCTTTAGCTCGCTCTTCCCTGCGTTTCAGCAGTACCTGGACAGCGAGCACGAGCGCAAGTACCAGGATGAAAACCGCAAAGGCGGCTTCCCCGTACATCTGCTTGCCAATCTCTAGGGCGAAAAGCGCAGGTACGACAATCGCTGCGAGCCGGATCTTCTCGCCTCTGTCGAGGGCTCCCTCATCTTTGCCTCGGACAAAAGATTTCATGAGGGGGAGAATACCTGAGCGAACAGCGCGATGACGTAGAGGACGGCTGCAACCAGAAAGCCCAGCAGTCCGCCCCAGCCGATCATGCGATCACGCTTTGGAGCCGAAGCCTTGAAGAAGAGCATTCCGCCGAGCGCCGCACCGGCTCCAGCCCACTCGATCAGGTCAGCCGGGCCGATCCGGTCTGGAAGCGGGTTTTCGGCTTCGGGCAAGAACGAAGCCACGACGACGAAGAGCAGCGCGAGGGCCGGCACGCCCTCGAGCCTGCCGGGCCAGATCGCACGCGTGGCGCGCAGAACGTCAGAGCTTCAGCGCGAGAGGGCTACGGTTTTTTGACCAGCGTCGCCGTGTAGAGCAGGCGGGCGTTGGAGTAGTAGCAGCCGTAGGTCTTGGTTTTGCCGACGCCCTGTTGGGGGTGCCCGTTCTGGATGTCTTCCTTGGAGGCGCAGTGTTCGGGCAGGCGGCTGCCGCGCCAGGTGTTTTCGGCGGAGACGTTGAAGGCGAACATCGGCGCCCAGGTGGGGACGGTCAGCGCCACGACCTGGCCCTTGAGCACGGTCAGCGGGTGGTCGAGGACGAAGATCGGGGTGGTGCCGAAATAGGCGTTGAGGACCTCGATCGGACCCTGGCGGACGAGGGTGTATTTCGGCGGCGCCGAGTTTTCGACCGGCCGCAGGACGCTGATCCGCGCCTCCGAGGGCGTGCCGAGGAATTCGTTGAAGAAGCCGACCTCGTTGGTCGTCGTGTCGGTTTCCTTGGTCGAGGGCTTGGCGAGGGTGATCGACCAGGCGACGATCCTGCCTTCGAAGGGAGCCTCGTACGGTTTGACGACGCCGTCCGCGATCGCCTGGAAGCCGGTCACGTGGCCCTCGACCCGGCAGGGCGTGATCTCGACGTTGTTGACGATTTTGCCCGGGCAGGAGGCGGGCGGCGTTTCCGCGGTCTGGCCGAGGACGAGGACCTGCAGCGGGGCCGAGTCGGCCTCGCCCGGCAGCGCAAAGGCGATCAGGGCCGCGAGCAGGCAGGCGGCGCCGACGACGAGCGCCCAGGCGCGGCGGAAATGACTGTTTCTCTCTGCAAGCGGCATCAAAGGCAAGCAACACGGGGCCGAAACCCCAGTTGCGCCGGGATTTTGGCGAGCGCGGCGGAGGAATGCGCGGCGTGGGTGACGTTTGCACGATCCCGGCCAGTCGCTGGATGTAGGGTTGCGAGCGCAGATGGAGGCTGCAAACCGCGCAGACGAGTTCATTCCGGCCGGTCTCGCCTCCTTCGGGGTCGAGGCCGACGACGTCGAGCTGGCGGTGATGGGAGCCGCGCACGCGATGTTCTGGCCGCCGATCCTCGCCCTGCTCGAGCTCGACACCAACGGTGTGGCGCCCGAGCCCGACCCGGACCTCTCCCGCCCGCCCGCCGGATGAGCGCCGAAGCAGCGCTCGACCTCTCCCTGCGCGGGCAGGCGGCCGCGATCGCCGCCGGCGATGTCGACGCCGCGCAGTTGCTCGAAGCGGCGCTGGGGCGGATCGAGCGGCGCAACCCGGCGATCGACGCCGTCGTCGAGACCTTCCCCGAACGCTCGCGGGAGATGCTCGCGAACGCGCCCGCGGGGCCGCTGCACGGTGTCCCGGTCGTGATCAAGGACGAGTGGCCGCTGCCCTGGCGGGCGCAGCGCTTCGGCGCCGCCGAAATGCCGGTCCCGAGCGAGCCGGGCGAGTCCGGCCCCTACCTCGCCCTGCGCGACGCCGGCGCCGTGATCGCCGGGGTCGGCAACATGCACGAGCTCGGCTCCGGCAGCACCGGCGCGATCTCCTTCTACGGCCCGGCCCGCAACCCGTGGGACACCGAGCGCTGCCCCGGCGGCTCCTCGAGCGGACCGGCGGCAGCGGTCTCGGCCCGGCTGGTGGCCGGCGCGGTCGGTGCCGACGGGATCGGCTCGATCCGTTACCCGGCCGCCTACTGCGGGCTGACCGGGCTGAAGCCGACTTTCGGCCGCGCGGCGATGGCGGGCCACCACATGGCCGAGGTCTCGACGACGATCGTCTCCGGCCCGCTCTGCGCCGACGCCGCCGACTGCCGGCTGCTCGCCTCCGCCCTCTACCGCGAAGAGCTGGCCGCCGGCGAGGCGCAGGGCCTGCGGATCGGGATCGTCCGCGACACCGTCACCGACGACGTCGCCCCCGACGTCCGCGACGCCTGCGAGGCGGCGATCACCGCGCTGCGCGAGGAGACCGGCGGCGAGCTGGTCGAGGTCGAGGTCGCAGACCTCGAGGCCGCGGCCCTGGCGACGGTCCTGATCGCCAACACCGAGGGCCTCGCGGGCCTGCACCCGAGCAGGCTCAACGGGCTCAGCCCCGAGCTCAGCCCGATCGCCCGCGGCCTGCTCAAGTACCGGCTTCTGCTGCCCGCCGCCGCCAGCGTCAAGGCTCACAGCGTCCGCACCCTGATGCGCCGGCGGCTCGCCGCCGCGCTCGACCGCGTCGACGTGCTCGCCTGGCCGACGGTGCCGGCGGTGGCGCCGCCGCTGCAGGCGCCGCTGGTCGAGCTGCCCTCGGGGACGCTCAGCGCCGACCAGGCGAACGTCCGCGGCGCCGCCCTCGCCAACCTCACCGGCGCACCGGCGATCAGCGTCCCGGTCGGGCTCTCCGACGGGCTGCCGATCGCCCTGCAGCTGCAGAGCGCCTGGGGGCAGGACGAGCTGCTGCTCGACGCGGCCGAGGCGCTGGAGCGCGCCAACGGCCGCCGCTGGGTCGACTCGCTGCCGCCGCTGGCCCAGCCCGAGCCCGAGACGACGGAGGCATAGGCATGGCCGAGGCGATCGTCGTCGCCGGGCTCGAACGCGCCTTCGGCGAGCTGCGGGCGGTCCAGGGCATCGACCTGACCGTCGAGGAGGGCGAAATCTACGCCTTCCTCGGCCCCAACGGGGCTGGCAAGACGACGACGGTGCGGATGCTGACGACGCTGCTGCTGCCGACCGGCGGCAGCGCCAGGGTCGGCGGCCGTGACGTCGTCAAGGAGGCGCGCGCGGTGCGGGCCTCGATCGGCGTCGCCCTCCAGGAAGCGGCGCTCGACCCGCTGATGACCGGCCGCGAGCTGATCCGGCTGCAGGCGACGCTGCAGGGCCTGCCGACCGCTGAGGGACGCCGCCGCGCCGATGACCTGCTGGAGCGGGTCGACCTCGCTGGCGCGGCCGACCGCCGCGTCGGCACCTACTCGGGCGGGATGCAGCGCCGGCTCGACCTCGCCGCCGCCCTCGTCCACGAACCGCGGGTCCTGTTCCTCGATGAGCCGACCACCGGCCTCGATCCGGTCAGCCGCAAGACGATCTGGGAGGAGGTGCGGGCGCTGAACGACGACGGCACCACCGTCTTCCTCACCACCCAGTACCTCGAGGAGGCCGACCAGCTTGCCGACGACGTCGCGATCATCGACAGCGGCCGGATCGTCGCCGAAGGCACGCCCGACTCGCTGAAGGCGGAAATCGGCCATCCCCACCTCCAGCTCCACCTCGCCGACGGCTCGGTGCCCGAGGCCGAGACGGTGCTTGCGCCGCTCGGCAGGCTGCTGCCGCCGAAGGACGGCAAATGCGTCGAGGTCGAGGTGCCGAACGGTGCCGCCGACATCCCCCGCGTCGTCCGCGCCCTCGACGAAGCCGGGATCGCGGTCGAGTCGCTGGAGCTGGTGCGGCCGACGCTCGACGACGTCTTCGTCGCCAAGACCGGCTACCACCTCGAGCAGGAGTCCGAGGAAAACGAAGAGGCCGCGGTGATGGACGCGTGAGCCAGCTTGCCGTCAACGCCCGCGTCGTCAGAGCGCTCGGCATGCGTTCGGTCCGGCAGACCTTCCGCCGCCCGCAGCTGATCGCGCCGATCATCGTCTTCCCCACCCTGCTGCTCGCAATCCAGACCGGCGGTGCCAGCTCCGCCGTCAACCTGCCGGGCTTCCCGCCGGTCGAAAGCTTCCTCCAGTTCATGCTCGCCGGGGCGATGATGCAGTCGCTGATGCTGGCCGGCAACAGCGGCGGCATCGCCCTCGCCGTCGACATCGAGATGGGGTTTACGGACCGCCTGTTCTCGGCCCCGATCCCGCGCTTCGCGATCGTCCTCGGCCGCCTCGCCGGGACCGCCGCGCTCGGCCTCTTCGCCGCCCTCTGGTTCCTGGCGATCGGGCTGATCTTCGGCGCCTCGATCGAGGCCGGCGCGGCCGGCGCGCTGCTGGCGATCGTCCTCGTCACCGCCGCGGCGCTCGCGGTCGGCGGCATCGGCGCCGCGATCGCGCTGCGGACCGGCAGCGCCAGCGTCGTCCAGGGCCTCTTCCCGCTGGTCCTCGTGGTCCTCTTCCTCTCCTCCGCCTTCTTCCCCCAGGAACTGATGATCGAGCCGGCGAAGACGATCGCCCAGTACAACCCGCTGAGCTTCATCGTCGAAGGGATCCGCGAGCCGATGATCTCCGGCATCGACGCCGACGACACCGTCGACGCGGTGCTGGCGATCCTCGGCATCGTCATCGTCGGCCTGCTGCTCTCCGACCGCGCCCTGCGCCACCGGCTGAGGGTCGGCTGATGGAGGCGACCTCGATCCCGGCGCCGCGGGTGGCGCTCGAGCTGCCGGCCTGGCGCGCGAACCTGGCGACGATCGCGGCGCTGATCGCGCGGGCCAAGAACGAGCTCCTGCGCGTCCCCGGCGCCGCGATCCCGGGGGTGCTGGCGCCGACGATCTTCTTCCTCGGCCTCAACGGCGTCTTCGGCGGCCTGATCGAACTCCGCGGCTTCACCACCGGCAGCTACGAGGCCTTCATCGTCCCGGTCAGCATGCTGCAGGGGGCCGGCTTCACCGGCGCCGCCGCCGGCGTCAACCTCGCCCGCGACATCGAAGCCGGCTGGTTGGATCGACTGCTGGTCTCCCCCGCCCCGCGCTGGGTGCTGCTCGCCGGCACGGTTCTGGCGGCGAGCATCCGGGCGCTGATCCCGGCCACCTTCGTGCTGGCGATCGCGCTGCTGCTGGGGGCCGGCTTTCCCGGGATCGACGGGCTCCTGATCGCCTACCTGATGGTCGCCGCGATGGCCGCCGTCGCCGCCTGCTGGGGCTCGTTCCTCGCCCTGCGCTTCAAGAGCCAGTCGGCGGCGCCGCTGATGCAGGCGGGGATGATGGCGCTGATCCTGACGACGACCGCGTACGCGCCGCTGGCGCTGCTCAGCCCCTGGCTGGAAAAGGTCGCCAAGGTCAACCCGGTCACCGACGTGGTCGAAGCGGCGCGCCAGGGCTTCGTCGGCAGCGTCACCTGGGCCGACACCTGGCCGGGCCTGCTGGCGCTGGCTGGGATGCTGGCCGTGCTCGGGTTCCTCGCCCTGCGACAGATGCGCCGTACTGCCGCATGACCGCGGCCGAGCGGCCCGGGCCGGTTGGTCCGGCGGCGCTCGAGCTGGCCGAGCGGGTGCTGCGCTGGGGTTGGGCCGAGGGCGAACGCGACGGCTTCCGCTACCGCTACACGCGGCCGAGCCCCGGCCGCTACCCGTGGCAGTGGTACTGGGATTCGTGCTTCGCGGCGATCGTCTGGCGCCGCTTCGATGCCGAGCGCTCACGGGCGGAGCTGGAAAGCCTGCTGGCGGTGCAGCGCGAGGACGGCTTCATCGGCCACACGATCTTTTGGGACCGGCCGGTCTCGCTGCAGCGCCTGGCCTTCTACAACGTCGCCTCGCGCGGGGCGCTGCAGACGGAGACGATTCAGCCGCCGCTGCTCGCCTGGGCCTGGCGGATCGCGGTCGGCGACCCGGCCGCGGAGCCGCGGATCGCGAAGCAGGTCGAGTGGCTCGCCGCCAACCGCGATCTCGAGGGCGACGGCCTGCTCTGGATCGTCCAGCCCGACGAGTCCGGCCTCGACGCCTCGCCCAAGTTCGAGCCGGTCTGGGGACGCCGCGCCCACGGGCTCGGCTTCCCGTTGCTGGTCCGGCGCAACCGCAGGCTCGGCTTCGACGCCCGCCGCGCCCTGGCCGCGGGCGAGCCGGTTCTCTGCGAGACGCTGGTCAACACGCTGTGGTCGCTCTCGCTGCAGGCACTCGGCCGGCCCTCGGCGACGCCGGCGCTGGTCGCGCGGCTCTGGGACGAGCGGCGCGGCCTCTTCATCGACGAGGCGCAGCCCGGCGGCCTTCGCCCCGCGCCCGTCACCTGGGCCTCGCTGGCGCCGCTCGCCCTGCCCGACCTGCCGGAGGAGATCGGCAGGCGCCTGGTCGAGGAGCACCTGCTGAACGAGGCGGAGTTCCTGACCCCTGTGGCGCCGCCCTCGGTCGCCGCCTCGGAGCCGAGCTACGAACCCGACGGCCGCGGACTGATCCGCCGCTATTGGCGCGGGCCGACCTGGGTCAACTCGGCCTGGATGGTCTCGATCGGCCTGCGCCGCCTCGGCTACGAGGAGGAGGCGCAGCGCCTGGCGGACGGGGTCCTCAACGCCGCTGTCCGCGAAGGCCTGCGCGAGTACTACGACCCGCGCAACGGCAAGGGCCAGGGCGCCAAGGACTTCGCCTGGTCAGCGCTGATCGCCGAGTTAGCCGATCCAGACGAGGGCGCCGCGGCGAGCTATTTGTAGCGGTAGGTGATGCGACCGCGGTCCAGGTCATACGGGGAAAGCTCGATCTTGACCCGGTCGCCGGGCAGGATGCGGATGTAGTGGCGGCGCATCTTGCCGGAGATGTGGCCGAGCACGTCGTGCCCGTTGTCGAGCTTGACCCGGAACATCGTGTTCGGGAGAGCCTCGGTGATCTCCCCCTCCATTTCGATCTTTTCCTCTTTGGCCATGCGGCCGAGAAGCGTACCTGACGCAGGGTTTTTGGCGAGTCAGACGTCTTCGGCGGACCAGGTCAGCCAGTTGCGGAGGTGCTCGAGAGCAGCCTCGCGGTCCTCGACCTCGCCCGCGTACTGGGCCGCCTCGAGCTCGGCAAGAGCCTCGCCGAGCCGCGGCCCTTCGTCGATTCCGAGCTCGGCGGCGAGCTCGTCGCCGCGCAGCAGCGGCGCCGGCGGCCCCTGGCGGCGCCAGTCGAGCCCGGCGGCGATCATCTCGCGCGCCAGATCGAGGTGAGCGGCGACCATCTCCGGGCTGGCGATCGGGCCGTGGCCGCGGGCGGAGAGGCGGTCGGCGATCGTCAACAGGGTGACGTCGACGGTGACCGGATCGGTCGCGCGCAGGTAGTCGTGCACCCGTCGCGGCGGCAGCGGCGCCTCGGAGATCATGAATCCAAGCCGCAGGTGGTGAAGGGTCAGGCCCTGGAGGTAGCGGGTGAGGCGGCGGCTGGCTCGCAGCCGCGAGCAGATCCCGCCGATGATCTCCGCCCCCTCGCGGTCGTGGCCGCGGAAGCCGACGAAGCCGTCGCGCTCGGCCCGGGTCGCCGGCTTGCCGATGTCGTGGAAGAGGGCGCCGAACCGCAGTCCCGTGCCGCGGTCCATCCCATCGCCCAGCGGTTCCGCCAGCAGCGCCGCGACCTCGGCGGCGCGCTCGCCGGCGAAGCGATCGAGCTCGCGCTCGACCTCCAGCGTGTGCTCGAGCACCGCCAGCGTATGGCCATGGACGTCGAGGTGGTGGTTCGGGCCCTGCTCGACCCCGCGCAGGCCCTCGACCTCGGGCAGCACGACCACGGTCAGCTCCAGCTCGTCGAGCAGCGAGAGTCCGCGCAGGGGGTCGGGGCCGCCGAGCAGCTGACGCAGCTCGGCGAGCTGGCGCTCGCCGGCGGGGTCGGCGGCGCGGGGGGCGCTGGCGCGGGCCAGATCGGCGGTCCGGGGGTCGATCTCGAAGCCGAGCTCGGCGGCGAGGCGGGCGGCGCGCAGCAGCCGCAGCGGGTCGGTGTCGAAGCTGCCCTCCGCCACGACTCGGAGCAGGCCACGCTCGAGGTCGGCGAGCCCGCCGAAGGGATCGAGCGGCTCGCCGCCGGCGACCGGCACCGCGACGGCGCCGATCGTGAAGTCGCGGGCGGCGAGATCGGCTGCAATGCCGTCGCCGCGCAGGGTCGTGACGTCGACCTGGTTGCGCCCGTCCGGACCGGCGACCCGCCAGGTGCCGAACTCGGCCGAGAGCTCGAAGGGGTGCTCGCCGAGCTCGCGGGCGATCGCCCGCGCCGCCGGCTCGGGGTCGCCGGCGACGGCGAGGTCGACGTCGGTCACCTCGCGGCCGAGGGCGGCGTCGCGGACCGCGCCGCCGACGACCCAGGCATCGGCATCGCCCAGAGCGCGTCGGCAGGCCGCAACGAGCGGCGCATCCAGGACGTTCGTGGCGCGTTTGTCAGGCATATCCGAACAAAAGCGCCACGCTTCATCCGGCGCGGCGCGGCACCCGGGCGGAGATGCCGCAGGTGACCTCGTAGTTGATCGTCGCGAGCCGGGCGGCGACCTCCTCGGCGAAGATCTGATCCTCGCCCTGGGCGCCGATCAGCACCGCCTCGTCCCCCGGCTCGACCTCCGCCTCGGGGCCGAGGTCGATCGTGACGCTGTCCATCGAGACCGTCCCGACCAGCGCCCGCCGGCGGCCGCGAACCAGCACCTCGGCGTTGTTGGACAGCGCCCGCCGCACGCCGTCGCCATAGCCGAGCGGGACGACGCCGACCCAGGTGTCGACCGGTGCCCGCCAGGTGCGGCCGTAGCCGGCGCTGGTCCCGGCGGGGAAGCGCTTGACGTCGGCGACGTATGAGTACAGCGAGAGCGCCGGGGTCAGGCCATGCGCGAGCGGATCGGACTGAAACGGGTCGAGGCCGTAGATCGCGACGCCGCAGCGGGCGAAATCGAAGTGCGCGCGGGGCTCGCGGAAAACGGCGGCGCTGTTGGCGGCATGGACGAGGACACCGGGGAGCTCCGCCCTGACGGCGGCCGCCAGCGCCTCGAAGCGGCTGAGCTGCTCGTCGAAGTAGGCGGAGCCGAGCTCGTCGGCGGTCGCGAAGTGCGTCCAGACCCCGGCCAGCTCGAGATCGGGGTCAGCGGCGCAGGCGCGGATCAGCGCCATCACCTCGTCGGGGTCGGCGTTGCCGAGCCTGCCCATGCCGGTGTCGTACTTGACGTGGACGCGGGCCGGGCGGCCGAGCGCCCGGGCGCGGTCGGCGACGACGACGCGGAACCCCTCGCGCCAGAGCGCCAGCTCGGAGCCGGCACCGAGGGCGAGGTCGACCTCCGGCGCGGTCAGCGGTCCCATCGTCAACAGCGGCAGGTGCCCGAAGCGGCGCCCAACCGCCTCCGCCTCCGCCGCGGTGGCGATGGCCAGCCGAGTGGCGCCGCCGGCGATCGCGGCGGCGGCGGAATCCTCGGCTCCGTGGCCGTAGCCGTCGGCCTTGACCACCGCGCAGAGCTCGCTGCCCTCGCCCAGCTCGGCCTTCAACCTCGTGCAGTTGGCGCGGATCGCGTCGAAGTCGATCCGGGCGACTGCCCGCTCCATCGTCTACTCCGTATCGTCGACGAGGGCGGCGAGCGCGTCAGCCCTGGTGACCATGCCCGCCAGGCGCCCGTCCTCATCGACCACCGGGAGGTGGTTGTGGTGCTTGTCGGCGATCTTCTTCGCGACCCGGTCCGCCGCCTCGAAGGTGTGGGCGACGATCGGATCCGCGGTCATCAGATCGGAGACCTCGGTGGCGAAGGCTTTGTCGAGGCGCTCCTCGAACCCCTTCATCGAGCCGATGAAGACGATCCCGCCCATGATGTTCAGGTAGTGCGGCAGGTGCAGGTCGGACTGCTCGTCGCTGAGCACGAGGTCGGACTCGCTGACGATCCCGACCACCTTGTCGTCCTCGTCGACGACGGCGACGGCGCCGAGCTCGCTCTTCGCCAAAAGGTCGATCGCGGTGCGGGCGTCGTCGCCGGGCGAGACGCTCGGCGCGTCCGAGTTCATGATGTCCGCTGCGGTCTTCACGGGCGCGATGAGGTTATTCGACCGGGGCGTCGGTGCGCAGGCCAAGCGGGATCGAATCGATCACGTCGGTGGCGATCACCGACTCGGCAGCGCCGATCCTGGCAGCGGCGTCGCGGCCGGCGCGCGAGTGGGCGATGACCGCGGCGCAGGCGGCAGCAAAGGGCTCGAGGCCGCGCGCCAGCAGCGCCGCGGTCACGCCGGAGAGAACGTCGCCGCTGCCAGCGGTCGCCAGGCCGGGCGCGGAGACAGCATTCACCGCGAGCCGCTCACCGCAGGCGACGATCGTGTCGTCGCCCTTGAGCACGACCACCGCGCCGCTGGCGGCCGTTGCCTCGCGGGCGGCGGCGAGCCGGTGGGCGCCGATCTCCGCCGAGTCGACCCCGAGCAGGCGGCCCAGCTCACCCGCGTGCGGGGTAAGGATCGTCGGCGCCGCGCGGGCGGCGATCAGGTTGAGGTTGCCGGCGAACGCGTAGAGGCCGTCGGCGTCGATCACCAGCGGCGCTTCGATCCCGGTGATGATCTCCCGCACCAGTTCGACCGAGCCGGGGTCGCGACCGAGCCCGGGCCCGAGGGCGCCCGCCGCGGCCCGCTCGAAAGCGCCGAGCACCGCCTTGGCGGAGGCCGGCACCAGGCAGCCGTCGCCGCCCGGGCAGCCGCGCGACATCACCTCCGGCTGGCCGACCGCGAAGACGTCCTGGAGATCGGCCGGGACGGCGACCGTCGCATAGCCGGCACCGGCCCTGATCGCGGCCATCGATGCCATCCGCACCGCACCGGTGAGGCCGCGCGAGCCGCCGGCGATCGTCACCTGCCCGGAGCTGAACTTGGTCGAGCGGGGACCGCGGCGCGGCAGCAGCGCGAGCACGGCAGGCGTGATCACGCCCGCCGCCGGCTGCGGCGGGGCGCCGCGCGGGATCCCGATCGGGACCACCCGCAGCTCGCCGGTGTGCCACTTGCCGGGAGCGATCCGCTGCCCGAGCTTGGCGGCGTGGAAGCTGATCGTGAGGTCGGCCTCGACAGCGGCGGCGGCGACCTCGCCGCTCGAGGCGTCGACGCCGGAGGCGATGTCGCAGGCGACGACCGGGGCGCCACAGCGGTTGATCGCCTCGATCGCGGTCGCCGCCGGCCCCCGCGGGGCGCCGCTGAACCCGGTGCCGAAGATCGCGTCGACGACCGCGCCCGCGTCGGCCAGCCAGGCATCGAGGTCGCCGGGCACGTCGTCGCCGAAGATCTCGACCACCTCGACCTCGAAGCCCATCTCGGCGAGCAGGCGGGCGGCGATCTTGCCGTCGCCGCCGTTGTTGCCCTTGCCGCAGAGGACGCGCACGGAGCCCCGCGGCGAGAGGCCGGCCACGGCCTCGGCCAGGGCGGTCGCCGCCGCCTCCATCAGCTGCTCGGAGGGGACCCCCTGGTCCTCGATCGCCCAGCGGTCGACGGCGCGGATCCCCTCCGCGTCGAACAAGGGGTCGAGCCAGGAGTCCATTTGAGCCCAGCCTAGGGATTCCCGACGCATGGGCCGGTAGCAGGACAATGATTCATTGATATTTGCTAAATAGCATTGGGAGGTAGTGGCTGCTACTTTCTAAATATCATGGTCTTCCAAGCACCCAGCCCAAGAGATGACGACCTTGCGGTCCTCGATCTACTCTCGACCCAGCGCGATCAGTTGCGCGACCGGGTCGCTCAACCGCGGCGCTGGTCGGGAACCCTGCGTCGCATGGCCTTTGCCCGAGCCGTGCAGGGGTCGAACAGCATCGAGGGCTACAACGCGTCACTGGGCGACGTCGTCGCCGCCGTCGCAGGAGAGCGAACCCTCGAGGCCGAGGAGGAGACCCAGCACGCACTAGCCGGCTACCGCGATGCGATGACCTACGTCCTCCAGATTGCCGCTGACGAAGACCTCTGGGTCGACGAGGGGCTCCTGAAGAGCCTCCATTTCATGATGCTCAAATACGACTTGGACAAACACCCCGGCCGCTGGCGCCCGGGACCCATATACGTCCGCCGGGAAGCGACCGACGAGATCGTTTACGAGGGCCCGCCGAGCGAGGACGTACCGGGCTTGATCGCGGAGATGCTCGTCGAGCTGGAAACCGACGGTGTTCCCGTAGTCGTCAAGGCGGCGATGGCCCACCTCAACCTGACCCTGATCCACCCGTTCAAAGACGGCAACGGGCGAATGGCACGCTGTCTGCAGACGCTGGTGCTTGCCCGCGACCGTGTCATCGCCCCCGTCTTCTCGAGCATCGAGGAGTTTCTCGGCCGGAACACCGAGGCCTACTACGCGGTGCTGGAGGACGTGGGTGCGGGCGCATGGCATCCTGAGCGAGACGCGCGTCCATGGGTCCGCTTTTGCATGCGAGCCCACTTCCTGCAGGCGACGACCACGATGCGCCGGCGCGAGGAGATCGAGACCCTCTGGAACTCCTGCGCCGAGTTGGCAGACAGCAACCGCCTGCCGGAACGCTCCGCAGCCGGCTTGATGGACGCGGCGATCGGCCTGCGGATTCGTCGCCAGACCTACCGCGCCTCGGCCGAGGCTGCCGTCGGAGAGGAGATCAGCGACTTGACCGCCTCGCGTGACCTGAAGGCGATGGTCGACGCCGATCTCCTAGAGGCAGTCGGCGAGCGTCGCGCCCGCTACTACCTCGCAGGATCAACGTTGACGGCTCTACGCGAGACGGTTCGGGCCAAACGTCCCCCGAAATCAGCAGACGACCCGTTCCGGATCATCGAGGATCGCCGCCAGCTGAAGCTGACCTGAGTCCGGTGTCTACGCTGGAAACGATCGCGACGGCGGCGGCGTTGTCGCGCGAGTGGGTGAGGGAGATCTCGACCGTTCGCCCCTCGGCGGCCTCGGCGGCACGGCCCGAGAGCCGCACGGTCGGCGGTTCCCCGGCGACGACCTCGATCTCGCGCAGGCCGAAGCCGCCGCGCAGACCGAGCGCCTTGACCACCGCCTCCTTCGCCGCGAAACGGGCCGCCAGGTGGCGCCCCGGGCGCGCCTTGGCCGCCGCGTACTCGCGCTCGCCGGCGGTGAAGACCCGCTCGGCGATGCGGGGATGGCGCTCGAGGGCGCGCTCCATCCGCTCGATCTCGAGCAGGTCGATGCCGACTCCGGTGGCCATCGCTAGATGGCCGGCCCCCCAACCAGGTGCGACCGAGGACGCCGATATGCGGCGAGAACGCAGTTATTCCCGCATAGCGAGAACAACTGCGTTCTCGCCGGGCGGGTCATCCAGAAGTGCCCGGTCGGGGGGCCGGCCATCTCACTACTTGGCGAGGCCGATGATCATCTTCGCCGTCGCCAGTTCGCCGGAGGATCCGGCGCCGATCGTGGCGAAGGCGATCTTTTCGAGGTAGGGCTTCGCCGCTTCGAAGTCTTCGGCCTTATCGGTCCCGGGGAGGATGTTGCCGGCCAGCGCCAGTGCCGCGGGCCCGTCGACGAAGCCGGTCATCGCCGTGTCGCCGAGCGATGCCTTTGCTTCCTTGAACTCGGGGTTCGAAGCGAGCGTGGCGCCGCCTTCGGCGATCAGCGCCTGGGCCGAGGCGGCGGGCCCGTAGGAGATCGCGATCCGGTTGCCCTGGGCGGCGACGACGATCGGCTTTTCGAGATCGCGGCTGCGGACCGAGAAGCCGGTCGCCTTGCCGGAGAGCGCGGTCACACCCGGCGTGCCGCTGGCGCGCAGCAGCAGGCCGATGTTGGCGACGGTGTTGGTCGCTTCCTTGGAGTCGGTGGTGGTGAGGACGACGGCGCCGGTCAGGTTCTTCTTCGTGTTGCCCTGGGCGAAGACGCCGACGTCGGCGATCGAGGCGGTGATCTTGTCGAGATCGATTCCAGCGGCGGCCATCGCCTTCTTCAGTTCACCCGGTTCGAGTTCGCCGGGGATCCCGTGCCGGTCGATGCTGTCGATCGATTCGCTCAGCTGGCGGCCGAATTCCGAGGCCGCGAAGGCGGCGAAGGAACCGCCGGGCAGCGAGCTGAGGAGCTGGGCCGCGTCGCCCGGAACCGGCCGGTCGCCGTTCAGGTCAGTTGCGAAGTCGAGCTCGATCTGGTCGGAACCGGGCACCAGGCTGGCGACCGCGATAGCCCCCTTGGGTTCGATGCCGCTGCTTTCGAGGAAGAGCTTGGTGTCGGGCTCGATCACCCCGCCCGATTCGCGGAGCACGCCGCCGATATCGACGAAGACGTCGGCGAGGCTGCCGTCGACCGCGGCGTCCATCGCGGTCGTGAAGCTGTCTTGATCGGCCAGCGATTCGCCGTCGGAGGCTTCTTCGGCCTGCTTGAAGACCGCCTCGCTTTCGGCGAAGACGAGCAGGTCGCCGATCATCCCGACCACTTCGCCCTCTTCGGGTTCGGCGCGATCGTCGATGAATTCCTGTGCCGCGCCGGAGTCGGTGGTTTCGACCGCGATCCCGTAGCCCTTGAAGTCTTCGCCGTCGTAGCTCTGGAAGAACATGCCCGCCTTTTCGCCCAGCCAGGGTTCGATTTCCTTGCTGAAGTCGAGCGGCTTGCCGTTGTCGAGCGCCGACTTTTCGAGTTCTTCGACGACGAATTCGCCGACGTTTTCGATCCCGGCGATCTTCTCGGCCAGCGCTTCGACGTTTTCGCCGAGCTCGGCTTCCGGCTTGATCACCGCTTCGAGGAACAGCGGCGAGTGCGGCGGCGCCACGGTCGCCGGAGCGGAGCCCGAGCCGTCACCACCGCCGCCGCAGCCGGCGATCGCGAGCGCAGCCAGGGCAACGGCGGCGAGAGTCGGTACGAAACGGGTGCTCACGGGGCCGGCCACTCTAGCGATCGCCTCACTCCACCGTGACCGTCTTGGCCAGGTTGCGCGGCTGGTCGACGTTGAGGCCGCGGGCGCGGGCGATGTCGTAGGCGAGCAGCTGCAGCGGCAGGACGGCGACGATCGGCTGCAGGATCCAGTCGGTGCGGGCGACCTCGATCGTCTCGTCGGCGACCTCGGCGACCCGCGGGTCGCCGGCGGTCGCGATCGCGATCGTCTGGGCGCCGCGGGCGCGGACCTCCTCGACGTTGGAGAGGACCTTCTCCAGCACCGGGCTGTCGGTGGCGATCGAGACCACCGGGGTCGACTCGTCGAGCAGCGCGATCGGGCCGTGCTTCATCTCGCCGGCGGCGTAGGCGTCGGTCGGGATGTAGGAGATCTCCTTCAGCTTCAGCGCCCCCTCGAGGCAGACCGGGAGGCCGATGTGGCGGCCGAGGTAGAGGAAGAACTCCTGGCCCGCGTGGGTCGCGGCGACCGCCCTGACCGCCTCCTCGGTCGCGGCCAGGGTCTCGTCGACCTTGGCCGGCAGCGCCTTCAGCTCTGTGACCAGCTCGGCGATCCGGGCCGGCGGCAGGGTCCCGCGCAGCTCCGCCAGCCGCAGCCCGAGCAGGTACGCCGCCGCCACCTGGGCGAGGAAGGTCTTGGTCGCGGCGACGCCGATCTCCAGGCCGGCGCGGGTGTAGAGGACGGCGTCGGCGTCGCGGGTCGCCTGGCTGCCCATGATGTTGGTGATCGCCAGCACCTTCGCCCCCGCCCCGCGGGCGAGGCGCATCGCCGCCAGGGTGTCGGCGGTCTCGCCCGACTGGGTGATGCCGACGACGAGGTCTCCCGGGCCGACCACCGGGTTGCGGTAGCGGTACTCGGAGGCGATGTCCATCTCGACCGGGACCCGCGCCCACTCCTCGATCGCGTAGCGGCCGACGAGGCCGGCGTGGTAGGAGGTGCCGCAGGCGACGATCACGATCCGGTTGACCTCGCGCAGATACTCGTCGGAGAGCTCGACGTCGGAGAGGTCGACGCCCTCGTCGCCGGGCAGGCGGTCGGTGATCGTCTCGGCGATCGCGTCGGCCTGTTCGTGGATCTCCTTCAGCATGAAGGTCTCATAGCCCCCCTTCTCGGCGGCGTCGGCGTCCCAGGTGATCTCTTCGGCGGCGCGCTCGATCGGCGCCCCCGCGGGGTCGGTGATGGTGACCCCGTCGGCGTCGATCTCGACGATCTCGCCGTTTTCGATCGGCACCGCGGTGCGGGTGTCGGCGAGGAAGGCGGGGATCGCCGAGGCGAGGAAGGTCTCCCCCTCGCCGACGCCGGCGACCAGCGGGCACTCCTTGCGGGCGCCGAGCAGGCGACCGGGCTCGTCGGCGTGCATGGCGACGAAGGCGTAGTGGCCGCCGAGCTCGGCGTAGGCGGCGCGGACGGCGGCGGCGAGGTCGCCGTCGTAGTGGCTGGCGATCAGGTGGGCGACGACCTCGGCGTCGGTGTCGGAGGTGAAGGCCCCGCCGGCCTCCTGCAGGCGCTTTCGCAGTTCGGTGTGGTTCTCGACGATCCCGTTGAGGACGATGTGGACCTTGCCGGAGCTGTCGTCGTGGGGATGGGCGTTCTCCTCGGTGACCCGGCCGTGGGTCGCCCAGCGGGTGTGGGCGATCCCGGTCCGCGCCGGCGGCAGCCCGCCGGCGCCGTTCTCGCTGCGCCCCGCCACCGCGGCGCGCAGGTTGGCGAGGTTGCCGACCGCGTGCACGCTCGCCACCTCGCCGCCGTCGAGCAGCGAGAGGCCGGCCGAGTCATAGCCCCGGTATTCGAGCTTCTCCAGCCCCGAGAGCAGGAGCTCCTCGCAGGGCCGGCGGCCGACGTATCCGACTATTCCGCACATCGAAGGCGAGTAAGGGTAGAGGGCACGCGCTGCCGGGTGTTCAGGTGAGCTCGTCGCGGACGATGCCGACCAAGCGCTCGCAGACCGCGTCGGCCTCCCCCGCGCTCGGCGCCTCGACCATCACCCGGACCAGCGGCTCGGTCCCCGAGGGGCGCAGGAGGACCCGGCCACGGCCCTCGAGCGCCTCGTTCTCGCGCTCGACCGCGGCCCAGACGGCAGCCGCGTCGGTGATCGCCTCGCGGTCGGCCACCTCGACGTTGACCAGCGTCTGCGGCAGCTTCTCCATAGGCACCGCGTCGGCGAGCCTGGCGTCGCCGAGCTCCCGCATCGTCATCAGCGCCGCGGCGATCCCGTCGCCGGTGGCGACGAAGTCGGAGGCGATGATGTGGCCGGACTGCTCGCCGCCCAGCGCCCAGTCACGGCGCAGCATCTCGTCGATCACGTAGCGGTCGCCGACCTTGGTCACCGAGACGTCGATCCCGGCCTCGTCCATCGCCCGGTGGAAGCCGAAGTTGGTCATCACCGTGACGACGACACCGCCCCGCAGCTCGCCGCGCGCCGCCTTGCCGCGGGCGGCAAGGGCGATCAGCTCGTCGCCGTCGTGGACCCGGCCGCCGGCGTCGGCGGCGAGGACCCGGTCGCCGTCGCCGTCGAAGGCGAAGCCGATCTCGGCACCGCTGCTGACGACCCGCTCGCAGAGCAGCTCCATGTGGGTGGAGCCGCAGCCGGCGTTGATGTTCTGGCCGTCGGGCTCGACCGCGATCGTCTCGACCTCGGCCCCGAGCCGTTCGAAGATCGCCGGCGCCGCGCGGAAGGTCGCTCCGTTGGCGCAGTCGAGGACGACGCGGCGACCGGAGAGGTCGAGAGGGAAGGCCGCCTCGAGCTCGCGCAGGTAGTCCTCGAGGCCGCCGTTCAGCTCGCGCACGCGGCCGGCCGCGCCGCTCGGCGGCGGCTCTTCGATCAGCGCTTCGATCTGCGCCTCGAGCTCGTCGCCGAGCTTCGTTCCCTGGCTGCCGAAGAACTTGATCCCGTTGTCGTGGAAGGGGTTGTGAGAGGCGGAGACGACCGCGGCGAGGTCGAGTCCAAGCCGCTTGACGAGAATCGCCGCCGCCGGCGTCGGCAGGACCCCGCCGAGCAGCGCGTCGCCGCCCGCCGCGGCGACACCGGCGGCCAGGGCGGACTCCAGCATCGGGCCGGACTGGCGCGTGTCGCGGACGATCAATACCTGCGGCCGCGGCGCCTCCAGCGAGGCGGTGGTGGCGCGCCCGAGCGCGGTCGCCAACTCGGCAGTCAGAAACGTCCCGGCCTCGCCGCGAACGCCATCGGTTCCAAAGAGTCGTCTACTGGTTTGGGTGGCCATAGATTCCTTTCCTTCTCGGCATCCCGTACCCAATCCTCCACCCCAGAGGGCGATCCAGTCTCAGTACTACCCGGTCGCGCCCGGGCGACGCAACCCCGAACAGCGCTTTTAGCGCTTCGAGAACTGCGGCTTCTTACGGGCCTTCTTGAAACCGGCCTTGCGACGCTCCTTGACACGAGCATCGCGGGTGAGGAAGCCACGCCGCTTGAGGTCGCCGCGCAGCTCGGCGTCGATCTCGGTCAGCGCCCGGGCGATGCCGTGGCGGACCGCACCGGCCTGGCCGCTGACGCCGCCGCCGTGGACGCGGACGCGGACGTCGACGTTGCCCTCGTAGCCCGAGACCGTCAGCGGCTGCTTCGCCATCGTCTGGTGCAGGGGCCGTGGAAAGAACTCCTCGAGGCTGCGCTTGTTGACTTCGATCTTGCCGTCGCCGGGGACCAGCGTGACGCGGGCGATCGATCGCTTGCGCTTGCCGGTCGCGAGGTAGCGCGAGCCGCTCTCCATCTTCGCCGGCGCACGGCTGGCGGCAAGCTCGTCGGACTCGTCGAGGGCCGCCTCGCGGCTGGCCCGCTCCTCCTCCTCGGCTTCGAGGCGGGCTTTCTCCTCGGCGCTCAGTTCCGGCGCCTCGGGCTCGACCGCGATCGGTTCGAGGTCGGCTCCCGGGATCACGTCTTTCTTCGGCTCCTGAGGTTTCTCCTCCGCAGCCGGCGGCCCAGCGGGCTCCTCAGCCGGCGCCTCCTCGAACGGCTCCTCAGCCCCCTCCTCGGACGGCTCCAGCTCTTCAGCGGACGCATCGGGCTCCGCCGACTCGGCCTCAGCCTCGGGCGCCTCTTCCGCGGGTGGCGTGGGGTCGGGCGACTCGCCCGCAGCTTGCGAGGACGAGTCGTCTGACCCCGCGACAGGACCCGTGGGCGTGGCGTCCTGTCCCTCAGTCGTCTCGTCGGGAGTCTGCTCGTCTGCCATCAGTTCGTCTCCATCGGTTTCGGTTGCTGCGCCTGGTGCGGGTGATCGGGGCCTGCGTAGACCTTGAGCTTGGTCAGCTGCTGGCGGGCGAGGCGATTGCGGGGCAGCATCCCCTTGACCGCCTTGCGGATCACTTCCTCCGGCCGGCGCTCGAGCATCTCGCCGAGCGTCCGCGACTTGATCCCGCCGGGGTAGCCGCTGTGGCGCCAGTAGGTCTTCTGCGCGAGCTTGTCGCCGGTGACGCGGATCTTCTCCGCGTTGACGACGACGATGAAGTCACCGGTGTCGACGTGCGGCGTGTACTCGGGCTTGCGCTTGCCCCGCAGCGCGTCGGCGATCTGGGTCGCCAGCCGGCCCAGGGTCTTGCCCTCGGCGTCGACGACGTACCAGTCGCGCTGGCGGTTGGCGGGTGTCGCTACATAGGTCTTCATCGCAGAAAAACCGCGCGGGCGACCCAGCGCGGCTGGCGAATGATAGCCAGGTCCGCATCTATACTGCGGCGCCAGCAATGCCGAATCCGATTCGGGCGACCCGATCGGAGCGGAGGAACCGCAGGGACCGTTGCAGGTCCCAGGGGCGAATCGGACGAAAACGTCGGTAGCGCGACTCTTTCAGCGCGAGCCCGTCAGCTAACTCCGCAGGCGATCGAAAGAGAGGCTAAAGCCAGGTGCGCGGTACCGGGAAGCTCCAGGCCGGAAGGGCCGGGTCGATGTTCAGCTTGGCGGCGCTGGCGCTGATCGCCCTATTCGTCTCCTCCGCAGCGGCCGGAACCGGCGGCGCCCCGACCCCGTCCGGCAGCGCCCCGCCCCCGGCGAGCGGCGCCGGAGCGCCGGCAGCGGAACCGGCCAGCGGCGCCCTCAGCCTGGTCGCAGCGGAAACCACGCCGCGCAAGTCGTTCTTCTTCGGCTACCGCTACCCGCGGCTCAACTTCGTGCTCGGCAGCAGCCAGGGGGAAAACGACATCCGCGTCGACGTCGTCAACGCGGCCGGCGAAATCGCGCGTACCTTCTACCGCGAAAACGTCGCCCCCAACGTGCCGACGACGATTCGCTGGGACGACACGACCGCCGAAGGCAAGCCGGCCCGCAACGGCAAATACAGCTTCCGGGTCTCGGCTCAGACCGCGACCGCGCCCGCCGCTCGCAAGGCGACTGCTTCGGCGCTCAGCCTCGGCTTCACCCTCTACGGCTACGCCTTCCCGATCCTCGGCGCCCACGAATTCGGGATGGGAGCGGGCCGCTTCGGCGCCGGACGCTCCGGCCACACCCACCAGGGCCAGGACGTGATGGCGGCCTGCGGGACGCCGCTGGTCGCCGCCCGCGGCGGCACGGTCCAGGCCTCGACCTGGCAGTACGCGGCCGGCAACTACGTCGTGATCGACGGCAAGGGGACGCCGAACGACTTCATGTACGCGCACCTGGCCGAACCCTCGCCGCTGCACAGCGGCGAAACCGTCCGCACCGGCCAGCCGATCGGGATCGTCGGCGACACCGGCGACGCGACCGCCTGCCACCTGCACTTCGAGATCTGGGGCCCACCGGGCTGGTACCAGGGCGGGGCGCCCTTCGATCCGCTCCCGGAACTCGAAAAATGGGACCGATATTCCTAGTACCTCCCTGCGCCCGCTGAGGCGAGCGCAGGCGAAGGCGTGGCGCGGACGCAGGGAGGCTGGCGCGCGAGCGCACTTGGGTGCGTGAGCAAGTCAGCCGACCGAGGACAAAGCCACGCCGAGCCTGAGCCGCCTCAGCGGGCGCAGCGCTCGCAGCGGCCGCGGAGGACGACGTCGTGGCCGGTGACCTCGAAGTCCATCTCCTTGCTGAGCTGCCCAATCGCGCGCTCCAGCGAGGAATCCTCGAAGGGGACCATGCGGCCGCATTCGCGGCAGATCGCGTGGTGGTGATGGTGGCCGGCGGGGTCGATCCGCTCGTAGCCGGCGGTGCCTCGGCAGACCTCGATCCGCTGCACCAGCCCGAGCTGCTCGAGCTGCTCGAGCGCCCGGTAGACGCTGGCCCGGCCGACCGGGGGTTGGCGCCGCCGCAGCTCGTCGTCGAGGTCGAGGGCGGTCACCGCGCAGTCGTGCTCGGCCAGCGCCTCGACGACGGCGGTGCGGGCGCCACCCTTGCGCAGGCCCGCGTCGGCCAGGGCCGCGAAGGCGTGCTCGGTCCATTGCTCGGCGGTCTTGGTCATCACCCTCCGATGGTAAGCCTTGCCCTGACGTCGACCCGGGAGAGGGCGGCGATCGCGAAGGCAGCGGTCGCGATCCCGATCACCGCCGTGCCGGCGGGCAGGGAATCGATCTCGTAGCTGAGGAAGAGGCCGAGCCAGGTCGAGCCGACGGCGATCGCCGCCGAGAGCGCCAGGCCCCGCCAGGGGTTGTCGGTCAGCAGCCGGGCGGCGCCCCCCGGGGCGGCCAGCAGCCCGAGCAGCAGCAGCGCGCCGACGGCCTGCGTCGCCTCGGCCGCGACGACGGCGAGGAGCGCGAAGAAGGCGATCCCGAGCGCCCGCACGGGCAGCCCGAGGCCGCGGGCGACCTCGGGATCGAGGGAGCTGAAGAGAAGCGGTCGGGCGATCGCCAGCAGCGCCAGCGAAGCGAGGACCGCGATCAGCGCCGCGAGCCGGGCGTCGGCCGCCGAGAGCCCGAGGATCGAGCCGAAGAGGACCCGGACCGCCGCCGTCCCGTCAGAGCCGCTGGAGCCATTGACGAAGAGCGAAAGGAAGAGGACGCCGAGCCCCAGCACCCAGGCGAAGACGGAGCCGATGACGACGTCGTCCGGCCGGGCGCGCTCGCCCAGGCCGCCGATCCCGACCGCGACGACGACCGTCGCCGCGAACAGGCCGAGGCGGATGTCGATCCCCGCCGCCGCGGCCGCCAGCGCCCCGGTGAAGGCGACGTGGCTGAGGGCGTCGCCGGCGAAGACCTGGCCGCGGAGGACGACGAAGTAGCCGATCAACCCGCAGGCAAGGGCGACGAAGGTGCCGGCGAGGAAGGCGTTGCGCATGAATTCGTGGGCGAGCATCAGGCGGGGACCCCCAGCGCCCGCGACTCGCGCAGATGGCGACCGAGTCGCACCGCGACGTAGAGGCCGAAGGAGATCGAGGTGACCCAGAAACCAACCGGGTAGGGCGAGAAATAGGCGATCGAGAGGCCGAGCCAGGTGACCGCCAGCGCCAGCGCAGCCGCGAGCAGGAAGCCGGCGCCCGGGCGGGCGGTCAATTGCTGGGCGGTCGCCGCCGGCGTCACCAGCAGGGCGAAGACGAGCAGAGCGCCGGTGATCTGGGCGGTGGCCGCGACCGCCATTCCCAACAGCAGCAGGAAGGCGAGATCGAGCAGCCGCGTCGGTACGCCGGCGGCGCGGGCGACCCCGGCGTCGACCGAGGCGAAGAGCAGCGGCCGGCCGATCAGCGCCAGGACCGCGAAGACCGCGACCGCGACCCAGAGCAGCGTCTGCACCTGACCGGCGGTGATCCCGAGGAAGGTGCCGAAGAGCAGCGACTCGAGACCGAGAAGCTGTCCCCCGTAGAGGCCGACGAAGAGAAAGCCGAGGCCAAGGCCGAAGGCCTGCACGGTCCCGATCGTCGCCGACTCACCACCGCTGTCGGAGCCGCGTTCGCCGCGGCCGAGCAGCCCCAGCACCAGGGCGCCGAGCCCGCAGGCGCCGAAGTAGCCGAGAGCGACCGGCAGCCCGGCGAGGGTCGCGGCGGCGGCGCCGGGGAAGGCGATCACCGAGAGGGTGTGGCCGGCGAAGGTCTGGCGGCGGAGGACCATGAACCAGCCGATCGCGCCGGCGGTGAGGGCGACGATCGCGCCGGCCTCCAGCGCCTGGACCATGAACGGGTAGGTCGTCAGCTGCTCGAAATCGCTGACCAGGTCCCAGGTGAGTGCGGCGAGCTCAGTGTGCATGGTCGTGGCGGGCGTGGTGGTGAGCGGGCGGATCGGGAGTGCCGACGACGACGAGACGGCCGTCGGAGGCTTCGAGCACCTCGATCGGGACGCCGTAGAGCTCACTGAGAACCGGCCCCGAGACGACCTCGCGCGGCCGGCCGCAGAGGCCGCGGCGGCCGGCGAAGTAGACGACCCGGTCGAGGTAGCTGAGGATCGGGTTGACGTCGTGGGCGACGAGCAGAACCGTCACCCCCTGGCTCCTGCAGATCCGCTGCACCAGCGAGGCGACGGCGCTCTGGTTGCTGAGGTCGAGGCTGTCGAGCGGCTCGTCGAGCAGCAGGATCCGGGGACGGCGGACCAGTGCCTGGGCGATCAGCAGCCGCTGCTGCTCGCCGCCGGAGAGGGTGCCGATCGGGCGCGAGGCATAGGCGCCGGCACCGACCAGCTCGATCATCTCCTCGACTCGCTCGGCCGCCCGCCGGCTGGCGGCGCTGAAGCGATCGGGCAGGGGCACTCCCCAGCGCGAGCCGTCGAGCCCGAGCCGGACGACGTCGCGGCCGCGGACCCGGGTGCCGTCGTCGAAGCTGCGGCGCTGCGGCAGGTAGCCGATCTGCCTCGCCGTCGCCGGCCCGGGCCCGGTGCCGAGCACCTCGGCGCGGCCGGCGCCGAGCGGCAGGAGGCCAAGGACGACGTCGAGCAGAGTCGACTTGCCGGCGCCGTTCGGTCCGAGCACGGCGACGAACTCGCCCGCAGCGATCGTCAGGTCGACACCGGACCAGATCAGACGCCCGCCGCGGCTGGCGCTCGCCTCCTGCAGCCGGATCGCCGCCGCCGCGCTCATCCCGCCCGCGACCTCGCCAGCGCCCGCTCCAGACCCCGCAGCTGCCTCGACATCCAGGCCTGGAAGCTCGCCCCTTGGGGAGTCAGCGTCTCGGTCACGGTCGCGACCGGGATCCCGCTCGCGGCGGCGGCATCGTTCAGCCGCTGCACATCCGGGGTCGCGTTCTGGCTGTTGTAGACCCAGACGTCGATCCCCCGATCGGCGATCTGCGCGTCGGCCTCGGCCTTCTCCTGCGGGCTCGGTTCGGTGCCCTCGGCGACCGCGTCGATGAAGCCGGACGGGGTCACCAGCTCGAGTCCCAGCGCCTTCGCCAGCGGTTCGAAGACGCTCTCCGAGGCGCCGACCGCGGTGCCGGCGTAGCGCGAACGGATCCGCGCGATCAGCGAGTCGTATTCGGCCAGGCCCTCACTTTCGAGCTCCTCTCGGCGCTGGCGGAAGTATTCGGCGCCGGCGGGATCCGCCTGCGCGTATTCGGCGCTGATCCTGGCGATCACACGGTGGACGGCGTTCGGCGAGTACCACTGGTGGGGGTTGTCGCCGGCTTCGAGGCCGAGCAGGTCGCCGACGTCGAGCTCTCTCCGGCCCGAGCTCGGGTTGGCGTCGAGCAGCTTCTGCGCCCATTCGTCGTAGCCGATGCCGTTGACGATCGCCAGCTGCGCCGTCGCCATCTCCCGCGCGTCTTCGGCCGTCGGTTCGTAGTCGTGGGGGTCGGCGGCGGGGTTGGAGATGATGTTGGTGACCTCGACCCGGTCGCCGCCGAGCTGCGCCGCGATGCTGCCCCAGAAGTCCTCCGCGGCGACGACGCCGAGGCGGCCCGAGGCGCCGGTCGGGTCGCCTCCCTCCCCGCAGCCGGCCAGCAGCGAGACCGCAGATACCAGCGCGAGGGCTAGGGCGGCGAGCGAGCGGGACTGGGACATCGGGTCTCCTTCGGCGGCGCGGGCGTCGGAGACTATAACGATATTGAGAACAGTTCTCTTTTAGATCTTCTTGAGGTGAACTCTCTTGCCAGCGAACCCGCACCTCGGTCTCGCAAGTAAACGACCAAGTTCCCGGACTGGGGTAGGACCGGTGAAGCAAATTCACTTGGAGGAGGAGGTTCTTGCCTCTTTCCACCAGGCGTAACAATTACTTAGAAGTAATCTGAGTAATAATGAAAACCAAGGGTCCACCCCACCCGAAGGAGCCACCGTGAATCAGAAACCGGAAACCATCGACCAGCGCCTCGTTCGAGCCTTGGCTCACCCCCTTCGCATCCAGATCCTCGAGATCCTCAGCGAACGCGTCTCCAGCCCGAACACGCTCTCAACCGAACTGGAGACGGGGCTCAGCCACGTCGCCTACCACACCCGAACGCTCGACCGGTGCGGCTGCCTCGAGCTCGTCGACACGGCCCAGCGGCGCGGTGCCACCGAGCACTTCTACAAGGCCGCACCGGGCTCGTTCATCGGCAACCGCGAGTGGCGGACGGTCCCCAGCTCGGTCCGCGGCGCGATCTCCGCGGCGACCCTGCAGACCTTCCTCGACAAGGCGATCGCCGCGCTCGAGGCGGGCACGCTCGACGGCCGTGACGACACGATCTTCAGATGGATGCCCCTGCAGCTCGACCAGGACGGCTGGCAAGAGGTGGTGGCGATCCTCGAAGAAGCGACGAACCAGATCCTCGCCGCCCACCTACGCAGTCAGGACCGGCTGAACTCGGGTGAGGCGAAGGAAACGATCTCGACGGTCATCGGGATGGCCAGTTTCGAGACCGCTGCGTCGCTTCAGGATTAGGGATCAGGGTTTGGGGGTTGGGTCGGGGGGCCCCTCCGAAAACACAACGCCACCAATGGGGGGGGGGGGGGGGTTTTTTGGGGGGGGCCCCGCCCCCCCACCGCACCC
>Ga0081540_1000869_pt1 | contig 27365 bp, 24 predicted proteins | sample TabmetS2T1R1_FD_71024 | JGI IMG/M metagenome (GOLD analysis project Ga0081540, IMG submission 71024) | Tabebuia heterophylla rhizosphere microbial communities from the University of Puerto Rico - S2T1R1 | ecosystem: Host-associated > Plants > Roots > Rhizosphere ...
GGGGGGGGGGGGGGGGGGGGGGGGGGGGGGGGGGGGGTGGGGGGGGGGGGGGGGGGGGGGGGGGGGGGGGGGGGGGGGGGCGTATCGAAATGCTCAGGCGCAGGAGAGTCCCCCTCACCCGGATCGCTGCGCGATCCGACCTCTCCCCGCAAGCGGGGAGAGGTGGGCTCAGTGCTCGTGGCAGAGACCCTCTGCGCGAGGAGGCGCAGCCACAGGTACTGCGCCACGTTGGTGTCCTGGTATTCGTCGACCAGGATGAACTTGAAGCGCTGCTGGTACTGCCGCAGCACGCTCGGCTGCTCGCGGAACAGCCGGATGCATTCCATCAGCAGGTCGCCGAAGTCGCAGGCGTTGAGCACCTTCAGGCGCGCCTGAAACGCCTGGTAAAGCGCAAGCCCGCGCCCATTGGCGAAGGCGGCGGCCTCGCCAGCCGTGACCTGCTCAGGGGAGAGGCCGCGGTTCTTCCAATTGTCGATCATTCCGGCGAGCACGCGCGCCGGCCAGCGCTTCTCGTCGATATTCTCCGCGGTGATCAGCTGTTTCAGCAGCCGGATCTGGTCGTCGGTGTCGAGGATGGTGAAGTCCGGCTTGAGGCCGACCAGCTCCGCATGCCGGCGCAGGATCTTCACGCCGATCGAATGGAACGTGCCGAGCCAGGGCATGCCCTCGACCACATGGCCGACCATCTGGCCGATGCGCTCCTTCATCTCGCGCGCCGCCTTGTTGGTGAAGGTGACGGCGAGGATGTTGGATGGCCGGGCGCGGCCGCTGGCCAAGATATGGGCGATGCGGGTGGTCAGAACGCGGGTCTTGCCAGTGCCGGCGCCGGCCAGCACGAGGAGCGGCCCGTCCAGGGTGATCACGGCGTCGCGCTGCTCGGGATTGAGGCCGGCCAGATAGGGCGCCCCGGCGGCGGCACGCGCGCGCTCGGCGATGCCGGGTTTTTCAGACGCGGCAACACCTTCGGGTCGCTTGTTGACGAACGGCTCGACCAATGCGGGATCCTGATTCTATTGGCGTAAAATGGCATCGGCCGGCCCGAATTACGAGGGCGCGTCGCTGGAATAGCCTTGGACGGATATTGGCGAGTTCCCGGGCAGATCGTGGTCAGTTCCCGGACAGATGTTGGTGAGTTCCGGAGTAGATCGTGGTGAGTTCCGGACTTTTTCCGGATTATCCACCGGTTGTTCACAGCCTCAGTTTTTCACCGGCATCGTGATCCGGCGCCCCACCGCCTCCGGGCGTGGCAGGCGCGCATGCGCTGCCTTCATCGTGTCGAGCCGGCGCATCGCCCCGGCTGGGAAGGGCGCGGTTTTCTTCGTCTCCATGTCGACGTGTAGCGCCATGTTCTCGGAGGTAGCCGAGACCCAGCCTGACTCCGCGTGGAACAGCTGCTCGAAATAATGCAGCCGCTTGGCGTCGTGGGCGATCAGCTGGAACGTCACTCGGACCGGGTCGCCCTCGTGCAGCTCGCGCAGGTAGCGAATGTGCACCTCGGCGGTGAAGCAGGACTTCCGCTCGGTCTTGAGATAGTCGGCGCCGATGCCAAGCAGTTCGTAGGCCTCGTCGACCGCGCGGTCGAACAGCACGTTGTAATAGGCCATGTTCAAGTGGCCGTTATAGTCGATCCAGCCCGGTTCGACCCGCATCACGGACGAGACGAACGGCGCAAAGAACAGCGGCTCGAAATCGATGCGATCCAACATGACTTGCTAATTGTCATTGTCATCGGGCCAACCGGCGTCCACATCGCCGCACCCGCGTGGAATACATGATGCCACATTTCGCAACAGCGAGAAAAGAATTCCGGGCGATCACGCAGATTTAACCCGGAAGTCCCGCACGCCCGGCCCAACCTTGTCCCACCCTGGCCGAGTATGCGACGACCGCGAGAGAAACGTTTCGGCATTGTCAGGGAGCAAGTCGGGGTGAACATCGGATTTTGCGGGCTGGGCGCGATGGGGCAGCTGATCGTGCCGCGCCTGATGGCCGCCGGGCACACGGTCACCGGCTGGAATCGCTCGCGCGACAAGGCCGACAAGCTGATCGCCGCCGGCATGCAGTGGGCCGACACGCCGCAGGCGGTCGCGGCGCAATCCGAGATCGTGTTCTCGATCGTCACCGACGCCAAGGCGGTGCAGGCGATCGCGCTCGGCGCCGACGGCGTGCTCGCCGGACTGACGAAGGGCGGCGTGTTGATCGACATGAGCACGATCCAGCCGGACGTCAGCCGCGCCGTCGCCGCCGAGTTCGCCAAGGCCGGCCGGGTCATGCTCGACGCGCCGCTGTCGGGGAGCCCGGTCACGGTCAATGCCGGGCAGGCGTCGATCATGGTCGGCGGCGAGGCGGCGACCTTCGAGCGCGTGAAGCCGGTCCTGCTCGCGATCGGGCCGAAGGTCACCCGGATCGGCGAAAACGGTCTCGCGTGCCAGATGAAGATCGCCGTCAATCTGCTCCTGATGGTCGAGGTGATCTGCTTCGGCGAGGCGGTTGCGCTGGCAGAAAAAGGCGGTGTTGCGCGCGACGTCGCCGTCGACGCGATTTTGAAATCGGTCGCCGCCTCGCCGGTGCTCGGTTATCGCGGCCCGTTCATCCTCGACGGCAAGATGCCGGCGGTTCCGCTTGCCGACGTGACCCTGCAGCAGAAGGATATGATGCTGGCGCTCGAGCTCGGCCGCACGCTCGGCAGCCCGGTGCCGCTCGCCGCGGCCGCCAACGAGATGATGAATGCCTGCCGCGGGCTCGGCATCGACGCCAATGATTTCGTGGTGGCGCACCAGGTGTACCGCCGTTTGGGAGGACAGACATGACCAGCAAAGCCGAACAGATCGGGGCTGCACTCGCCAAGGCCGTCAAGGCGACGACCGGCATCACCTCGGCGACGATCGGTCCGAAGATGTACCGCACCAATGTGCGCGACGTGCCGAAGGTCGAAGGCCTCAAGCGCGATGACGGCTGGATCGACATGCAGGTCCAGTTCCTGATCGACAAGAAATCGGCCGGCGCCGATCACGTGGTCGGCTGGACCGTGCTGAAACCCGGCGCCAGTCACGAGTGCCACCGTCATCGCAACTGCGACGAGTTCTTCATCGTGCTCAAGGGCCAGGGCCACATCATCACCGATCACGGGCTCGAGCCTTCGGGCGAGGGCGACGTGGTCTATTCGCCGCGCGGCTGCTGGCACGGCTTCAACAACACGTCGAGCGAGGACGTGGTGCTGGTGTGGGGCTGGATGGGCGCCGGCTCGATCGACGCGTCCGGCTACGAAGTGCCGACCGCGAAGACGTGAGCATGGTCATGGCAGCCTGGGGCGATCCGCGCATCCAGCGGGGCATGACGGCGCAACTCGCCAAGCGGCGCGCACTGATCGCCGCCGGAGAGGCGCCGCTCGGCTGGAAGGTCGGGTTCGGCTCGGCGCCGGCAATGGAGAAATTCAAGATCACCGCGCCGCTGATCGGCTTCTTGATGAAGCGCGGACTGGTAGCGTCGGGCGGCAGCGCCTCGCTCAAGAGCTGGATCAAGCCGGTCGCCGAGCCGGAGATCGCGGTCCATATCGGCCGCGACGTGGCGCCGGGGGGCGACCGCGCCGCGGCGGCGGCGGCGATCGCGGCGCTGTCGCCGGCCATTGAACTCGCCGACGCCGACCTGCCGTTCGAGGACCCGGAAGCGATCCTGATGGGCAACATTTTCCAGCGCCACGTGGTGCTCGGCGCGCGTGACGCCACGCGCGCCGGCGGCAACACCGACGGGCTGACGGGCAGGGTTATGCGGCGCGGCAAGGAGACGGCGCGCACCACCGATCCGGAGGCCGCGACCGGCAAGCTGGTCGACACGGTGCGCCACGTCGCCGACCTGCTCGGCGCGTTCGGCGAGCGGCTCTCGGCCGGCGACATCATCATCGGCGGCTCGGTCACGCCGCCCATCTTCGTCGAGATGGACGAGCGCGATGTCGCGTTCCACCTCGATCCGATCGGCAGCGTGTCGGTGCGGTTCGAGCGCTGAATTACTCTCCTAGGAAGCGCTCGATCTCGTCGGTGAGCCTGGTCCATGCCGGCTCGCCTTGCAGCACGATGTGGTTCTCGCTCTCGAGCGTCACAAATCGCGCCTGCGGAATCGACGCGGCGAGCAGCCGGCCCTGCTCGACAGGGACCACGTTGTCGTGCCGGCAATGCAGCACGAGCGTCGGCGCACGCACCTTCGGCAACAGGTCGACCACGTCGATGTCGTCCAAGGCGGTGCGGATGCGCGCGGCGATGTCGGCATTGGTCGTGATCCGCTGCAGATCGACGAACCATTTGATCTGCTCCGCCGATCCGTTGGGCAGGTAGACGGAGCTGAACGCCTTCATGAAAGCGGAATGCTCGTCGCCCCAGCCGTGCCGCATGATGGAGAGGAACGCGCGCGCCATCTCCTGCTGCTCGGGCGAGTCGCGCCGGTTGCGACCCTGGGGATATCCGCCGAGCAGGATGAGCTTCGAGACCCGCTCCGGGTGACGCACGGCGTAATCGATGGCGATCGACGCGCCCTGCGACATGCCGAGCAACGCGGCACGCTCGACGCCGGCGGCCGCGACCACGGCGTCGAGATCGCGCGCGAAGGCGGCGAACGAGATATCCGCAACCTCGCGGTCCGACAGTCCATTACCGCGGCTGTCGTAGCGGATGAGCCGTGAATGCGAGGCGAGCCGGTGCAGGAAGGGCGCCCAGATCGGACTCTCCCAGTCATATTCGAGGTGCGTGAGCCAGTTCGCGGTCTTGACCAGCGGCGGCCCGTTGCCGACGCAGGCGAGCGCGAGGTTGATGCCGTCGGCGCTGCGGCAGAACCTGATCTCTTGATGCGGCATGGCCGACGACATCGGCGCAGCGGCCTCCGGCTGCTCGGCGACCTCGCGGACCTCGCCGAGAAACCGCACGCCCTTGCGCGCGAGTGTGCGGATGAGGCGCTGCTGCGTGCCGTCGTCGCGGATCGCGCGGCGCGCTGCATTGATGCGGCTCGTCAGTGTCGAGTCGGACACGATGCGTCCGCCCCACACCGAGGCGATCAGATCGTCCTTGCTGACGACGCGATGGCGGTTGTCGATCAGATAGAGAAGGAGGTCGAAAACCTGCGGCTCGACGGCGACGACCGCCTCCTTGTGCCGCAGTTCGCGTCGCGCCGGGTCGAGGATGTGATCTTCGAATAGATACAGCACCTTGCACCTGTGTGCGCCTGGGTGCCGCTATACCGCTCCGCGGTCAAGATCAAGCTCTCCTCAAGGCCAAATCAATTGCTCCTCAAAGTCTTTGGCCGCCTCTGCTGGCAAGTTCCGGGCATGACGACCGCGATGCTCGCGGTCCGCGCGGAGGGCCCATGGAGGCCAGGCATCAGATTCGTCGTCGCAGCGACGGCAGCGTCGACGTCGATTTCTACCGCCGTGAGGCCTTCCTGCTTCGGCGGGCGGTGCGGCGAAAGGTCTGCAAGCGCATGGCTTCGCACGTGGGCAGGTTTGCCCGGCCGCTCGTCGTGCTCGTGATCGTCACGCTCGCGATCGCCGCCGTGCCGACCGGTGCGTGCTCGCCCGCCACGGGTCCCTCCGGCGTTTCGGCGAGGTGAGCAGCGACATGTCCGAGATCGAGGAGATCCATCGGCTCATCGCCGACATCTACGACGCGGTGCTCGACCGGTCGAAATGGAGCACGTGCCTGCGCAGGGTCCGGGACTTCGTCGGCGGGCCGGCGCTGTCATCGTACGGACAGCAGGACTGCGCCGACGAGCTGAGGCGCCAACGCCTGCGACTGATCATGCCGCACGTGCGTCGCGCCATGGCGATCAGTCGCATGATCGACGGCAAGACGGGTGAGGCCGCCGCCTTCGCCGAGACGATCGATGCGTTCAGCGCGGGCGTGATCCTGGTCGATGCCGCAGGCCGGATCCTGCACGCCAATGCGAGCGGCCGCGCCATGCTGGCGGACGGCTCCGCCCTGCGGGCGGCGGACGGCAAGCTCGTGGCCGCCAGCGCGGAGGCGGACCGCTCTCTCAAGGACATTCTTGCCGCGTCCGGCCGGAACAGCACGGCGATCAGCGTGAGCATCGTGCTGCCGCTCAGCGCTCGCAACGGTGCTGCTTGCTACACGGCGCACGTGTTGCGGCTCGCGTCGCGCCGCCGCCGGGGTGCCAGCGCGGATCCTGCACACGCCGCTGCGATCGTTGTCCGGAGGGCAGCACTCGGGGTGGCAGCGCCGGATGCCATCGCCCGCCACTTCAAGCTGACGCCAGGCGAGTTGCGCGTGCTGCTCGCGGTGGCGCGCGTCGGCGGGGTCGCCGGAACGGCCGCGGCCTTGGGAATCGGTGAGCCGACAGTCAAAACACATCTTCAGCGCGTGTTCGGCAAGACCGGCACGTCCCGCCAGACCGAATTGGTCCGCCTGGTGGCTGGCTTCGCCAATCCGCTGCTGAACTGACCGCGCTCTTTGTGGTCTGTCGTTGCGGTCGGCTTTGCAGTCTCGGACCGGTCCTATGCTACACTGCGACGGTAACCGGGACGTCTCGTCGACATATGACCTCGCGTGATCAAGCACCTCCGCCGGCGCGACCCGGTCCGCAGGCGGTCAAGGACGCCGTCTCGGATCTGCTCGCCAAGTTCGGCAATCGCGTCGTCACCTCGCAGGCCGTGCGCGAGCAGCACGCCCATACGACCACGTGGCACGCCAATGAGCCGCCCGATGCGGTGGTATTCCCGCAGAGCGCCGCCGAGGTGCAGCAGATCGTTGGCATCTGTGCGACCCACCGCGTGCCGGTCATCCCATTCGGAACGGGGACCTCGCTGGAGGGCCAGGTCAACGCGCCGCTCGGCGGAATTTCCGTCGATTTCAGGGACATGAATCGGATTCTTGCCGTTCATGCCGAGGATCTCGACTGCGTCATCGAGCCGGGTGTGACCCGCAAGCTCCTGAACGAGCACCTGCGTGACCAGGGCCTGTTCTTCCCGATCGACCCGGGCGCCGACGCTTCGCTCGGCGGCATGGCCTCGACCCGCGCCTCGGGCACCAACGCGGTGCGCTATGGCACGATGAAGGACAACGTGCTGGCGCTGAAGGCGGTGCTGGCCAATGGCGAGATCATCACGACGGCGCGGCGGGCCAAGAAATCCTCCGCCGGCTACGACCTCACCAGGCTGTTCATCGGCGCGGAGGGCACGCTCGGTATCATCGTCGAGTTGACGCTGCGGCTGCAGGGCATTCCGGAGGCGATTTCCGCCGGCATCTGCCCGTTTCCGTCGGTCGAGGCGGCCTGCAACGCCACCATCGCGACGATCCAGTCCGGCATCCCGGTGGCGCGGATCGAGCTGCTCGATGAATTGCAGGTCAAGGCCTGCAATGCCTATTCGAAACTGTCGCTGCCCGAGCGGCCCATGTTGCTCGTCGAATTCCACGGCACCGACGCGAGCGCGGCGGAGCAGGCCGAGCGGTTCGGCGAGATCGCCCGCGAGCTGGACGGCGGTCCGTTCGAATGGGCGAGCAAGGCCGAGGATCGCTCGCGGCTATGGCAGGCGCGGCACGACGCCTACTGGGCGGCGCGCGGGCTGCGCCCCGGCGCCCAGGCGATCGCCAGCGACGTCTGCGTGCCGATCTCGCGCCTCGCCGAATGCGTCACCGCGACGCAGCGCGACGCCGCCGGCAGCGGCCTGATCGCCCCGATCGTCGGCCACGTCGGCGACGGCAATTTCCACCTGTCGCTGCTGGTGAATATGGACGACCGCGACGAAGTCGCACGCGCCGACGACCTGCTGCACCGCCTGGTCGACCGGGCGCTGGCCATGGAAGGCACCTGCACCGGCGAGCACGGGGTGGGCCAGGGCAAGATGAAATACCTCGCCGCCGAGCACGGCGAGGCGACACTCGCGGCCATGCGCTCGCTCAAGCAGGCGCTCGATCCACACGGGCTTATGAACCCGGGAAAAATCATCGGGACTGGCTGACCCGGCGAGCGCCGACATACAATCGCCGCCAAACAACTGATTGTGGCTTTCGCGTGCAGAGCGCGGAGGTTAACGGTAAACGCGTGCCTCGGCTGACTACGTACCTTTAAAGACGGAATATGTGGCGCATATCCGCTACGGCGGATACTGGCTAGACGTTCTGTCGGAGCACGACGGTGCAGACGACCCTGCTTGGACTGGCGATTACAATCATCCTGGCGCTGACCGCAGCGCTGGTCGGGCCGCATTTTGTCGATTGGAACCAGTACCGCGCGGAATTCGAGACCAACGCCAGCGCCTATGTCGGCTTGCCGGTGCGGGTCGGCGGCGACATCGACGTGCGTATTCTGCCGGTGCCCTCGCTGGTGCTGCACCGGGTCGAGGTCGGGCCGCGCGGAGAGCGACCGAAGCTGCGGGCCGACGTGCTCGATGTCAAACTGGCGCTGGGACCACTGTTCAAGGGCGAGCTGAACGCGGCGGAGTTGCGTCTGGTCGGGCCCGAGTTCCGGGTCGCGCTGGACCGCTCGGGGCGGATCGAGGCGCCGGTGTCGGGCGGCTTCGGCAGCCGGGACACGGTCTCGATCGAGCGGCTCAGCATCCAGGACGGACGTGCGATCCTGGCCGATGCCGTGACGGGCAGCCAGCTCGCGGTCAACGCGCTCGCCTTCGATGGCGAGGTGCGCTCGCTGCGGGGGCCGTTCCGGGGCGAGGGCAGCTTTATCTCCGGCGGCGAACGTTACGGCTATCGGCTCACGTCGGGCCGGGTCGGCGACAATGCCAGCGCCAAATTGCGGTTCAGCCTCGAGCCGTCGCACCAGCCGCTCTCGATCGAGACCGATGGCACCCTCACCTTCGACAAGGGAGCGCCGAGCTTCGAGGGGACGCTGGCGATGCGCCGGACGGCCAAGGCCGCGCTGCGCGGCGGGGAGCCCGAGCAGCCGTGGAGTGTCACGTCGCGCCTCAAGGCAACGCGCACGGGCGCGGTATTCGAGCAGGCAGAGCTCCAGTACGGCACCGATGCGCGCGCCATCAAGCTCAACGGCTCGGCCGAGGTCGCGTTCGAGAATCGACTGCGGTTGACCGGCGCGCTGGTGGCGCGCCAGATCGATCTCGATCGTGCACTCGATCTGCCCGAGACCGCCAAGCGGTTTCCGATCACCGCGGTCGGACAGCTGTCACAGGGATTGCGCAGCGCCGTGCGTTTTCCGGGAACGGCGCGTCTGAGCCTGAGCGCCGATGGCGTAACCTTCGCCGGCGCAGGGCTCACGGCGGTCAGCGCCGATATCGAGGATCGCGGCGAAGGCTGGACTCTCGACAAGATCGAGTTTCGCGCGCCGGGCCTGACGCAGGTGTCGCTGAGCGGCCGGCTGACCCCGACGCGGCAAGGCACGGCGGCCTTCAACGGCGCCGTCGGCCTCGAGACCGCGCAGCCGCAGGCCTTCCTGTCGTGGCTGCAGGGCGGCGCCGACGTGTCATTGGGCGGCATCGGATCGTTGCAGCTGATCGGCGACGTGGCCGCCGACAGCGAGCGCTTCGCCATCGAGCGGCTGCGCGGCGACGTCGATCGCCGCAAGATCGAGGGACGAGTGGTCTATGCGTTCGCCGGCAACGGCCGGCCGGCCAAGCTCGATGCCGCGCTGCGGTCGAGCGATCTGGACATCGATGACGTCATCGGGCTCGCCGGCCTGAACCTCACCGGCAAGTCGTTCGAACGGCCGGGCGAGGTCTCGCTCGCGCTCGATGTCGACCGCGCGAGCCTGGCCGGCGTCGAGGCCAAGGGGGTAACTGCGAAGCTCAGCTATGACAAGGGCGGGCTCGCCATCGAACGGCTGGCCGTGGCCGATCTCGGCGGCGCGAAGATCGACGTTGCCGGCCGCCTGCCGGCGCCGCAGGCCTCGCGCGGCGAGATGGCGATCCGCCTCGACGCGCAGAACCTCGACGGCGTCGCGACGGTCGTCGCGCGCTACGCGCCGAGCTTTGCGTCGCGCGCGCGGATGATCGCAGCGCGCTATGCGCCGGCCAGGCTCACCGCCAACGTGACGGCGAGCGGATCAGGCCCGCGCAGCGATCTCAGCCTGCGCCTCGACGGCACGGCCGGCGCGTTCCGCGTCAAGGGCAATGCGACGGCAAACGGCGATTTCGCCAACCTCCTGTCCGGCGACGTCGCGTCGCTCGCCAACGCCGATTGGCGTTCGGTCGGCGAGGTACAGACCGATGATGCACGGGCGCTCGCACGACTGGTCGGGCTCGAGCGCGTGGTCGGCGGCGCCGCCCGCCGCGGCCGCCTGGTGTTCGAGACGAACGGCCCGGCGCGTGGCGACACGCGGGTCCGGGCGCGGTTCGACGGTGACGGCATCGAAGCAACCGCGGGCGGCACCTTGCGCTGGACCGAGGAGCGTCCGGCCGGCACGCTCGACGTCACCTTCGCCACGACGGATGCGGATGTTCTGCGCCGCGCCGGCGGCGCCGCGCTGCCGCTCAAGCTCCAGACCAGCATCGCGCTCGCGGGCAACCGAATCTCGCTCGACCAGCTGTCCGGCAGTCTGGCCGGCTCGGCGTTCACCGGACGGTTGGCGATTTCGCTCGATCCGGCACGGATCGACGGCCGGCTCGCGGCCGATGCACTCGACACCTCGGCGATCCTCGCACTCGCCACCGGCATGCCGCGATCGCGCGAGGGCGGTCCGAGCTGGACAACGGAGCCGTTCACGACGCGATGGCATCGCGAGGTGCTGGGACCGGACGTGTCGGGACAGGTCGAGATCGAGGCGAAGCGAGTGTCGTTCGCACCAGCCATCACTGGCGCGGATTTTCATGCGACCGCACGCTTCGGCCGGTCGGGCATCGCATTCGACAGCGTCACCGCAAAGCTCGCCGAAGGGACCCTGATGGCGCAGGCGCAATTCCGCGACACCAGCGACGGTCTCGCTACCGATCTGAGCGCCGACCTCTCGAACGTGAACCTGAGCCTGATGGTGCCGAATGACACTCGCCCGCCGGTGCTCGGCCGGCTGACGCTGAAACTCGAGGCGACCGGCGCCGGCCGCAGTCCCGCGGCGCTGGTCGGCGCGCTATCCGGCAGCGGAACGCTGACGTTCGATCGCGCCGAGATCGCGGCGCTCGATCCGCTGGCGATCGATGCAGCCATCGACGCCGCCGACCGCGGGCTCGCCATCGACCGCGAGCGGGTCGGGCGGCTCGTCACCACCGCGCTCGACGGCGGGCGGCTCAATATGCCGCTGTTCAACGCGGCGATCGCGTTGAATGCCGGACAGTTGCGCCTCAACGCGCCGGTGACGCCGGCACAGAGCGCCGACACGGCGATCACCGGCTCCTACGATCTGTCCGAGGACATGCTCGATTTGCGCGTGACGCTCACGGGCGCGCCCAAGCCCGACGCGCCGAACGGCCAGCGGCCGGAGCTCAATGTTGTGTTCAGAGGCAAGGCGGCCGCGCCGAAACGAAATGTCGACGTGGCGGCGCTGGTCGACTGGCTGACCATGCGTGCGGTCAACCGCGAAGCGAAGCGTCTCGAAGCGATCGAGACGGCGACGTCGTCCATTCCCAACGTGCCGCTCGGGGCGCCGCCGTCTTCGCCGGCGCCAGTACCGGGCTTGGCACCAAGCCTGGCCACGCCACCGGCGCCGCCGACGCTCGAGCCAGCCTCGCCGCCTGCGTCGGCGCCGACGCCGCCGCGTGCTGCTGCCGTGCCGCAGTCATCACCGCCGCCGGTCGTGGAAACGCCTGCGTTCGAGAGAGCGCCCGAGCTGCCGCCGCCGGTTGATATCAGGCCCGTTCCCGGACCGGGGGAACGACGAGCGGCACCAAGGCCTCAGACCCAGCGGCCGCGACCGCCCGCTGCCCTCGGGACTGTTCCCGAAGGCCGCGTTCGGCCGCCGCTCGATCTCTCAATCGGCGCGCAGAACTGACGGTGAGGGACGCGCCGACGCCACGTCGCGTGACGTCTTGCTGGTGTCCTGCGCCTCCGCCTGCGTGCGATAGTGATCGAGCACGAACAGGCGGATCGCCGACGACAGGTTGCCGTGTCGTCGCTCCGAGTCGATTGTCGCGACGATATCGGACAGGGTGATGTTGCGGCTGGAGGCGATCTCCTTCAGCCCTTTCCAGAACGCATCTTCCAGACTGACGCTGGTCTTGTGACCAGCGATGACGATTGAGCGTTTGACTACCGGCGATTTCATCGGTCGTCTCCCGTTTCAATCCGGTGCAGATCGAGTTTGCGGCGGGCCTGGTCAGCCTGTACTTCGGCCAGCGTGCGTTCGCTCTTCGACATGCCGTGAGCAAGTCGATTCCGCGCTGCACTATCTTCGCGCTGCCGACGCATGGCACGTTTACGTGCATTTTTCAGGTTGACGATCTCAGCCATGCCCCAACTCGAATGGTAACCGGATATACGGTCGTGGGTTTGCTGCTAGCCCATCCCATCTGCGCTAATTACGCCGATACCGTGGCGGTGGGTGCGCTGGGTAGATGACGCGACCTACGTAAACACCGTACCTGCGGTCAAATTGGGGGGTTCTGCGACCCCTGCGCAATACACGCTTAGTTGATTTATAACATCATCAAGCTCAATAGCAGCGCTTATCAGAGATAATATCGGCACAATAGATTTGGTTTCAGCTGTATCCAAAGCCTATGTTTTGAATGGTCTCTTTGGCCTGCTCAATTGAATTGGGAATCTCCGGATCATAACCTTACGTCATATCGCCAGTGTTGGCAGTGTAGAATCGTGCAATCATACGTGGTAAAGGCGTGAATTACTCGCCACGCAGAAAGGCAGTTTTCCTGATCTACGCTGAGCTTGTCAGAGGCGCTTGCATACCGTTGCGTCGGCGCATGACGCACGGAGTGTTATGTCGACTGCGGCAAAAGGCGTAACTTACAGTTACGACACAGGCCCACGCGCGCGGCTCGCGCAGAATTACCCCGGCCGGGTCATCCGTTCGGGCCGAACGATTCGGTCAAACTCATCCTCGGTCACCAATCCGGAACCGATCGCCTCGGCGCGCAACGTGGTTCCCTTTGCATGCGCTGCCTTGGCGATCTTGGCGGCATTGTCGTAGCCGATCTTCGGCGCCAACGCGGTCACCAGCATGAGCGAGCGTTCCATCAATTCGCGGATGCGTTTCTCGTCGGCGCGGATGCCGACGACGCAATTGTCGGTGAACGAGCGGGCCGCATCGGCGAGGAGCCGGATCGACTGCAGCATGCAATAGGCGATGACCGGCTTGTATACGTTGAGCTCGAAATGGCCCTGGCTGGCGGCGACGGAAATGGTCGCCTGGTTGCCGAACACGCGGCAACACACCATCGTCAGCGCTTCGGCCTGCGTCGGATTGACCTTGCCGGGCATGATCGAGGAGCCCGGCTCGTTCTCCGGCAGGATCAGCTCGCCCAGGCCCGAGCGCGGACCGGAGCCGAGCAGGCGGATGTCGTTCGCGATCTTGAACAGATCGGCGGCCGCGGCATTGAGCGCACCGTGCGCGAACAGGTCGGCGCCGTGCGAGGCGAGCGCTTCGAACTTGTTCGGCGCGGTCACGAAGGGCAGCCGCGTGATCGCGGCGACACGCTTGGCGAAGGCCCGCGCAAATGCCGGCTTGGCATTCAGTCCGGTGCCGACGGCGGTGCCGCCCTGCGCCAGCGCGTAGAGCTGCTTAAGTCCAAGCCGCATGCGGACAATGCCCGCCTTCACCTGCGCCGCGTAGCCGGAGAATTCCTGCCCGAGCGTGAGCGGCGTCGCGTCCTGCGTATGGGTGCGGCCGATCTTGACGATCGAGGCGAATTCCTTGGCCTTTCTCTGCAACGCGTCCTGGAGATGGGCGAGGGCGGGATCGAGCCGGCGCGCGATCTCCTCGGCGGCCGCGATATGCATGGCGGTCGGAAAGCTGTCGTTCGACGACTGGCTCAGATTGACGTGATCGTTCGGATGGATCGGCGCCTTGGCGCCACGCTTGCCGCCGAGAATTTCATTGGCCCGGTTGGCGATCACCTCGTTGACGTTCATGTTGCTCTGGGTGCCGGAACCGGTCTGCCACACCACCAGCGGAAATTCCTCATCGTGATCGCCGTCGATGATCTCCTGCGCGGCCGCGATGACGGCGCGGGCGCGTTTCGCGTCGATCAGGCCGAGCTCCAGGTTCGTCTCCGCGGCCGCGCGCTTGACCACGCCGAACGCGTGCAACAGCGGCTGTGGCATGCGCTCGGTGCCGATGCGGAAATTCTCGAGCGAGCGCTGGGTCTGCGCGCCCCACAGGCGATCGGCCGGCACTGCGATTGGACCGAAGGTGTCGGTCTCCGTGCGTGTCTCGGTGGGGGCTTTGGCGGGACTCTTGGCCATGCAACGCGGCTCCCGCGGCGGAGGAAACTGCTACTTCTTACGGAAACGATCGAGCCGCACCACTTCGCCACCGCCGTTCGGGGGCCGATCCGGCTCGCCGTCCGTATCGGCGGCGCTCGCGTTCTCGGCGTCAACGGGGTCCGGATTGGCGGGCGTCGGCAGCGGTTGTGGCGGAACCGCGGGCGCCTCATGACGGGCCGGCGGGCGCGCCGTCTCGGCGGCGGGAATCTTGGGCCCGGTGGGCGAGATACTCGCGGACGCGCCCGATTCGTCGAGCTCCCCCGGTCCGGCGGTGACCACCTGGAACTCAAGTCCGAACTGCACGGAGGGATCGAAGAAGCCCTTGATCGACGCGAACGGGATCACCAGCCGTTCCGGAATGCCGTTGAACGAGAGGCCGACCTCGAAGTGCTCGTCGGTGATGATCAGATCCCAGAACTGATGCTGCAGCACCACGGTCATTTCCTTGGGGTACTGCGCCAGCAGGCGCGGCGAGATTTTCACGCCGGATGCCTGCGTATCGAACGAAATATAGAAGTGGTGATCGCCGGGCAGTCCGTTCTTGGCCGCGTCGACCAGCACGGTGCGCACGACGCCGCGGAGTGCTTCCTGCGTCAGGATATCGTAGCGGATGTAATCGACCGGCATGGGCCTCAACCGACGGCGTTGGTGGAATGGATCCGCGGCTCGGTCGCACGCCCACGGCCGGGGGTCAGGTTCCGCCCAACATAACAGATCGCCGCCATCCGCCGTCGTGACCACCCGAAAAAAACAAGTGGAGGCTTCTGTTGCCAGGTGCCTCCGGACCCCGCCTGACGGAGCTTAACCCGTCAGGGCTTGGATCGGTCTTTCAAGCCGCGTTACGCGGCCTGAGCAACCGGAGCATAGTTGTCGTTGGCAACTATGAATTGGCCCGATAACGACGGAACCATCCCGAGCAAAAGCGCGTCTTTTACGCCCTCGTCGATCCTAGTTCGCCCCCGCCGGAGCCCGCCACTTGGTGTGCGCGGGATACGCACGGGCCGGGCTCGGGTGGAGGCGCCGGGTACTGCCCCCGGGTCCGAAAGGTTTATTGCGACGCACGTTTATCGCCATAGTCGGCTTGCGCCGACGCCCTGAATATAGGCCGCGAAGATTGACGAAAAAAGAGCGGCTGGACCGGCGATGAAGGCTTTCCTGTGAACAGGTATACAGTCTTAGTGCTACGCCGAGCGCTTTTCGCACCTGCCTTCGCCCGCCGAAGCGTCGAGCCGCACGGTTTTGCTGCCATGGGCTTCGCGCAGGCGCGAAACCGGTGTCCACTTTTCCGGGACATGCGCTAGCTAGCCCGTCGACCGGCGCTCGGGCGACGGCGAGGGCCGCGGGCTCACCGGCGCGGTCAGGTCGAAGCTCCGGGTCGAGCGGTTGCCGTCGATCACCACGACTTGGCGGAATCCGGCGGCGCGGCAAGCCTCGAGGAAGTCGACCCAAGGTCCGACCTTGTACGCGAACGTGGGCGCGGTCTGCGGCTGGCGCATCGTGAGCACGGTGTTGTTCTCACCGGACACGCCGAAGGTCACCGTCCGAAACTCGTCGCGGAACCGCCGCTCCATCCGATCGGGGAACGCGCCACGCCCCGCGGCTTCGATGGCGACGAGCCGTATTCGCTCGGCGAGCTGCTGCTCCATCTGCGCGCGTTCGGCGAGTGTCACGGCGGCAGCGGGAGGCGGCGCGGCTGTCTGCTCCTGCGGCAAGCGCGGCGTGAAATAGACCAGCAGGGCGATGATGATCGCTAGGAAGGCCGTCAGCTTCAACACCACGGTCACGGCGTCGTCCCCCAGTTCGCCGGTCCCGCAATGCTACCACTGCAGGTGCTTGTTGGCGAAGGGGTGGGGAGGTCTGGCGCCGCGTCGGTCGCAACGGTAAGTCACCTTTCATGTCCGCCTCACAGCCACCGTCGCTCTCCGACGTGCCCGCTTCCCCGTTCAAGCCGACGCTGTTCGATCTGTTCAGGACCTTCGCGCTGATCTCGCTCTACGGCTTCGGCGGCGTGCTGGCGTGGTCGCGCCGCATGATCGTCGAGGTGCGCGGCTGGATGAGACCGGAGGAATTCAACGAGGCCTATGCGCTGTGCCAGTTCCTGCCGGGGCCGAATGTCGTCAACCTGTCGGTCGTGTTCGGCTCGCGCATCCGCGGGCCGCTCGGCGCGCTCGCCGCGCTGTTCGGCCTGCTCGGTCCGCCGATGCTGATCGTGATCCTGATCGGCGTGCTCTATGCGCACTACGGTGAGGTCGCCTCGTTGCAACGGGCGCTCGCGGGCATGGCCGCGGCGGCCGCCGGCTTGGTTATCGGCACAGTCGGCAAGATGGCGCAGCCTTTGTTTCGCGACGGACTCAGTCCGGCGCCCTTCGTTGCACTCGCGACCTTCCTCGGCGTCGGCGTGATGCGCTGGCCGCTGCTCTGGGTGCTCGCCGCGGTGCTGCCGCTCTCGATAGCGCTGACCTATTGGGTGCGGCGATGAAGGCAGATGGCGGCACGCTGACGGCGCTCGCCGGCAATTTCGCACTGATGTCGCTGCTTGCGGTCGGCGGCGGCAACGCGGCGGTACCGGAGATGCATCGCCTCGCGGTCGACGTCATGGGCTGGATGACCGATCGTCAGTTCACCGAAATGTTCGCAATCGCACAGGTGACGCCTGGGCCGAACGTGATCATTGTCACGTTGATCGGCTACCATGTGGCTGGCCTTCTCGGCGCTGTCATCACGACCGCCGCCATGTGCGGCCCGACCTGCCTGTTTGCATTCTACTTTGCGCGTGTGTGGGATCGCTTCAAGGACCGGCATTGGCGCATGGACATTCAGACCGCTGTGGTTCCGCTGTCGATCGGTTTGATCGCAGCCAGCGCATTCGTCGTCGCCCGTGCTGCCGACTACAACTTCGCGGCTTTCGCGGTCACCGCCGCAACTGCCGCCATTGTGTACTTGACGAAGGTAAATCCGCTGTGGTTGTTCGCGGTTGCGGGGGCGATGGGGTTGCTTGGCTTCTTGTGAGCCACCAAGAGATTCATCCAGGCATGCCGAACCGGGCGGTCGGCGAGCCACCCGGATGATTCGCTTTGTTGGCCCAGCACTGCAGCTATGGTAGTGAATGAGGCAAGGCGCTCCCAGAAGGCGTCCCAGGGGGTATTTGTTCATGTGGGAGGGAATTGATGTCTGATCAGACCGCCGGGCCCGGGCCCAAAGGCGCGATACGCAATCCGAGAGATTTCTTCGGCGGTCTCGCGTTGGTTGGTCTTGCGTTGTTCGCACTGTGGGCCTCTCGCGATCTTCCCGGCATGCATGGCTTCGCGTTCGGGCCGGGCACGGCGCCGCGGTTGTTCGCCAGTCTGCTCGGTGTGCTCGGCGCGGCCATCGCAATCGTCGGCTTCTTGACCGACGGGCCGGCGCTCGAGCGCTTCTACATCCGCGGTCCGTTGTTCATCACCGCATCGCTGATCGTCTTTGCCTTGCTGATCCGGCAAGGCGGCCTCGTGCTTGCGAGCTTCGTGAGCATCATGGTGGCGGCCGCGGGCACCGAAGAGGTGCGCTGGGTCGAAACGGTGATCTGGGCTGTCGTGCTGACGATCTTCTGCTCGCTGCTATTCCCATACGGCCTCAACCTGCCGTTCCAGCTGTGGCCGCGCTCTTACACGCTCGGGCTCTGGTGAGGCGTCATGTCTGATCTCATCAACAATCTTGCGCTCGGTTTCTCGGTCGCCGCGCTCCCGAGCAATCTGCTCATGTGCCTCATCGGCACGCTGGTCGGCACGCTGATCGGCGTGCTGCCGGGCATCGGTCCGCTCGCCACCATCGCCATGCTGCTGCCGATCACGTTCGGCCTGCCGCCGGTCGGCGCGCTGATCATGCTGGCCGGCATTTACTACGGCGCCCAGTATGGCGGCTCGACCACGTCGATCCTCATCAACATCCCGGGTGAATCGTCCTCGGTCGTCACCACGCTCGACGGCCACCAGATGGCGCGGCAGGGCCGCGCCGGCCCGGCGCTCGCCATCGCGGCGATCGGCTCGTTCTTCGCGGGCTGCGTCTCGACCGTGCTGGTCGCGGCGCTCGGCGCGCCGCTCACCTCGGTCGCGCTGCTGTTCGGCCCGGCCGAATACTTCTCGCTGATGGTGCTCGGTCTGATCTTCGCCGTCGTGCTCGCCAAGGGCTCGATCCTCAAAGCGGTGGCGATGGTGCTGACCGGTCTGCTGCTGTCGATGGTCGGCTCCGACATCGAGACCGGCCAGTCGCGCATGGCATTCGACGTGCCCGAGCTCTCGGATGGCATCGGCTTCGTGCAGGTCGCCATGGGCGTGTTCGGCTTCGCCGAGATCATGCGCAACCTCGAGCAGACCGAGTCGCGCGAGATCGTGCAGGCCAAGATCACCGGCCTGATGCCGACCTGGGCCGACCTCAAGGCCTCGGCCGGCGCGATCGGCCGCGGCACCTTGATCGGCTCGATCCTGGGCATCCTGCCGGGCGGCGGCGCGGTCATTGCCGCGTTCGCGGCCTACACCTTCGAAAAGAAGATGTCGAAAGATCCGTCGCGCTTCGGCCGCGGCGCGATCGAAGGCGTGGCGGCGCCGGAAAGCGCCAACAACGCCGCGGCGCAGACCTCGTTCATCCCGCTGCTCACCCTCGGCATTCCGCCGAACGCGGTGATGGCGTTGATGGTCGGCGCCATGACCATCCACGGCATCGTGCCGGGGCCGCAGGTCATGACCAAGCAGCCGCAGCTGTTCTGGGGCATGATCGCCTCGATGTGGCTCGGCAACCTGATGCTGGTCGTCATCAACCTGCCGCTGGTCGGCGTGTGGGTACGCCTGCTGCGCGTGCCGTATCGCATGCTGTTCCCGGCGATCGTCATCTTCTGCGCGATCGGCGTCTACTCGCTCAACAACTCGCCGTTCGACGTGGTGATGACCGGCCTGTTCGGCCTGGTCGGCTACTGGCTGATGAAGCACGACTTCGAGCCGGCGCCGATGCTGCTCGGCTTCGTGCTCGGCCCGCTGATGGAGGAGAACCTCCGTCGCGCCATGCTGATCGCGCGCGGCGACCCCTCCACGTTCGTGACGCGGCCGATCTCGGCGGGGCTGCTCGCCGTCGCGACGCTGCTGCTGGTGTTGGCGATATTGCCGATGATGAAGAAACAGCGCGACGTGGTGTTCACCGAGAGCGAGACCTAACTCGCCCTGCGACAGTTTGAGTTATCGTGGCCCCGGCCAGCGGAGCAGAGAATTCCGCGGTACGGGGCCATGTCGTTTCTGGGAGGACGCCATGTCGATCGCAAGACTGTTCGCCAGCCTTGTGCTGGCGTTGTGCGCTGCCGCCCTGACCGGATCCGCGGGCCAGGCCCAGAACTATCCGGCGCGCACCATTACCTTGATCGTGCCGTTCGCCGCCGGCGGGCCGACCGACGTGGTCGCCCGCATCGTCGGCGACCACATGTCGAAGACGCTCACTCAGCAAATCGTCATCGAGAACGTGGTCGGCGCCGGCGGCACGACCGGCTCGGCGCGCGCGATGCGCGCGAACCCCGACGGCTACACTCTCATCATGGGCCACATGGGCACCCACGCGGCCTCGGTCGCGCTCTATCCGAACCTCGCCTACAAGCCGGACGCCGACTTCGAGCCGATCGGCCTCGCTGCCGGCACCCCAGTGCTGATCCTGGCGCGCAAGGATTTTCCGGCCAAGGATCTCAAGGAGTTCGCCACCAACGTGAAGGCCAACATGGCCAACCTCAACATGGCCCATGCCGGCGTCGGCTCGGTCTCGCATGTGACCTGCCTGCTGCTCGGCTCGATCCTCGGCGTGAAGCCGACTGCGGTGCCCTATAACGGCACTGGCCCGGCCATGAACGCGCTGGTCGGCGGCCAGGTCGATTTCATGTGCGATCAGATCGTCAACGTGGTGCCGCAGGTCCAGGGCGGCACAATCAAGGCTTATGCGGTGGGTACCCCGACGCGCAATCCGGCGCTGCCGGATGTTCCGACCTCGACGGAAGCCGGGCTGCCGGAGTTCCAGGCGTCGGCCTGGAACGCACTGTTCGCACCGAAGGGAACCCCGAAGCCGATTCTCGACCAGCTGAGCCAGGCTCTCAACAAGGCGCTGGATGACCAGGCGACGCGCAAGCGGCTGCTCGACCTCGGCAGCGATCTGCCGGAAGGGGCCAAGCGCGGGCAGGAGGGCTTGCGGCAGCTGGTGGCGAGCGAGATGGCGCGCTGGACCAAGGTCATCCAGGCATCGAACTGATGGCGGCCGCCGGTTGCGGCGGCCGCGATCGTCCACACCTATCGAGTCCGGAACGCGGCGCTCGCCTTTCGTGGGCGGGTTGCCGCGCGCTAATGTGTTGCTAACGTGATGCCGTTGTAATGCGGCGAGTCGCCAGCACCCGCGTCGAGGATCGCCTGTGCGCCAATACCTTGAGCTGATGGAGCATATCATCGCCGACGGGGCGGAGAAGCACGACCGCACCGGCACTGGGACACTGTCCGTGTTCGGCCATCAGATGCGGTTCGACCTCGCGGCGGGCTTTCCGCTCGTCACCACCAAGAAGCTTCACCTCAAGTCGATCATCTACGAGTTGCTCTGGTTTCTCGCCGGCGACACCAACGTCAAATATCTCAACGACCACGGCATCACGATCTGGAACGAATGGGCCGACGACCTCGGCGATCTCGGGCCGGTCTATGGCCAGCAATGGCGCTCATGGCCGGCGCCAGATGGCGGCGCCATCGATCAGATCGCCAATGTGGTGTCGATGATCCGCAAGAGCCCGGATTCGCGCCGCCTCATCGTCAGCGCCTGGAATCCAGCCGATGTTGACAAGATGGCGCTGCCGCCGTGCCATTGCCTGTTCCAGTTCTACGTCGCGAAGGGCCGGCTGTCGTGCCAGCTCTATCAGCGCTCCGCGGACGTGTTTCTCGGCGTCCCGTTCAACATCGCCTCCTACGCGCTGCTCACGCTGATGGTCGCGCAGGTGACGAAGCTGCAGCCGGGCGAGTTCATCCACACGTTCGGCGACGCGCATCTCTATCTCAACCACCTCGAGCAGGCGCGCTTGCAGCTGTCCCGTGCGCCACGCAAGCTGCCGGTGATGCGGCTCAATCCCGCGGTCACCGACCTGTTCGCCTTCCGCTACGAGGACTTCGTGCTCGAGGGCTACGAGCCACACCCGCATATCAAGGCGCAGGTCGCGGTGTGATCGCGCCGCGCGGCATGCCGTCCATCGTCCTCGTCGTCGCCGTTGCCGAGAACGACGTGATCGGCCGCGCCGGCGGTCTGCCGTGGCGGCTCAAGTCGGACATGCAGCACTTCCGCCGCATCACCATGGGCAAGCCGGTGGTGATGGGCCGCAAGACCTACGCCTCGCTCAGTCGCAAGCCCTTGCCGGGACGCACCAATATCGTCATCAGCCGCGATGCCTCGTTCACCGCTCCCGGCATCGTCGTGGCGCCGGACGTGGTGTCGGCGCTGACCGTGGCGCGCGGTGACGCGCTCAGGCGTTCGGCCGACGCCATCATGGTGATCGGCGGGGCGGATGTCTTCCTGCAGACGATGGACATGGCCGACCGGCTGGAGGTCACGCGCGTTCATGCGTCTCCGGACGGCGACACGCTGTTTCCCCCGATTAACCTTGACGTTTGGCGTGAAGTGGCGCGTGAGCAACATGCTTCAGGCCCCGGCGACGACGCCGGCTTCACCATTTCAACCTACCAGCGTGTTACCGCCCCGACACAGCAGCGGTCATAGGGTCGCGTTGAAAGCCGCGGGGGGCTCCCCTATAACGCCGCCCCAAGAAGTACCTATATTACCGCTGCCGCGGACGATGCCGGGCGGCCGAGGAGGTTTCCGTACATGCCGTGGAGCAATCAAGGCGGCGGACCGTGGGGTTCGGGCCCCAAGGGGCCGTGGGGATCCGGGCCGCAATCCTCCGGACCGACGCCCCCCGATCTCGAGGAACTGCTGCGCCGGAGCCAGGACAAGCTGCGCACGGTGCTGCCGGGCGGCAATCTCGGCGGTCGTGGTTTCGCGATCATTACGCTCGCCGCGCTGGTGCTGTGGGGCTTCTCCGGCTTCTTCCGGGTCGAGCCCGATGAGCTGGGCGTGGTGCTGCGCTTCGGCCAATACGTGCGCGACGCCAAGCCGGGCCTGAACTACCACCTGCCGTATCCGATCGAGACGGCGCTGACCCCGAAGGTCACCCGCGTGAACCGCATCGACATCGGCATGCGGCTCGTCGAGGACATCCGCCGCGGCACCACCATGCGCGACGTGCCGGAGGAGAGCCTGATGCTCACCGGTGACGAGAACATCGTCGACGTCGATTTCTCGGTGTTCTGGGTGATCAAGCCAAACGGTGCCGGCGAGTATCTGTTCAACATCCAGAACCAGGAGCCGACGGTGAAGGCGGTGGCCGAGAGCGCCATGCGCGAGATCGTCGGCCGCAGCGAGATCCAGCCGGTGCTCACCGGCGCGCGGCAGAACATCGAGACGGCCGTGCATGATCTGATGCAGAAGACGCTCGACAGCTACGACGCAGGCATCCAGGTCACCCAGGTGCAGATGCAGAAGGTCGATCCGCCGTCGCAGGTGATCGACTCGTTCCGCGACGTGCAGGCCGCGCGCGCGGACCTCGAGCGCGCGCAGAACGAAGCGCAGACCTATGCCAACCGGGTGGTCCCGGAGGCGCGCGGCCGTGCGGCGCAGATCACGCAGTCCGCCGAAGCTTATCGCGAGCAGACGGTCGCCGAAGCGAGGGGACAGGCGGCGCGCTTCAACAAAGTCTACGACGAATACAAGAAGGCGCCCGACGTCACGCGCCAGCGCATCTATCTCGAAACCATGGAACGCGTGATGGGCGGCACCGATAAGATCATCCTCGACGCCGGGACGCAGGGCGGGCAGGGGGTCGTGCCACTTCTCCCGCTCAATGAGCTGAATCGCCGGCAGCCGACGCAAACCCAGCCGCAGTCGCAGACCGGAGGCACCCGATGAGGCTCAGTCTTGCCGGCGGCATTGCCGCCGTCGTCGTCATCGTCCTCCTGCTGGCCGCCTATGGCGCGCTGTTCACGGTCTATCAGACCCGTCAGGCCCTGGTGGTTCGCCTCGGCCAGCCGGTCCGCATCATCACCGAGCCGGGCCTCAACGTGAAGATCCCGATGATCGACAGCGTCATCTACATCGACAAGCGCATCCTCGACCTCGAGAACCCGGCGCAGGAGGTGATCGCCTCCGACCAGAAGCGGCTCGTGGTCGATGCTTTCGCGCGCTACAAGATCAAGGACCCGCTCAGGTTCTATCAGACGGTCGGCTCGATCGAGGGCGCCAACTCGCGGCTCTCGACGCTGCTGAACTCGTCGATCCGCCGCGTGCTCGGCGGTTCGACGCTGACCCACGTGGTGCGCGACGAGCGCGCCCAGCTGATGGCGCGGGTGCGCGACGAGCTCGATCGCGAGGCCGCCCAGTTCGGCATCTCGGTCGTCGACGTCCGCATCCGCCGCGCCGATCTGCCGGAGCAGAACAGCCAGGCGGTCTACCAGCGGATGCAGACCGAGCGGCAGCGCGAGGCAGCCGAGTTCCGCGCCCAGGGCAGCCAGCGCAGCCAGGAGATCCGCGCGCGCGCTGATCGCGAGGTGACGGTGCTGCTCGCCGAGGCGCAGTCCAAGGGCGAGCAGACGCGCGGCGAAGGCGACGCCGAACGCAACCGCATCTTCGCCGAGGCGTATGGAAGGGACGCGGATTTCTTCAACTTCTACCGCTCGATGCAGGCCTACGAAACAGGGCTGAAGCACAACGACACCCGCATGCTGCTCAAGCCGGATTCGGACTTCTTCCGTTATTTCGTCGATCCGAGCGGCAAACCGCGTGACAACAACGCGAAGAGGTGACGCGGAGGGTGTCCGATTGCGAAGTTTGGAGCGATGACGGACTTCCTGGTCGCGCTCGGGTTGTTGTTCGTGGTCGAGGGTTTGGTCTGCGCGGCGGTGCCTGACACCGCCAAGCGGGCCGCAGCGGCCCTGTTGGAGACGCCCGAGCTGACCATGAGAATCGTCGGTGTCGTCAGCGCGGTGCTCGGCCTCGTGCTGATCTGGCTGGTCCGCGGCTAGTGACCGACTCCGAAGTTTGCAACACCCTGCCGCATCCGCTGATGCGAACTTCGGAATCGAAGGACACTAGCAAGTCCATGATTCTAGTGTCGTTTGGTTCGGAAGTTCGCTTGAGTGACTCGCAGCGGGGGATTAAGCGAATTTCTGAACCACGACACTAGCGCCCCACGAAACTTTGATCCGCGGATGGCGTTACCCGCGCGACTGCCGCCAACTGAGGCAATTCGACCGGAAGTGGCGGCAATCGCCTGATCTGGCGTGGATTTCCCCGGAATCCGTGCTCGCCCGCCGCCGTTCGGGCGGGCGGGTGATGCTCGCTATTTCCGCCAAATTCTCTACCTAATGCCGGCGGTACTCGGACGTACTTGCTTCGGCCGAAACTCCGGCGCAGTGTCGCGACCGACCCCCTCTTCCAGGAGAAGACAAGCCCATGGACGGGTTTATCACCAATCTCGTGCGCCGAACCCCTGCGCTCGCGATCGTCGCCGCCGCGGCGATTTCGGCCTACGCGAGCGACGCGTTCGCGCGCGGTCCCGACAGCATCGCCGATGTCGCCGAACGGGTGATCGACGCGGTCGTCAACATCTCGACTTCGCAGAAAGTCGAGGTCCGCCGCGGACAGATGCCGCAGGTGCCGCAGGATTCACCGCTCGACGAGCTGTTCAAGGAATTCTTCAAGAACCGCCGCGGCCAAGGCGGCGACCAGGACAGCGACAACACGCCGAGCACGCGCCGTGTCAATTCGCTTGGCTCCGGCTTCGTCATCGACCCGGCCGGCCTCGTCGTCACCAACAATCACGTGATCTCCGAGGCCGACGAGGTCACGGTGATCTTCAACGACGGCGCGCGGCTCAAGGCGGAAGTGGTCGGCCGCGACACCAAGGTCGACCTCGCGCTGCTCAGAGTGAAGCCCGACAAGCCGCTCAAGGCCGTCAAGTTCGGCGACTCGGAGAAGCTGCGGCTCGGCGAATGGGTCATCGCGATCGGCAACCCGTTCAGCCTCGGCGGCACGGTGACGGCCGGCATCATCTCGGCGCGCAACCGCGACATCAACTCCGGACCCTACGACAACTACATCCAGACCGACGCGTCGATCAATCGCGGCAACTCGGGCGGTCCGCTGTTCAACCTCGACGGTGACGTGATCGGCGTCAACACTGCGATCATCTCGCCGTCCGGCGGCTCGATCGGCATCGGGTTCGCGGTGCCATCGAAGACCGTGGTCGGCGTGATCGATCAGCTGCGCCAGTTCGGCGAGACGCGCCGCGGCTGGCTCGGCGTCCGCATCCAGCAGGTCACCGATGAGATCGCCGAGAGCCTCGGCATCAAGCCGGTGCGCGGCGCGCTGATCGCCGGCGTCGACGACAAGGGCCCGGCCAAGCCGGCCGGCATCGAGCCGGGCGACGTGGTGGTGAAGTTCGACGGCAAGGACATCAAGGAGATGCGTGACCTGCCGCGCGTCGTCGCCGACACGCCGGTCGGCAAGGACGTCGAGGTCATCGTCATCCGCAAGGGCAAGGAAGAGAAGCGGACGGTCAAGATCGGCCGCCTCGAGGACGGCGAGAAGCAGCAGCAGGCCTCGCTGAAGAAGGACGAGCCGGGCGAGAAGTCGGTCGTCCAGAAGGCGCTTGGACTGCAGCTCTCCAACATGACCGACGACCTGCGCAAGAAGTTCAAGCTCAAGGACAACGTGAACGGGGTGGTGATCACCGGCGTCGACGCCAATTCGGCCGCCTCCGACAAGCGGCTCAAGGCCGGTGACGTCATCGTCGAGGTGATGTACGAGGCGGTCGGGACCACCGACGACCTGCAGAAGCGACTCGACCAGCTCAAGAAGGACGGCAAGAAGTCGGCGATGATGCTGGTGATGAACGCGCAGGGCGACACCCAGTTCGTGGTGCTGCCGCTGCAATAGGCACACCGGTCATCCGGTTCAGATTGATGTCGCCCGCGAAAGCGGGCGACATTTTTATGTGGCGACGAATTCGTCGCGCGCATAGCCCTGCGCATGGAGGAGTGCGGTGAGATCGCCGTGGTCGATGCGCGCCGCCGCCGCGGCCGCGACCTTCGGCTTGGCGTGATAGGCAACGCCGAGGCCGGCATCCTCGATCATGGCGAGATCGTTCGCGCCGTCGCCGACGACCAGCGTGTCGGCGTGGTCGAGCGCGAACTTGGTGCGCAGGTCGATCAATGTCGCGAGTTTCGCCTCGCGGCCCAGCACGGGCTCAGCCACGCGGCCGGTGAGCTTGCCGTCCGGTCCAACGAGGAGCGTGTTGGCGCGGTCCTCGTCGAAGCCGATCATGGCCGCGATCCGATGCGTGAATTGCGTGAAGCCGCCCGACACGAGGCAGGTATGGGCTCCGTTCGCCCGCATGGTGGCGACCAGGGCGGGGCCGCCCGGCATGAGCGTGATGCGCCGCGCGATCACTTCCTCGATGACCGATTCAGGCAGGCCGGCGAGCAGGCCGACGCGCTCGCGCAGCGCCGGGGCGAACTCGATCTCGCCGCGCATGGCGCGCTCGGTGATCGCCGCCACATGGGCTTTCTTGCCGACGTAGTCGGCGAGCTCGTCGATGCATTCCTGGCCGATCATGGTCGAATCCATGTCGGCGAGCAGGAGCTTCTTGCGGCGGCGCTCCGCCGGCTGCACGACCACGTCGACCGGGCGCGTGCCGAGCGCCGCGCGCACCGCATCGGCGGCGCGGGGCTCGATTGCGTCGCCCGCCTCAAACGGGATATCGACGGCGACGGCTGTGTCGAGCCAACGTGGCTCGCCCGCCGCGGGCAGGGCGCCGCGCGCACACGCGAGCGCCGCGTCATCGAGGGCGGGCGCGGCCGGGGCCGAGATCAAGGTGGCAACGAAGAGCATCGGATGAGCGAGCGGATGGACAACGTTGCGGTGCTTATCGCAGGGCCGACC
>Ga0081540_1000870_pt1 | contig 27348 bp, 27 predicted proteins | sample TabmetS2T1R1_FD_71024 | JGI IMG/M metagenome (GOLD analysis project Ga0081540, IMG submission 71024) | Tabebuia heterophylla rhizosphere microbial communities from the University of Puerto Rico - S2T1R1 | ecosystem: Host-associated > Plants > Roots > Rhizosphere ...
CGGGCAGACGGCGGGTGCTGGAGGGCGGCGACGCCTCCACTCCGCCTGGCCGCCACGCATCCCCTGATACGGAGGTCGGCACGTGAACTGGTTCTGGCACGCCTTGTGGATCTGCTTCGTCGTCATCCCCGCGACGATCCTCTGGCTGGTCTGTATCTTCGACATCGTGTTTCGCCAGCGCCAGATGGCCGTCTGGAAGAGAATCGTCTGGCTAATCGTGGTCCTGGTGGTGCCCATCATCGGTGCGCTGATCTATATCTGCGTCTACGCGCGGGGCATCGACGAAGGATTCCGTATTTTCGAGCGCCCGCACACCCAGGAACCAGTGACCGGCGATGAGTACGAAGCCCAGCGTGCTCATCTGGAGACCGATCGCGGCTGGTGAGCGCCTCCGACCACGGTGGTGGGACGACAAATCAACCAGTGGCGGCATCGGCCGCTACCGCATCAGCGAGTGCCTGCAGCGAAGGGAATTCCCAATCCGGGAGGACGTGATCCGGCGGCGCCGGAGTCGCACCCCAGCCCAGTCGATCGTGGCGCCGGTTGATCCAAACGGTGCGTAGTCCCGCCTGCTTGGCCGGGACGTGGTCATGGAACAGGCTCTGAGCGACGTGGAGCAGTCGACTGTCGTCGATACCGAGGCGGGCTGCCTCGGCGAGCAGCGCAGCGAAGTTGCGGGGTGATGGCTTGTAGGAGCCGATGTCCTGCGCGGTGAGGACGCTCGTAAACGTGACACCAAGCCGCCGATTGCTGGCCGCGAAGGAGTCACGGTCCACGTTCGACAGGATGATGAGTTGATAGCGCGCGTCCAGCGCCGCGAGAGCGGATGGGGAGTCCGGAAAGGCCGGCCAGTCTCGCACTGAACCGGCGATCCGCGCAGCGTCGTCGTCGGTGACTTCCGTGTTGAACTGGCGCCCTAGCTCGCGCATGCTGCGGGCGAGAATCTCCGGGTAGCTCTCGCTCGGATAGTCCGCCTCGGCGCGCGACTCGTGCGTTGAATACGCCACCAGCAAGGCCTCATCGTCGAGTTGCAGTCCGCGAGCGCGCGCCCAGCTGCCAAGGACCGCGGCGAGGCCTGCCTCCCAGTCGATGAGCGTGCCGTAGCAGTCGAAGCTCATTGCGTCGAAGTCGGTCAGCCTCATGCCGTCTCCCTTTCTGAGTCGGTTGATCGAATCATGACCAACGCACAGGCTGCACGGGACGCGCCCCGTGCTGGTGACCTACGCTGAGGGATGCGCCGAGGGCAGCGATGGGCGATCGTCCTGGCCGGCGTCCTCATCCTGGCCGCGCTGCCCTGGGCCGTAAGCAAGCTGCCCGCAGCGAGCAGTGGTGCCACCGCTCCGGATCTACTAGGCCGAGTCCAACGCTCCGCGGCCGTGTCGTACTCGGGCTACGCGGAGTCGGTCGGCAGCCTGGCGCTGCCCGCAACGGATCAGTTCAACGCGATCACCAACCTGCTCGGCGCGCGCACCCAGATGCGCGTGTGGTGGTCGAGCCCCGCTGCGTGGCGGGTCGACACGGTGAGCCTCACCGGAGAGACCGACCTGCACCGTTCGGGCGGCCAGACGTGGACCTGGAATTACGAGGCCAACCGCGCGACGCTCGACGAAACCAGTTATCCAGAAGACGTCCGGTTGCCGCGCTCTGACGATCTGCTTCCGGCCAACCTGGCCCGTCGACTGCTCAGCCAGGCGACTCCCGACGAGGTGCAGCGCCTGTCGTCAGCCCGGGTGGCTGGTCAGGATGCGGCCGGGCTGCGACTGCGCCCGAAAGAGCCCGAATCGACCATCGACCGGGTCGACGTCTGGGTGTTGGGGAGCGGGTTGGCCGTGCGCGTCGCCGTCTTCGCCAAGGGCAGCGGGACCGCCGTCATGGGTACCTCCTTCCTGCAGCTGAACACCAGTCGACCCAGGTCCTCGGACATCGATTTCACCCCGCCACTGTCGGCGCGGGTCGAGGAGTCGAACGGCCTCGATCTGCTCGGCTTCATCAACCTGCTGGGCAATGCCCAACCGCCTGCGACGCTGGCTGGCCTGCCCCGGAATGCGGCTGACCCGGGCATTGGCGCAGTGGGCCTCTATGGCCGAGGGGTAACGCTTCTCATTGCAATCCCGTTACCGGCCCGCATCGCGTATCCGCTGCAGGAACAGCTCGAGCAGGCCGCCGGCTCCGTGAGCACTGCCGGAGGAGTCGCGATCGGGGTCGGCGTGTTGAACCTCTTGCTCGGAGAGCCCAGACCCGACGCCGGCTCCTGGCTCGTCACGGGCACCGTGACAGCCGACACCCTGCAGCGGGCCATTGCCGCGCTCCCGCCCACAAATGGTTTTCGTCGATGATCCGCACCCACGCGTTGGTCAAGCGGTTCGGCTCGATCACCGCCGTCGATGGCATCGAGCTGGACGTTCGGCCCGGCGATATCTACGGATTCCTCGGTGCGAATGGCTCCGGTAAGACGACGACGCTGCGCATCGTCCTCGGGTTGGTGCTGGCCACGTCGGGTGAGGTCGAGCTGCTTGGCCAACCCATGCCTCGTCGTGGACGGGACGTGTTGCCCCGCGTTGGCTCTCTCGTCGAGGGCCCAGCCGCCTACGGCCATTTGTCCGGGCGGGCCAATCTGGCCTTGCTCGATGCAAGCGGTCGAGACCCGGTTCGGGCGTCCCGGCAGCGCCGAATCGACGCTGCGCTGGAGCGGGTCGGCCTGGCCGGGATCGATCGGCGCCCGGTCAAGGCCTACTCGCTCGGTATGCGCCAGCGCCTCGGGCTCGCCGCGGCATTGATGCGGGAGCCCGAGCTGCTTGTTCTCGACGAGCCGACAAATGGCCTTGACCCGCAAGGCATCCGGGAAATCCGCGAGTTGCTCCTTGCGCTTCACGCCGGCGGCGCGACGATCTTCTTATCGAGTCATTTGCTCGCGGAAGTCGATGCGCTGTGTACCCGGGTCGGCGTTCTCGATCGCGGCCGGCTGGTCATCCAGGATGAGCTGGACACGTTGCGGGCGCCTACCGGACGCACCATCGTGCGTACGCCCGACCCGGCTGCCGCCGTCGCGGCGCTGGACGGGCGCGTTGAGTACCGGCAGGGAGAGCTCGTGATCGTCCGCGGCGGCGATCCGGCCCAGGTGAACGCGGCGCTCGTGGCCCGTGGCATTCCAGTCACTGAGCTCGCGCGGGAACGGCACAGCCTCGAGGAGATCATCTTTCAACGAACCGGCCCGAGCAGTGATCGGGTGGACCCGACATGATCGCCGTCGAGCTGCGCAAGCTCGCGCGTCGTCCGCGCACATGGGTAGCCATTGGTTTGCTCAACCTCTTGCCCACGATCGTGGCGATCCTGGTCGCGGTCACGAAGATTGGTCCGCGGCCCGGGGAAGGCCCGGCATTCCTATCCGCCGTGCTGTCGCAGGGCGCGTTGTTCTCGGTCGCCGCGCTTGCCATCGTTCTTCCGCTGTTCCTTCCCGTCGCGGTTGCCGTCATTTCTGGTGACAGCATCGCCGGCGAGGCGCAAAGCGGCATGCTGCGTTACTTGCTGGCTCGCCCGGTCGGACGGACTCGGCTGCTAATCGCCAAGTTGGTTGCGGTGTTCGTGTTCGTGATCGTCGCGGTGGTCCTCGTAGCTGGTATCGGTTACGTGGTCGGATCGCTGTTGCTCGGCAACGAGCCGGTGACGGCCACGACGTCGATCAGCAGCGTATCCGGGACGACGCTGACACCAGGCCAAATCGCTGTCCGAACCGTGCTGTCGATTGGATACGTCGCGCTGTCGATGATCGGCGTCGCGGCCATGGCGTTGTTCCTGTCGACGCTCACCGACTCACCGCTGTCGGCCAGTCTAGGCGCCTTGGCATTTCTGATCGGCTCGTCGCTCCTGCTCACGCTCGACGCGGCGCGGGCGCTGCAGCCCTACTTGCCGACGCGTTACTGGTTGTCATTCGTAGATCTCTTCCGAGATCCGATTCAGTGGTACAACATCGAGCGCGGTGTCGGAATCCAGGTGGTCTATGTTGTGGTGCTGCTCGGCGCGGCCTGGGCGAATTTCATGACGAAGGACGTCACGAGCTAAGTCGAGCGCAGTCGGCGGACGTCAACGACACCGGCTCACCGGGAGACAGCTCGACCCGGACCATCTGGGTAACGAGCGGATCGGTCGGCAGGTCGCCGTGACTTATCTGAGCCGATGGACACACGCTTTGCACGCTCACGTTGAGCGCACCGGCGAGCCGCGCCGAGTCCGGCGGGATCACGGTCTGGTCGTCGGCCGTCCAGATCGACACGAACGTCGGGCCGGTCGGCGTCTCATCGCCGGTGTTCAGCCGATCGAGGAGTGGACTGTCGGTGGCCAACTGCTGGCACGCGACCGGGCAGCCGCCCGGCGCGAGGGATCCGGCCAAGCTGGCGAGATCGGTGCCGTGCTGCGGCGAACCCAATGTCACGATGCGACGGGCGACGGCAGCGCCGCCGTGGTCACGCGCCCAGAGCCGAGCAACCACCCCGCCGGCCGAGTAGCCGACGAGGTCAACGGTCGTGGCGCCGGTCTGCGACCGGGCGGCGCGGACTGCCCGCGCAAGAGCCGCGGCCTGCTGATCGAGGTCCCCGGTGCCGTCGCCGGGCAGGGTCACGACGTTCGCGGTCCGGCCGGACCCACGCAGGAAACCGGCGAGGGACTCGAGGGAGCCAGTCGAACCGCCGTAGCCGGGAACCAGCAGTACCGGTCCAACTACGTCCTGCGGGTTCGTCCGCGTCGGAGCCTTCGGGCCGCGGTCGAGCACCACCGCCAAAGTCGCGGCGAGAGTGGCCACGAGGATCAGCCCGAGCGCGCCGATCAGAAGTCGACGGCGGACGGGCGCAAGTCCTGACCACACCCCTCCATGGTCCGCTCGACCGAGGGAGGTTGGCGTGCTTCCAGGCCTGTTCTTCCAGTTCTACAGTCAAGCGATGGTGCCATCGGAGCAGGTTCTCAGTTATGACAGCGGAATCTCCGAGCTCCCCCTGCTCGGCGACACAATCGGCACGAACTTCGATCGGACCGTTGCCCAGCATGCCGACCGGGACGCGTTGGTCGACGTGGCGTCCGGTCGCCGCTTCACGTACTCGGAGCTCGCCAGCGAGGTGAATGTCGTCGCCCTCGGTTTCGTCCAGCTCGGCATCGACAAGGGCGATCGGGTGGGAATCTGGGCGCCGAACGTCCCGGAGTGGGTCCTGGTCCAGTACGCGACAGCCAAGATCGGCGCCATTCTGGTGAACATCAATCCGGCGTACCGGACGCACGAGCTGGAGTACGTGCTCAAGCAGTCCGGCATCCGAACCCTCATCGCGGTCCCGCAGTTCAAGACGTCGGACTACGCGGCGATGATTTCCGAGGTCCGGCCGCAGTGCCCGGCGTTACGTGACGTGATCTTGATCGGACAGCGCGGATGGGCCGATCTCATCGCCGCCGGGCAAGCGGACGACCCGGCGAGGCTTGCCGAGATCGGGGCCACCCTCAGCTCGGACGACCCGATCAACATCCAATACACGTCAGGTACGACCGGCTTCCCCAAAGGCGCGGTGCTCAGCCATCACAATATTGTGAACAACGGCTTCTTCGTGGCCGAACTCCAGCAACTGACTGAGCGCGACCGAATTTGCATTCCCGTGCCTTTCTATCATTGCTTCGGCATGGTCATGGGCAACCTGGGCGCCACGACGCACGGTGCCTGCATAGTCATTCCCGCGCCCGCATTCGAGCCGAAAGCCGCCTTGCGCGCGGTCCACCAGGAGCGGTGCACGTCGTTATATGGCGTACCGACCATGTTCATCGCCGAACTCTCCGACGCGGACTTCGACGGCTTCGATCTGAGTAGCCTGCGCACCGGAATCATGGCTGGCTCGCCGTGCCCGGTCGAGGTGATGAAGAAGGTAATCGACCGGATGGGCATGCGAGAGGTGACGATCTGCTACGGGATGACCGAGACGTCGCCGGTATCCACCCAGACCCGAGTAGCTGATTCTGTCGAGCAACGGACCGCCACCACCGGACGAGTGCATCCGCATCTGGAGATCAAGCTTGTCGACGTGCAAACCGGACTCACCGTCGCCCGCGGCGACCAGGGCGAGCTCTGCACCCGGGGTTATAGCGTGATGCTCGGATACTGGAACGAGCCGGAGAAGACGGCCGAAGTGATTGACGCGGCGCGGTGGATGCACACCGGCGACCTGGCGACTATGGACCACGACGGCTACGTGAGCATCACCGGCCGCAGCAAGGACATGGTCATCCGCGGTGGTGAGAACGTCTACCCGCGCGAAGTCGAAGAGTTCCTCTATACGCACCCGGACATCCTTGACGCCCAGGTGATCGGCGTGCCGGACGAGAAGTACGGCGAACAGATCATGGCCTGGGTTCGGATGCGCCCGGGTGCCGAGCCGCTTACCGCGGACTCGCTGCGCGCGTACTGCGCGGGGCAACTGGCCCACTACAAGATCCCACGTTATGTACACATCGTCGACGAGTTCCCCATGACGGTCACGGGCAAGGTGCGCAAGGTCGAGATGCGGGCGCGCGCGGTCGAGATCCTCGGGCTCGACTAAATACCCCACTAAACCACCCCACTAAACCACCCCACTAAACCACCCCACGAAATCGCTGCACGATTTCGCGGGGACCCCGAATCGCTGCACGATTTCGCGGGGACCCAGGGGCTACAGCGCCAGTTGGCGGCCTCGGATTCATCGGCTCGGCATCCGGGCTATCGCACTGGGGTCGCTGACAGATCGGCGCACTGCCAATCTCGTTGCCACTCGGCGTTGATCCGTGCGGCAACCGCTCCGGTCGCTGGAACTGGTACGCCGGTATCGTCCAAGTGGGCCGGGGCGAAGCGGGACGCGATCACGCGGCCATCGCGGAAGGTCAGGGTGAGCACTCCGTTGTCGTCCTGTTCGTTGCCGAAGGACTCCCACCACAGATAGTTCGACAGGCCGTAGGCGACGTACGTACCGTCCGGCCGCCATCCCGCACCAAGGAGCACGTGGGCGTGGGTCCCAACGACGGCGGCGGCGCCTGCCGCGGTGAGTTCGTTCGCCCCGGCGATCTGGTCCTCGTTCGGGCAGGTCTGATACTCGGTGCCCCAATGCAGGTACACAACGACCACGTAGCCGGCCGCCTTCGCCGCTCGGACCGCGTTGATGAGCAGCGGCGAGAACGCGTTCGCGACGCCGGGGCTGTGGACTCCGGCGGAAAAGTTAGCGAGCGTCTCGTCGCGGACCTGCGTCGCGGCGAATACGGCAAGACGAACCCCGTTGACGATCTTCACATACGGTGCGAAGGCGTGGGTCGCGTCAGCGCCGATGCCGATCACCGGGAATTTCGAGGCGGTGATCGCGGCGAGTGTGTCGTGCAGTCCGCCCAGCCCGTAGTCGGCACCATGGTTGTTAGCCATCGTGGCAAGGTCGACACCGGCGTCCCGCAAGGCCGTCAATGCCGTCGGTGGTGCCTGGAACACGAACGACTTGTTCTGCGGTGGAAGGTCGCGGCTGGTGATCGCGGTCTCCAGGTTGACCATGGTCAGATCTGCCTTGCTTAGGACGTCGGCCGCGACCCCGAACGCCGTGGCCGGGTTTTCGGCCAACCGGGTGGCAGTGCGCTTGGCGAAGTTGACATCACCGGCGAAGGCGAACGTGAATTCCCCGCTCGGCCAGGGCGGAGCCGCCGGACGTTGTGCAGACGTCGACGGGCTTGTGGGTGGCCGAACTGGGCCGGCAGCCGCCGGACGCGAAGATGCTGCGGAATGTGGCGTCCCACTCGTCCGACTGGAGCAGGCGGTAAGCATGGCGACGAACGCCAGGGCAGCCGCGGCGGCGCGGGTGGGCCAGGTATCAGGGCGCATCAGCGGCTATCCGACCACAACGCGGCGGGACGCTGTGAACCACCCACTGTCCGGCTGCCACGATGAGAACATGACAGGGGAGCGGAATGTACTCGGTGGTGAGCTCGAACCGTGCGGCATTGACCCGGTCACCGGCTTCTACCGCGACGGGAACTGTGCAACCGGCCCGGAGGATCTCGGTAGCCACACCGTCTGCACGGTGGTGACCGCCGAGTTCTTGCGCTTCCAGGCCGAGACGGGAAACGACTTGATCACCCCGCGACCCGAGTACGCGTTCCCGGGGCTACGTCCCGGTGACCGGTGGTGCGTCGTCGCTGCCCGGTGGCTGCTGGCCTACGACTCGGGCATGGCGGCTCCCGTGGTGCTTGCCGCCACTCACGAGCGATCCCTGGACCTGGTACCGCTCGACGCGCTGCGTGAGTTCGCCGTAGACGTACCGAGCGACCCGAGCTCACTGCTGTGACTGCCGCCGGCTGGGATAAGTACGCCGGAAGGTGCCACCTCGGCCACTAACATCGACCGTCGACAGCGCACCCATCGATCAGGAGAAGACCGTGTCCGCCATCTCACCCGCCGCACCCGACATCGTGACCGTCAAGGTCGCCTCGGGCACGTCGGCGGCAGATGCTCTGGCGGCCGCAGGAGTTTCCGGGAACGATGCGGTGGTCGTCCGCGACCTTGCCTCTGGTCGGCTTCGCGATCTGGCTTGGGTGCCTGACGCTGACGTTGAGGTTGAACCGGTCAGCCCCCGATCGCCCGACGGCCTTGCGGTAGTGCGGCACTCCACCGCGCACGTGCTTGCGCAAGCGGTCCAAGCGCTGTATCCCGGCACGCTTCTTGGGATCGGCCCACCCATTGAGAACGGGTTCTACTACGACTTCTTGCCGTCCCGGCCGTTCACGCCGGAGGACCTCGCAGCCATCGAAAAGAAGATGGCCGAGATCATCAAGGCCGGGCAGCGTTTCGTCCGCCGCCCGATCACAGACGACGAGGCCCGGGTCGAGCTCGCCGACGAGCCATTCAAGCTCGAATTGATCGACCTCAAAGGCTCCGCGCTCCCCGACGAGGCCGCAGTAGAAGTCGGCGGCAATGGCCTGACCATGTACGACAACGTTGACGCTCGGACCGGTGACCGGGTCTGGACCGACTTGTGCCGCGGCCCGCACCTGCCGACCACTCGCCGCATACCGGCGTTCACGCTGATGAGAACCGCGGCGGCGTATTGGCGCGGGAGCGAGAAGAACCCGCAGCTGCAGCGGATCTACGGCACCGCGTGGGCGTCCCGGGATGACCTCAAGGCCTATCTCGCCCAGCTGGAGGAAGCTGCGAAGCGGGACCACCGCAAGATCGGCACCGAGCTCGACCTGTTCAGCTTCCCCGACGAGATCGGCCCAGGACTCGCCGTCTTCCACCCGAAGGGTGGGGTCCTGCGCAAGGAGATGGAGGACTACGCGCGCCGCCGGCACGAAGAGGAGGGGTACGAGTTCGTCTTCACCCCACATATCACCAAGGGCGTGCTCTTCGAGATTTCGAAGCATTTGGAGTGGTACGCCGAGTCGATGTATCCACCGATGCACCTCGACGCCGAGGTCGGGCCGGACGGTGAGCTGCGCAAGCAGGGCCAGGACTACTACCTGAAGCCGATGAACTGCCCGATGCACTGCCTGATCTACCGAGCGCGCGGCAGGTCATATCGCGAGTTGCCGCTGCGCCTGTTCGAGTTCGGCTCGGTCTATCGGTACGAGAAGTCCGGAGTGGTGCACGGTTTGACCCGGGTGCGGGGGATGACGCAGGACGACGCTCACATCTACTGTGCGCCTGAGCAGTTGCGCGACGAGCTGCGATCCTTACTGAACTTCGTCCTGGGCCTGCTCCGCGACTACGGACTCGAGGACTTCTACCTGGAACTCTCGACCAAGGATCCGGAGAAGTTCGTCGGTCGGGACGAAGACTGGGAGGTGGCGACCGAGACATTGGCCGAGGTTGCCGCCGAGTCAGGACTTGACCTCGTTCCGGATCCAGGAGGCGCCGCCTTCTACGGACCGAAGATCTCGGTCCAGGCGCGGGACGCCATCGGCCGGGCGTGGCAGATGTCGACCATCCAGCTGGATTTCAACCTGCCGCAGCTATTCGAGCTCGAGTATCAGGGATCCGACGGCGAACGGCACCGGCCGGTCATGATCCACCGAGCCTTGTTCGGTTCGATCGAGCGATTCATAGCCGTCCTGACGGAGCACTATGCCGGGGCGTTCCCAGCATGGCTGGCGCCCGTCCAAGTCGTGCTTATCCCGGTGACCGATCAGCAGGTGCCCTTTCTCCAGGGCGTCGCGGCCAAGCTGGCCGATCGTGGCGTCCGCGCTGAGGTGGACGAGTCCGACGACCGGATGCAAAAGAAGATCCGCACCGCCCAACGGGAAAAGGTGCCGTTCATGCTCATTGCCGGCGCGACCGACGAGGAAGCCGGAGCGGTATCGTTCCGCTATCGCGACGGCGAGCAACGCAACGGTGTGGACGTCGATGCGGCGGTCGAAGAGGTCGTCGAGTTCATCGCCCGTCGAGTGAACACATCACCGACGGCCGCCGACTTCTCGTGACCGAACCCGAGCTGCGTCCGGCCACGGACTACGCCCGCGAGCCGGACGCCTTCGGGCGATTGTGGACGCCACATCGGATGGCCTACATCCTTGGCGAAGGAAAGCCGCCGGACGCCGATGCCGGCGCGGAATGCCCGTTCTGCCGGGCTCCGACGTTGTCCGACGAGGACGGCCTCATCGTCGCCCGCGGACAGCTCGGCTATGCGGTCTTGAACCTCTATCCGTACAACTCGGGCCATTTGATGTCGGTTCCGTATCGTCACGTCGCCGACTACACCGACCTGACCCCGGACGAAGTGAGCGAGGTCGCGAACATCACGCGCACCGCAATGCGAGTGTTGCGCGCCGTGGCGGGCCCACACGGCTTCAACATCGGCCTGAACCAAGGCACGGTCGCGGGCGCTGGGATCGCCGGGCACCTGCATCAGCACGTGGTGCCGCGGTGGGGCGGCGACACCAACTTCGTCCCGGTGGTGGCCCACACCCGCGTATTGCCGCAGTTGCTGTCCGAGACGAGGCGGTTGCTCGCTGACGGATGGGCGTCCTCCTAGCGTTCGTCGTTGCGCGAGATGGGCCAAGACGAGATACAGTGCTTTGCTGTCACGCTCAGTGCCCACGTCGGGCCGGCCCGGGATACGTATGCGTCTTCGTAAAGCAGCGTCCCTGGCGGCGGCTGTGGTGCTCTCAACGGGTCTTGTGGCGGCTGTGGGCCAGTCCGCAGCGGCTGCGACGGGGGAGACCGCAGTGTCGTCCGCCCGGTCTCGCCTGTCCGCGCGACCAGAACCACCGGCACGCATTCCGGTGGATCGACTACCTCGCAATGCGCCACCGCCGACGCCCTCCGGGCCGCGGATCCCGCACCTCGACCCGTCGCTGCAACGCCCAGGACGCCCGGGCAGCGAGCTCGTGCACGTCCGAATCCGTGGCGTGGCTAGCCAAGCCGTCGACGCCGTGCGGCAGGCAGGTGGTCGGGTTCTCGCGCGAGTGACCGGCGAGGTCAGCGCCACCGTGCCGCGGTCGGCCCTCACCGCTCTTGCCGGCAGCGCAGGAGTCAGCGACGTGGCGCCCGCTGTAGAGGCCGTGCCGGACGTTGTCTCCGAAGGTGTCGCGAAATCCGGGGCAAGCACCTGGCTCAATGCGACCCCCGCTACGACCGGCGCAGGTGTGACGGTTGCCATCGTGGACACTGGCTTCGGAAATCTCAGCGCCGAAGTCGCCGCCGGAGCCCTGCCGGCGGGCACGACTGTGAGCCCGCTGAACAACGGTTGCTCCGACGTCAACAACACCGAGCACGGCACTGCCGTCGCGGAGATCGTCCACCAGATGGCACCCAGCGCGAAGCTGCAGCTCTACTGCATCGCCGACACGACCGGGTTCCAGCAGGCCGAACAAGACATAGTCAGCCGCGGAATCCCGATCGTGAACAGCTCTCTGAGCTTCCCCGGCGACGGCCGGGGTGACGGCTCGGGCGATGCGACCTCAGCGGCAGCGACCGTCCTGGCCGCTCGCAAGGCCGGCGTGCTCTGGATCGCATCCGCTGGCAACAATGCCCAGGATCACTGGAGCGGGACGTTCGCCGATAGTGACCGCGATGGTTATACCGACCTCAACGGGACGACGTCGACCAACGAATCAGACGCGGTGGTGGTCCCACCTGGGCAGAGCGGAACCGCATATCTGACCTGGGATCAATGGCCTCAATCGTCGGTGCCGGTGACCCTCGTGGCTACCGCGTACAAGTGCGCGCCGTCCGGGTGCGCGTCCTCGACACTGGTTCCGATCGCGTGTCCGGTACCAAACTCGTGTTCCGTGGCCCAACAATCCGGGTCGCGTCCGGTGCTGTCGCTCAACTTGCCGAACAACACCACCTCGAACAACTACGAATGGGCCATTCAGGTCAAGCAGGCGAGCGGGACACCGGCGGTGCGGTACGACCTGACCTATTACCGAGACGTCGGTCCATCGTTGCTATCGAGCAGCAACAGTTCGAGAGCAGCCGCCGGGAGCGTCGACTCTCCGGCATCGTCGCCATATGCGTTAGCGGTTGGCGCCGCCAACGTCACGAACAACTCACTTGAGCTCTACAGCTCCCAGGGCCCCACCATCGACCGGCGGGTGAAGCCTGATATCACCGGCTTCGACAACGTGTCGACGGATCTTGACCAGTTCACCAGGTTCTCCGGAACATCTGCCGGAGCCCCGCACGTCGCCGGCGCAGCAGCGTTGATCAAGTCGGCCAACTCGAATCTCGACGCTGCTCAACTACAGGCGCAGCTGGAGAGGCGGGCGACGGGCATCGCCGCGGGCGCTCCGCCGACGAACCAGCTGGGCCATGGCCTGTTGGCGCTCGGGACCGTTCCGCCAGTCAGCGCGCCGGCCGGAAGCAGCTACCTGCCGTTGTCGACGCCGAGCCGAGTCTTTGACTCGCGCACCAGGACCGGCGCGAAGCCGCTCGGCACCGGAGAGCAAGTCCCGGTCGCGCTGACCGGCGCGCCCGCCGGAGCCACGGCGGTTGCGCTGAATCTCGCCGGCACTGGGGCGTCCGGGAGCACGTACCTCACTGTCTTCCCGAGCACTAATCCGGGGACCTCGACCCTCAACCTCAGCACGGTTGATCCCACTGCGGCGGTCTTCACGATCGTCGGAGTGGGCCCCAACAACACGATCCAGTTGCGCAACGCCGGGGCATCCACCCATGCGTTCGTCGACGTCCTGGGCTACTTCGCGCCGAATGGAACACTCGGCTACACGGCACTGGCGTCCCCGACCCGAATCCTCGATACCCGGCAGAATTCCGGCCCTCGAGTGGCGGCCGGTGCGACCGTAACAGTGACGGCGCCGAGCAGCGTGCCGACGTCGGCGAAGGCGCTCGTCGTCAACGTGACAGCCACGAATGAGACTGGGTCGGGCTACCTTGCGTTGTCGCCGGACGGCTCGAAGACTTCCTCGACGCTCAACTATTTGCTGAAGACCCGTGCCAATTCGAACATCGTCACGCTGAACAGCAGCCGACAGTTCAAGATCTATAACAACGGGTCGGCGACGCACATAATCGTCGATCTCGTGGGCTATCTCGCCACCTCAACGACGGGCCGGTTCGTCCCCGTTACGCCGGTACGAATCGTCGACACCCGATACGGAAACGGCGGCCGCTACGGACCATTGGGCACTGGCGGCACGATGACCGTTACTGGAAGTGGCATTTTCGACGTTCCGTACCCGGCCGCAGCCGCGATGGTCGGGGTGGTGCCGGTGCCGTCAGCGAGCACGCCCGATGCTTACGTGACTATTTACCCGTCGAGCCCGCGGCCGAATACGTCCAGCGTGAACTTCAGCGGCGGACGGCTGGTACCCAACGGCGTGATCATGAATCTCGCCACTGCGCCGAGCAACGGTCCGAAAACGTCCCAGGTCTACAACGCGGCGGCCTCCGTGGACGTCGTCATGGATCTGCTCGGTTATTTCTTGAAGTAGCCGAGTAGCTCGGTAACGTCCCCGGCATGACGGTCTTTCACCTCCGGGGGGTCCTGCTACCCGAGGAGATCGAGCGTGACGCGTGGCTGGTCGACGGCAGGCTGACGCTTGATCGCTACGCCGGCGCTGCCGAGACGATCAGCGACCGCGGATACGTGCTCCCTGGATTCGTCGACGCACACTGCCACATCGGCCTGGCGCCGGAAGGCCACGTACCTGATCCCGACGGACAAGCCGCGCAAGCCAAGCGCGATCGTGACGCCGGAGCGCTGCTTCTACGCGATGCCGGATCGCCGGTTGACAACACCGGGGTGCAGCGGCGCGACGATCTGCCTCGGCTGATTCGAGCCGGACGGCACATCGCCCGGCCGTTCCGATACATCCGCGACCTCGGCGTCGAGGTAGAGCCAGATGATCTCGTGGCGGAGGTCGAACGGCAGGCCGGGCGCGGTGACGGCTGGGTAAAGCTGGTGGGTGACTGGATCGACCGGTCGACCGGTGATCTTGGGCCGGTCTGGCCCGACGACGTCCTCAAAGACGCGGTCGCGCGCGCCCACGAACTAGATGTCCGCGTCGCGGTGCACGTGTTCGGCGAGGATGCTTTGCCCGGGCTGATCACCGCCGGAGTCGACTCGATCGAGCACGGCACTGGGCTCACCGAGGACCTACTCGACGAGGTGGTGCGCCGGGGTACGGCGGTAGTACCGACGTTGATCAACATCGACAACTTCCCGGGCATCGCCGCCACCGGCGCAGCCAAGTTCCCGACCTACTCGGCGCACATGCGCGCGTTGCACGAGACGTCGCGCCAGCGCATTCGGCAGGCTTGGGAGGCCGGAGTACAGATATACACGGGAACTGACGCCGGCGGTTCAATGCATCATGGCCTGGTTCGCGAGGAGATTCGGGAGCTCGTTGGCGCCGGCATTCCCGCCGCCGACGTAATTGCCCAGTCGTCCTGGCGCGGGCGGGAATGGCTTGGGCTCCCCGGCTTGGTCGAGGGCGCGCCCGCGGATCTCATCGTGTATGACACTGATCCTCGGACTGACCTTTCTACGCTCGCGAAACCGCAGCGGATCGTGTTGCGCGGCGCGGTCGTCAGCTGATCGCCACGGTCATCACTGACCAGTGGAGGCGGGTCAATTCGCTACTGGGGACTCCGTAGCATCCCTGTTATGGCACGCGTGCTCACTCCGCAAGCAGAGGACTTCCCGCGCTGGTACCAGGACGTCGTCGGCAAGGCGGAACTGGCCGACAACGGACCAGTTCGCGGCACTATGGTCATTCGGCCGTACGGCTACGCGATCTGGGAACGCATGCAAGCGGAGATGGACGCCCGGATCAAGAACGCCGGCGCGCACAATGCCTACTTCCCTTTGTTCATACCGGAGTCTTACCTCAACCGGGAAGCGGAGCATGTCGAAGGCTTCAGCCCGGAGCTTGCCGTTGTGACGCACGCGGGCGGCAAGGCGCTCGACGAGCCGATCGTCGTCCGCCCCACATCAGAGACGGTCATCGGGGAGTTCATGGCGAAGTGGGTGAATAGCTATCGCGATCTTCCCTTGCTCCTGAATCAATGGGCGAACGTTGTCAGATGGGAGCTCCGGCCGCGGATCTTCCTGCGTACCACCGAATTCCTGTGGCAAGAGGGTCACACCGCGCACGCGACATATGAGGAGGCGCGGGGCTACGCGCGACGGATCTTGCTCGAGGTCTACACCGACTTCATGGTGCGAGTGCTCGCGATTCCTGTGGTCGTCGGCCGCAAGACCGCAGCAGAACGCTTCGCCGGCGCGATCAACACGACCGCTTGCGAGGCCATGACGCGAGACGGCAAGGCGTTGCAAATGGGGACGTCGCACGAGCTCGGTCAGAATTTCGCGCGCGCCTTCAACATCGAGTTCTCGGGTGCGGACGGTCGGCGATCACTGGCGTGGACGACCTCCTGGGGAAGCTCGGCCCGGATGGTTGGCGGTCTGATCATGGTGCACGGCGACGACCATGGTTTGCGGGTGCCGCCAGCGCTGGCGCCGATCCAAGTCGTGGTCATGGCGGTCAAGGACGGGAGTGTCGCGGCAGCTCGCCGGATCGGTGACGAGCTGCGGACCCTTGGCGTCCGCGTCACCGTGGACGATGATGCCGACATCCAGTTCGGCCGCCGTGCGGTCGACTGGGAGCTGAAAGGCGTGCCACTCCGTCTCGAGATCGGCCCACGCGATCTCGCGGCTGGTCAAGCGACCATCGTCAACCGGATTTCCGGCGCCGAGAAGGCAGCTGTCTCGCTGGACGGTCTGGGCGGTGAAGTGGCCCGGCTCCTCGCGACCGAGCAGGACGCGATGCTGGAAGCGGCTCGCGCGGAACGCGACGCACGCATCGTTGAGGTGACGTCGGTCGACGATGCCGCGGTTGCAGCGGCAGACGGCTGGGCGACGATCTCATGGAGCAAGCTTGGTCTGGATGGCGAGGCATCCCTAGCCCGCGCCGGAGTGACGGTTCGGTGCTTGCAGCGCGCCGACGGCACCGTGCCGGACAGTGACGATGAGCCGGATCTGGTGGCCTTCGTCGCTCGCTCGTACTAACAATTGACGACCCGAAGGCAGGTTGAGATTCACCCGCTAGCAAAGAGGATTCAACGTCAGGTAGACGTCTGGAAACTCGTACTTGCCACGCGGATGACGAGCGAGTAGAAATTGCGCTACGCCGAACCGAACGGGGAGGCGGGATCGAGAAGGAAGCCTGGCTTCGCCCGGCGGGGTGACCCGTTGGGAGCCGTGGGTGACGACGCGGTGGCTTGGGCAGAGATCTCGTGAGGTCCGGAGGCGTCGCAAGCCCGGACCGACCGTGGGGCCGCTCGAACTCATACTTCGAGCGGCCCCACACCCTTTGTAGCGCGACTCCCGCTGTGCTGCCGTTAGGCGCGCGGGTGACGCACGTCACTCTGGCGACCGATTGACCCTTTCCTTCGCACCGGGTGATTAGGCCGGAGCCGGTCCCGGCCAGGTTCGAGATCACGCAGGCCACATGGCAGAATGACCGATCGAGTACTGATTGCGACGGGTTTTGTGCCCGCCCGCGATCTGTCCGAGGTACACGCCAACTTCGGCGACCGGAGTGCAGCGTGTCCATCCCTGCACACGTCTGGAGCACGAACGCCTGTGGCAACAAAGATCAAGCTCATGCGCCTGGGGAAGATGCGTGAGCCGCACTACCGCATCGTGGTCGCCGACGCCCGCACCAAGCGGGACGGGCGCGCGATTGAGACGATCGGTGAGTATCACCCGAAGAGTGATCCTTCGATCATCAAGGTCGACGCCGAGCGGGCCGCATACTGGCTGGGAGTGGGTGCCCAGCCGACCGAGGCCGTGGCCGCGATCCTCAGGGCTACCGGTGACTGGCAGAAGTACAAGGGGCTACCGGAGCCGAGTCCGCTAAAGCTGCCGCCGGCCAAGCCGGACAAGCTCGCCCGGTTCAATGCGGCCCTGGCCGAGACAACGGGCGGAGTGTCCGACACACCGGCAACGACCCCCCGAAAGCGCCCAGCGAAGACCGTCGAATCAGCAGCCGGCGCCGGCGCCGCACAAAAAGCCGACGCGGACGGAGCACAGCCGACCGGGCCGGACACACCGGCGACCGACGTGGACAGCCAGGGTGACCGGGCGGAGAGCTGACGTGCTCGAGGAAGCCCTTGAGCACCTCGTACGCGGCATCGTCGACCATCCGGACGACGTCACGGTCGACATGGTGAACAACCGGCGTGGAGCCCGGTTGGAGGTTCGGGTACACCCTGACGATCTCGGTCGGGTCATTGGCCGCAATGGGCGCACAGCCAAGGCCCTCCGCCAGGTTGTCGCCGGCGTTGGCGGGAAGGGCGTTCGGGTCGACGTAATCGATGTCGACCGGCCCTGATCGCCGAGCCACACCACATAGTCCTCAGGTCGCTGATGAGCGAGCCGGAGCTGGTCGCGGTCGGGCGAATCGGCCCGCCACACGGTGTGCGCGGAGCGGTCTTCGTGCAGCCGTGGACGGATGACCCGGCCGACCGATTCGAGGTCGGCGCGCGGCTGGATACGAACCCGAGCTCTGCGGGACCGCTTGTCGTGGCCGCACGACGCGATCACAGCGGACGTCTTGTCGTGCAGTTCGAGGGAGTGACTGATCGCGAGGGCGCCGCGACGTTACACGGCGTCGTAGTGCTTGTGCCGGCTCACACTCGGCCGCCGCTGGCGGATCCCGACGATTTCTACGACACGGACCTGGTTGGCCTGCAGGCGTCGACGGTCGACGGCCAGGCCCTCGGCCCGGTGACCAACGTGCTGCACGGTCCGGCGGGAGACTACCTCGAGGTGCGTGTCGAAGGGCGCGAGCGACTGATTCCGTTCGTGGCGGCGATCGTTCCTGAGGTAGACCTCGCCGCAGGCACCGTACGTATCGATCCGCCCGAAGGGCTGCTAGACCTGTGACCAGCTCGGGCCTGCAACTAGACGTCGTCACAATCTTCCCGGGCTATCTACAGCCTTTGCGGGAGTCGCTGCTGGGTCGAGCCATCGATCGGGGGGTCATCGAACTGGCCGTGCACGATCTACGGCGTTACACCGACGACGTGCACCGCACCGTGGATGACACGCCGTACGGCGGGGGACCGGGCATGGTCATGCTGCCGGAACCGTGGGGGCGCGCGCTCGACGACATCGCGCCACCAGAGATCAGGCCGCAGCCTCGGCTCGTCGTGCCGACGCCCTCCGGCCGGCCGTTCAGCCAGGCGCTGGCTAGCGAATTCGCCCACGAGCCCTGGCTGCTGTTCGCGTGCGGCCGGTACGAGGGCATCGACGCCCGCGTGCCGGAGTACGCGGCCTCCCGCATGCGCGTCGACGAGGTGAGCATCGGTGACTATGTGCTGGCCGGTGGTGAAGCGGCGGTGCTGGTCATAGTCGAGGCGGTCGCCCGCCTGATACCCGGCGTTGTGGGCAATGCGGACTCCGTCGACGACGACTCGTTCGCTTCCGGAACGCTCGGGCTGCTCGAGGCGCCGGTCTACACGAAGCCCGCCCGGTGGCGTGGCTTCGACGTGCCCACCGTGCTGCTCTCCGGCCATCATGCCGCGATCGCCGCATGGCGGGCCGAGCAATCCCGGCAGCGCACAGCCGGGCGCCGGCCGGATCTGCTGTGAGTCGGTCCAGTCACTCGCCGACGTTCCCGTTATCGGATACTCAGGCGGTTGTGGCACCATGATGAGGTTGTCCTCGCGACAGACGGCGGCCTCCGGACGTCTCGCGGGGGCGCGCCAACCCCAGTACGGGCGCTCATGACGCCGCGTGCCGCATGTCCGCCGTTCCTGAAGAAAGTGACACGTGATGAACACCCTCGATGGTCTGGACGCCGACTCTCTGCGCGAGGACGTGCCCGACTTCCGTCCCGGTGACACCCTGCGGGTGCACGTCCGAGTGGTCGAGGGCTCCCGATCGCGTGTGCAGGTGTTCCAGGGCGTGGTTATCCGGCGGCAAGGCAGCGGGCTGCGCGAGACGTTCACGGTCCGCAAGATCAGCTTCGGGGTCGGCGTGGAGCGCACGTTCCCGGTCCACACGCCGGTCATCGACAAGATAGAGGTCGTGACGCGAGGAGACGTGCGGAGGGCGAAGCTGTACTACTTGCGCGACCTGCGCGGAAAAGCGGCAAAGATCAAGGAGAAGCGGGAGACCGTCGCCCGCTGACGCCCGCGGCGACGTACGGATGGGTGACGATCGGCCGGGACACGATCAGGCAGAACCCTGGGGAGATTCCCCGGGTGAGCGCGAGGACCCGCTCGCGGATCCCCCCGGCACCGGCTGGCAGTCGGACCAGCGCCTGAATCCCGGCGAGAATCCACCGGCGATGAGGCAGCCGGCGGGGGACGATGTCTCTGACAATGCGGTCACCGGTGGTCGTCGGCGGCGGCGCGGCCGCCACAGCCTCCGACGCTCCAAGCGGGGAAAGACCAAGGCGCCCTGGTGGGAACTTCCCCTCCTAGTCGCCGTGGCCATCCTGGTCGCCGTCCTCATCAAGACGTTTCTGGTCCAGCCGTTCTACATTCCCTCTCAATCGATGGAGAAGACGCTGCACGGATGTGCCGGCTGCTCGGGAGACCGGATTCTTGTCAACAAGCCGATCTACTATCTCCGGGATCCCCACCCGGGTGACATAGTCGTCTTCCGCGCGCCCACCGATGTCTGGTTCAACGAGCCCCTGCCGGCCAACCCGTCCAACCCGATCGTGCGGGGTTTGCGCTGGTTCGGACAGCTGGTAGGCCTTGTGCCTCCCGATGAGCACGACCTCGTCAAGCGGGTGATCGCCGTCGGCGGTCAGTCCGTGAAGTGCTGCGACGCGGAAGGGAACGTGCAGGTCAGCGACTCCGGGCCGACCGGCCCGTGGCGGTCGTTGAACGAACCCTACGTCTCCTCCCGGCTGCCCGGATCCGAGGCGGAGTTCGGCCCGGTGACAGTACCCAAGGGCCGGCTATGGGTCATGGGTGACAACCGCGCTCAGTCCGACGACTCTCGCTACCACTACGTCAATGACTACAAGAACGACCCGGTACAGAGCACGGTCCCGACGGGCGATGTCATCGGCAAGGCCGTGATCATCGCCTGGCCGCCCTCTCGGTGGCGCACGCTCGGCACCCCCAGCACGTTCACGTCGGCGGGGGCGACCGCTATGCCAGCCGCGGCGTCCGCAGCCTTAGTTGGTCCCGTGTGGTGGCTGCGGCGGCGGCGTCGCAGGCGGTAAGAGCCCGCTCTAAGCAGCGCTCATGGGTATCCGGTGTCCTCAGAAAGACTCTCGGTCGTGATCTTGAACCTGCCCGCTCGGCCGCGATTAGTCCGAGATCACCGCGTCGTGTTGAGTCAAGTGGGTAGGGCTTCCTCCGTCGTGATCTTGGACCTACCGTCGCTCCGGGGCACCAAGTCACGGATGACCACGCCCGGCTCTGGCATTGCCGGTCGGGTGGCCCGAGCCGCGGCAACGCACGTTTCGTGACAAACCGGATAAGCATGGGCAGGCCTGAGCTCATGCCCGGTGCCAGAAGCCCCGCCGGCCAACTCGTGTCAAAGCAGGACCTGTCCACGCCCTCTCCGCGCACGCGTAACGTTCGGTTCGTCATGACGCAGTCCGCCCGTACTCGTTCCGGCCAGCGTCCGGCCGCACTTCCGTTCCGTCCGCCTCGGGTCATCGTCCGACGGGAGTCGGGCTTGTGGGCATACGAGACCGCACTGCGGCGCGCCGGGTTTTCCACGATCGCTGGTGCGGATGAGGCGGGACGCGGGGCCTGCGCGGGGCCGCTCGTCATCGCAGCGTGCATCCTGCCGCCGGGACGGCGAGGAGAGATCGACGGACTGGCGGACTCAAAACTGCTCACGCCAGCGGTCCGTGAAGAGCTATACGCGCAGATTGTGTCTCGCGCCACGGCGTGGTCGATCATGGTGGTGTCAGCCGCGGAGATCGATCGAACGGGACTACACGTCGCCAACGTGGCCGGAATGCGGCGAGCGCTCGCTGCTCTATCGCCAAGACCGGCCTATGCCCTAACCGACGGGTTTCCCGTGCCCGGGCTGGGCTTCCCCACAACGGCAGTGTGGAAGGGGGATGCCGTGGTGGCGTGCATCGCCGCGGCGTCGATCCTCGCCAAGGTCACCCGAGACCGAATGATGGTGGAAATGCACGCCCAGTTCCCGCGCTATGACTTCGACCGCCACAAGGGGTACGTCACTCCTGAGCACGCTGAGGCACTGCATGCACACGGACCGTGTGTGGAGCATCGGGCGTCCTATGTCAACGTGCGCCGAGCCGCTGCCCTGCAGCAGCTCGGCGTGATGCTGGACAATGACACCGCGGGGCCATCCCTAATCCGGGAGCCATCCCTAACCCGGTCGGAGCAGGAGATCGCGTGAGTAACCGCAATGAGCGAGGGCAGGCATGAGCGAGCGAGCATCGCAGGCGCGACAGCGCGCAGGTTCGGGGTCCCCGCGAAATCGTGGAGCGATTTCGTGGGGTGCAGGTGCGGAACGAGCCACTGATGAGCGGGGTCCCCGCGAAAACGGGCAGCGTTTTCCTGGGGTGCATCTGCGCTTGCGTGAAGAGGTAATTCGATGAGTGCCGAGGATCTCGAAAACTACGAGACCGACATGGAGCTGCAGCTCTATCGCGAGTACAAGGACATCGTCGCCCAGTTCAGCTACGTCGTGGAAACCGAGCGCCGGTTCTACCTGACCAACGATGTCGATCTTCAGCCGCGCACCTCGGACGGTGAGGTGTACTTCGAACTGACTATGCGTGACGCCTGGGTGTGGGACATGTACCGCCCGGCCCGGTTTGTGAAAACCGTGAGGGTGCTGACTTTCAAGGACGTCAACATCGAGGAATTGGAGAAGCCCGACCTCGAGCTGCCCGACAAGGATGGCTTCGGCACCTAAGCCGCACGGACACGTGTCAAGTCCGTCGTCCACAGCCGCTTGGTTATCCACAGTTCTCCTTGACGCACTCCGCGCACAGCCCCGTCCCGCCAAGCTCGGACCATGCACCCGAAGGACGCGATCGGTCGGTATGGCGAGCAGCTCGCCGCCCATCACCTGCATCGCACCGGGCTGACCCTTCTTGCTCGTAACTGGCGGTGCGCTGAGGGTGAAGTAGACATCGTCGCGCGCGACGGCGACGTTCTCGTGTTCTGTGAAGTGAAGACGAGGTCCTCCACCGCTTTCGGGTGGCCGGCGGAGGCGGTTGGAAGCGCCAAGGCGGCACGGCTGCGGCGGCTCGCAGCCTGTTACCTCGCCGAACAGCGCCCCATGACCCGCCGTGGATTCTGGTCGGACGTTCGGTTCGACGTGGTGAGCGTCGTCCATGAGCGATCAGGCGTGGATCAACTCGAGCACTTGCGGGGGGTGCTATAGATGCCCATCGCGCGGACGCTCGGTGTGGCGTTGACGGGGCTCGCCGGCCAGATTGTCGAGGTTCAGGCGGACTTGTCAGCGGGTCTACCCGGGCTGACATTCACCGGCCTGCCGGACACCTCCGTCGTCGAGGCGCGGGATCGCATCCGGGCGGCAGTGCTCAACTCTGGGTCCGCATGGCCGAACCGGCGCATCACGCTCGCCCTGCTGCCGGCCGACGTGCGCAAGGCCGGATCGCGGTTCGACCTCGCCATGGCCATAGCCATACTGGCTGCAGCTGGACGGGTGGCGGCCGAGGCGATCGCTGACGTGGTGTGGATCGCAGAGCTCGGTCTCGACGGCTGCTTGCGTTCGGTTCGCGGCGTGCTGCCCGCGATGATTGCAGCTCGGCGCGCCGGGGTTCGGCGCGTCGTGGTGCCGTCCGCGAATGCCGCCGAGGCCACACTGGTGGATGCGGTCGACGTGCGGGCGGCGGACAGCTTGGCTCAGGTGCTCGGCTGGCTGGAGGGCGCGGGTCTGCCGTTGCCAGCCGCTCAGCCAGGCCCCGAGGGCCACGACGATGATCGACTTCCAGACCTCGCCGACATCGCCGGCCAGTCGTCCGCGAAGCGGGCGCTCGAGGTGTCAGCCGCAGGCGGCCACAACTTGTATCTCGTGGGGGCTGCTGGAGCAGGCAAAAGTATGTTGGCCGAGCGTCTGCCGGGCCTACTGCCTGCCCTCGATGACGACGTCGCGCTCGAGGTCACTGCGGTGCACTCTGTTGCCGGCATGCTCCCCGCCGGGGCTCGGCTCGTTCGACGGCCACCCTGGCAAGCTCCGCATCACACTGCATCCGGAGCTGCATTGGTCGGCGGCGGATCGGGTATCGCCTCGCCGGGGGCGATCTCACTCGCGCATGGCGGCGTGCTCTTCCTGGACGAGGCGGCGGAGTTCAACCCGGCGGTGTTGGAGACGCTCCGGCAACCGATCGAGAGCGGCCGGATTGTCCTGCATCGCAGCGGCGGCGCGGTCTGCTATCCGGCTCGATTCTTGCTTGTGCTGGCCGCGAATCCGTGCCCGTGCGGGCAGCCGGCGCGAATGTGCAGTTGCCCCTCGACAGCCCGTCGGCGCTACCAGCATCGGCTATCCGGGCCGCTACTCGATCGAGTCGACCTGCGGGTCACGATCGAGCCCGTGGCGCATGCCGATCTGTTCGGGGAGGTCGAAGAGCGCGAGACCTCGGCGACGGTGGCGATGCGGGTCGGTCGAGCCCGCGCGGTAGCGGCGGAACGCTGGTCGGCGAGCGGCTGGCGACTAAACGGAGAGGTGCCCGGCGGTGTGCTGCGGCATCGTCGGTGGCGACTGCCGCGCGCCGCGCTGTGCCAGGCCGAGACGTACCTGGACCGTGGTCAGCTGAGCGTCCGCGGTTTCGATCGGGTATTGCGAATGGCCTGGACCGTGGCTGATCTCCAAGGCCGCACCGTGCCGGACGTCGGTGATGTTGCCGAGGCGATGTACTTCCGTCTCGGTTGGGATGAGTCATGGGCGGCGTGATAGCCCGAGGCCCGCGGACCGATCGGCGGCGCGCGAGAGCCGAACGGGCGTTGGTAAGCCCATGCCCGGCAACGCCACGCCTCCAGCTGACGATGGGTTTGCCCCCTGGGAGCATTGCCCGGCGCGTGTGCGTGGAGCGGATCCGATGACGGGGGATCTGCGTCGGCGCAGCATCGCCGGGCGCTCGCGTATAGAGGCTGTTCGATGACGGCGGCAGGCGCCGGTGAGTCTGTGATTCTCGCCCGGGCGTATCTGAGCCGGGTCGCTGAGCCGGCGAGCATTCCGGTCTGGGATTGGGTGCGCCGCCACGGGCCGGTTGCGGCGGCGGAGTCGATCCAAGCGGGTGACGTCCCGCCTGACGTGGCTCGAGCCACAGCGGCGCGCCGGTTAGCGGTTTGCGCCGATCACGATCTCGCGGTCGCTGAGCGAGTCGGCATCCGGCTTGTGGTGCCTGAGGGTCGGGAATGGCCACACTTCGCCTTCTCATCGCTCGAGGCGATTGCCCTCACCCGGCTCGCGGCGTATCGCGCGGGCGAGCGCGCGCAGCGGCCGGGCGGCGAACTGATGCCACCTCTTGCGCTGTGGGCGCGGGGATCCGGTGACTTGTCGCACGCGGCGGTGCGGGCGGTTGCCATCGTCGGATCCCGGTCGGCCAGTAGCTATGGGGAGCACGTTACGGCGGAGCTGGCCTTCGGCTTGGCACGGCAGGATGTCGTGGTCGTGTCCGGCGGTGCATTCGGAATCGATGCAATAGCTCACCGCAGCGCTCTCGCGGCTGAGGGAAGCACGACGATCGTCTCGGCAAGCGGCATTGACCGGCCGTATCCCAGTGCGAACGCGAAGCTCTTCGAACGAGCTGAAGTCGGCGGACTGGTGGTTTCGGAGAGTCCACCGGGCTCGGCGCCGCATCGCCATCGATTTCTGACTCGCAACCGACTGATCGCAGCGCTGTCCGGCGGCACGGTTGTCACGGAGGCAGCCACCCGTTCCGGCGCGCTGAATACGGCCGCGCATTGCACCCGGCTGGGTCGGCCGCTTATGGCGGTGCCCGGGCCGGTGACATCCGCCATGTCCGTGGGTTGTCACCGTCTGCTGCGTCAGGATATGTCGCCGGCGTTGCTCGTCACCTCGGTCGCGGACGTATTGGCCGTGGTGGGATCGATCGGGGAGGGCTTGACCGCGACCGTCCCGTCGAGTGCCACCGGACCACAAGTTGACGAGATCAGATCGGCGCTGGACGGACTCGATCCGGTGGCCCGCCAGGTGTTCGACGGCCTGCCTGCCCGCGGCGTTGCCAGCGAGGACGAGGTCGCGTTACGCAGCGGAGTGAGCCCAATCGAGGTCATGCGTGCCCTCCCCGCTCTTCAGCTCGCGGGTGTCGTCGAGGCTGGGCCAGACGGCCTCCGGATCTCTCCCGCGTTCCGGCGACGAAGGGCGGGATAGTGCGCTCGCAACCGCCGGCCCGGGTCGGCGATCGACTTTGCGCACGACTCCCCGTGGACGTTGCCGACCTCGCGATGTACTGGCCCGGCGATGAGGTGTGATCTCGCGATGGGGTGTCACCTGCGACAGGGGTGTGGACCTGCCACAGGGGTGTGGGTCTGGGAGGGGGTGTCGGCGTGCGACGCCGGTCTCGTGATCTGGCGGCTTTGCGACCTCGTCGCTTCTGCGATCTCGTGGCCTCTGCCATGTGGTACCCCCTGCGATAAGGAGCGCCCCTGCGCCGTCGTAGGGCGCGCCGACTTGACTCGATGCGATCGCTGCCGCACGGTCGGGCGGTGTCGGCGGAGCTGGACGAGAACCTTGAGGTCACCACGGTGGGGGAGAACACCCCCACTGGGAAGGTCACCGGCGTGCGCGAGGTCACCGCGGCGCGGGCGGACACTCCGACGCGGGCCGTCGCGGGCGAGCTCACGGCGCGACGGGATACGCACACGCGGAATGCCGCCACGCGGAAGTCTTCACGGAAGATCACCGCCACCCGAGGGGTCGCCACGATGTTGGAGGCTCTGCCGGAGCCGATGCGCCGAGCGGTCGATGACTTCGAGCGTTTTCTGGCACTCGAACGCAATCGGTCCGCGCATACGGTCAGGGCTTACGTCGGCGATGTCGTCAGCCTGCTCGATCACGCGGCCTCGTTGGGCGCCCATTCGCTCGCCGACCTTGACTTGGCTGTGCTGCGCGGCTGGCTGGCTCGGCAACGTCGCGCGGGGGCGGCTCGCACGACGTTGGCGAGGCGAGCTGCCGCGACCCGCACCTTCACCGAATGGGCTCGAATGGTGGGGCTGGCCACCGACGATCCGGGCCGGGCGCTGTCGAGCCCGCGACCGCTTCGCACGCTCCCTGCGGTCCTGGGACACGACGACGCACTGGCCCTGATGAATGAGACTCAGGCCGGCGCGCTGAACGAACGACCGATTGACGAGGCACTCGAACTACGAGACCGGCTGATCGTCGAGCTGCTCTACGCCACGGCTATTCGGGTCAGCGAGCTCGTCGGGTTGGACGTCAGTGACGTGGATCGGCGTCGGCGCGTACTTCGGGTACTGGGCAAGGGCGCCAAGGAGCGCACTGTGCCATACGGGCTTCCGGCCGACGTTGCGCTTGAGTCGTGGCTGGAGCGGGGACGGCCTCAACTGGCGAGGTCGGATAGTGGACCGGCCGTATTCCTCGGCCTCCGCGGTGGGCGCATCGATCCCAGAACGGTCCGGCGGGTGGTCCACGGCCGACTGCGCACGGTCTCGGGTGCACCCGACCTCGGACCACACGGTCTTCGGCACACGGCCGCGACCCATCTGCTCGAAGGCGGTGCCGATCTGCGCGCAGTCCAGGAACTGCTCGGGCATCGCAGCCTCGCGACGACGCAGATCTACACCCATGTATCGGTCGAGCGCCTGCGCCGCGCCTACGACCAAGCCCATCCGCGCGCTTAGCCATTTTGTAGAGCACGGATCGTTTGTTGAGCACCAGG
>Ga0081540_1000871_pt1 | contig 27312 bp, 24 predicted proteins | sample TabmetS2T1R1_FD_71024 | JGI IMG/M metagenome (GOLD analysis project Ga0081540, IMG submission 71024) | Tabebuia heterophylla rhizosphere microbial communities from the University of Puerto Rico - S2T1R1 | ecosystem: Host-associated > Plants > Roots > Rhizosphere ...
GGCTGGGCGAGCAAGGCGCAGGCCGGTCCGCCCACAAAGGCCCCCGAGCCGGTGCAGAAGGTTGCTGCGTTGCCGCCGGTACAGCGCCTTCCGCCGCAGAACGATTCCGTCAACGCGCCGATCGCGATGTTCTCGCGCCACAATGGCGGCTGGACCGTGGTGTTCTCGATCGCGGATCCGACGCTCGGGATCTCCTGGCGGTTGGGGGAGGCGGGCGACTTCCGCGAAACCGGCTTCATGGACACGCTCGATCCGCGCACCCGCAAGCGGATGCCCAATCCGTCGATCGAGCTCTCCGCCGACGCGCCGGCCACGACGATCCAGGTGCGGTATGTCGACGCCAACGGCGAATTGCAGGGACCGTTCCCGATCAGGTTCGATCCGGAAGCGGCGCTGATCCGCGACCAGCGCAAGATCCTCGATATGACCGCGACGAGCTGGCTGTCGTTTCGCGAATTCAACGGGCTCTTGGTCTACTATACGCACCTGATGTCGTATCGCTGCGCGATCCGTGAAGTGCGCGTCGGCATCGACAGCACGGTGCCCGACAAGGTGCTGAAGATGCCGCCCTGCGATCCCCGCGACCCCAGTGCCATTCCGCACGACGCGACGCCATACCTCAAGCTGGCGCCTGCGACCAGGTCGGTCTCGGTCGAACTGACCTATCGCGACGGCAGCGTCTCGGAGATCAAGAGTTTCAGACGATAAGCAGCCCGCTCCCGCTTCGCGGCAGGATCAGCTGAGCTTCAAATCACCGAGCAGACTATCGATGCGGCGGGTCCAGTTGGCACTGTCGGTCTTTTCCGCAAGGCCATCTGCTTGCAGGACATCGCGGACCTGCCCGCGCGCACCGACGATCTGGAAGGCGATGCCGCGCGAGGCGAGCTCGCCATGGAGGTCGTGCAGCATCTTGGCGCCCGCCAGGTCGATGAACGGCGAAGACGAGAGGCCGCATACCACTAGTTTGACGTCCGGCGTCGCATGAACCCTTGCCAGCACCGTGTCTATGACCGTTTCGGCATTGATGTAAAGCAGCGACGCCTCAGGACGAAATGCGATAATGCCCGCGAGCGGCTCGACATCCGGATTGCGTGCGCTGTCGGCATAGCGGCCGGTCCCGGGCACCCGGCCAAGCATCGCGACGTTCGGCTGTGAGGCGCGCACCAGCAGCAGGAGGATCGAGGCGATCGCCGCCAGCAAGATGCCCTGCAGGATGCCGAGCAGCAGCACCGAGACCAGCGCGGTCGCCGCGGCATAGAAATCGATCCGGCTGATCCGCCACATGCGCACGAGCGCTGCAACATCGACGAGCTTGTAGACCGCCGTGAAGACGATGGCCGCCAGCACCGCCTTGGGCAGATTGGTCAACAGCCCCGTCAGGAAGAGCAGGCAGACCGCCAGCGTGATCGAGCAGATAACGAGCGCAAGCGGCGTTTTCGCGCCGGCCTGGTCGTTGACGGCGGATTGCGACAGCCCGCCCGCGACGGGATAGCCATGGCCGAGCGAAACCGCGAGATTGGCGGCGGCGAGCCCCAGGAATTCCTGCCGCACGTCGAGGGGATAGCCATGCTTGGCCGCGAAGCTTCGCGCCGCGGAAACGCCTTCGACATAGGCGAGCAGGAGGATGCCTGCGGTCAGCGGAAACAGGTCGTCGAATTCCAGCAGGCCGAAGGTCGGCATGGCAACACTCGGCAGCCCTTTCGGTATCTCTCCGGTGACGGCAACGCCCAATGCCGGCAGCCCGAGGACGGTTGCAATGAAGATGGACAGGATGACAACAGCGAGCCCGACCGGTCTTCCCGGCAAGAACCGTGCGCCAAGCAGCAGCAGCGCGATCGCGGCAATGCCGATCGCCAGCACGATCACGTGCATATCGCCGAGCTGTCCGGCCAGCTTGACCGCGCGACCGAAGAAATTGTGCCCGCCGCCGGCGACCCCGAACAGGCTTGGCAGCTGCGTCATGATGATGGTGAGCCCGGCGCCGGCCTTGAAGCCCACGAGGATGCTGTCGCTGATGAGCCGCACCAGTATGCTGAGCCTGAACAGCCATGCGATCAGGCAGAGCGTCGCGACCGCAAAGGCAGCAAGGCTGGCAATTTGCGCGTAGCGGACTGCGTCGCCGGCGGCCAGCGGTGCGACTGCGGCCGCGATCATCAGCGAGATCGCGGACGTCGGGCCCACCGCGAGTTGCCGGGACGAGCCGAGCAGCGCGTAACCAATGCCGCCGAGCATGTAGCCATAGATGCCGATCTGTGGCGGCAAGCCGGCGAGTGTCGCATAAGCGAGCGAGACCGGGATCGCATAGGCAGCAAGGGTTACACCTGCGATAATGTCGGGGCGTAGCCAGGAAGCGCGGTATTCGGCTAGCCACTGGATGGGTGGAAAGAATCCTGGACGGCTCGGTTTCACGGTCCCCTCATCCCTGCGCTAATTCAACCGGGCGCTATCCTGCGCATACGAGAGACCAGCAACAGCCCTGGCACCTGTAGGGGTTGATCTGTATCAATCGATTCACGGAATTTCCGACGCGTCTCATTGGATGATGTTCGTGCCTGGACTTCGGGTCTACCTTGCCGTTGAAAATCTCTGTATCCCACAGCCCGCGTTCGGCCCGCGCCAGCGCATGATCGACGAGCGTATAGTTGCCGGCAACATCAACCACATGACGCCACGCGAACTGACTTGTCCTTGCGCTTAGCGGTTGTCGACGATCCCGCCTCTGCGATGAAAGTGTCCATCGTTGCGACAAGAATGAGCTGGCTTACCGCTTGACAGGTAAAGCTGCTGCTGTTCGTATTGACTAACTGGTTAGTCATGAGGGAGTGCGGGGCTTGGCTGGTCTGGACAATCGATTCCGGATTGCTGTCGATATCGGCGGCACGTTTACCGATATTGCGCTCCTGACCGACGCCGGTCTGATCCATCAGAGCAAGGTATCGACCACGCCGGCCGATCCAAGCCTGGCCGTGATCGATGGCGTGAGACAGTTGCTCGCCGAACTCGCGATCCCGCCGGAAGCCGTCGCAGAGGTGCTGCACGGCACCACGGTCGGTTCTAACACCATCCTGCAGCGCAAGGGCGCGCGCACCGGCTTGATCACGACGCAGGGCTTTCGCGATGTGCTCGAAATCGGCCGCATCCGCATGCCCGACATGTTCGATCTCTCCTGGGACAAGCCGAAGCCCCTGGTGCCGCGGCGGCATCGTCTCGAGGTCGTCGAGCGCATCGCCGCTGACGGGACGGTGGTCGAGCCGCTGTCGGAATCGAGCGTGATCGCCGCGGGGCAGGCGCTGGTCGCTGACGGCATCGAGGCCGTGGCCGTTGCCTTCATCAACAGCTATCGCAATTCGGATCACGAGCTGCGAGCCGAAGCCATCCTGCGCGCGCGCTTTCCGCAGCTTCTGGTCACGACATCCTGCGCCGTACTCCCCGAAATGAAGGAGTACGAGCGAACCAGCACCACCGTCGTCAATGCCTATCTGCTCGCCGCGATGCGTCAGTATTTGCAGCGGCTGGAAGAGGGGCTGCGCAGTATCGGCGTCCGTGCGCCGATCCTCGTCATGACGTCCAATGGGGGCATGCTTGCCGCCAACGTGACCTGCGAAAAGCCGGTGCTCGTGGTGGCGTCGGGTCCCGCGGGCGGCGTAATCGGCGCGGCGCGGCTCGGAGCTTCGCGGGCCGATCGCGACATCATTGTCTTCGACATGGGTGGGACGACGGCGAAGGCCGTGATCATCGAAGATGGCCGGCCGACCATGACCTCGGAATACGAGTTTCGCGACGGCATCTCGACGTCGAGCCGATTCATCAAGGCTGGCGGCTACATGCTCAAGGTGCCGGCGATCGATATCGCAGAGGTCGGAGCCGGCGGCGGATCGATCGCCGGCATCGACAAGGGCGGACTGCTCGTGGTCGGGCCGCAATCCGCCGGCGCGTCGCCGGGGCCGGCCTGCTATGGTCTCGGCAATGAGCAGCCGACCGTTACCGATGCCAATGTCGTGCTTGGCTTCATCAACGGCAATTCGCTGGCCGGCGGCTACCTCGCGATCGACAGCGAACTGAGCGAGGCTGCTATCCGGACCCACGTCGGCGAGCCGCTGGGGATACCGCTGGCGGATGCCGCACACGGCATCCGGGCAGTCGCCAACGCCGCCATGGCGCGCGCTGTTCGCGCCGTTACGGTCGAGCGCGGACGCGACCCGCGCGATCTCACCCTGATGGCCTTCGGCGGCAACGGCGGCGTGCACGCGCCGGACCTCGCCCGGCAACTCGGCATCCCCCGCGTTGTGATTCCCCCGATGTCGGGAATCTTCAGTGCGATCGGAATGCTCGCGGCGGATATCGAACACACCGCGCTGCGAACCGTCGGGCGGCGCATCGACAGGATGACGGCCGCCGACCTCAAAGCGATCAAGGCCGACCTGCAGGCCGAAGTGTCGGAGCGGCTCGCCGGCGACGGCTACACGGCGGAGCGGACTGCCTTTCTGTGGGAAGCCGACCTGCGCCATGAGGGGCAGGCGACCGAACTTACCGTTCCCTTTGAAGGCGAAGACTTCGCCGACATCCGCGAGCGCTTCGTCGCCGAATACTTCAAGACTTACGGCTATCGCGACGAAACGCCGATTGAATTGATGAAAGTACGCGTCGCGGGCAGGGGACTGCGCGAGAACCGGCTCAATTTCGGCGACATGAAGATTGCGACCCGGGCTGGCGCCTCGCGCGGCGGCGAGCGCAGCATTTCCTTCGCACGCGGCGAGCCCGCGGTCGCCGTACCGATCGTCGACCGTCGCGCGGTAGACAAGAAGCCGCAGCAGGGGCCGCTGATCATCGAGGAGTTCGACGCCACCATCGTGGTTCCGCCGGACGCCCGCGTGCACAAGGATGAGATCGGCTGCATCGTTCTGGAGTTTGAGGCATGAAAGTCGACCCGATCACCTTCGCCGTGATCAAGAGCGGCCTTGATTCCATCGCCGACGACATGGCCTACACTGTGGTTCGCATCGCGCGTTCGGAAATCGTCAAGGACGTGATGGATTTCTCGGCCGCGTTGTGCGCGGGCGACGGCCAGATGGTCGCGCAGGCCAAGACGATCGCGCAGCATCTCGGCGCGATTCCCGAGGCGATGGCCTCCGTGCTGCAGAAGTTCGAGGGCGATCTGCACGAGGGCGATGTCGTCATCATGAACGACCCCTATCATGGCGGCATGCATCTGCCCGACATCTTCATGTTCGTGCCGATCTTCCATGGCGGACGGCGCCGCGCCTTTGCCGTGGTGATCTGTCATCACACCGACGTCGGCGGCCGCGTGCCGGGATCGAACGCATCCGACTCCACGGAGATCTATCAGGAAGGATTGCGCATTCCGCCGCTCAAGCTCTACGAGCGCGGCGTGCTCAATACCACGCTGGAGACGCTGATCAAGATCAACGTCCGCGTCCCGGATCGGGTTTGGGGAGATCTGTCGGCGCAGTTCGCCGCGGCGCAAGTCGGCAAGCGTGGCCTCGAAAAGCTGCTGCAACGCTACGGCGCCGATGAGGTCGATGCCTACATGCAGGAACTGCTCGACTATGCCGAACGCCTGACGCGGCAGGAGATCAAGACGTGGCCGCGCGGCACCTATGAATTCCTCGATCACATCGACGATGACGGGTTTTCGGACACGCCGATTCCGATCAAGGTTGCCATCACCGTCAATGAGGACGGTACCCTGTTCGTCGATTACACCGGCTCCTCGCCCCAGGTGAGGGGAGCGCTCAATTCGACATTGAGCTTCACGCATTCGCTGACCTATCTCAGCGTTCGATGCGTCCTCGCCAAGGACGTCCCGAACAATGTCGGCCTGTTCCGCTGCATCAAGGTGAAGGCGCCGGAAGCCTCGGTGCTCAATCCCGTCATGCCGGCCCCCTGCGCGGCGCGCGCACTGACGGGCTATCGGGTATTCGACACCATGCTGGGCGCGTTGTCGCAGATCGTGCCGGACAAGGTGCCGGCGGCGGGCGAAGGCGGCAACAGCGTCATCTGCATCAGCGGCCTGCGGCCCAACCGTCAGCCTTTCATCATCGTCGACATGATCTGCGGCGCCTGGGGCGGTCGACCTGACAAGGACGGCCTCGAAGCCGTCACCAACGCCTCGCAGAACCTCTCGAACATGCCGGTCGAGGTGATGGAGGCCGAGCATCCGGTTCGCATCGAGGACTACGCCTTCGTACCCGATAGCTGCGGCGCCGGGCAATACCGGGGCGGCGTGGGTGTCCGCCGCAGCTACCGGGTCCTTGCCGACGAAGCCCTGCTGCAAATGCGCACCGATCGCGTGCGGTTCAAGCCGTACGGACTTGCCGGTGGTGAGCCGGGCGGACGATCCCGCAACTTCATGGAAGTCGGCAACGAGCGTTCGGCGCTGCCGGGCAAGATCACGACACGTATCGCCAAGGGAACGCTGATCATTCACGAGCAGGCCGGCGCCGGAGGGTTTGGCGATCCGATGCTGCGCGAGGCGGATGAAGTGCGTGAGGACCTGCTCGACGGCAAGATCACGGCCGGCTACGCGCGACGGCATTACGGCATGGCATTCGACTCGAGGGGCGTGCTGGACGCGGGCGCCACCGCAAAGCTGCGTGCCGAACGAAAGGTTGGGCGCGATGGTGGTTGACGCCTTGCCAGCTTCCAGACGAGCCGCGACCGGGCCAAAAAGCCCGGTGAAGGTGACGCGCAATGCCGAGGCCAGCCGCGTCAAGATCCTCGATGCCGCCAGGATCGAATTCGTTTCGCACGGCCTCAGCGGTGCGCGTGTCGACCGCATCGCCGCGCAGTCCGGCGTCAACAAGAACCTGATCTATCATTATTTTGGCTCGAAGGACGCGTTGTATCTGGCCGTGCTCGAGCGGATCTATGCGAACCTTCGCAGCAGCCAGCACGACCAGGACCTGCGGCAACTGGCGCCGGTTGAGGGCATGAAGCGCCTCGTCGGCAACACCTTCGACCACTTCGTGGCGACGCCCGACCTGATCCGGCTGATGAGCGTCGAGAACATCCACTACGGCGCGCATCTGAAGACCTCGAAGACGGTCAAGCCGCTCTATCGCGGGCTGCTCGATACCATCCGGATTCTGCTCAAGCGCGGCCAGGAAGAGGGCTTGTTCCGGGCCGATGTCGATCCAATAGATCTCTACCTCTCGATTTCGGGGCTGGCTTACTTCTTCCTGTCCAATCAGCACACGCTGTCATGGCTGCTAGACCACAATCTCGCCTCGCGGCAACGCATCGCAAAGCGGCGGGAGCACGTCATCGCAATGGTGTTGGGTTATCTGACCCAGCGCTCTCCCGAAGCAACAAAGGCAAAATGAAACTGGTCAAACCGGAGTGAAGACATGAGACGATCGCTTGCTTCGACACTGCTACTCTTGACGGCGATTGCGCTGGGAACGCCTGCGTCAGCACAGGACAAGTTGACCGTCAGGCTCGACTTCTCCCCATGGGGCGTTCAGTCAGCCATGCACCTGGCCAAGAACAAGGGATGGTTCAAGGAAGCCAATCTCGACGTCGATATTCAGGATGGCCGCGGCTCCGGCAACACCATCCAACTCGTCAACGCGGGCCAGGCCGATGTCGGTCAGGTGCAGGTTGGCCTTGTCGGCTCCGCGCGAGCCAAGGGCGCGACCATCCGCTCGATTGCGACGTTCCAGCGCCGTACCGACCTCTGCATTCTCGTGGACAAGGATTCGCCGATCAGCCGTGCCGCCGATCTGCGCGGGAAGACGGTGGTCGTTTTTGCTGCGAGCCCCTGGACGCCGTTCGTCGACGTCTACTTGAAATCCGGCGGCCTCACCCGCGACGACCTGAAGGTCGACGTCGTCGATCCCGCGGCGCTGTGGGGCACCTATATTGCCAAACGCGCCGACGGATTGATGTCCACGGTCGGCTCAGCGCTGCCGATCGCCGCGGAGCCGCGTCCGTCGAAGTGCCTGCTCGCCTCTGACGCCAACATCTCCTTTCCGAGCTACGGCCTCGTTGCCCGCGAAGACACCATTGCGAACAAGGGGCCTGCGCTGCGCCGGCTGATCCAGGTTCAGCAGAAAGCCTGGCAGGCGCTGCGCGACAATCCGGAGGAGGGCGTGAAGGCGATGATCGCCGAACGGCCCGACACCAAGTTCGATCCGAAGGTGCTGCTCGGGCAGATCAAGTTGACGCTCGACTACTTCGATACGCCGGCCAGCAAGGGCAAGCCGATCGGCTGGCAGGCGCCGGAGGATTGGGACGCTGCGTTGAAATCGATGGAAGGCGCCGGTGTCGTCAACGCGGGCTGGAAATCTTCAGACTATTTCACCAACGCGCTCATCGACTAGGCCATGCTTGCTAGCCCGCCCAAGGTAACAGATGCCTACGTCTCGTTGAAAGACGTGGGAAAGACCTATGCGTCCGCGCGCGGGCCGGTCAACGCGCTGGTCGACATCAACCTCGACATCAGGCCGCACGAGTTCGTCAGCGTGGTCGGCCCGTCCGGTTGCGGCAAGAGTACGCTCCTCAAGCTCGTGGCCGGGCTTGAGGACATTTCCTCCGGCTCGCTGCTGGTCGGCGGCGAGCCGTTGCGCGGGCCCCCCGACGGGCTGGGCGTTGTGTTCCAGCGCGACGTGCTGCTGGACTGGCGCACCATCCTCGACAACGTGCTGCTGTCGATCGAACTCGTCCGCAAGCCGCGCAAGGAAGAGCGCGAACGCGCCATGGCATTGCTGGCGCGCTTCGGGCTCGCCGGTTTCGAGCACCGGTATCCGTGGGAGCTTTCCGGTGGCATGCGGCAGCGTGCCTCGATCTGCCGCGCCTTGCTGGCGGACCCCGATTTGCTGCTGATGGATGAACCCTTCGGCGCGCTCGATGCCATGACGCGGGACGACCTCAATGTCGAACTCGCGCAGATCTGGCAGGACACGCGCAAGACGCTGCTGTTCATCACGCATTCGATCGTCGAGGCGGTCTTTCTCTCGGATCGCGTGGTGATGATGAGCAAGGCGCCCGGCATGATCGTCGACACGATCACGATCGATCTGCCGCGGCCGCGGCGGCTTGCGGTCCGCGACAGCGCGGAATTCGCCGGCCACGTCCACCGCATCAGGCACCATTTCGCCGAGCTCGGAATCGTCAAGGAATGAGCGCGCTGTTCAAACGCCTGTTCGGGGGCGACAGTGAGGCGCGCGATGTCGTCGTCGTGCTGGCGGTGTCATTGCTGCTGTGGGAAGCGGGCGTGCGCGTGTTCAAGCCGTCGCCCCTGATCCTGCCCGCGCCGACCGCGATCGTAGCAGCGTTCATGGAAACGCCGCTGCTGTTCCTGCGACATCTCGGCTTCACGCTGCTGATGACGTCGATCGGCTTCGGCCTGTCGGTCGGGCTCGGTGTCGCGCTCGCGGTCGGGATTGTCTATTCGCGCCTGCTCGAGCGCACCGTGTACACGCTGCTCGTGGCGCTCAACTCGATCCCGAAGGTGGCGCTGGCGCCGCTTTTCGTGATCTGGATGGGCACCGGGCCGGAGCCGAAAATCGCGATCGCGCTGATGCTCGGCATCTTTCCGATCGTGATCGACACCGTGCTTGGCCTGCGCTCGGTCGATCCGGACATGCTCTCGCTGGCGCGGGTCTCCAAGGCCTCGTCCTGGGCCGTGCTGACCAAGATCCGCTTTCCCTGCGCGCTGCCCAGCCTGTTCGCCGGCATGAAGGTCGCCATTTCCTTTGCGCTGGTCGGCGCCCTGGTCGGCGAGTTCGTCGCGGGCAGCTACGGCATCGGGTTCCAGATCCTGCTCGCGCAAGGCCAGTTCGATACCGTGCGGGTGTTCGTCTCGCTGCTGCTGCTCGGAATCGTCGGCACGATCCTGTTTTTCCTGATCGACTATGCCGAACGTCTGTTGCTGCCATGGCACGTTTCGCAGCGTGCCCGGCATGAGCGTTCCGCCGCGGCATGAGCGCGCGCTCGCGCTCGCTGGGCACGATGGCCCTGGTGGCAACGGCCGCATTGTGGGGCAGCAATCATGTGGTGGCGCGGGCGGCGCGGGAGATCGTCCCGCTGCCCAGCCTGGTGTTCTGGCGCTGGATGCTGGCTGCGACGGCGCTTACCCTGATCGCGTGGCCCGCGTGCCGCGGCGCATGGCCGGAGATCCGCCCCAGGCTGAGAGAACTCGTCATCGGTGGAATCGTCGGCGTCGGACTGTTCTCCTATCTGTTGCTCGGTGGGGCCTATCAGAGCCTTGCCATCGAGGTCGGGTTCATCAACGCCACCACGCCGATGTGGGTTCTTCTGATCGGCGTGCTGACGGGGCAGCGTTCGACCGAGGATGCCATCAGGCCGCAAGCGATCGGCGGGTTGGCGCTGGCTTTCTTCGGCACGGTTTTGATCATCACCAAAGGGCATGTCGAGGCCATCACCGGCCTGCAGCTCAATCTCGGCAATCTGTGGTCGCTGCTGGCGGCCATGGCGTTCGCGTGGTTCTCGCTCGGGGTTCGCGAGTGGAGCCGAACCATCGCGCCGCTGCCGCTGACGGTGGTCACGGGATGGGCAGGGGTTTTGTTCGTGATGCTGCCGGTTTATCTCGTCTGGATCATGTCGGGCGGGGCGTGGTTCTCGACGGACCCTGCCAGCTTGGCCTATGCGCTGATCACTATCGGCTACATCGGACTTGCGCCAACGATGCTCGGAAATTTGTTCTACCTGTTCGGCGTCGCGGCCAACGGGCCGACGCAAGCCGCGACCTTTCTTTACCTCAGCCCGCTGTTTTCGGCAGCACTTGCCGTAACCTGGCTTGGCGAAGAGATCGCCTGGTTTCATTTCGCCGGTGTCACGGCGATCTTGTCGGGACTGTTCCTCGTCAGCCGAACGGGGAAGAAGCTCACACCGTAAAACCGCAGCCTGGCGAGGCTCGATCCAGGTCAACACGATCATGCGTGATAGTCGAACTCGTGGAGGCCAATTCGGGTCTCGCGAGCGAGATCGAGCAGAGACAGGAAGAAGAAGCTTAGCGCAAGAATAAAGAGCAGTGCGACGCCATACTCGTGCGCGAAGTGCAGCATCGCGCTGACGAACGCCACGATGACCAGCAGCGCCGTAACGATCGCGGCCATGGTCGCATGCAGGATGGCGCGGTTCAGCAAACCTGCCCGGAGCTTGAGGCGCGCGACATCGGCCTTCAGATAGGACATTTCGTCGGCGTCGGGAATCCGATGAAGAAATTGCGAGCGATCGATAATGCGGTTCAAGCGCGAGATGAGAACCGAAATGAAAGCCGCGACGGCGCCCAGTAGAAAAGCCGGGGCCGCAACGCTGCCAATGATGGCCGACAGCTGAGGGAGGGAAGGCGCCATCGAGGTCACGCTATTCATCTTTATCGGGCTCCTTTCTCACGCTGCGGGCCTGTCGGAGTGTCCTGTCGCAAGCGCTGCGCGGCGGTAGTGAACGAGATTGTCGAGGCGATGAGCGGCAAGGTTCAGCGTGCCGGTATCGATTGCATCGTCATCGCCGGCCGCGCTTTTCGCAAGCTGCATTTTGAGAATGGCATCGATTTGATCCTCGATGTCAGTCAGTTCCACCTCGCTGTCGGCGTTGCGAATGCGCCGCGCCAGCATATACAGGGAGTCGAGGACGCCCTCCTTGGTCTCGTTGCCAAATCCCAGGAACTTCCATGCGGCGGCAACGATCGAGGCGAGCGCGCCGAGCACCATCGGTGTCAAGAAGATTGCGTTGCTGTACTTGTCCAGAAAGCTCTCCTGGGTGCCGTTGTAGAACGCAGCGGCGCCGGGATGTGCCGGAATGAAGGCATCGGCGTCGGTGTTGGCGGCGGTAACCTGCGCAAGGACCGGCAACTCGCTCAACAGATCCCTCCGGGCGGTCATGACCGACTGCGTCAGGGCAGTGATGACACCCGAGTCGAGCTTTTTCTGTGCAACTAGATAGAAGTTTAATCGCAACGTCGTCAGGTCATCAGCCGGAACGGCGGGACTGCCGCGTATCGTTCCTTTTGGTACGTCGAAACTTTCATATGCCTTGTGATTCTGCGCTATCGCCTCCGCCGATTCGATCGGAATTAGCACCGGAGCGGCTTTGACGTTCGATGGAAAGAGGCTCCGAAACAGCGACAGGTAGCGCTCGCTCAGGGGAATCGTGACGATCAGTGCGCCAATTTCCTTGCCCTGCAAAGCCTTCTGTGCATCAGCAGGCGCAATATCCTTGAAGCGAACCTTGTCGGCGAGGCCGTATTCCCCGGTCAGGACGGAAACGACGTTCCGGTTGACTTCACCGCCGACCACTCCGACCGTCCGGCCTTTCAAGCCCGCAACGTCGTCAACGGACGAACCTGGAGGGGCGCCGATCAGCACGACGGCGTGCGCGACGATTGCGACCGCCGCCGCCTTCGAGAGATCGCCGACATCCCCTCGGACGACGGCCAGATCGACGGTGCCGGCCGAAAATGCCTTGGCAGCATCCATCACCGTGCCGGTATCAATGACCTTGAGGCGAACCGGGGCGTTCGTCTCGGCGAGCCGGCTGGCAATGGCCGACATTGCGCGCGCGGCTTCGCCGTCGAGTGATCCTACGGCCACGGTGAGGGTCGTTGGACTTGAAAAGAACCGGTATGTTAAAAAGCTCGCCCCGGCAAAAATGCACACAGCGGCGATGACGACGACGACGCGCAGCCAAAATGGCAGCTTGACTGAAATCATGTGCTCGTGACCCTTCGGCCGATCCGGTCAAAGAGTTCACGCAAACTGGCGGCCCGACCGTCCGACCGCTTTTCGCCTGTTACGTGTTCACCTGGATCTCAAGTGGGATGGCAGTGTCCAGTTTGGGCCGAGTGACAGTATGAGCAACGGATATCCCGGCGAACACCAATTCTGTCACTCGGCCAATCAGACTGACGACCTTCAGTAGCACGGCGGATATGGATAGTATCCGCAGACCGGACGGGCGTATGCCGCCGCCGCTCCGACGGCCGCGGCTCCAACCGCCGCAGCACCGGCATAATATGCACCGCGAAAAGCCGTACGCCGCGCCACGCCGGCAAAAGACAGCGGTGTGAACGGCCTCCCGATGATATCGATGAAGACCGAAGCCGCGCCATCGGCGCCCTTGATGTCGCCTTCGAGGACATCAACGTCGAACACGAGGTTATCGCCGTCGAGCTTGGGATTTTTCAGGACGACGACGGCGTCGCGCACGCCGGATCCGTCCTTCTGAAACGCCGACACAGTTGCGTTCGGTGGGTCTTTCGCAAAATTGTCGCTGCCGTTGCCCCAGTCCTCGACAATGCGGCTGGTCAGATCATGACCCGCGCTGCGAACCGGGCGATCGGCGAAGACGATTGCGTTGGGGGAAATACCGGTCAACGTCAGCTTTCCGCCCTGCAAGTTTGCGCCACGGGAATTGAGCACAAACAGCGAGGGCACCACTTCGGGCTTCGCTGCCCCGATCGTCTTTTGCAACGGAACATGCGGCGGCGCGTTCTGAGCGGCGACCGAATTGGCGGTCAGCAACGCGACGGCGGCGAGTGTTCCAGCGAGCATACGCATCTTCAAACTCCAAGTCCCTTACGTGGATTCCTTTACGTGGATAGAACGGATATTGCAGCCCGGTTTGCGGGCATCGTCGCTCTACGTTGCTCAGTCTGCCTTCATCTTGATTCCGAGCCGCGCGCGTTCATCCTTGAACACGACAGCGATCGCCTCGATGATGAGCTTGTCGGGATTGGCCTTGCAGTACACGATGACCTCGTGCTCGGAGACTTTTCCCTTCCTGAAATCCATGAAGTGCTTCTTGGCGAGGCCGTTGTACCAGCCGCTGTACCACGCGGTGAGCGCGTCAGCGTCTTCCTGGAAGGTGCCCGCGAGCTGGGCGCAAGTCAGCTTCTGAACGTCAATGAAGCCATTGGCGTCGACATAAGCCGAAAGCGGCGTCTGGGCGTAGGCGCCGGAGCAGGTAGCAGTCAGGGTCATTGCGAGTGCGAAGCAACGTCGCGTCAGAAATTCACGCATCTTGATGTTCCTCGATGGTTGGATTGCCTTCAGGATCACACGCTCAGCGAACCCATCGCAGTTGAAGTGCCGACAGGCCGAGCGTGACGTCGGCACTACGATATCTTTTTCACCGCGGGCGGCTTCCACGAACCGTCGATGATCGATGGGGCGTTCTCGTTTGGCCAATACAGCCGAAGCATCAATTGAAACTTGCCTGCCGGAGCCGGCAGCCAGTTCGATTCCTTGTCTGCACCGGGTGAATCCTTTTGAATGAGAAGATCGACCGAGCCATCGGGATTCTGCTTCAGATTTTGCCTGGCGCTGATCGAATAGCGGTTGATCGGGTTGGCAACGAAGAAGTAGGCGCTGTCGTACATCGTCAACGACCAGAAGCCGCGGGCGGGCGGCATTTGTCCCTTGGGAAAATGCAGGACGTACTTGTTGGCTCCGTCATATCCCTTGCCGTCGCCGTCTTTCTGCGAACTTGGGTAGACGGCATCCTGCGGGCGGTTGGCACCCAGGCCGATGGCGGTGACGAACGCCCTCATGAGATAGTCGGTGCCATAAACCCCGGTCTTGGTCGTGAACCCCCAGCCGTTGATGTCCTTGATTTCCTTGTTGACCTTGAACTGCAGGAGGATCCGGTCGAACGCGACCTGGGGAATGCGCTTTGCGAAATCCGCATTGAGCAGTTTTCCCGGATCGAAATCCTTGCCGGCGACCAATCCAATCCGGGCGAACTTGGCAAGCGCGGGAGCATCCGCCGCGGGCGGCGGGTTTTGTTTCATCAACTGCGCCAGCAATGAAAAGTACGCGATCGAGTCCAACCCGTTCACCTGCTCGCGCACGGCGGTCTTCATGTCGATCGAGGCGTTGACGGTGCCCTCCGGCGGGGTATAGGGCTTGCCGTACGAACTCAGCGGGACGAGCTTGCACTGATCCTGGACCGCGTGAACCGCGGCGTAGTCTTCCGGCGTCCCCGTGCAGTAGATCCGGCCAAGGATCCACACCAGACTCGTTTGCGACTTGTACTCCTTGACGCCGGCCGGCAGCGTGCCGCTCCAGCCCGGGCCGGTAATCGCGTAGGTTTGCGCGCCGGTACCCGTGGTCCGCTTGCCGGGCACCTGAAACACGTTGGTCCAGCCATCCAGCATCGGAAACAGGAAATAGCGGTCCTTCATGTCCGGGATACTCAGGACCCACGGCTCCTTGCCGACGTCAATCCAGGCTGTCGTGTAGAGGGTATCCGCGTTCGGGGCAGTCACATCGCGGAAAGAAGCATCCGGGTACGAGCGCGCCTTGATGAATTGCCCCATGGGCCCGCGATTGCCGATCGGGCTGGCCACGTTTGTCATGACCCTGCGCGTATACTCCATGGTGACGAGCGGATAGCCGTAGATGTAGGCATCCTGAGCTGTCGTAAAGTCTTCAATTCCCTCACTGAAATCCCGCAGCATTTCGCCGAAATCGGCCCGGGCCAAAGTGGCAACTGAACTGCCGGCAAGGAGACTGATGCCCCCGATTGCGAGGTCGCGACGCGTGATCTTCAAGGCAAATCTCCAATAGCTTTGTTGGGTTTCACCGACGGCGGGCGCACCAGCATCTTGCTTGCTGTGATTTTGAGCCGATGGGCCGAGTCCTGACGGATGACAGAAACAATCAGTAGGAAGGAGAGGGCATTCGTTGGAAGGTCCCGCCAGCGCGCCAGATGCCGCGACGTTCTCGGAAGGACGCAACCGCAGCTAGTATGAAAAGCCTTCGCAGCAACCACTATGCAAAATCGGACATCCGAAGATGAAATGTTGTCGCCCAGGACAGTCGCAGGTGATTGTAGACCAGGCGCGCCCCGGCGGTGGCTCCGGGCTGAATGAGCGGTACCGGAGTCGGGATCAGACCCGGCAGTGTCACGTATTGCGGTGCCGCAAACGGAATTGCGCAAGTCGACCGGGTGTTCTGTTCGCGCGGCAGAGCGCTTTGCGACAGATTGATTAACCCGGCTGCCGTAAAGCTACGGACTGTTTGTCACCTGACTTTTTGCATAACCTAGCCGCAAGACAAATAAGTCGAGGCTCTTTTTGGAGACCTGACAACATGCCGTTACGTAGCCTTAGCTTCGACCAGTATTCCGATATGGTTGTAGACGCCACGGTGAACTTCCTGCTCACCGGACCAAGTATTGGCTCCTGGTCAGTCGGACATTGTGCACTTGGGCCAATCATCCTGCAGTTCGGCACGGAAGGAGGCTCGAAAGTCCTGCATGGAATTTCGCGCAGCGATGCGTTGAGCTTTGTCCTCCAGGACACGCAAATCGCGGATCGGATGATTTTTGATGGCGAAATCGCTCAGCCGGAGGAGTTCGCCGTCCTTCCGCCGGGCAGCAATTTCACGATTGCATCGCAAGGCTCACATCGCTGGATGTCGGTCGCCGTGCCCGTCGAGTTCTTCGCTGCTCACGCGGCCCGAACAGGCAGGGGCGAAGTCGCTGATATCGTCACGCAAAAGCGGATAGTTTCCCCTCCGCAACGATTGCTCGAGTTGTTTCTATCCAGTGCCGCGAGCGCGGCCGCCTTTGCGCGGGAGGCACGGACGCCGTTGCTGGACGGGCGTGCCGCGGGTTTGGCAGCCGACCTGTTGGCGGCGCTGATGGACGCAATCGGAGGCGCCGGTCGCGCGATTGCGGTCCCGACGCAGCACTCCCGATCGACCAACAATACCGTGACGAGAGCGCTCGAGTACGTCCGCGGCCAGAAATGGGGCGGCCTCCAGGTTACCGACATGGCCGATGCAGCCGAAGTCACAAGCCGCACGCTGCTCAGGGTGTTCCGGCAACAATTGGACCTGGGTCCAGCAAGCTATCTGAAGCTGCGCCAGCTCAATATCGTGCGTCGTGAACTTCGCGGAAAGCATGCACCCGTGAGGAAGATCACTGATATCATGGGCGAGCAGGGCGTTACCGAATTCGGCCGCTTTGCGTCGGAATACAGGGCTCTCTTCAGGGAGCGGCCATCCGATACGCTTGCCAGGTCGCGTCTGGAATTGGAGCGAGACGGCTTTCAGCTTGAGAGGCCGCGGCGCTCATTGCGGGGCTGAAGCTCGCGTCAGGACGAGGACGGCGCGACCTTCTTCCAGGCTTCGTAGAGGTCTTCGCCCTCGTCGCGCGCGCGACGGCCGTGCAGCTTCATCTCGCGCTGGTCCGGCGGGCGGGCGATTTCGACATAGCCGCGTTCCGCGGAAAGCCCATAGGGCGCGCCGTCCTCGTTGGAATAGGCGTAATAGACTTTCTCGACGCCTGACAGATACATCGCCGTCAGACACATCGGGCACGGGTAGCCGCTGGCATAGACAGTGCAGCCGGAGAGGTCGGTGCTGTTCAATGCCTTCGCGGCTTCGCGTACGGCCTGCATCTCGGCGTGAGCGGTGGGATCGCAGAGATCGTCAACCTGATTGACGGCGCGGGCAACGATCTGGCCCTGCCGCGTGACCACGGCGCCAAAGGGGGCGTTGGTGCGGCGGCGGACGTTGTCCATCGCCAGGCGGATCGACTCGATGAGGTGCTGTTCGGCTTTCGGGTCGTCGTCCATTCCGGCCTCCTGTCGTCTCAACTGCCGCGATAGGTGGAGAAGAACCACGGCGAGCATAGCATGGGTACGTGATAGTGCTGGGTGGCATCAAAGATGGCAAAGCGTACCGGAACCACGTCGGAGAGCCCGTCGGCCGCCTTGAAGTGATCACCGACATGGAAGCGCAGTTCGAACTGCCCCATGCGCGCCGACGCCGCCGGCAGAATGGGAGCATCGGTCCGTCCGTCCGGATTGGTGCGGGTCTTGTTGAGCAGGGTTGGCGGGTCGGTCGCGACGTCGTAGAGCTCGATCTGAAGGCCGGAAAGCGGACGTCCGGTGGTGATGTCGAGGACGTGCGTCGTGATACCGGTCATGAAGCAACTCCTTGTTCATTCTGGAAACGGGAGGCAGCTGCCCTCAGCTGCCGCGCGAATAGGTGTAGCTCCATGGCCCGAACTGGATCGGAAGGTGGATGCGCTCGGCGACGTTGACCACCCGGATGCGCACCGGCACCTTGGACAGGAATGGCGGCGTCGGCAGCTTTGCCTCCTTGCGCGTAAAATACTCGTCGACGTGCAGGAGTAGCTCGTAATCGCCGGCCTGATAGGATTCTCCGATCAGCAGCGGCTCGTCCGAGCGGCCGTTGGCGTTGGCGGTAACGGTGCGAATGAGCTTGTAGCTCGCGCCCTCCAGCCTGGAGAAATCGATGCGCAAGCCGGTCGCGGCGGCGCCGTGGAAGGTGTCGAGCGCATGCACCGTCAGGCGCGGGCTGACGCCGTGCAGCACGATCGGTCCGCTCGCTTGCGCCGGTGCCGCCGGCGTTTGTGCGGCCGCGCCTGCGGGCAAGAGCGCTGCGACGCCCAGTGCAATCCCCGACAGTGCGAACTGCCGGCGTGCAGGCTGCAACAAGTCGTCACTCGCCATCTGTTCCTCCCTGAAACTCGTCCAACACACTCATCCGTTCACGAGGGCGTCGATGCGCCCCCGGGTAATCAATCCGATTTGTTCGAGTGCGACGCCGCGCTCGATCTCGGTGGCTTGCGAAGTGCGGGCGCGCATCGCCTCGAAGATCTGCTGCTTGGTGTTGGCGCGCACGGCGATAATGAATGGGAAGCCGTGTCGCTCCCGGTACGCGCGGTTCAGGCGCTGCATTTCATCGCGCTCGGCACCGGTCAACGCGTTGAGGCCGGCGCTGCTTTGCTCGCCGGTGGACTCGGCCGTCATCGTGCCGCTCTGGGCCTCGCGGCCGGCCAATTCCGGATGACCGCAGAGGAAAGCGAGCTTGCGTTGCTCCGGCGCGCGACGCACTGCGTCCAGCATCGCGGCATGCAGCGCTGCCACGCTGGCAAAGGGACGTTCGGACCATGCCTCCGCCGCAACCCATGGCGCGTTCTCGAATGCGGCTCCGAGCACCGCGACAAAGGCATCGCGATCCACTGCGTTGAGCGCGGTCAGGTCGAATGGAGGCGAGGGAGCTGACACGGGTTGGATTTCTCCCGGCATTGACGGGAAAGATCAGTGCGCCAGCGCGGCGCCGCCGATCTGCTGCTTGTGGAACGCCGGGACGAGCGCGAGGATCAGGATCGTCGCGCAGAGCTCGACGGCCGCGACGACGTACAGGCCCGGCGAGAGACTACCGGTAGCGGTCTTGATCAGCCCGAGCATCCAGGGTGCGCCGAAGCCGGCGAGGTTGGCGATCGAGTTGATCAGCGCCACGCCGCCTGCCGCTGCAGTGCCGGCGAGGAAGCGGTTCGGCATCTGCCAAAAGACCGGGATGGCGCTCATCGTCCCCACGATCGCCAGCGTCAGTGCCAGCAGCACGACCGCGGCGCTCTGATTCAGGAAGATGGCGACCACCAGCAGCGACCCGGCGCCCAGCGCCGCCGCCAGCGCGCAATGGTAGCGCGACTCCTGATGCAGGTCGGAATGATATCCGTTCCAGATCATGCCGGCCGCGCCGCAGAGGTAGGCGGCGGCCATGATCCAGCCCACGGTGACGGGGCTCGTGAAGCCGACTTCCTTGACCAACGTCGGGCCATAGAACGTCAGCGACGAATTGGCCGCGATGATGCAGAAGAAAATCAGGATCAGCAGCCAGATCCGGCCGTTCCTGAGCGCGGCCATCATGCCGTGTTCGCGATCGCCAAGCGATTGCATGTCCCGTTCCATGTCCTCGTGCACCAGCTCGCGCTCGCGTGCGGTCAGCCACTTGGCCTCTTCCGGCTTGTCGGTCAGGTAGAAGAACGTAACGATGCCGGCGATGACGGAAGGAATGCCTTCGAGCAGCAGCACCCATTGCCAGCCGGCCCATCCGTTGACACCGTTCAGGCCGGTCATGATGTTGCCCGCCAGCGGTCCGCCGATCACGCCGGCGAAGGCCGAGGCCGACATGAACATGCCGAAGGCCGTGGCGCGCCGGTCGTTGGGAAACCAGTAGGTGAGATACAGAATGATGCCCGGATAGAAGCCGGCCTCGAATACGCCGAGCAGAAACCGCAGCGCGTAGAACATGGTCGGCGTCTGTACGAACATCGTCGCAATCGACGTCAGGCCCCAGCCGATTGTGATGCGCATGATGGTCTTCCTCGCGCCGATCCTCTGCAGCAGCAGGTTGCTCGGAACCTCGAAGAAGAAATAGCCGAGAAAGAAGACGCCGGCGCCGAAGCCATAGACCGCCTCGCTCCACTTCAGGTCGTCGAGCATCGTCAGCTTGATGAAGCCGATGTTGACACGGTCGATCCATGCCAGCACCCATAGCAGCATCAGGAAGGGGACAAGGCGCTGAAATATCTTGCGATATACCCCGTCCAGTTCAGTCGTTGCCCGAGGAGTCATGCTTGTCTCCCTTTGCCGCGAGCCTGAGCGAAGCCCAGCGTAACCCGAGCAGTTCATAAAGCAAGTTCCATGCCGTCAAGGCTTGCGTCGCCACGGATGTCCGCGATCGGTTCTCGGCAGGAAGCGATATGGCCGCCGTGTCGGCGCACGCCCGAACGAAAAACAATCGCGGGAGGAACTTTCGCTTTTGCTCCGAGTCGTACTTTCGACGCGATGTGACCTGGCGCTTAGGAGGGATCATGTCGAAGTCCCGCATAGGAATGGCTGTTGCCGGCGTCGCCATGGTGGCTCTGGGAGCGCTTCCGAGCGTTGCCGAGGCGGGCCTCCGCCTGCGCATTGGTGGCCCCGTCGGTGTCGCGCGCTTCGCGATGGCCAGCATGCTTTCGGTCGCAGGTCGCCGTCACGCACGCATGGCAGCGCGCCACAGCCGCGTCCGCACCGCTGCCTTGAGACCGCAGGATCTCCGCTCCGCCGCCGAGTCCATCCAGCCGAGTGCGCGTGCGCAGCTCACTGCCGTCGCGGCGTTGGCCGGCTGGCAGGGCGGCCGGGCTGCGCAAGGCTGGTGGCAGCATGCCGACGGTTCATACGGCTGGGTCGGGCCGCTGTTCTGGCCGTTCGCCTACAGCGATCTTTACGACTACGCGCTGCTCGGTGACGGTAGCGGCTTCTGGGCCTATGGCTACGGCGATCTCTACGCCGCGATCTTCTCGCCTTACGCTGCCAGCGATCTTCCTGCGTTCGCGGCCGAGCACTTCGCGGGGAGGCGGCATCGCAAGGCGCCCTCCGTTCAAGAGCTTTGCGACGCTGACACCGCGAAGATGACCGGCCTACCGCTCGAGCGGATCAGCCAGGTGGTCGCGGCAAACGAGGTGCAGCGCGCTGCCTTCGACGAACTCACGAGCGCCTGGACTTCCGCCGGCGACACCATCCGCGCCTCCTGTCCAGCACAAGCCGCAACCACCGCGCTTGAGCGGTTCGCGGCCATGCAGAACCGCGTCGACGCGATGCTGAGCGCGGTTGCAGCCGTTCAGCCACCGTTGCAAAAATTCTATGATCTACTGAGCGATGAGCAAAAAGCGCGGCTCAACGCGCCCCGACGCGACCGCCGCGCCAGCGCCGCGGCCGCGAAGCGGAAGGGGATGCAGGATGCCGTCTGCCAGGCCAGCCGCGAACCGCAGGACGAGCAACAGGCCGAAAAGCAATACCGCGAACTCGTCGCCCGGCAATGGCCCCTTGACGACATCGCCGCCGGCCTGAAGCTGAACGATGGCCAGCGCGCCGGGCTGGAAGTGGTGCAGGACACCATGATGGGTACCATGGAAGCCTTGAGCCCATGCCCGCCAAAGGACATGCTCACCCCGCCGGCCCGCCTCAAGGCCGCAAGAGCACGGTTGGAAGCGATGCGAGAGGCGATCACAAGCGTGAGCGACGCGGTCGACGATTTTGAAGTTGACCTGAGCGACGACCAGAAGACACAATTCGAGGGGCTCGGCCCGAAGAAGCGGGGGGTATGATTTCTCCAGCCCTAAGGTCTGCCAGGTAGTGATATCGCCAAAAGGTTCTGGGGCTGAACGCGGATGACGCCGCCGCGCGGGCTATCAAGATCTGCGATCAAAAAGAATGAAATGGATACCACGACCGGCAAGACGAACAGGAAGAGCTCTCCTTTCCGGCGCTCGCCATAACCGACCAGCAGGTTGCAGGAAATCGCCATCAACGCCATGAGTGCCCACGCCCCGAGTGGGATCCGATTCCACCAGGCCGCCTGCGCATAGCCCTGTGAATTGAGCACATCGTTCATGCCAGACACCGCAAGCGCCATCGGCGGCGTCGGCTGACTGGCCGCCGCATTGGCCACCAAGGTCCAGAGTTCAGCCTGCACACTTCTCGTTTGCTGCAAGATCTCGTTGGCGCGGTGCGCGTCGCCTTGTTTGTAGAAAGCCACACGCAGATCGAGATATCGCTTCAACGCGTTACGCACCTGTGCGCCGCTATCCGCGGGTAAGAGATCAGCACGCAGATAGGCAGTGCCAATGGCGTTGGCCTCCGCCTCCTCCAAAGTCTTGCGCTGATCGTAGCGGTTAACCGCCATCGAGAACGCAAAGCCGATGATCAGTGCCAGGAGGGTCAGGGTAGCGGTCTGTACCGTGTTGAAATCGTGCCGTTCGCCTTGCTTGAAGGATTGCGTCCGCTTGCGAAGCAAGTCGCCCACATAGGCGGCGATCGCCTGCGCAGCCAGAGCAATCGCGAAGACGGCAAATGGATTATCGACATATGCAGGCATTTTCAGGCATTTTCCGCTTTCTTGCTCCAGCCAATGTGGGGGTCGCAAGTGGCGCAGCTTTGACTTGGGTCAAGTCATTGGTGCATTTGTCTTGACGGATTCGGAAGATCTATTGATGCACATGCGACCGCGGAGAACTGGGTCGATGCATCATTTGCCGGGCAGGCAGGTCAATCTGCCCGTCGCGTTTTCGCGGTGCCCAAATTCGAAAACCATGCGTTGATTTTAATCAACGGTCGACGCGGAAAACAGCCACAAACTGCGGACTCAGGAGACGGCAAGGCTCCTGCATTGACAACGGTCGGGCCCGTTGCGGCGAGTTGAAGTAGGCCTATGGAAACCTGAAGTATGACTTCAGATATCGACAACCCGCTCTCCTTCGAGGCGGCTACCAGCCAGTGGATTCATCTTGTCGGTGTTGGCATCGAGATCTTTGGCGTCTCGGTCATCGTCGCCGGTATCATCTGGTCCAGTCGATACATCTTTGGCAGGGCGGGCGCCTCGCGATACGACAGCTACAAGATCAGCATTGGCCGATCGCTCCTGCTTGGCCTCGAAGTATTGGTCGCAGCCGATATCGTCAAAACGATCGCCATCGAGCTGACCTTTACAAGCCTTGGTCTGCTGGCCGGCCTAGTTCTGGTACGCACCTTTCTGAGCTGGACGTTGGTGCTCGAGATCGAAGGCCGCTGGCCATGGCAGCGAGACCTTGCGGCCACTGCTCAAATTGAACGCGGGGGCAACGGGTAGAGGCTGCTGTTATCGGATCGCCTCGGCCAGCAATTCATCATTGAGAATCGCGCCGGGGCGAGCGGCAACATCAGGACCGAGGCGGTCGCCAAGGCACCACCGGATGGCTACTCGCTGCTGCAAATCGTGACCCCGCACGCGATCAATGCCGCGGTGTACAGCAATCTCAATTTCGATTTCATTCGCTACATCGCGCCGGTCATCTGGCCAGCTGTTATCGAGCGCGGCTGGCCAAAATGGACCACGAAGATGGCGTCAGTCGACGGCGGCAAGCGCCTGATACGCGAGGTACCGAACCGCGCGGCGGTAGAAGACGTTTGCAGGACCGGGAACTTGAATCATCATGATGATGACCAACTCCTGCTTTGGATCGACGTAAAATGTCGTTCCGTAGGCTCCGGTCCAATAGAACGATCCGGCCGTTCCGGGCAGTGGATTTTGTCCGGTTTCGCTGCGCACCGCAAAACCCAACCCGAACCCTTGTCCCATCGCCGGCGCCGGAAAGATATCTCCAAATCGCTGCAACTGGTGGGTCGTGTAGCCGATCCCCGGTTTCAGCGCATTGGAGGTCATCAGATTGATCGTGGGCTGAGAAAGCAAGCGCGTGGTGCCGAGTTTGCCGCCATGCAACAGCATCTGGCAGAAAAGCAGGTAGTCGGACGCAGTGGAAACACCACCACCACCGCCGGAGAACAGCTTCGGCTTCTGGGTGGCGTCGAACATGGGCGGGCGTTTTCCGGTCGCCGGATCTACCTGTGGCTGCGCAAGGCGGTCTCGATCGGCTTCACGCACAAAGAAGCCCGTTGAGGACATGCCCAGCGGTTTGGTGATGCGCTCTTCAACGAAGCGGTCCAGGTCCATTCCGGAAACAACCTCGATGACCCGGCCAAGGACATCGACCGATGCGCTATATTCCCAGACCTCGCCCGGCTGATGGGCAAGGGGAAGTTTCGAGATCTTGGTCACCATCTCGGCCAGCGTCGTATTGCGATCGAGCACGTTTGCGTCCCGATAGGCGTCCTGGACCGGGCCATTGCCAATCGGGGGTGGATAGACAAGCCCCGCCGTGTGGCGGAGAAGATCCTGGACCGTCATCGGCCGCATCTGCGGCTGCATGACAGCTTCTTTCTTGCCAGTGGCAGGATCGGCCTGTTCGACGCGGACCTGCAGGTCCTTGAGTTCCGGCAGATATTGCGAAACAGGAGCGCCGATATCGAGCTTGCCTTCTTCCGCCAGCATCATGGCGCCTATGCTGGTGATAGGCTTGGTCATGGACGCAATGCGGAAAATCGAATCCGGCTTCATCGCGATCTTCTGCTCGCGGTCTTGGAATCCGAACGCCTTGAGATAGGCGACCTGGTCGCGACGTGCAATCAGCACCACCGCACCCGGAATCTGGCCGCTGTCGACGTAGCCTTGAAACGCGTTCGTCAGAACTTCCAGACGATCCGCAGCGAATCCAAGCTGATCGGGCTGGCCAAGCGGCTTGGGTTGCTCGGCAAATGCGGAGACCGAAACGACGGTCACTGCGAGCGCGATGCATAATCCTTTGATGAGTTTCATGGTGTCTCCTCACCGCAAAAAAGGGTTTTTCTGTACAGCTAAACCAGGCGCGAGCGCCTGTCGGAAACCCGGGCAGTTTAGCTGTTCCAGCTTGACGCTTGGAAGACGCTGGGGCCGGGCGAGTGAAATATCTTTTCGGGCTCGCCGAGTTCCGTTCAGCGGGCAATAGGCTTCATCGCACCGCCCAATTCAGAAGACTTCCATGGCGACTTCGCCCAATCCATCGACCGTGAACAGCGCGCGGTCGCCGCTCGCAATTGAAACCGTTGGAATAACGCTGCCGGTGATTACCACCATGCCGGCTTTTAGATCACGGCCACGCTCGGCGACATGATTTGCGACCCAGGCCAGCGTTGCGTAGGGATCCTCTGCGTTGCCCTCGCCAACCGCTTTGCCGCTGATGCTGAGCCGACCGGCGATGCCGACAAGCTCTCCGGCCTGAACCGCCCGGGGGGTACCCAACACTACTCCACCGTTCCAGCAATTCTCGACGATCAACGACGAGGCTTCGGTATTGTTGTAGTCCGCGTGTCGATCCTCGATCAGTTCGAATGCAGGCATCGCACTCGCGACAGCCGGCACTACAGCTTCGCGCGTCCAAGGTGCACCCAGTGCGGGCAAGTCCGCCCCGAGTTTCAACGCAATTTCGCTTTCGACACGCAGATTGACAAAATCCGCCGTCCGCAACTTCGCCGGCGATGCATGGATCGTTCGTGCAAAGATCGCTCCGCCGCATGGATGCGTGATGCCCATCAATTTCTGCATCACCTTGGTTGTGGTGGCAATCTTGGCGCCGGCAACGGGGCCATATACCGGCTCCGCCAGCCGATAATAAATCTCCTGGGCTTCGTAGGCCTCGGCGATGGATGCAGGCCGCAACTCGTTGGGCAGATTGGAAAAGGTCTGGCGCCGCTGTCTCGCATTCCACATCCATCGCGCCATCGAATCCAGGCGATCGTTCTCATCCATGGTGTTTCTCCGCTGTCCCGACCTAGTGAGAGCGTCTTATAGTAACCGCTCGGAGGGGCGCTTTGGTAGGGCGAAACACGCTTCGAGATTACGGTGACAGCAAGCGTAGCCCGGATGAGCGCAGCGATATCCGGGTTATCCCCGCATATCGCTGCGCTCATCCGGGCTACTTGCTGCTTCCAGTAGATGGAAGGAACACAATCCTGTTCCGAAAGGCCAATTGGAGAGCATCCATATGATCGCGAGCAGCCGGAATCGTAGTGGAGTCTTCATCAGCTATAGTTCCAAAGACCGGAGGTCGCTGGAGGAGCTGCAAGTCCACCTGAAGCCGCTACAGCGGGAGCAAGATATCGATATTTGGGACGACACCAGAATCCGGCCAGGCACGAAGTGGCGCGAGGAGATTCGGCTAGCAGTTCAGCAAGCGAAGGTCGCAATACTGCTGATAAGTCCGCATTTTATGGCCTCGGATTTCATCATGCAGCGCGAGCTTCCTGATATCTTGGCCGCTGCTGAGGCTGAAGGCGTCATGGTGCTGCAGCTTATACTGCGGGTATCCGACCATTTTAAGCGAGACGAGCGGCTAACCCAGTTCCAGACAGTCAACAGTCCATCGCACCCCCTTGCTGACATGACCCCCGGCAAACGCGACGTAGTATTCCAGAAGCTTGTCGAAACGCTTGTGGACATATTAGGCCGCGCTGGTTCGAACGTCTCCGTAGCCGAACCAAAACGCGCGCGTATAACCAAGCCAAAACGCGCGAAGTCATCTGCATTGGAAAGTACTGTGAATACGCCCCGTATTGGCCGAGACAATAAGGCGACACAGGCAGCTCACTCGAAGAAGTTGATCCGTAGTCCGCGCATTTACGTCAGCGCGCCAAGCGGCGTTCTCCTGAACCATCACCAAAGAGAACTGAAGAGTGAAATCTTACGTGTCATCTCCCAAGCCGGATTTGAACCTCAGGAGTTCGGAGTGTCGGGTCTGCCAACTGGGATGGTGTGGACCTTCGATAGGGCCAAAGAAGTAATGAGCCATTGCCGAGGAGCACTCATCTTGGCGTTGATCCGCCTCCGTGCGTCGACAGAGCACGGTCCACTGCCTCTAGCCACAGAATACAATCACATCGAAGGCGGGATCGCACTATCGCAAGGTTTGCCAACCTTCGTTGTTGCGGAGCAAGGGATTCCGCAACGTGGCATCATTCACTTGGGCAGCGGCCGGCCAATCGTTACTCTGCCGGAAAACTCCGATAAATCTTGGCTTGGGTCGAGAGAGTTTACTGAGTGGTTTAATCGTTGGTGCAAATCGGTAAGGTCTTCTAGCCAAGTGTTCCTGGGATATTCAAACACCCAGAGGAAAGCT
>Ga0081540_1000872_pt1 | contig 27288 bp, 24 predicted proteins | sample TabmetS2T1R1_FD_71024 | JGI IMG/M metagenome (GOLD analysis project Ga0081540, IMG submission 71024) | Tabebuia heterophylla rhizosphere microbial communities from the University of Puerto Rico - S2T1R1 | ecosystem: Host-associated > Plants > Roots > Rhizosphere ...
GCCCGCCTGCGCGTTCATCGAGCCCTGGGCGGCGATCGTGCTCGGCCTGGCGGCCGGCGCCATCTGCTGCTACGCGATCGGGATCAAGCACCGGCTCGGCTTCGACGACTCGCTCGACGTCGTGGGCGTACACCTGGTCGGCGGTGCGTTCGGAGCGGTGTCGCTGGGATTCCTGGCCGCGTATCCGCTCCTAGCCGGGCAGCGCAAGGGGTTGTTCTACGGCGGCGGTTTCGCGCAGCTCGGGGTGCAGGTCCTCGGCCCGGTCGCGGTCGGCCTGTACTCCTTCACCGTCGCCTGGATTCTCGGCAAGATCATCGACAAGACGATGGGCTTCCGGGTCTCCGCGGAGGACGAGGCGACCGGCGTCGACGTCACCCAGCACGCCGAGACCGCCTACGAGTTCGGCAGCATCTCACTCGGCCACACCACCGGCCCCGGCGTGACCGGCGCGGACCAGGATGCGCCGGCCCGCGAATCGGAACCGGTCACCAAGGCCCGCTGACACCGGGCCCGCTGACACCGGGCCCGCCGACACCGAGGCCCGCCGACACCAGCAGCTCTCCCCGGTTCCTCCCGGCCATCGGCGCCTGGAGGAACCGGGCATGCCAGCCATGTCAGCGACATCACGAAAGATGGAACAGGAATTCGATAACCAATCGAACATTCCGGCCATCTGCTAGGGCGATACCATAGTGATCCAAGCGCCGTCGTCGGGTGGGGCTCCGGGAAGTCATTGGGATCTGGATGGCAGTTGGGTACCGGTCGATCTTCTCGCTGGGGCACGGCCAGGACGCGGTGCGGCTCACAGCGGAGCAGTTCCGTTCGTGGCTGGCGCTCAAGGGATACGGCTCCGTCGCTGTTGTCCCCGGAGTTCACGACGTAGCCGAACACGCCCAGCTCGTCGTGACCGAACTGCATCCGAACGATGGCTCCCGCTCGCTGCGGTACCGGCTGACCGAGAATTCTTCCGCGGCGGAAGCGGGGGAATGGGTGACGACCGTGACGGTGCACCGTGACGGCGCGCAGGATGACTGGGTCTGGGTCGACGTTAACGCGCCGCCATCGACGTCCGGACCGGCTGCATCACATGAGCGCCTCGTCAAGGACGTTGATGCCGGGGACGCGTGGTGGACGGGGGTTCCGCATATGGTGCGGGCGATCTTGTCGGCGGCAGACGCCCACGACGGCGAGATGATCCTGTCCGCCCAGCCGACCCTGGTCACCGTGGCTGATGTCGATGGCCTGATATCGGCGGTCTGCGATCCTGGGCGCCGCGGCACCGCCCTTGTCGCCGCACCCATCCCGGATGTTCCCGTGTCCGGGATGATCGGCCATGTCGAGCGGCTGACCCGCGAGTGCGTCGGGCTGTCCGGAATCTACGTACTCGACACCGGGGCAGCCGAGAAGCTCGAGGAGGCGTTCGCGCCCTCGCACTCGGTGCCGCTGGGAGCGGTCCGCACATTCTTGCCCGAGGTCGATCCGGCCAGCGCCGTCGATGCCCGGCGGCACCGTGTGCTGCTGGCCCGAACGATCGCCGAGCAGCCCCCCGGCAAGCTCGCGCATTTGCTGGGCCGGGCGAACCGAAGCCGGGCACTGAACCTGCCGCTGCCTTCGCATGTTGCCCAGGTCGATCGCTTGTTGTCCAGGGAGGAGCCGGCCGCCGTCCTGCGAGCCATCCAGGAAACGCCACCAGACCCTTTCGCTCGCAGGCCAGGTGACGGGGCTGCTGGCCTGGCTCCGGCCGGGCAGGCCACGAGCACGGCGGTCCGCGAGGTCGCCATCGCCGGTGAGCTGCTCACCAGCCTTGTCAGCGAGTTCCAGTCTGGCGCCTCCGGCGCTGACGTGCCGGGCGGGCCTGACGACATGACGGCCCGGTTCCGGGAGCTGCTGGCCGAAGGCCGGGGAGTGCTGCGCGGTCATCGGGAGATATCGCGGCGGCTCGCGGCCCTCCAGGACATGCTCGAGGACGTAGAAGACGATCGCGATCTGGTCCGCGCCCGGCTGGAGGATGAGCAGCTGGCTCACGCCGAGACGCAGGCCGAGCTGCTGAGGGCGAAGCTGGAGCTCGATCGGCTTCGCGGCATTCTCTCCCGGGTTGGCCGCGTCGATCAGACCCGGGCGGCCGCGGCGGCGGCGCAATCGCCCGGATCGTTCGGCGAGCTACTGGAGCGGCTCGATGAGCACGTGCTTTCCTGCGTCATATTCACCGGGGATCCGAAGAACGCGCTAGAACTGGACGACTTCGACCCGCTCGGCACCTGGGCCGCCAAATCATGGGACGTGCTGCGGGTGCTCGACGGGTACGCGGCCGCGCGGCGCCGCGGTGAATTCAGCAAAGGGGTCCACGCCTACCTTGGCCACACTCCGCCCGGGCGGCCCGGCTATTCGCCGGGCGCGCATTCCACCCAGGAATCCGAGCCCGTCGAACGCTCACCCAAGCTCCGGAAGCTGCGGGTATTCCCGGTTCCCAGGAACATACATCCGGACGGCGCCATTTTCATGGATGCGCATTTCAAGATAGCCCGGAAGGGCCTTGTCTCGCCCCGGATCCACTATCACGACGACGCCAGTCGCACCGGGAAGATCTACGTGGGTTACATCGGCAAGCATCTTCCGAACGCGCATACGAATTAGACACTCGCAGAGCAGCCCGAGGGGGCCATATCCGACTACGGGGTCGACTATACGGCGGACTGTGCCGCTTCGGACATGCTGCCTGGCAGTTCCGCCGACGCTCTATCAGGCACCGCCTTCTCGGCACCACCAGAAGCATCGTCGGGAGCCGCTGGTATATGCGCATGTACCGGCGGAGTGGCTGTTGTCCAGCGTTTCGCGCACGACATGGCGTCCTTGCAGTACCAGCGGATGTCGGCACACGCCTGACCGCCATCTGGGACCAGAAGGCCTAGCGGAAGCGCGATGCCGCACAAGGAGCACCGGGCTACCTCCAGCGGCCGGGGCTGGTCGCGCTGCGTAGCCGTCGCTGGTCTTGCCGGTGCCGGATCAGGAGCGGCCGTATTCTGATCCAGTCGCGGTTGCGGGCGTGTCGTCACCAGCGCGGCCGGCGTCGCGGGCGTCTCCCCCTGCGCCTCAGCACGGCTATCGGCCTGAGTGCGGGCATCGGCCCAGGCACGAGCATCGGCCTGAGCGCGGGCATCGGCCTGAGCGCGGGCATCGGCCTGAGCGAAGGCTTCGGGCCAGGGATCGTCGGTGCCGTCTGATTCGGCGTGGGCATCGCCGGGCGGCTCGGTATGGCTATCGTCGCCGAGCTCGGCGAGCCAGTCGTCCATCTGAGACCAGCCGTCTTCCTGGGGCATGCTGCCGTGGTGATGGCGGATCTTGATCTTCATGTCAGGTCTCCCGTCGATCCAGGGATTAAGCGCCGGGCAGCGGGGGTAACCCGGCCCAGGGACAGCGACGCAGCGGACTGATGGACCGGGCGGCCGCTGCGAGTCCCAGGCGGGCCGCGCTCCGATCACACCCGACTGCGGGATTGTCGGGCGCTGTGATGAGCCGGTACCGAACATGCCGGCCTGCCGTCAGGCAGGCGCACAGCGTGTCCGTGAGGCGTTCGCCGCCGTTGCGTTTGGACCCCCCTTCACAAGCGCCAGGCTCACCCTCTCTGGGTTTAAGACTTATCACGATCGCTACTTCATATCACAACCGGATAAACCTCCGGTAAACATTCGGCTCATTCACCATTTCTTACGGCGCGGCATGTGGATAATTCCCGATTTCTCTGTATGCACAGGCATGACTCGCGCTCTCCCAGGTAAATGCCCTCTCCTGGTTCCGGCAGGCCGCGGAATCCCCAGCATTTCCACCGCCTATGCACAGGATTGGCGCCGTTGCGCACAAGTCATCCACATGTTTGTGCACAGGTAGCAGGGAGCAGCCCTCTGGTCGGCTGACAGGCAGCAGCGGATCGGCACGGGGCGCCGGTACTCGTCTGCCCGGGCCAGCGCGCCGCGTGCGAGGATCCGAGACTGGCTGGTCCATCGCCGCCCTGCCGGGTAGGGACAGACGCCCGCCGCTGCCGGGTTCACGTCACCCGCAGGCGGAGACAGGCTGCGCCCTCGTCGGCACTGACATGATCAAGGTGTCAGCCAGCCGGAACCACTACCCGCTGCCGATGGCTGCAGAATTCTATGCAATTTATCGGTTGCTGCTGGCATTCTTGTGTCGGCTGGCGCAGAACCTCGATATCTGTACGATGCGGGCCAACAGCCAATCTTAGGCTTTTTGAGTTAAATTAAATTAAGCAAGATTAGTGCGGCAGACTGGAAAGCGTAGTTATCGTCGACGTCCCCGCCGTCGGTGAGCCGGTGGCTGAGGCACACGACGGCAGGTAGGAGTTTGCGCCGGCCAGCCACGCGGAGATCGTCACATGTCCCGAATCACCCGGCGCGCCCACCCGGAGGCGCGCATATGGCGCGGGACAATGGGTGCTGTTTCCGGCTGGCTTATTGTCGGCTGCCACAATCGCGTAGGCGGAGTCTCCTGGCTGGAGAGCTACCACAGGTGGCGGGGCACTGTAGTGCCAGGCGCCGAACATGCTCGATTGCAAGTGCCGCAGGCGCTTCGCCTGTCCCGTAGCCGTCAGCCCGGTCACGACAGGCCAGCCGGTCATGCGACACGGAGTACCGCTGTTGTTGGTGAACTTCAGGTATCCGCCGGCTTGGCCCGCCAGAGCGGTGGTGTTGGTGAGGCTGATTTTCAGCTGACTTGTGACACAGGCGCCGGTGTCGGCGGCCGCCGCCGAACTCGGCGCGGCCGACGCCGAACTCGGCGACGTTGTGTTATTGGCCGGCGATGTTGCGGACGACGCCGGGCCGGGCGCGGCCTGGCTAGCGCATGCGGTTATGCCTAGCCCGCACGCCGCCACGGCCAGGAAGCCAAAGGTGACCGAGCGGTCACGGACTACGTGGAACCTCATATCGTTTCTCTCCATTTGTCCGAGGCTTACCAGCCTGCCGCGGTGGGTGCTAGGCGCTTCGGGGATCGCGGATCATCCCTGCCCCCTGTTCCGCGAGGTACGTCAGGCAGGACGTCGGCTACGGTGATAGTCCGGGTCGGCCAGTTCGCTCCCGATGCCGGGACGTCCCGCAGCGACACGTGGACGGCAAGCCGTGCGCCCGGCGCCGCCCGGTTGACCTGGAATACCGCGGCCAGGTTGCCCTGGCCGGGCGGCACCGTAAACCAGAATTCATCCGTACATCCCGTCCGGCGGTACCGGGCAATAGGCCCGAACGGTCCGGCCGAGTCGGCCATCGCCGCGAAACTTGAATGGCTGGCGAGCGCGCGAAGCGTGGTGCGCGTATTACGCCACAGCGGCCTGCGGCAAACAGGAGTACGTACGGGCACGGGCAGACTCAGCAGCACCAGGACAGCAGTCCCGGCCACAACCCCGGGGCCGAACCAGTACTGGCGCGGCGCGTGCGCTGCCCCCACCGAGACCACCGTGTACGCGACGCCGACTCCGAACATTATTCCGCTGCGAGTTACTGCCCGCCAGGTCAGCGCTTCCGCCCCGGTTTCGGTCGCTGCGCGCCACCTGATGCACCCGCAGCTGCCTGGAACGTGCGCGAACAGCACGTATGCGAGCACAGCGCAGAACACCGCCCCGAGGGCGGCCAGGCTGGCCCCGCTCAGCACCGGGTATTCTCCGCTGCACACTAGCGCGCCCACCAGGCACTCCGTGGCCCCGGCGGCCAGCCCGAACAGCCTCCACTGCCGCCGCGGCATCCGCAGCGCCCGCCTGATGGCGGTCATGTCGTCGAACCCGCGGATGCCGCGGTACAGCTTGCTGGCCCCGGCCACGATGAGAAACGCGCCGCAGCTGGCGGCACACCCCGCAATGACCGACCCTATAACCTGATTAATTCCGATCACCCAGCTGCTTTCTATGGTCGATACTTAAGGCGGAAGCAATATCTGGCTGTTACGAATCCAGGGGCGCCTAGATCGAGGTCGACATTGGCCGACAAGTTGCATACGCCTTGTTCGCCGAATTGCCAGAGGCGAGTGGGTATAATCCTGCAGTGGGCCGCGTTCCAGCGGGGCGGTCTAGACACCGTGCCACATGGCTCGGGTGTACTCGACCAGATGGCGACGGGCTTGTTGAAGCCTCGCGACCTGGCGACGGTCGAGCAATTGGGGTACGGCGAATGCGGAGCACAGTAAAGGCACGGGTACAGCGGGTAGGTGCCCAGGCCGGCAAAATTATAATTTGCCAGGTAACTCGCCCAGGCGTTCCAGTAACTTGAGCTGAGCGAGGTCGAATATTCCTGGTCGAGCCAGCAGTAGAGCTGGTTGTTGGTGGGCAGCAGGAGCGGGCGGACCGCATGGTAGGCGGTGAGCAGTGCCGCCGCGAACGCCTGCGCATCAGCATGGCCTTCGGCCGCGGACCCGCTCAGCCGGGACTGCCTGGGCGCGGAAATGACGCCAATGTAGGGTCCGCCGCTATCCCAGGCGCCCCGGCTTTCCGCGAGGGCGGCCTCATGGAACAGATCGGCGGCCGGTGACGGAGTGAAATAGCGAATCCAGAAGTTCGGGTGCGTGCCGAATTCGCGACGCGCCGAGACGTAGGTGTTTTGTATCCGGCCCGCAGTGTCGTATCCGGTCATTACTGCTATTCCTCCGTCGATGGCCTGGTAACTGCCTGCTGCCGCTTAATAGATAGCCGACACGTGAAGGTTCGTCTCAGCCGCTCCGAGTGGGCTGAGGTCAGCGGAGAAGAACGCGAGCCGCGGGTTCTCGGGTCGCACTGCCAGCAAGGCCCCGCTGGGCAGCTGGTACAGACCGTGATACTGGCGGCCCTCGCTATAGGAGCCGGCCAGCTTGCCGGAACCCGCGTGGTAAGCGCAAAGGCCGCCGGTCCCCGCCGGGCCGAGGACATATACGGTCTCACCGGCTGGTGAAAGCACCGCCTTGCTCCACGGTGCGCCGAGCGGCGACGCCGGGGCCGCGTACCGGATGTGGCTCCTCATCCGGAACGAGTCCGTCGCGTCAGCTATTACGGCAACCCCGGCCCCCGGCTTGGTCATGAACACCGTGCCGTCCGGTCGTGCGTGCATAGTGACGGCACTCGGCTTCGCGCGTCCCTCGCGGAGGGCAGGGATCTCGTGTTCGGTCACCTCTCCGGTCCGGGCCGAGCACACCTGCACATGGCGCCCCCGGACCAGGCGCGCCACGTCACCGGTCGGCAGCGTAGCGACGGGCTCCCCGCCCGGCCACGGCGCCGGCACCGCCGCCGACAACCTGGCCTTGCCGCTGCCTAGGGGAAATACGTGCAGTCGGGACAGCGATGCCTGGGCCCGAACCGCGGCTGAATCATCTGGCTGCGGTTCCCTGGTCGTCCACAGCAGCAGATCAGAGCTATTTGCGGCCGCAGTAGACAGCGCCAGCGCGGGCCCATCGGAAAGGTGGAACGGCCCCGTCATGGCCCCGCTGTGCTGATTGAAATAGGCCAGCGCATGGTGCGATCTCCAGGTTGTCGCCAGCTGGGGCACCGGGTGGCCCGTATGCGGGTGCGCCTTGCGCACCATGTGCTTGCCCACGGGCACCGTGATGGCCAGAACGAGGGAAATAATGGCCGAGCCAGGAGCGAAGACCGGCGTCACCAGCACGTGCGCGTCATGCGGGACACCGGTCACAGTCACCGACCCCTGCTTGACGACGGTTGGCGCGGTGGCGCCGAGAAGCGTCAGCGTTATTTTGGCGCCGTCGTGCACCATGTCCACGGTGGCCAGGGCCGTGACAGTCTGGTCGGCCGACGAGACCGGCGCAGCGGCGAGCTTTACGGCGACCGGGACCGGCGGTCTTGACGCCGCCCGCGATGGCGGGCACATCGCAGCGACCACAGATCCGCTAGGCGCTTCGTCCAGATCCGGCGTGCCGTAGACGAAGGCATACCGCTCCGCGGCCCGGCCCGGTACGCCGGCCCCGGCGCTCGAGCCTAGATCCGGCAGCGCCAGGAGCGCGCCAGCGCCGATACCGCCTGCCAATACCCGGCGACGGCTAGGCCCGGAGCCGTCGCCCGGGCCGCGAGACCAGACTGAATTTACCCGCTTCCGAGAACGCACGAACTATGCTCCCCACGACTCAGCGAACTAAATGGCGTTGAACGGCACCCGCCTCCTGTCGTTCAACGCTTCCTGCAAAGGCCCGGGGCCGCATATTAACCGCATCTCATGTCCTGACGTGCTCCGATCTAGGCCCCTCTCCACGCCGATATCTTACTGATTTGAGCACTTAGAACTATTTGACACGCCGATGCGACAAATTTCCTGGGTGTCAGCGTCGGCACGCAAGCGGTGGCTGCGGGCCCCCGCACGGCGGCGTAATAGCCGTTTTTATGGCTGAGTGTCCGGTTTGTCCGTTAGGTGCTAAGGCGATCTGCTGATCGCCGGCGAGGCGCCCGGTCCCCAGGTCGGCAGGACGTTAAGGTGGGCCAATGTCCCGGTTTGTCGGCGAGGGTAAGCGCACCCCGGAGCCCGGACTGCCGCCGGAACTGCCCGGGGCCATCGAGAGGCTGACTGTCACCTTCCGTGAGCTGACCGATAAGCGCGACCGTCTGGAAGGCGACGTCGAGAAGCTCAGGCGTCGCGTCGCGGAAGCCGAGGGTGAGCTAGATCAGCTCCAGCTCCGTCAGCTCGAGCTCTCCTGGCGTCCGCCGCAACTCGCGGAGCAGCGGCTAGAGCAGTACCGGGACAAACTCCGCGCCCATCTTGCCGTCGTCAGGAGTGAGCTGGACGCGACCAAGGCCAGCATCGTGGAGATCCGGACCGTACTGGTCAAGCAGTATGCCGGAGCTCAGGCATCGTGGCGGCCCGCGGAAGCCCTCACCGTGCCCTGTCCGGCCTGCGGGCAGCCGTGCGTTCCGCATAGGGCGGCCGCCGCCGGCCGGGGCTGGCGTAAAGGCTGGTATGAGTGTCCCGCCGATGACTGTAATACCGCCTGGTCGGCTAGGTGGTCAGGTGGGGCGCACCCCGTCGTCAAGATGGGGGGTTTGTGAATCCTGTGGCCGATGGAGGCAGGGTGCGGCGTGCCGGGTTCAGAAGACTACGACCTCGGCTCCGGTCGGTAGGTGGTCGTGGTAGTAGCGGGCACTGCCGATGTCCAGGTGCACGCAGCCGTGCGAGGGCGTGTTCAGGCTGCCGCCGTGGAAGGCGACCCCGCCGGGAGCGAAGAACACGGCGTACGGAATCGGCACGTGGTACTCGGTACTGATGTAGTTCGCTCCGGCCCTCCACTGGACGTGGAAGGTGCCACGCGGAGTGGCTTGCCGCGTGCCGGGCGGCCCGGGCTCCATGGACACCGGGCCGTAGGTTATGCGGCCGTCGGACTGCAGCCAGGTGAGGTGGTTCTTGAGGTCCACGCAGGCGGTCGCCGCGGCCGGGCAAGAACTGCGGATCCTGGCCCTGGGCGCCGGAGTGCCGGAGGCTGCGGTATCCGGCGTCGCACGCGGCTCCGGCGACGGCACCCCGATCTTTGCGGCCCGTGCGTTCGCCTGGTCGGCCAGCGTCGGCTGCGTCACCCGGGACGGCGCGTTCTCCTGGGGGTGGTGGTGGCCACCCTGCCACCCGGCTGCCGTTGTAACCGCGACGATCAGGAAGGCCAAAACGCCAGTCAGCCGATAATCTCCGGTCGCCACGACACGAACCTATACAAGAGGACCAGAAACCGGCGGTCGGCGCGCCGACGCGGCAGCAAGAATCAGCAGCCCGCGTTCAATGCGAGCTTCGCCGACGCGGTAGCCAGCCGTCGACCTTCCACTTGGAACCAGGGCGTACGGGAAGCACCAAGACGACCAGCAGTCCCAACGCCGACAGCAGCAGGCCCAGCGTCAGCCCGACCCGCTCGCCGTAACCCTTGCGGTCCGACAGCCACGATCCGGCGGCCGCCGAGATAAGCCACAAGAACAGCAGGTACAGCGCTTTGGCGCCGATAGTTCCGATGGGTATCACGCTCCGATTCAGTGTCTTTGTAAATGTTCGCGTTAGGCAAGACCCGTTGTGGTTGCTGCCCGTGCGATTTTGCATAACGCTCAGTCATGTGCCAAGGTACGCCTTCTGGACCTCGGGGTCGTCACGAAGCCTCGCCGAGTCGTCGGCCAGAACTATGCGCCCGGTTTCGAACACATAGCCGCGGGCGGCGGCATCGAGCGCGTAATTGGCGTTCTGCTCGACCAGCAGGATCGCGACGCCGGATCGGTTGATCTCGCCGATGGTCTGGTAGATCCGCTGTACCAGGACCGGCGCGATGCCAAGTGATGGCTCGTCGAGCATCAGCAGCTTGGGCCGGGCCATCAGGGCGCGGCCGATGGCGAGCATCTGCTGCTCGCCGCCCGACATCGTGCCGGCCTTCTGCCGGGTGCGCTCCTTGAGCTGGGGAAACAGCTCGTAGACCCGGGCGAGGTCCTCGGCGATCTCCGGGCCGCGCCGCCGATGGGCGCCCAGATCCAGGTTCTCGCGCACGGTCATCCGGGCAAAGCAGTGGCGGCCCTCGGGCGCGAGGGCGATTCCGTGGCCGACGATATCGTGCGCCGGCGTGCGGGTGATCTCCTCCCCGGCGAACACGATCTTCCCCTTACTGGCCGGGGTCAGGCCCGATATCGAGCGCAGGGTGGTCGTCTTCCCGGCCCCGTTGGAGCCGATCAGGGTGACCACCTCGCCCTCGGCCACGGTCAGCGAGATGCCCTTCAGCGCCTCGATCGCGCCGTAGCGGGTACGGAGGTCGGTGACCTCGAGCAGCGTCATCAATCCTGCTTTCCGAGATAGGCCTCGATCACCCGCGGGTCCGTCCGGACCTCGCCCGGCTGTCCCTCGGCGATCTTCCTGCCGTGGTCGAGCACCGTCACGCGCTCGGAGACCCCCATCACCACCTTCATGTCGTGCTCGATCAGCAGAATGGTCAGCTTCAGCTCGTCGCGCAGCTTGCGCATGAACTCGGTCAGCGCCGCCGATTCGCGCGGGTTCATGCCAGCGGTCGGCTCGTCGAGCAGCAGCACGCTCGGCTCGGCCGCCAGCGCCCGCGCGAGCTCCACCCGGCGCTGGTCTCCGTACGACAGCTGCGATGAGAGCCGGTCGAAGACCGTCCCGGGCAGGCCGACGTACGCGAGCAGCTCGCGGGCTCGTTCTCGCGTTTCCCGCTCCTCGCGCCGAACCCGGGGTGGGCGGATGACAGACCCGAACACTCCGGCCCGCATCCGGGCGTGATGCCCGATCATCACGTTCTCGACGGCCGTCATGGCGCCGAACAGGCGGATGTTCTGGAAGGTACGCGCGACACCGTGCCCGGTGATCACGTCCGGCCGGGACCGGGTGATGTTGCGGTCGCCGAGGAAGATCCTCCCCTGGGTCGGCCGGTACAGCCCGGTCAGCATGTTGAACAGGGTCGTCTTCCCGGCACCGTTCGGCCCGATCAGCGAGACGATCGAGTACTGCGGGACGTCGAACGAGACGTCCGCGACGGCGACCAGCCCGCCGAACTCCTTCGTGACGTGTTCCGCGCGCAGAACCGCGGCGGCGGGCGGAGCGGACGTCTCGGCCGCGCTCATGTCGTGCTCCCGGCGCCGCCTGGGGCCTCCGCGAGCTGGGCATCCTCGGCCGCGATCTCGGCCGTGAGCTCGAGCTGCCGACGCCGTTCCGGGATCAGCCCCTGCGGCCGCAGCAGCATCATGATCACCAGCAGGAACCCGAAGATCCCGAACTCCACCTGGGTCAGCTGGAAGTGCAGCCCGAACCGGCTGGGCAGGTTGTTCAGTACGTCGGGAATCAGGTAGTTGTTGATGTAGCCGAGGGCCAGGCCGCCGACGACCGCGCCCCAGATCGAGCCGAGCCCGCCGATGATGACCATCGCCAGGATGAAGATCGAGAACCCGAACTGGAACTGGGCGGCGTTGACCACGGTGAAGTAGGTGCCGAAGAACGCGCCCGACATGCCGCCGAACGCGGCGCCGATCGAGTAGGCGAGCAGTTTCGTCTTGACGGCCGGGATGCCCATCGACACCGCCGCGACCTCGTCCTCGCGCAATGCGACCCAGGCGCGGCCGAGCCGCGAGTCGCGCAGGCGCAGGTTGACGAACAGAACGAACAGTAGGATTGCGAAGATCAGCCAGTACCACGGCCTCAGGTTCAGCAGATTGAACCTGAGGCCCGGGAAGTACGGCTGGTCGACGGCGCTGATGCCGAGATTGCCGGCGGTCAGCGTCATGCCGCCGCCAACGTGGATGCTCTGGCCGTTGACCGCGAGCGTGCCGATGATCTCACCGAACGCGAGCGTGACGATGGCGATGTAGTCGCCGCGCAGGCGCAGCGTCGGCAAGCCGATCACCACCCCAGCCGCGGCACAGATGAGCGCGGCGCCGATCAGCACCAGGATGAAGTTGAGGTGAATGCCGGGCAGCGTGCTCGCGACGGGGGAAACCAGCACGTGGATGTTCAACTTGAAGAAGAACCCGGAAGCGAACCACCCCACCGAGTACGCGCCGAGCGCGTAGAACGCGACGTATCCGAGGTCGAGCAGCCCGGCGAATCCCACCACGACGTTCAGGCCCAGCGACATCACCGCGTAGGCGATCGCGATGATCGTCGCGTTCAGGAAGCCGCTCGTCTGCCCGAAGAAGAACGGCAGCACGATCCCGACCACGATGAAAAAACCCGCCAGCGCCCGGCTTCCTCGTACCGGGAGCCGCCCCGCCGCGGCCTCCGGCCACGTCAGCAGCCGCGCCCGCCACCCGCTCATCCGGCCTCCCTCGTCTCCTCGCCGAGCAGCCCGCGCGGGCGCAGGACCATGATCGCGATCAGGTAGCCGAACACGACCGCCTCGGTCCACTGCGGACCTAGCCGCGAATCGGCCAGCGCCTGGATGACGCCGATGATGAGCCCGCCGAGCACCGCGCCGCGGACGTTGCCGATGCCGCCCATCACCGCGGCCGTGAACGCGATCAGGCCGGCCTTGAAGCCCTGGAAGAACCAGACGTTCGTCTGGTAGAGCGCGTACACCAGGCCCGCCGCGCCCGCCAGCATGCCGCCGAGCAGGAAGGTCAGGGAGATCGTGGCGTTGACGTTGATGCCCATCAGCCGGGCGGCCTCGGGGTCCTGGGCGGTGGCCCGCATGGCCCGGCCCGCGTGGGTGCTGTTGATGAACCAGCCGAGCGCGAACACGAGCGGGATCATCACCGCGAACGCCAGGATGTAGCCGCGCTGGATGGGGACCCCGGCGATGGTGAACACCGTCTGCTGCACGTTGATCAGGTCGGGCACGCTCTGCGGCGAGCCGCCGCGCCAGAGCAGCCCGACGTTCTGCAGGATGAACGAGAAGCCGACCGCCGTGATCAGCGGCGCCAGCTTGGGCGCGTTGCGCAGCGGCCGGTAGGCGACCCGCTCGATCAGGACGTTCAGGGATCCGGTCACGAGCATCGTGATGATCAATATGATTAGCAAGCCGACGATCAGCCAGGCGCCGCCGGTGGCGGGCGTCAGCCCGAAGACCGCGTACAGGCCCACGGCGGTGAAAGAGCCGATCATGAACACGTCGCCGTGGGCGAAGTTGATCAGCTCGATGATCCCGTAGACGAGCGTGTACCCGATCGCGATCAGCGCCCAGATCGCGCCGTTGGACAGGCCCACGGCGAAGTTGAAGCCCAGGTTCGACAGATCGTGGCGGATCACCGCGTGACCTGCTACGACACCGGCCTGGTAGCCGACCGTCAGATCGTGGATGCCGTAGTACACCGGCAGCGCGGCCAGAGCCGCGATCAGCCCCCAGCGTCCGGCGTAGCGGCGGACCGCCGCCAGCGGTCGTGCCCGCGCCGCGGGGGGCGCGCTCGGCGGAATTGTCGTGGTTGCCATGGCTCCATACGGACTGTCGGGCGGTGTGCAGATGCGCCTAAGCGGTTCTGCACCTGATGGGGGTGGTGGGGGGCGTACCGGCCCCCCACCACCATTGTTGCCCTAGCTGACGGTCTTCGTGGGCGTGAGCGTCTTGAAGAAGACGGGCTCGCCGTCGGATCCGACCTTGTACAGGCCGTAGGACTTCAGCGTCGTGTCGCCGTCGGAGTTGAACCCGTAGGTGCCGAGCACCGACTGACGGTCCTTGATGGCGAGCAGGGCCTTCAGGACGTCGGACTTGCTGTTGCCCTTGGCACCGAGGCCCTTGACCGTGTCGAGCCCGAGCTGCATCACCTCGTAGCCGTAGATCGCGTACGGGTCGGGGTTGGCCACGCCGTACTTGGCCTTGTACGCGGCCAGGAAGTCCTTGCCGCCCGGGTACGCGGACAGGTCCTGGGTCGCGACCGTGCACTGGGTCAGCGGGTACAGCGAGGCGGGGATGCCGCCCTTGGTGGCGTTGGTGTAGGAGTCCGAGCACACCCCGTCGCCGCCGAACACCTTGGCGGTGGGGATCGCCGAATGGACGTCCTTGGTGATCTGGACCGCGCCGTTGGCGGTGATGCCGGCGAAGAAGAAGCAGTCGGCTCCCTGGCCCTTGATCGTCGACGCGAAGGAGCGGAAGTTGGGCGAGGTCGGGTCGATCCCGGTGTTGCTCGCGATGTTGACTCCGTAAAAGCCCTTCTCCAGCCCGAGCAGGGTGGCCAGGCCTGCTCCGTACGCCTCCTTGTCGTTGGCGACGGCGACCTTGGTGCAGCCCGCCTGCTTCATCGCCATCAGGTCGGCGCCGGCCTGGATCGAGTCGATCGGCACGATCCGCAGGTAGGTGCGGTTCCCGGACGGGTAGAACTTCTGCGGCTCACCGGGAGCGCTGCCGGGCAGGTCGGTCGTCAGGCCGACGTACGTGTTCGCCGGGCTGACCTGCGGGATGCCCGCCTCGTTGAGGATCGGGATCGACACCTGGCTGGCGCCGGAGTTGAACTCGCCCATGTAGTAGACGGCCTTCGAATCCGAGGCGACCTTGCGCGCGTTGGCCGCCGTCTGGCCCGGGTCCCACTTCCCGGCCGCCGCGGTGGAGTCGTCGAGCACCTGGTAGTTCACCGTCCACTGGCCGGCCTTGCCGTGGGCCTGTGCGAGCGCGAGCTTGATCCCGTTGACCAGCGGGATGGTCTGCGCGCTCGAGGCCCCCTGCATCGGGAGGCTCGAGTAGAAGTCGACCGTGCCGCCACCGCTGGACGCGCCGCCGCCGGCGGCGGTGGACGAACTGCCGCTGCTACTGCAGCCGGCAGCCGCCATGGCGATCACGGCTAGGCCTGCGATCGCAGTGGTCCGTTTCATTTTCGTCATCTTCCTCTCGTTGATCCGGGTCATCCGGCTGCCGTGAAGCACGTATTCCGGCCCGTCTCGGGCCGCATGGCCCGCGGCAGCTGATAGATGGGCGATTCGATCAAGTCCTTCCGGACGGCCGAATTGGGCTGGATATCGATTCCCGTCAGTGTCCGGGCCAGGGCAAACATCACTGCGGGCACCGTGGCCGAAAAGCTGCGGCCATTTGGGACAGGCGTCGCCTCGCTGCCCGGAAGCAGTCGTGCCGCAGCGAGCTCGCTCGATTCTGACCGTCCTAGCATTTGACGAGCATGCCAGAATCCTGTCTCGCGGACACCAAACGAAGGTAACGAAGCAATCAAGGGCTGACGGCAGTCGCGCTACCTGCGGCTTCTATCCGCTCAGGACGACAACGTTGTCCGCTTGATCGATCACAGCCGAATCATGCGTCGCGCAGATCACCGTCTGACCCTCTTCGTGAGCGGCGGCGGCCAGCAGAGCCGCGATAGCCCGGGCGTTGTTCTCGTCCTGCCGGGACGTCGGCTCGTCCACCACCAGCAGGCCCCGCGCACTCGCGAGCGCGCGAGCTAGTGCCAGGCGCTGGGCTTCCCCGGCCGAGAGCCGGTGGACGCGCTGGCTGGCTCGGTCCACGAGCCCAGCCCGGGCCAGCGCCTCAGCCGCGCGCGCGGTGGCGGTATCCACGTCCCAGCCGCGTATCCGCAAGGTGAGGACCGCGTTCTCCTCGGCGCTCAGAAACCCGATCGGTGCGGGCTCCTGGGAGAGGTATCCGATCCACTCACGGCGCAGGCTGGCGAGCTGCTCATCGCTGCGCTCGCCGAGCGGATGACCGTCGAAAATGACCTGGCCTGAACTTGGGCGCTCGAGCCCGGCGACCAGTTTCAGCAGCGTCGTCTTCCCCACCCCCGAGCGACCCGTGATCGCGGTCACCCGGCCAGGCGCGAAATCATGGGTGAGCCCGCCGAGCACGTGGCGCCGGGCGCGCCCGTGCCCATAGGTGCGCGCCACGGAGTGAAGCTCGACCCGGACAGGGGCCCAGCGTGCCGTCGGCTGCGGCCGGGCCTTGGCTGCCGCCGTCGCGGTCGGTCCGGAATCGCTGACCGCCCGTGTCACGATCACCGCGTCCGGGGCCGGCTGCACGCGGGCGCGGCGCCAGATACCGGCCTGAGTGAGCAGGTCAGGGGGAAGCCGCAGCCAGCCGTCGTTGATCACGAGTGCCTCCTCCCCGCCGCGCCGGTCACCGACAATTCGTCCGTCCCTGATCCGGAGTGTGCGGTCCGCGACCTCAGCGGTCGCCGGATCGTGAGTCACGAGGAGGACGCTCATGCCGTTGGCGCGGGCGAGTTCGACGATCAGTGCGCGAACGGCATCGGCGCTCGCGTCGTCGAGTTCGCCGGTCGGCTCATCGGCGAGCAGCAGCGCCGGCCGGTGGGCAAGGGCGGCGCACAGCGCGAACCGCTGGCGCTCGCCGCCGGACAGCTCCCTGGGCAACGCGTCAGCCCGGTCGGCCAGCGCCGCGGCCTCGAAGAGTTCATCGACTCGGCGGTGACGCTCCCGTCTCGGCACGCCCCGCAGCGCAAGCGGCAGCCCGACCGCGTCACGCATAGGAAGATCTGGGCTCAGGGCCGTCTCGGTGTGCTGCCCGAGGAATCCCAGCAGCTCGTGACGGAGCCGCGACCGGGAGCGCATAGGCATTCGGCCGATATCGTCGCCTAGCACCCGGACGACCCCGGCCGACGGCGGCTGGATCCCGGCGATTACGCGCAGAAGCGTGCTCTTACCGGCGCCGCTCGGACCGAGCACGCAGAGCACCTCGCCGCGGCCCAGTTCGAGGTTCGCCCCCTGGAGGGCGGCCGCGTCCCCCTCGTTCGTTCGGTGAACGCAGAACACATCGCGCAGTTCGACGACCTGTTCGCTCATCGGACAGCGCTCTCCTGCGGCGCTCCGCCGCCTTCGGTAATGCGTTCCTCTGGGAGTCGGCCCGCTCGCCTGCTTCCGATCAGTGTCCGGGTCGCCAGCCAGCCCGCGAGCGCGAGCACCGCGAACATGCCGGCCCCCCAGGCCGCGAGCGCCGCCCATGGCACTACCGTCACTACCGGCGGGCGGGGGTTGGCGACAGTACCCGCAGCGCGGACGCTCGCGACAGCCAGTCGCGTCAGTAGCGCGGCGATTCCGAGGCCGGCGATCACCCCCAGCATGCTCACGAGCGCGAGCCGGACTCGCAGCTCGGCCCGGAGTCCGCGCGGACCGACGCCCTGCTCGTCGAGGTCTGACTCGACTCGTTCGTCGCGCGTTCCTCCGAGCAGCGTGGTCAGGAACCCGGTGACCGCCAGCAGCACGGACAGCGCCGTCGCCGCGATAAGCGTCCCAAGCACCCCGTGTGCGACCGGCGCGTCCTGCAGCTGATGATCAATGTCCGCCCGGAACGAGGAGTCAAGCTGGGCGAGCGCCCCGCTTTCAAGCGCGGCGCGCAACCGCGCGAGATCCCCGGTGCTGATCCACAGCTCATCGGCTCGGCCCTGACCGGGGAGCTGCGCATCCAGGGCCGCCGCGAGCGTCGTCTGGTCGGCGATGAGGAAGCCGGCCGAGTCGGGGGGGAGTGCCGGGAAGCGGTTGAGGACCCCGACCACGCGCGCGGTCACCGGGAGGCCGTCGACCGTCAGCGCGATGCGACCACCGGGGCCCGCGGAGGCGGCAGTCTGCCGATCGGCGAGCACCGGGACCGGTTTCGTATCGGTTGGCTGGGTCGGCCGGAGCACGCCAGGTGTTCCGCTGGTGGCGAAGCTGACCAGCGCGACCGTGCCGCCTCCCGGCGCCTTCGTCGTCGCGGCGCCGACCCCACGCCAGGCGCCGACCTGTATATGCAGCAGTGATCGCCCGCTGGCTGGCAACGCGAGCAGCGGTCCGAGCGCAACGCGGGTGGAAGACTGAGTCGCGGCGGCCGGGTTTTCACCGTTCTGATGGCCGTTCGTAATGGCGAGACCCGTGGGTTCGTCGAGCTCCAGAGCCTCGAGCTCCCACCGTCCGCGCGGCACGGGGGCACGCAGGAATGCGGCACCGGCGCCGGCCGTTCCGAACGCGACCTGCCGGATCGCTCCCCGGGGATCACGCAGGTCCGCGGTCACGCCGACCGCGAGGCCCTGCGACGAAGCTCGCAGCGACAGCCATTTCGTGCCTGCCGGAAGCATCGGTCCAGCCACTCGGACCGGGTCTGTCGGCTCGAGGCGCCGGGCGAGTACGGGCAGCGGCGCTGACCCGTCGCTTTCCCGCCAGCCGTGAATCCGGGTCAGTCCGTCTGCGGGAATGCCGAGCGCGGGAACCGTCACGGTCCCCCCGCCGCTCGTGTAGTTCGTGCCCGTCCGGCGGACGGGCAGCACGGCACCGGACGCGAGCGCCTGCCAGCGCTGAAGCGGAGCCAGCTCGAGCGGGGTGATGAAATTCAGCCCCGGCGAGACGAGTGCGTCGAGCGGGACGCGGTCCGCCGCCTGGTCTGCCGCGCTGCGGATCAGCGTCGACCGGTAGCCGAGGGCGAAGCCCCCGAGACCAGTGGCAACGGCGATGAACGCGATGACCAGCGCTGGCACCCCGGGGGAGCGGGCGAGGTTGACGAGCGCGAGGCGCGGGAGCGCCGGGCCGTTCCGTGCCACGCGCTCCGCTCCCTGCAGCACAACCCCGGCGGCGCGAAACGTCAGCACCCCGACAGCAAGACAGCAGAGCGGCGCGAGCAGCAGCGCCATCGCGTGATCGCTGCCGGCGCCCCCAGCCAGCGCCGCTACCAGGGCGGACGCCGCGGCGACCGCGAGCACGTCGATCAGCCTCGCGCTGCGCACCAGCACCAGCGCGCCCAGCAGGACGGTCGCCGCAAGCCACCCGATTCCGAGCGCGATCACCCCTGCGGGGGTGATCACACTGTGCACCAGGATCGCGCCAGCTGGCTCTCCTTCACCCCTCGCCAGCAGCGCCGCGGCCCCGATACCCACCGCCGCGCCGACGCTCAGCGCGACCGCGCAGAGCCACCCGCACTCCGCCGCGACGAACGCGAAGCAGTGGCGCGTGCGGGCCCCCGCGTTGCGGAACCGGTCAAGCTCGGCCTGCTGGTCGCGGCGAAGTCCGCCGCCAGCGAGGACGATGAACAGTGCCAGCGCCGCGATCGTGCCCCCGCCCGCGAGCAGCAGCCGCTGTGGCGCCAGGCTGGCCCCGGCACGCGCATCATCCAGTACGGTGAACGGCGCGCTTAGGCTGAACTGGCTCCCGCTCAGAAGCAGGTGAGCCTGCGAACGGGCCAGCCGGTTCTCGGCGTCGGCGAGCTGCCACGCCCGCAGCGGCGCCGCCGCGAGGGGTGCCTGCCAGCTGCTTGTGCGGTAGAGGCCGCTCAGTCCCGGTAGCGATTCCAATCCGGTGGCGTCCCCGGTGACGAGGACCGGCGTGGTGCCCGCGTTTGACGGGACGAACCCGAGGGGGACCGCCGAGCGCAGCGACGACGATCCCGCGACCTGGATACGGACGCCGATCGCAGCTAGCGTCGAGGGGACCGGGCCGCTGCCGACGAGCAGCATCGGGCAGCGCTCCGGGCGGCAGGGACCCAGCGAAGCCGGCGCCCCGCCGGAAAGCCACCGGTCCAACGGGGCAATCGCGGCCGGACGCACGACCACTCCTCCGAGGCGTACCGGGTTCATCAGCACCACCTCGGTCGGTGACCCCAGGCCAAGCCCGCGTATCAGGGCCCGAGCCTGGGCCGCCACGCCGGGGGTGACTGGTCCCTGCCAGGTGACGCGGACCTCCCTGTCCAGGGGGGATGCCGTGTCGAGTACCGAACGGGCGGCCTGGTCGCCCGCGATCTGGGACTGTGCCGCTACGCCCACGGCAAATGCCGCCGCGAGCGCAATGCCCAGCGCAGGCAGCAACCATCGCACTGGGCGCCGCCGACCCCGCGCGGCGGCCAGCATCAACGGCGCAAACCAGCCCTTCACGCGACCCCATTGTCGCATGGACGTGGACGCCTACGGCGTGCGTGCAAGGCCGGCTTCAGGAGAACAGCGCGCTGTAAGCGTTGAGCGCGGGGCTCAGCGGTCGCCGGTACCCGCCCGCTCACTGTCACGACGCGATTGACGACGTGAGCCACGGCTCCGGACGCTGGGACAGGGAACGGGTCAGCGAGTCAAGCAGGAGGCGGCCCGCCCGGAAGTAATCCGCTGTGGGCTGGACGAGCCTGCTAGGGATGAGCTCCAACGCGGTGGACGATGAGGACCAGCGGTCGATCTCCAGCCGCATACGCAGCATCGGGTACATCGGCCCCCGGGCCAGGCGGACCTGGATCCGGCGCGTGCCCAGCTCACGATCGTGCTCCACCGGTCCGAGCAACTGGGTCCGGCCGAACCGGACTTCGCTAACCTGCCCGGTGGCCAGCCAGGCGTCCAGCGTGGCCGCGAACGTCTCGAAGGGGACGTCCACGATCCGCCAGAACGACAGCGACCCGATCTCCGGAACCACGCTCGTAACCATGCCACCTGCTCCTTGTCTGGTTGCCCACCATCAAGGCTCGCTGTAAGGCACCCGCCGCCGCATCGGACGAACGCCCTATCTTCGGTCTCCTCAGGCGGCTTAGCCGCTAGCCAGCCCCGTAAGCCGGGCCGAGGCGTCTTAGCCCGGGTCTGGCTGGCTGGGCGCGGTCACACCCTCACCTCGATGCTCTGGGCACCCGGACTCCGCCGCCCGGGTGCGCCCGCAGCGGGGCGTCGTCGGCCGCGTCGCCGGAGTCGATGTGCCGGATGACGCCCATGCCGGGGTCGTTGGTGAGCACCCGCTCGATCTTGGCCGCGGCCAGCGGCGTGCCGTCGGCCACGGTGACCTGGCCGGCGTGGATCGACCGGCCGATCCCTACGCCGCCGCCGTGGTGCAGCGACACCCACGAGGCACCCGACGCGGTGTTGACGAGCGCGTTGAGCAGCGGCCAGTCGGCGATCGCGTCGGACCCGTCGGCCATGCCCTCGGACTCACGGTACGGCGACGCGACCGAGCCGCAGTCGAGGTGGTCACGGCCGATGACGACCGGTGCGCTGAGCTCACCGGCGGCCACCATCTCATTGAACCGAACGCCCGCCTTGTCACGCTCGCCGTACCCGAGCCAGCAGATGCGGGCGGGCAGGCCCTGGAACGCGACGCGCTCCTGGGCGGCGTTGATCCATGTGTGCAGCCGCGCGTTGTCCGGGAACAGGTCCAGCACGGCCCGGTCGGTAGCGTAGATGTCCTTCTCCTCACCCGACAGCGCGGCCCACCGGAACGGCCCCTTGCCCTGCGTGAACAGCGGGCGGATGTAGGCGGGCACGAAGCCGGGGAACGCGAACGCCCGCTCGAAACCGCCGCGCCGCGCCTCGTCGCGGATGGAGTTGCCGTAGTCGAACACCTCGGCTCCGGCGTCGGCGAACGCGACCATCGCCTCGACGTGCCGGGCCATCGAGGCCCGCGCGCGGTCGGTGAACTCCTCGGGCTTGGAGCTCGCATAGTCGTGCCAGTCACCGAGGTCGATCCCCTCGGGCAGGTAGGACAGCGGGTCGTGGGCCGATGTCTGGTCCGTGACGATGTCGACCGCCACGCCGCGGCGCAGCAGTTCCGGCAGCACGGTGGCGCAGTTGCCGGCCAGGCCGACGGACAGCGCGCGCCGTTCGGCCCTGGCGCGCTCGCAGCGGGCGATCGCCTCGTCGAGCCCGTCGGTCACCTCGTCCAGATAGCGGTGTTCGACGCGGCGGTGCAGGCGCGCGGGGTCGACGTCGACGACCAGGCAGACGCCGTCGTTCAGCGTCACCGCCAGGGGCTGCGCGCCGCCCATGCCGCCGCAGCCGCCGGTGACGGTCAGCGTGCCGGCCAGGGTCCCGCCGAAGCGCTTCTCGGCGACGGCGGCGAACGTCTCGTAGGTGCCCTGCAGGATGCCCTGGGTGCCGATGTAGATCCACGAGCCGGCGGTCATCTGCCCGTACATCATCAGGCCGAGCTGCTCGAGGCGGCGGAACTCGGGCCAGGTGGCCCAGTCGCCGACGAGGTTGGAGTTGGCGATGAGCACGCGCGGCGCCCACTCGTGGGTGCGCATGACGCCGACCGGCTTGCCCGACTGCACCAGCATCGTCTCGTCCTCGCGCAGCTCGGTCAGCGTGCGGACGATCGCGTCGTAGCTGGCCCAGTTGCGGGCGGCGCGGCCGGTGCCGCCGTAGACGACGAGGTCGTCCGGGCGTTCGGCCACCTCGGGATCGAGGTTGTTCATGAGCATCCGCATCGGGGCCTCGGTCTGCCAGGAGCGTGCGGTGAGCGTGGTGCCGCGCGGAGCGCGGACGGGGCGGGCGCCTTCCATGGCGGGTCTCCTTTGTGTCGTAACAGCTGGGGTGGGGTCAGTTCAGCGGGCCGCAGACGGCCTCGGCGGCCGCGACGAGGCGTCCGGACCGGACCAGCTCCGCGGCGGCCGCGATGTCGGGGGCCAGGTAGCGGTCCGGGCCAGGCCCGGCGACCTGCTGGCGCAGGGCGTCGCGGGCGGCGGCGGTCGCCGGGGCGGGGGTGAGCGGCGAGCGCAGGTCGAGCGCGCGGGCGGCGGTGAGGATCTCGATCGCCAGCACCTGGGTCAGTGCGTCGACGGCACGGCGCAGCTTGCGGGCGGCCGACCAGCCCATCGATACGTGGTCCTCCTGCATCGCGCTGGACGGGATCGAGTCGACGGACGCCGGCACGGCCAGGCGCTTCAGCTCCGAGACCAGAGCGGCCTGGGTGTACTGGGCGATCATGTAACCGGAGTCGACCCCCGGGTCGTCGGCCAGGAACGGCGGCAGGCCGTGGTTGCGGGCGCGGTCGAGGAACCGGTCGGTGCGCCGCTCGGCGACCGAGGCGAGGTCGGCCGCTGCGATGGCGAGGAAGTCGAGCACGTAGCCCACGGGCGCGCCGTGGAAGTTGCCGTTGCTCTCCACCCGGCCGTCGAGCGTGACCACGGGGTTGTCGACGGCGCTGGCGAGCTCGCGGTCGCGCACCAGGCGGGCGTGCGCGAGCGTGTCGCGGCCGGCCCCGTGCACCTGCGGCGAGCAGCGCAGCGAGTAGGCGTCCTGCACGCGGGTGCAGTCCCGGGTGCGGTGGCTGGCCATGATCGCGGACCCGGCCAGCAGCGCGCGCAGGTTGGCGGCGCTGTCGGCCTGGCCGGGGTGCGGGCGCAGCGCCTGCAGGTCCGCGGCGAACACCGCGTCGGTCCCGAGCTGCGCCTCGACGCTCATCGCGGCGGCGAGGTCGGCCGTGCGGAACAGCAGCGCGAGGTCACAGGTGGCGAGCGTCAGCATGCCGAGCATGCCGTCGACGCCGTTGGTGAGGGCCAGCCCCTCCTTCTCGCGCAGCACGACCGGCGTGATGCCGGCCGCGGCGAGCGCATCGGCCGCGGGCAGCGCGTCGCCCCTGACGCGGACGGTCCCCTCTCCCATCGCGGCGAGGGCACAATGGGCCAGGGGAGCGAGATCGCCCGAGCAGCCCAGTGACCCGAACTCGTACACGACCGGCGTGATGCCCGCGTTGAGCATGGCCGCGTAGGTCTCGGCGGTCTCCAGGCGCACGCCGGTGCGGCCGGTCGCCAGCGTCGACAAGCGCAGCAACATCAGCGCGCGGACGACCTCGCGCTCCACCTCCGGGCCGGAACCCGCCGCGTGCGAGCGGATGAGGCTGCGCTGCAGGGCCGCGCGGTCGGCCGGCGCGATCTGCTTGGTGGCCAGCGCACCGAACCCGGTGGAGATGCCGTAATGCGGCTCAGGATCGTCGGCCAGCGCCTCGATGATGTCCCGGCTCGCGCCGATGGCCTTGCGGGCCTCGTCGCTCAGCCGCACCCGCGCGTCATGACGCGCGACGGCGAGCACCTGCTGTTCGGTCAGTGCCTCGACGCCGATTGCGATCTCGTTCATAACTCCATGGTGAGGTATGGCGTGCCGTTTATGACCTCCTACGCAACCGACACTGTCTGGGATCACAGATTCATACGTGACCCAGCCGACGGCTGAGCTCGGCGGCGGTCCTGGCCACCCGTGCGGCGAGATGCTCGCGTCCGGCCGCGTCGACCTCCGCGCTCGGGAACGTCACGGCCACGGCCGCGACCGGGTAGCTGGCGCGGTCACTGGCGGCCACCGCGACTGAGGCAAACCCGGGGGTCACCTCGCCATCCTCGGACGCGAATCCTCGCCGGCGCGTCTCAACCAGGAGTTGCCTGAGCGCGGTGAACGACCTCGGTCCCAGGTCATTGCGCAAGACGAAGGAACCAGGTTCCGAATAGAGTGCACGCACCTGCGCCCGGGGCATCTGAGCCAGCATCGCCCGGCCGCTGGCCGTCAGGTGGGCCGGCAGCCGCACGCCGACGTCCGTGATCAGGGGCGGCCGGCCGGTCGCGCGCTCCTCGATGACGTAGATGACGTCACGTCCGTGCATGATCGCCAGGTGCGCGTTCTGGCCCACGCTGTCCACCAGGACCGCCAGCGGCATGCGCGCCAGCCGCTGCAGTGATGTCTGCCGGCTGTAGCCCGACGCCAGCTCGTACACGGCAACGCCGAGGGCGTAGCGCCGCTCCTCGGCCACGTGGACGACGAATCCGGCCCGGACCAGCGTGTCGAGCAGATGATAGGTCGTGGATCTCGGCAGGCCGAGATCACGGCTGATGGCCACGGCCGCCGCGGGTTGCGCTTGCGCGCCGAGATACTGCAGCACGGCCAGCGCCTGCGCGGCCGCTGGGACTACTCCCACAGGCGCATCGTACGTACGGGAACCCAGACAACCCCTAACGACTCCACCTCTGACTACGACCATCCGGGCCCGGCCGCTTCCCCGCCGGCCCGGGGAGACCGGTCCCTGACAATGTCACCGTGCGGCTGCTGCTACACAACGCCCTGCGCGTCGATGAGGCCTGCGCCGTCGGCATCGCTGGCTCCCCGCCTGACCTCGATGTCGAAGGCGAAACCCTCGCCCATGACGTCCGCCCGAGGGTCCACACCTGATTCAGCCCGGCGGCCGTGCCGCACAGTCGCCGCCGGGCCGCTGCTTGCTACGGGCCGACCGCCACGCCAACCGGGGAGAGCAGCCCGGTGACCAGGGTGGTCGCGGTGCCGCCGGTCAGCGGGGCTTCCTTGATGGTGCCGTCGCCGGAGTTGGCCAAGTAGATGTGGCTGCTATCGACCGCCACGCCTGCCGGGGCGGCAAACTGGGGGGCGCTGGAGGCGCTGGACAGGAAGGACGCGCCCCCGCCGGTCAGCGGGGCCTCGTAGATCGTGCCCGCGCCGGAGTTGGCCCAGTAGACGTGGCTGGCGTCGACCGCCACCCCGGCTGGGTTGTTCTGCCTGTTGACCAGGGTGGTCGCGGGGCTGCCGGTCAGCGGGGCCTTCCAGATCGTGCCCGGGAAGCCCGACTTGCCGGCGTCGGCCCAGTAGATGTGGCTGGCGTCGACTGCCACCCCGGCCGGGGAGGGCTGGCCGGTGACCAGGGTGGTCGCGGTGCCGCCGGTGTCAGCGGGGCCACACCGATCCTGCCAAACTGGTCGGTCCAGTAGAGGTGGCCGGGGGCCGCGCCGAGCCCTCCGGAGCCGGTGACCGCGTCGGTAGCGGTGACGTGGGGCTTGTTGCTGGCTGCGGTCAGCATCGCGGTGACTGTGCCGGCGCGGGCGGGGGTGAACCGCACCGTGACCGTGCACCTCGTGCCGGGTGCCCGGTTGTGGCAGGTGCCGCCGGTGATGGTGAACGCGGCCGCGCCGGCCAGCGTCACCGCCAGCTTGCCGGTGGCCTGGCCGCCGGTGTTGGCCAGCGTGAACGTGTGCGAGGCTGCCTGCCCGGCGGCGACCTGCCCGTAGTTGTAGGAAGCGGGGCTGAACGCCAGCACCGGCGGCCGCGGCTTGGCCGCCGCCACCCCCGCGGCCGACCCGAGCGCCACCACCACGGCACCGGTCACTGCTACGGCCCGGCCGAAGACACTGCCCATCACAAATCCTCCTGTCCTTGGCCGCCGGTCCTCCGGCGGCATGGTCGACTTCCGCGGTGCCGAGTCTGCGGCCGTGCAAGTAAAGCCTCGCCGCCAGGCTGCTCGCTATGGGCCAACGGCCACCATGGTGGGGCCGTTCTGGCTGGAGACGATGGCCTGCGGGCTGGTGCCGTCGAGGCCGGCCAAATTGATTGAGCCCGCCGCGGGCGCGTAGAGCCCGGTGCTGGCCCAGTAGATGTTGCTGGCGTCCACCGCCACCCCGGATGGGCCGATCTGGCCGGTGACGATGACGTGCGGGCTGGTGCCGTTGAGGTCTGCCTCGTTGATCGTGCCGGCCCCGGATGTACCGGGGCCGCTGTAGTGGTCGGCCCAGTACAGGTGGCTGGCGTCGGCCGTCACGCCGAACGGGTGGTTTTCGCCGCTGACGATGATGTGCGGATTGCCGCCGTTCAGGTTGGCCTGGCTGATCGTGCCGTTGACGATGTCGGTCCAGTAGAGGTGGCTGGCGTCGGCCGCTATACCGCCCGGGGCGCGCAGGCCGGTGACGATGGCATGCGGGCTGCTGCCGTCCAGGCCGGACTCCCCGATCGTGCCGTCGGCCCCGTTGTTTTGGTTGGTCCAGTAGAGGTGGCTGGCGTCGACTGCGATCCCGGCCGGCTGATTTTGCCCGCTGACGATGGAGTGCGGGTTGCTGCCGTCCAGGCCGGCTTCGTTGATCGTGCCGCCGCTGGTATCGGCCCAGTAGATGTGGCTGGCATCGGCCGCGATCCCGAACACCTGGCCAGAGGTGGGGAAGAGGATCTGTGCGTTGCTGCCATCCAGGCCGGATTCCCAGATCGTGCTGGTCACGGCGTTGGGAGTGGTCTCGGTCCAGTAGAGGTGACCGGGAGCCGCGCCGAGCCCTTCGGAGCCGGTCAGCGCGTCGGTGGCGGCCAGGTGGCGTTTCTTGCTGGCCGCGGTCAGCGTCGCGGTGACGGTGCCGGCGTGGGCGGGGGTGAACCGCACCGTGACCGTGCACGTCTTGCCGGGTGCCAGGTTGTGGCAGGTGGCGCCGGGGGTGGGGGAAGCGGGCGCGCCGGGGCGC
>Ga0081540_1000873_pt1 | contig 27254 bp, 24 predicted proteins | sample TabmetS2T1R1_FD_71024 | JGI IMG/M metagenome (GOLD analysis project Ga0081540, IMG submission 71024) | Tabebuia heterophylla rhizosphere microbial communities from the University of Puerto Rico - S2T1R1 | ecosystem: Host-associated > Plants > Roots > Rhizosphere ...
CTTCGCCGCCGCGGCGATTGCTTCAGCGGCAACCGGCGGGATCACACCGCAAGCCGCCTCTGCCCGCGCAAGCGCCGCCTCCACGTCCAGCATCGCCTGAAGGCGCGCCGTGTCGGAAAAGACCGCGGCCATCGCCTCGGTGGAGAAGAGCGGCCCGAGCAGCGTGCCTGATTGTGGCCAAGCCATAGGCGCCTAAATATGGAAGAACACAGTTTCGTTCTCGCCCTGCAGCGAGATATCCAGCCGGTAAACGGTGCTGCCTTCCAGGCGTTCCGCGATCAATGTACTGCGCCGCTCCTCGGGCACCAGATTGAGGACCGGATCGACGCGGTTCATCTCGGCCTCGTCGGCGAAATAGAGGCGGGTCGCCATGCGTTTCAGCACGCCGCGGGCGAGGATGCAGATATTGATATGCGGCGCCTGCATTTCATTATGCAGACCGGGCACGGCACCGGGCTTGACGGTATAGAAGCGGTACATGCCCTGCTCGTCTGTGGGCACGCGGCCGAACCCGCCAAAATCCTCGTCCAGCGGCTTATCCTGATCATCTTCCGGATGGTTGTAGCGGCCATGGGCGTTGGCCTGCCAGATCTCGATCAGCGCATCGTCGACCGGCCGGCCGTCGCCGTCGGTGACGCGGCCCTCGATGGTGATGTGCTCACCTTCGGTTCTTTCGCTCGCGAGATACGGACCGGCTTCATAGGGCAGAGCATAATGGAAGAACGGGCCGACCGTCTGGGACGGCGTCTGCACATACAGGGTTTCCGCGCTGGGGATCGGGGATTTCGGGCTGGGCGTTTCGGCCATGCGTCTAGTCCTCCATCGGCGTTGCTTCACGCCCGCGCAGCACGATGTCGAACTTATAGCCGAGCGCCCATTCCGGCACCGTGCTCTCCATATCGAAGCGCGAGATCATCCGAGCGGCGGCCTTCGGATCGGTCACCGAGTTGAAGATCGGGTCGAAGGCGAACAGCGGATCGCCGGGGAAGTACATTTGCGTGACAAGGCGGGTGATGAAGCTCGGCCCGAGCAGTGAGAAATGGATGTGGGCCGGCCGCCAGGCATTGTGGTGGTTCTTCCAGGGGTATGCCCCCGGCTTGATGGTGATGAAACGGTATTCGCCATTCTCATCCGTCACCACCCGGCCGGCGCCGGTGAAGTTGGGGTCGAGCGGCGCCGGATGCTGATCGCGTGCATGGATATAGCGGCCCGCTGCATTACACTGCCAGACCTCCACCAGCGTATTCGGCACCGGACGGCCGTTCTCGTCCAGCACCCGGCCCGACACCACGATGCGCTCACCCAGTGGTTCGCCTTCATGCTGACGGGTCAGGTCGGCATCGAGTGGGCCGATCCGGGAGTGGCCGTAGACCGGACCGGTGACCTCGGACAGGGTATGCGGGATGACGAGCAGCGGCTGCGAGGGTGAGCGCTTCACCGTCGATCGATAATCGGGATGAAGATAGTTCGGCTGGCCGGCAGTCTGCTCGCGCAGATAGGGCAACGGTTGCGACATAAGCTGTTTCTCCTCTTCACGCCGGCCTAAGACATGGCCGTGAAGCGCAACGGATCACTCCCCTCTCGCGCTGGGAGAGATCTGCAAAAAAGCCCCCTCCCTCGGGCTTGCGCTGAGGCACCAAGACAGAGCGCTTCGTTTCGCATCATGGATGCTCGTCGGCGCGCTTTGCGTAGACGGCAAAGGTGTCCGGCCCCTTCTCCAGCACATTCTCTTTGATCCAGGCCCGGAAGCTCTCGCGGTCGCGGGCGATGGCGTCCCATGCGATATAGAACCTGTTGGTGCGTGGATAGTAGCCATGGGCGTAAGACGGGAAAGCGCCGCCCGGAACCACGGCAATGGATGTGATCGTCCAGGCAGGCAGCACCACCGAATTCGGGCTTGGCACAGCGAGATCATCAACGACCTCCTCGACCGTTACAACGGAGCGCTTTGCCGCCAGCACAGCCTCCTTCAGCACGCCGACAATGCCCTCGATCAGCACATTGCCGGAACGGTCGGCACGCTGGGCATGGATGATCGCGAGGTCCGGGCGCAGCGCGGGCACCGCCGCCAGCTTCTCGCCGGTGAACGGGCACAGGATCTCGGCGACCGCGCCGTTGTGCTTGGGCAGATCGACGCCGCGATAGCCGCGAAACACGGCAAAGGGCAGATTGGCCGCGCCCGCATCATAGGCATTGGCCATGGCGGCGTGGCTATGCTCGGTGATGGAGAGCGGGCAAGGCCAGCCATTCTCCACCGCATCGCGAAAGCGATGCAGCGAGCCCACGCCAGGATTTCCGCCCCAGGAGAAGGTCATATGCCGCGCGCAGCCCATCCCGATCAGCTGGTCGTAGATGAGGTCCGGCGTCATGCGGATGAGGTGGAGGTCCTTGCGCCCCTGGCGGATCACCTCATGGCCGGCAGCGAAGGGAATGAGATGCGTGAACCCCTCCATGGCGACGGTGTCGCCGTCCCTGAGATTGTGCTCGATCGCGTCTTGAAGACTTAAAAATTCGGCCATGGTTCTCATCTCAACTCAAGAGCCGGACCAGATCCAGCGCCAGAATCGGAAAGGGTGGCGACCAGGGTCAGCCTGACGATGTCGGTTGCGATAAAGGGTAGCACACCCCGGTAAGCTTGCGCGTTCGGCACGTCCCTGGCTATGGCGCTCTTCACACTGACGGGACGAAGCATTCTTTTGCGCATCTTTTTTCGAGAAGGGAGTGCCCCGCTCGCAATGATGCCTGACTGAACTCCCGGCTAATTCAGTCCACATGCGGATTTGCGTCAAGCACCTAGTTCGTATAACGATAAATTGTTCGTATGCCGAACATAACTTGCGTCAGAGGGAGGCCCTGATCCTTCTCAACGCGCTCAGCCGTCATCCCCGGCGGAATGACGGCTAAGCGGTCGGACGGCCAGGCATCCCGCTCACTATTGCTGTGGGATTACCACCGTGCCGGCCAGGCCAAACCCGGAATTCGTAGCCTCTTTCGCCCGAGGGCTGGACGTCATCCGCAGCTTCGGACCCGATCACCGCCGCCAGACGCTGACCGAGGTTGCCGAACGCACCGGCCTCACGCGTGCGACTGCGCGGCGTTTTCTGTTGACCCTCGCCGAGCTTGGGCTCGCCCGCAGCGACGGCAAATATTTCGAGCTGACGCCGGCGGTGCTCGACCTCGGCCATGCCTATCTGTCCTCGCTCAATGTCTGGGACGCGCTGCAGCCTTCGCTGGATGCCGTGTCGCGCGATCTCGACGAATCCTGCTCGGCTGCCGTATTGCAGGGCACCGAGATCATATACATCGCTCGCGCTGCATCGCGTCATCGCATCCTTTCTATCGGACTGCGGATTGGCACGCGGCTGCCGGCGCACGCAACATCTATGGGGCAGGTGCTGATCGCCAATAGCGAGCCGGCTGCGCTGTCTGCCTATTTCCGTCAGGTGAAGCTGCGAAGCTTCACCGCGCGCACGTTGGCGACACGTGCGGAGCTTGAGGCCCGGCTTGCGAGCATACGGGCGCAAGGCTATGCAGTGTGTGATCAGGAGCTGGAGGAAGGTCTGCGCTCGATCGCAGTGCCGATCGCCAATCGCCGCGGCTCAACGCTCGCCGCGATCAATGTCAGCAGCCAGGCGGCGCGCACCTCGGTCGACCACATGCTACGCGTATTCCTGCCCCGCCTGAAGGAAGCTGCCGCCGAGATCAACCAGGCAATCTACAGTCTCTGAGCAGGGCAACTGCTTCTGTCGCAAGCGATCGAGTCTGAATTTTTGTTCGCTTGCCGAACAAAAATCGGCGGCGAGGGGCCGCTGCTCCCGGGCAAAGCGAGAATGCGGCCTGCTATTGGCCGAACAGCTCGTTCCAGAAGGCTGGGTTCTGGGAGGACGGCGGCTTCGAAGTGGACTGTGTGGTTGAGGGTTGCGTCGGTCGCGGCGGTGTTTGCACCTGTGCAGAGGCCGGCTGCTGTTGCGGCGGCGTGGGCTGCTGTTGCTGCGGCGTGGGCTGCGGTTGCTGCGGCGTGGGTTGCGATGGGTTTGACGAGGAGGACGAAGACGATGACTTGCGCCGATCCGACCGCGCCGAACGCCGCGGCCTCTCAGTTGTAGCCCCCGCGGCCTTCGAAGGGAGCGGCGGGATGATGGTCGGCTCCTCCTCGATGGCCGGACGTCTCGGGTTCGGCGGCATCTCACCCGTGGCAACCTCCCTCGTGGTTTCCTTGACGGCCTGTTTGGCGGCGGGTGCTTTTTCCGGGAAAGGCGGAACGATGATCGGCGCGGTCTCCTGAACGATTTGCGCTTGTCCATCGCTGCCCACGACAATGAACGGGGCCCAGAAGGCCGGATGCGATAGCGGGCCGCCCTCATCGATCATCGCTACCATGGAGCGCTGGAACGCTTTCGCCTGACCGAGCGCAGGGTTTTCCGACCTCGCCCCAAATGCGCCGGTGATGAGCTTGACGGTCGCGCTAGAGTCGACGGCCCAATGCGAGACCAGGAGCGAGCGCGCCCCAGCATAGAAAAACGCGCGGGCAAGTCCCGACAGCGCCTCGGCACCGACCTGATCACCGGTCGCCGTGTTGCAGGCCGACAGAACCACCCAGTCGGCATCGAGCTTCAGGCCTGCCACCTCGGAGGCGGTGAGCAGGCCGTCATCGGTCTCACTCGGTGTCTCCGGTGGCGTAAGCAGCAAGGACGGTTCAGAGCGCGACGCCAGGAACAACTCGGTCTCTCCAGCGATCAGGCCATGAGTCGCCAGATGCACAATCCGGACATTTGCCAGCTCTCCGCTTTCTGAAAGCGACTTGATCCGACTTTCCGTCGCATTGCCGCCGAGCAGTACGGCGTCCGTGCTGGCGCCGACGTACCTGGCAACGCTGCACAATTCATCGGCCGTTTCGGGGAGCGGCTCCTGCCGGCGCAGCGCCTCGATGCCGTAGACACCACTGCGCAAGAGACGCGGCAGCGAGGAACTCGCACTGATCTCAGCCACGCGCGATGCTGGCGCCGGCTCCTGCGGGCACGTCTCGCGCGCCCACGCGCTGCGATCGGTGCCGCTCTCGCCGGTCAGCAGCGGATTGCCGATGCCGAGGAAAGGCGAGGTGGCGTGGCTCGCTTCCGCGAACAGGCGCAGCGCCCGAAGGCTCGATAGTGAAGGCAGCATGGTGATGGCATGATCGCGGCCGAACCATGCGATCTGAGAAAAGTCCGCGACGGAGGCATCGTCGGCCACTGTGGGCTTGTCTGTCACCAACACATTGAACGGCAGGGAAGTGAGCGGACCGGATGCAACGATCAAGAGGTCTCTGCCCTGGATCGCGTCCGCGAGCTGGCCGACGAGGATGGTGTAGAGAGCGTTTGCCCGCCCGGGCCGGAAGGGAAGCGGCTCGGCCTCGCCGGGCGCCTTATCCTTCGGCAGACCCAGAAGATCATTGCAGCGATCCCGCCCTTCGCTATTCCATTCGCCGCGGTCGAGGCCGCAGCGCAGGGTACGAACCAGGTTCAGAAGATCGCGCTCGCCGTTTGGCAGCCGCAGCCAGCGCTTGGCATTTGCCGAGATCACCCAGACGTAAGTTGCATCGGGCGCAACGACATATTGCAGAACAGCCTCGCCCGGACGCAGCAGGAACCGCACATCCGTCACCGTGAGCGGAGTAGGCCTCGCCAGATCGTCAAAGCGCGGGAAGCCGACTTCGAGTTCCTTATCAAGTGCTGCGAGCCGGGTCTCGACTGCGGCCAAATGTTCGCGCAGGGACTGCTCAACGGTCGTGTTGCGATCACCGCTCTGCGCGAGCAGCAAGGTCAACTTGCGGTCGGTTGCATCCCAATCGGCAGCGAGGTCCTGGCGCTCGCGGGTAAGCGCCGCAAGTTGCGGATAGCCGGCGCCAGCGCGGGCGCCGAGCGCGGCAAGCGCGAAGGCTGCCGGCGTCATGGTATTCCACTGGCCGATTTCCAGCGCACGGTCGAGGTTCTGGTCCTGGCCCTTGTCCTCGGTCTGCCAGAGCGCTTCCAGGAGGCCGAAAAAGGCGCGCCGTTCGGTGGTTCGCTGATCGCGGGTCGGTCTCGCCCTCACGCCAAAGCGACTGCTGGAGGCGAGTTCGATGGCGACGGCCCGGTCGAAGGTAGTGCGGGCGTCTTTCGGCTTGTTATCGGCGAGATCCAGGGTTCCGAGGGCCACCAGCGTATCGAGCAGCTTGGCGTGATCGGGGCCGAACTGGCGCTCCAGGATCGCCAGAGCGCGGGTGAGAAGGCCGCGGGCCTCCTCACGCCGCCCAAGGGCGGTGTACGCTTCCCCAAGATTGGCAACCGGTATGGCGACATTGACGTGACCGGCGCCGTAGAGCTGTTCATTGATAGCCAGCGCGCGACGCAGTTGAGTCTCCGCTTCGGCATATCGGCCCATGTCGAGCAGGAGGCGTCCGAGATTGTTGCGGCTGATCGCCACGCTCGGATGGTCAGCCGGCAGCGCCTTTTCAAACAGCGCCAAAGCGCGCCGCGAATCCTGCATCGCCTCGTCCTGCCGTCCGGTCTGGCGCAGAAGGCCGCCGAGATTGTCGAGAATGATGGCGATGGAAACCGGGTCCTGCGGTGAGGCCGCCTCGGCGATCGTCAGGCCGCGGCGTAGCAGAGGTTCAGCTTCCGCATAGCGCCCTTCCTCGTTAAGGAGAACGCCGAAATTGGCGGCGGCCCGGCCCACCTCCTGATGATCGCGGCCGAGCGCCTGCTCCAGGAGCTGCAGCGCGCGCTTGTGATGGGGCTCGGCTTCATCAAAGCGGCCGGTCTGGCCATAGAGCACGGCAAGATTGTCGTTCAGGATGCCTGAATTGGCAGCATCGCCCTGCGTGTCAAGAATGGCGATGGCGCGCTTGTAGTGGCCCTCAGCCGCGTCATTGTCGGCAAGTGCGCGCTCGGCGCGGGCAAGATTGTTAAGGGGCTCAACTGCCGGAGGCCCATCAGCCGAGCCGTCCCGCTCGATAATGGCGAGCGCCTGTTCGGCACGCTGCTTGGCCTCTTGATAGTGGCCGGCATCATATTCGAGTCGCGACAGCAGATTTGCGAATGCGAACGCAGTCTTGCCCTGTTCCTGGCCGTGCGATTGCAGGTCCTGCATCGCATCGCCGATAAGTGTCCGGGCCTCCTCCCCCTTGCCGGTGCTGGTGTAAAAGCCGAGCAGCCCCTCGAGTGCGGACCGATAGTATTCGTCCTCCGGAGATGCCTGCCCCTTGTAGATGGCGATGGCTTGTTTCCATTGCGCAGCGGCCTCATCGAGGCGGTTTTCCGCGCGCAGGCCTGCTCCCAGTCTGCTGTGCATCTGCGCGAGTGTGAGATCCTTGGAAGCCTCGCCGCCCTGGTCCGCGCCCGCAACCAGATCTTTGTTGATGCGCAGCACGTCGTCGCTACGCCCGGCCTCCAGGTAAATCTCGGTGAGTGCGCTGATGACCTTGCGCGTATCGTCGTAAGTCAGCGGCTGTGTGCGCAGGTAAATGTCAAGCGCCCGCTCGAGATAGCGCTGGGCATCGGCGAGCCGGTTGGTTCGCTGGAACAGGAAGCCGAGATTCTGCGAGGCGGCTCCGGTCTCAAAGGCGTCAACCCCATAGATGCTCTCGCTAAGCTTGAGCGCCTCCTGCGCAAAAGGAATGCCCCCGGTAAAATCCTCAGCCTTGAATTTCTCGAAGACCGCGTCTTCCGCCTTCTCGAGCGCCTTCTCTTCGTTGGACTGCGGCGGGGATGCCGTTGCAGGAGCGCCGTTCGCGGGCGGTGGAGCGGCGCCAACCGGATTTTGTGTGCTCGATGCGGGAGCAGATGCGCCCTCTGGCGTTTGCTGAACTGCCGGAGGCGCATTCTCCTGCGGCCGCGCCTGACCGTCCGCCACGGAGGCAGGCTGCGCCCGCAAAGACTGCGGGCCAGGACCGAGACATGCGAAGAAAATCGAGACGATTGCTATTGCACGAAGCACGATGTCAAAAACGACAGCCCGTTTTATAGACCCTGGACAGCCGATCTGAGGCGCTTTGTGCAAGAATAAGGCCATCACTCGATTGCCCCACCATTCTTCATTATCATCTGCAGCATTGCGTGAGACCGCTGGCGAGCAAGAACTCAGCTGTCCGCAGTGGCGCAGGCCGACGCCGTCAACTTCGACGGCTCACCATCCCTCCCAAGGTGTTTTAGTCAAGCTTCGGGCAATTGTCACCGCCGACATACATGCAGGCTACACGATACCGGCGCTCTCTGGAACGATGAGTTCCCGAGCGGTGGAGTATCCGCGTTATTTGTGACGCGGACTGCGCAGCTTGCGCCACGGCAGCCATCGCCTGTTACCCTCCGCCAGGGGGCGTGCAATGATAACGCTGGGGGATAGGGCAGGCTGTAAGCGCCTCCGGAGCCTTCATGGTCAGCACGTGGAGGCGCAGCTTGCGGCCGTGTACGGTGTTGAAGCCGTTGATACAGGCGAGAACTTGCGGCATTTCGCCCCCAGTGCGGGCGATGCGGTTGAACGCATCGGCAGCGAAGACCGCAAAATCTGTATCTCCTTTCCTCAGAGCCGCCAGCGCTTCGGTTTCATCGGCCATCCGGGTGTCGGTGCCGAGAAGGAAGACCGCGCTCGGCTCACGATACCGCGTCAGCACGAAGGGTTTCGATGAGCACGGGCGCAGAATATCGTTGATATGCGCAATCTGCTCGCTCGGCCAGATCGCCTCTGTTGACGGCAGAACGATGCGGAACGCGGCCACGTAGAGCAAGGCTGCGCTGATCACGCCGGTGGCGATGGCGGCATAGAAGCGCTCCTGCCAGGCGGCCCGGACCGTCAGGTAGGTGCCTAGCGCGAACAATACAGCGAGCAGCAGCAGCCACGGCGAGGGAGAGACCCTGAATTTGGTGTGCAGCAGCACCAGGAACACGACCTGCAGCACCGCAACCAGCAGCCAGATGGCAGCGGCCTGCTTGTAGGTGCGGCGGGGGATTGTGCGCGGGATCGTCACCTCGCGTAATATCCAGGCGGCGGCCATGGCGATCGCCGGATAGATCGGCAGTGCGTAATGCGGCAGCTTGGTAGGCGTCGCCTCCAGCACCAGCCAGAACGGAATGATCCAGGCCAGCAGAAACAGCGCCCTGCGGTGCATGCGGTTACGCCAGAGCCAGAGTCCCGCAGCGCCCGTCGTGACCAACGCACCAGGCCAGAACGTCCACCAGAACGTCACCAGATAGAAGCCGGGCGGACCCCAATGATTCTCCTGTCCGCTCTGAAGCTTGGCGAGAAAATCGTGCCCCAAGGACCGGTTCAGGAACTCGCCGCCAGAGGCGATCTGGATCGCAATGAACCAGGGCAGGACAATGAGAAGAAACAGCGGAATGCCCCAGAGAAAATGCAGGCTGCGTAGCCACGATCGGTCGGGGTCATAGATCGCAAGCGGCACGATGGTCAGAAGCGCCAGCGCCGGCGCGATAGGACCTTTGAGCAGCGTGCCGACGCCGAGCGCGATCCAGAACAGGGCGGCAAGCAGCCGGGTTGCGCCGTCCATCTCGCGCGCCAGATAGAGCCGCCCCAGCGCGCCCTGGGAGAGGACAATGGCGGCGAGCAGCATGGCATCGGCCTTGGCGATGCGGGCTTCGAGATTCACGTCCAGCGCTGCCGCGAGCAGGATTGCCGCGAGCAGACCGTTCTGGCGGCCGTAAAGTGGACCCGCCGCCCACCATGTGAGCAGCACGGCCGCCACGACCCCGAGAAAGGACGGGATGCGATAGGGCCAGATCTCCTCGGAGTCCGCAGAAGAGAACGCCGCAACGCTGAGAGTCTGCAGCCAGTAGATGCCGATCGGCTTCTTGTAGCGGGGATCATCCTGGAAACGGATGTCCACGAAGTCGCCCGACTGCAGCATCTGCTTCGTGGCCTGGGCGAAACGCGCCTCGTCGCGATCCGTGACAGGCAGTGAGGCGATGCCGGGCAGCGCCATCGCCATGCAGAGAGCGATCAGGAACGCTGCCGCATAGTGCGGCCGCACCGTAAGCCAACCGAGTCCAGCCGCCGCATCGCGGTCGAGCCTGCCGAGCCACCGATCCATTGCCAATCCCCGTTGCCTGGAGCGCCTTTTAGCCTAAAGCGCGGCCATGGCAAATGGGGAGTGGAGCGACCCGAAGCGGCTCGCTCTGATTTTTCGTTGGTTTTCCTGGCCTTGTGATGTACCGGCGCTATTCTGCCGCGGCCCGCATGGCTGGTCCGGCGGCGCGCACTTCGGCATCGACAGCCGACTCGAAGCGGCGGAAATTCTCAGCGAACATGCGGACCAGTGTGCCTGCCTGCTGGTCGAAGGCCAGCTTGTCCGACCACGTGCGGCGCGGATCGAGAATGTGAGGCGGCACGCCTTCGACCGAGGTCGGCACCTCGAAGCCGAACATCGGGTCGCGGCGGAATGTCGCCTCTTTCAGCTTGCCGGAAAGCGCGGCGTCGAGCAGCGCGCGGGTGAACTTCAGCGGCATGCGCTGGCCGACACCATATTTGCCACCGGTCCAACCGGTGTTCACCAGCCAGCAGTCCACCCCGTGGGCAGCGATCAACTCACGCAGAAGATTGCCATAGACGCTGGGATGGCGGGGCATGAAGGGCGCACCGAAGCAGGTCGAGAAAGTCGCCTGCACGCCGGCCACACCCTTCTCCGTGCCGGCCACCTTGGCGGTATAGCCGGACAGGAAGTGATACATCGCCTGCGAGGGCGAGAGCCTGGCAATCGGCGGGAGCACGCCGAAGGCGTCGGCGGTCAGCATCACGATGTTGCTCGGATGATCGGCGCGGCCAGTGCGGCTGGCATTGGCGATAGAGCTCAAAGGATAGGCCGAGCGGGTATTTTCGGTCAGGCTGACATCGTTATAGTCAGGCCGACGGGTGACGGGGTCGAGAATGACGTTCTCCAGCACCGTCGCGAAGCGGTTGGTTGCGGCCCAGATCTCCGGCTCCTGTTCCGCTGACAGCTTGATGGTCTTGGCGTAGCAGCCGCCCTCGAAATTGTAGACGCCTTCCGGCGACCAGCCGTGCTCGTCATCGCCGATGAGTGTGCGGCGCGGATCGGCAGAAAGCGTGGTCTTGCCGGTGCCCGACAGACCAAAGAAAATCGCGGAACGACCACCGTCCTTCGCCTCGTTTGCCGAGCAATGCATTGGCAGTACGCCGCGCCCCGGCAGGACGTAGTTGAGATAGCCGAACACCGACTTCTTCGTCTCGCCAGCATAAGAGGTGCCACCGATCAGCACCAGCTTGCGGGTGAAGTCGCAGGCGATCACCGTTTCGGTGCGGCAGCCATGGCGCGCGGGGTCGGCCCGGAAACTCGGCAGGTTGATGACGGTGAATTCCGGCTCGAAGCCTTCACGCTCCTCGGCGCTCGGCACGATCAGCAGGTGGTTGATGAACAGCGCGTGCCAGGCGAGTTCGGTGTAGACGCGCGCGTTGAGCCGATGCCTGGCGTCGGCGCCAGCGAACAGGTCCTGTGCGATCAGCTGGCGGTCCCTGGCATGAGCCATGAAATCTTCAAAGAGCTTGTCGAAATACTCCGGCGCGAGGGGCTTATTGTTGTCCCACCAGATAGTGTCCTCAGTGGTTGCGTCGCGGACGATGAACTTGTCGGCGGCCGACCGGCCGGTGTGCGCGCCCGTGCGCATCGCCAGGGCGCCGGTCGAGGCAACCTCACCTTCGCCGCGCTGGACAGACCATTCATAAAGCTCGGCGACAGAGGGGTTGAAGCAAACCTTCTGCAGATGCTTAGCAATTTGTTTAGAGAGGGAGCTCGTGTCCGAGTTACGTAAATGAATTCCCACTTGAAGTGTCTCCCCAAAAAGCACGCATTCACTGCGCTTCGCGCTGTGCAGCCGCAAGCCATTGTGACACTCCGGTCTATGGCATACCACATCAATTGCTCGACGCGACAAGAGCTGCAACCTATCAAGAAGTCTATGTCTGGAGATAACGCTCAGCCAGCGTCGCCGTTCGCCCAGAGATTGAGAGAAATGCGCTCACTCAACGAGATGTACCGTGATTTTCCTTAAGACGCTGCAAAGCCTTGGGAATCTGGTAAACATTATCGAGCGGTTCGGGGAAGACGAGATGCGAAGCGACGCCCTCGCGCCCCATCACGCTGATTCGGTCGCCAGCGGATCGGGTGAGGTTCCGCCGGCCATGAAGAGGATCGAAGCCCGCTAATCCGCCTCGAAATTTCGCGGATGTCAGGTCATGCGCGAGATGAGAAAGAGCGGCGTGACGTCCGTCTCAGTGGCGACAGTTATCATGGAAGCATAGGGACTTCCGCTGCCCAGCCACAGTGTTGCAAGCGAAACCAACACCTGTTCCCGGCATCAAATAACGCGCCGGCGTCACAAATAAGCCTGAATCCCCGGACGAATCCTGTTGTGACATTTCTGTTATTGCAATCCAGCGATGGATAATTAGGATGCAAATCCTTGAGCGCTGTGGCGAATTTGCCACTCACCGTCACCTGCCTCAACCATTGCTTGGCAGATAACCCGCGGAGGCGACGAGAACACATGCCCACGATCGCACTGGTTGATGATGACCGCAATATCGTGACGTCACTCAGGATGCTCCTGGAGACCGAAGGATACAAAATTCAAGCCTATACCGACGGCGCATCCGCGCTTGACGGCCTCAGCGCCGATCCGCCGGATATGGCGATCCTGGATATCAAGATGCCGCGCATGGACGGCATGGAGCTGCTGCGGCGCCTGCGCCAGCGCACGGAAATGCCGGTCATCTTTCTCACCTCGAAAGAGGATGAGATCGATGAACTGTTCGGCCTGAAAATGGGCGCGGACGATTTCATCCGCAAACCGTTCTCGCAGCGCCTGCTCGTCGAGCGCGTGAAGGCGATCCTGCGCCGCTCGGCGCCGAGGGACCCGGCCAGCATCGTCGAGGACACGGCCAAGGTTCTCGAGCGCGGCAAGCTCAAGCTCGACCCCGAACGCCACACCTGCATCTGGGATGGCAAGCCGGTGACGCTTACGGTCACCGAGTTTCTCATCCTGCAGGCGCTCGCCCAGCGTCCGGGAGTGGTGAAGAGCCGCGATGCGCTGATGGATGCTGCCTATGACGACCAGGTCTATGTTGACGACAGGACCATCGACAGCCACATCAAGCGGCTTCGCAAGAAGTTCAAGCTGGTCGACAACAATTTCGATGTCATCGAGACACTTTACGGCGTAGGTTATCGCTTTAAAGAGTAAGGCACCGGGGAGGATATGACGATAGAGGCTGCTCAGCCGGCGGAGGGGTCCGTCGCCAGTGAGAGCCATAGCTTGTGGCGTCGGCTGATGGCGTTTTTCGCCCAGCTAGGCCTCTATTACAGCTTCACAACCATCCGCGGCCGCATCGTCACGCTGAACACAGTTGGCCTGTTTGTGCTGGCCGTTGGTATCTTTCTTCTCAGCGACACGCGCGATGCCCTGATTGCCGCGCGAATAAAAAGCTTCGAAGTCGAGGCGGACATCATTGCCCGCTCGCTCGCCTCGAACAGCACTGACGCGATCGATGCAGCCGCCTCGCAAAATGATCCGATCGCGGCGCTTCAGCAGGAAACGAGGAGTAGCGAGGAGATCCACTTTCGGCCCTTCGTCGTCAACCCGGAGGCCGCAGCGCGATTGCTACGCGCTCTGATAGACCCAGCCAAAACCCATGGCTTTATCTTCGATGCCGATGGCACTCAGATCGTCGATAGCAACAAGATCTATACGCCCGGCCAGATCGTTCGCCTCCAACAGCCAAGTCGCCCGGCCGAGCCGGAACGTGGCACGCTGTATCGCCTCTGGCTGAAGGCGGAGGCGCTGCTGCGTGCCGAAACTCTGCCCGACTATGACGTGAACGGGCCAAAGGAGGGCAAAGCCTACCGTGAAGTGAAGACGGCGCTGGAGTCCAATATTGTCACGCCGATGGTCCGCCTTACTTCGCTTGGAGAGACCATCCTGTGCGTTGCAGCTCCCGTTCGGCGCAACCAAATTGTGCTCGGCGCACTTTTACTGACCACGCCATCAGGCGAGTTGGACGCTATCGTTGCCGGCGAACGTCTTTCGCTGTTTTACCTTTTCCTTCTGGTGTTTGCCGTCATGTTCGCGTCATCGGTGGCGCTGGCGGGTACCATAGCTGGCCCAACCGAACGCCTTGCGAGGGCTGCTGAGTCGGTTCGCCGCAACATCAAGAAGCGTGAGGAAATTCCGGACTATTCACACCGCTCCGACGAGATCGGCCATCTCTCCGGCGCGCTTCGCGACATGACGAGCGTGCTCTATCGCCGGCTCGATGCCATCGAAAGCTTTGCCGCCGATGTCGCCCATGAACTGAAAAACCCGCTCACATCGCTGCGCAGCGCAGCCGACACGCTGGCGCTTGTCAAGCGCCAGGAAGACCGCGAGCATCTGGTGCAGATCATCCAGCACGATGTGAAGCGGTTGAACCGGCTGATTACCGATATTTCCGACGCCTCGCGCCTCGACACCGAGCTCGCCCGGGAGGCGCGCCGGTCGGTCAATATCGCGCGGATGCTCGATGGCATCTGTGCGATCGTCAATGACATCCACCGCGAAGGCAACCCGCAACTCGAATGGAAGGTTGAGGGGATGCCGCGCGGTGTCGCCTTGAATGGCCATCCAATGTTCACCGTCCAGGGACATGAGGGCCGGCTCTCGCAGGTGATCAACAACCTGCTCGACAATGCGATCTCCTTCTCCCCGCCGGGCGGGAAGATCCTGGTCACCTGCCGTCACCTCTCCAAGACCAAGGAGGTGGAGATCGCCGTCGAGGATGAGGGGCGCGGCATCCCGCCGGAAAACCTGGAACGGGTTTTCGAGCGCTTCTATACCGACCGTCCCGAACATGAGGAATTCGGCCAGAATTCGGGGCTGGGGCTCAATATTTCCCGGCAGATCGTCGAAGCGCATAGCGGGCGCATCTGGGCTGAGAACCGGATGGGATCCGCAAAGGGGGCAAGCCCGACATCCATTCAGGGCGCGCGTTTCGTTATCCGCCTGCCCGCCGCGCGGCTGTGACCACCCCGGCCGGACAGCACCTTGTCTACGGCACCTGTGTTGCGCTTGGCCCGGTTGCGGCACTGCTTCAGGGGCCATCGGGCAGCGGCAAGTCCGATCTGGCGCTGCGCTTCCTGTTCCACCTGCCGCCACACCTCGATGCCGCTCTTGTCTCTGACGACCAAGTGCTTCTAGAGCGGGTGGGCGACCGGCTGATCGCACGTCCGCCGGCCGCCATCGCCGGAAAGATCGAGGTGCGCGGCATCGGCATCGTTACCCTGCCCTTCCGGGCGGAAGCCGAGTTGCGCCTCATCGTCCGCCTCTGCGACCCCGCTGATGTGCCAAGGCTCCCCGAGCCTGGCGAGGACAAGGCCGAACTTTGCGGTATTCCCCTGCCGGTTTTGGCGCTTGCACCCTTCGAGGGCTCCGCCCCCCTCAAACTGCGCCTGGCTCTCGAAGGTTGCCTTTAGCCCGGTCTTGGCGGCAAAATTATCCGTAAACCCCGCGTAAGGCTTCCTCACCATATAAAATCCCCGCATGATGATGCATCAAGGCTCTTGATGCTGCGGCGCGGCGAGAGGACAATCACGTAAGAGAGATTCTACAGCTAGAGGGCGGCACGCTGAAACGGACTACACCATGATTGGCGTTGTAATCGTAACCCATGGCAATCTGGCCAAGGAGTTCCGCGCCGCACTTGAACATGTGGTCGGCCCGCAGGAGCAGATCGCGACGATATGTATCCAGCCGGATGATGACATGGAAGAGCGGCGCGACGCGATCCTCAAGGCTATCGGCGCCGTGGACAAGGGAGACGGCTGTGTGTTGCTCACCGATATGTTCGGTGGCACACCCTCCAACCTCGCCATCTCGGTCATGGATGACTCGAGTGTCGAGGTCATTGCCGGCATCAATTTGCCGATGCTGGTCAAGCTGGCGCGCGTGCGCGGTGAATACCCCCTGCCCGATGCCATTAAGCAGGCGCAGGAAGCAGGCCGTAAATATATCCATGTTGCGAGTCAGGTTTTAACTGCCCGGTGATAGTCAAAGCAAGATTTTCCAGGTTTCAATCAGGTCTAACCAACTGGTGAACCATTGTGCGGCGCAACATGTGACGCACTCGAACTAAATTGAACTAAACTATTTAAGAGGAATTTGGGTTCCGGACGGCAGCAATCTTCCGATCACAATGATTTCTCTTTCGCTAAGGCCCGGCTCAGTGCATACTCCGGCCGCGGTTGATCCTTCGCAAACATCCTGACTGAGCTTTCTTATGACGAGTATGCCTGCTTCCGGCGTGTACCAATGTCTGGCTGAAGTGAAGGTGATGAACCGCAAGGGGCTTCACGCCCGTGCGTCTGCCGCTTTCGTAAAATGCGTGGAAAGGTTCGACGCCGAAGTGGCTGTCACCAAGGACGGCCAGACCGTCAGCGGCTCATCCATCATGGGTCTCATGATGCTGGCAGCCGGCGCCGGCTCGACCATTCTCATTGAGACCGAAGGTCCTGAGGCAGAGGAAGTGCTGGACGCGCTGACCTTGCTGGTCGAATCCCGCTTCAACGAGCAGGACTGATCGTTCATGCGGCATTTCCCGCGTGTCGTGATCGTGACCGGCGCGAGCCGGGGTATCGGCGCGGCCGTCGCCAGGCTCGCCGCGCGTGAAGGCGCGGCCGTGGTGGTGAATTACCTCAACAGCGAAGACGCCGCAAAGCAGGTGGTCTCTGCCATCGAAGCAGCCGGCGGACGTGCCATCGCCGTGCAGGGCGACGTGGCGCAGGAGGCCGACATCGTCAGGCTGTTCGAAACCACCGACAGGGAGCTTGGCCCCGTGGAGGGCCTCGTCAACAATGCCGGCATCACCGGCGGCATAGCAAAGATCATCGACGTCAGGGCCGAGCAGCTCGAGCAGGTGCTCGCCGCCAATGTCACCGGCTCATTCCTGTGCGCCCGCGAAGCCATGCGCCGCATGGCGAAGAGTCGCGGCGGTGCAGGAGGGGTCATCGTCAATCTGTCCTCGCTCGCCGCACGGATCGGCGGCGGCATGGAATGGGTGCATTATGGCGCCTCGAAAGGCGCGATCGACACCTTCACACGCGGGCTTGCGCGCGAGGCGGGTGAAGAGGGCGTGCGCGTCGCAGCCGTTGCACCGGGTCTGATCCAGACCGATATGGGCGATCATGGCGGCGGGCGCATCGCACGCATGGTATCGACCGTTCCGCTCGGCCGCGGCGGCGAGCCCGAAGAAGTTGCAGAAGCTGTGGTCTGGCTGCTCTCGCCGGCGGCATCCTATGTCCACGGCGCTATCCTCGAAGTGGGCGGCGGCCGATAGGGCCCTGTTTGCTGCGGAATGTCGCGGCTGAAGGGTTGTCAGGACGCGGCCGAAAAGCCATCTCGTGGAAAGGCATATTCGACGCAGCGCATCCGTTGTAGAATGCGCCGGTCGAACATCGGATCATTGCGGCAAGTGCGCCGCTTCAGTCGAGAAATGATGGTCCGCCTCGGTGCGGGCTCAGCCGAAAGGGATAGTATGAGCGCAGAGAACATTCACAATTGGATCGATCAGCAGGTGAAGGCCAATGACGTCGTGCTCTTCATGAAGGGCACGAAGAGCTTCCCGCAATGCGGCTTCTCCGGCCGGCTGGTGCAGATCCTCGACTATCTCGGTATCGACTACAAGGACATCAACGTCCTCGAAGACATGGGCCTGCGCGAAGGTATCAAGACCTATACCAACTGGCCGACCATTCCGCAGCTTTATGTGAAGGGCGAGTTTGTCGGCGGCTGCGATATCGTCAGCGAGATGTTCCAGTCGGGCGAGCTTGAGACCTTGTTCGACGAGCGCGGCGTCCAATTTTCCAAGGCGGTGGCATAGGCTGCCGCGCGGCCAAAGGCGCATTCGATGAGCCGACGCGAAACGCACATGGCGCGGGCTGGATAGCATGGGCGGCGCGCGATTTTTCCTGCTCGGAATTCTGATCGTCGCGGCCGCTGTCTGTCTCGTGCTCGGCCTGACGCTGCCGATCGTGCGCCTGACGCGTTTCTATGTGTGGACCGATGTCCACTCGATGATCTCCATTCTGGAGGAGCTCTACGCCGCCAAGGAATTCTTCCTGGCGGTGGTGATTGGCCTGTTCTCGGTGGTCTTCCCCTTCATCAAGCTGCTCTATCTGCTTGGGCTTTTTTCCGCGCGCAATGTCAGTCCCGGGCGCCGCAGCCGCCTGCTCCGGCACATGTCCTGGCTCGGCAAATGGTCGATGCTCGATGTGCTGGTGCTGGCGTTGCTGATCTTCTACGCCAAATCGACGAAGCTCGCCGACGCCGTCTCCATGCCCGGCATCTATATGTTCGCAGCGGCCGTCGTGCTGACCATGTTCGCCTATGCCATCGTCGAGCATGAGACAGACCGGCCATCGCAACCCGAGCCGCGAGCGGACGACAGTGACCGCGATGAGAGCGACTCGAACCGTCAGATGCTTCATGCGGTGCTGAGCACCCCGCGCGCCAAGGTGGGGTAAGGTCGCGGGCCCGGGGCGGGCCAGCCACTAGCGCATCGGATCGAAAAGCATGGCCCCACGAAAGTGGGGCTGGATACCGGTTTTCGGACAAATCCGATGCGCAAACAAAAAGCTAGAGCGGCGCTTCCGATCCCAATTTAAAGTCCGCCGCTCTAGGCGTGGCCGGCGTCGTTCACCAGGAAGGAGGGGTGCACGCCCAGTTTGGCGAGCGCGCGTTCGTATTTGCCTTCGAGATTGTTGTCGAAAATCAGATCGACATCAGCCGGGCAGGTCAGCCAGCCATTGGCATGAATCTCACTTTCCAACTGCCCAGGAGCCCAGCCCGCATAGCCGAGCGCCAGGAGCGAGCGCGTCGGACCGGAGCCGCTCGCAATCGCGCGCAGAATATCGATCGTGGCGGTCAGGCACACCGCCTCATCAATCGGCAGCGTGCTGTCGGCGACATAATAGTCCGAAGTGTGCAGCACAAAGCCGCGGCCGGTCTCCACGGGTCCGCCAAAATGCACGGCCATTTTTTCGACCGGCAAGGTAATACCCCCCTCGGCACCGTGCGTCTCGATGTCGAGCTGCTCGAGGAGTTTGGGGAAGGTTATGTGCGGCGCACGCTGGTTGACGACGATGCCCATCGCGCCGTCGGCTGAATGCGCGCACATGTAAATGACCGCTCTGGCAAAGCGCGGATCAACCATGGCGGGCATCGCAAGGAGAAGCTGGCCATCGAGATAACCGTTGCCTTGCCGTACATCGCTGTGTAGCTCAGTTCTGGACATGATGCTTAGATTACCTGCTTCAGCCCGGCTCTGTGAAGCGATTTGGTCGGCTGCGGCACTCCTTTCCCCCGGGCAGAAGGGCTTTGCAAGTAGGGAAGCATCGTTAAGTCTCCTTCAATACGTAAAAGTATTCGGTTAATCGGATCGTTTCGCTATGCACCGTCTCAACGTTCTTTGGCTGATGCGGGTTTCATGCTGCGGCACGGCACTGGCAGCGGCGTTTCTTTTGGCCGAGCCCGCCGGCTTTGCCGCGGCCGACGCACCCCTGCCCGCCTATGAAGCCCCCCATACCCGCATCCGGCTGCTCACCAGCGGCATTACCGAAGAGGCCGGCCCCTCACAGCTCGTTGCAGGCATTGAGATCTCGCTCGAGCCGGGGTGGAAGACTTACTGGCGCAGCCCCGGTGAAGGTATTGCGCCGTCATTCTCATGGGATGAATCCGCCAACCTCAAGGCGGCAGAAGTGCTTTGGCCGGCTCCAGTCCGGTTTGTCGAAGCGGACGGCACCTCCATTGGCTATAAAGGCCGTGTGGTGCTGCCAGTGCTCATCACTCCAGAAGATCCCGCAAAGCCGATCAGTCTCAATCTGGCTATTGCCTATGGTGTTTGCAAAGACATCTGTATGCCCGTTGAAGCCCAGCTCAGCCTGGATATGGATGCCCCGGTAAGGAAAAACGACCGTCAGGACGTGGTTGCGGCCCTCGGCCGCGTGCCACGCAAACAGGATGCCAGCACACCCTGTCCGCATCGCTTCGTTTCGGCGAAGGTGATCGGTACCACGGACCAGCCGGCGCTCCGTGTCGAGACGGCTTTTGACGCCGGCACCGAGGGCCGCGACCTGATGATCGACGCGCCGCAGGAAGCGGGGCTCGCCGCGCCGACGCTCGAGGCGCAGAGTGCTGCTGGCCAGTCAGCCTATAGGTTTGCCCTTCCCGCCGAGGGTGTCCCGCTGATCAAGGAGAAGCCGCTCACCTTCACAACCGTGTCCGACCAGGGCAGTTGCGAAAGCCGGGCACCCGTGGAATGATGCGCCTTGGGGAATAGGCGTATTTTCGGCGCAATTCCATTCGCAAAGGCCACCGTTCTTGGCCGCTGAACACGGGAGATTACGCATGGTCATCGCCGTCGGAAGCCGCCTGCCTGATGCCAGTTTCCGGACCGTCACACCATCGGGGCCGACGACCAAGACAACGGCCGACGTGTTCGCCGGCAAGCGCGTCGTGTTGTTCGCGGTGCCCGGGGCATTTACCCCCACCTGCAACAATAATCATCTGCCCGGCTTCCTCGCCACTGCCGACGCCTTCAAGGCGAAGGGCATCGACACTGTCGCCTGCACTGCGGTCAACGACGCTTTTGTGCTCGATGCCTGGTCGAAAGCGACAGGTGCGGGGGACAAGATCGTGTTTCTCGCCGACGGCAACGGCGAATTTGCGCGCGCGCTCGGCCTTGAATTCGACGGCTCGGCCTCAGGACTCGGCATCCGTTCGCAGCGTTACGCCATGCTGGTTGATGATGGCGTGGTGAAGATCCTGAACGTCGAGGAGGCGCGGGGCAAGGTCGAGAACAGTGCGGCTGAGACCCTCCTCGAAGCGATTTGAGGTCCGACAAAGCGCCCGGGGAACCGATCGGAGATCGCGACTAAACAGCGGCGTCGCTGTGTGCGGGCATCAGCCGCCGAAATCGATGACGGTCTCCTCGCCCGCCTTGATCTCGAACGGCTCGGCTGTCATCCGGGGATGAGGATTGCCGGTTCTCAGGTGATACCGCCCTGGAGGCAGCTCGACAGGTTGATTGGGAGGCATCACGCTCATAAACCTGCCGTCTGTCGATATTAGGTTGTCGGCTTCATCGAATAAATATTGTTTTTCTGCGTTATTGGTCACGCGAAGCAATCCCACGTGCTTTTGGAAGTCCACGACAACGTTTTCGCCTGCTTTAATTTCAAATGGCTTAACCGTTGTGAGACCGCTGTCACCTTTCAGGTAATAGCGGCCTGAGGGCAACTCTACCGCCTCGTTCGCTGGTATGACACCGGAGGAATTGTTTTCATCCACCAACAATTTCCGGCCAGTATCATTGTAGAGATAGCTCTTATTCTTGCTGTTGATGATCTTGAGCGTCCCCCTGCCTGCGCCCACCTTCACAATCCTTTGCTTGGGTCCCTCTGACCCAGCCTCTGGTTCCGACGTCTTGTTGAGGGCAGTCTTTGGCTCAGAGCCGGAACTGGCGCCGCCACCTGCCTTCCTTTCGGAGGGCTCAACTCTGCGGGGTTCGGAAGCATCCGGTTTGGGCGCCGTATTCGCCGATGTCTGAACTGGAGCTTGCGGTGCGAGCACGACCTCCGCGGTCAGCGCCGAATGCTCCCAGGGGATCTGGCGCTTTCCTGTCGCCGCCATCACATCCCGGCGGACCTGGACAAGGACGGCCGGCAAGTCCTTGCCCTGTGTACCGATGTGCTTCACAAGCGCGGCGGCGTAGGGGGAGTTTCGCGTCCCCGTACCGTCCAGGGCCACGTTGCCCGGCTGGGTCGAAAAGCTGATCAGCGTGCCGGCACCGGCTTCCTGGGCCGTCAGGCCATGGCCGATGGCGACCGATCGGGTGCCCATGGCGCGGGCGAGATTGCGCGCCAGCGGATTATCACGGCAGGCGTCGACAAACAGGATGTTGGTTTCAGTGGCGGCCTCCATGATGCGCTGCACGACGTCGAGGCCGACCATCTCGAAATCGAGCGCCTCCGCCGTCCCAAGCTCGGCATCAACGGGAACCAGATAGTTTCTGCCGCTGACCTGCAGGCCGTGGCCGGCGTAAAAGAAGATGCCGACGCTGGCGCCCCTTAAGCTTTCAGCGAATTGTCTGATCGTTCGATCCATGCTGCTCTTGTCGAGATCGATCCCCTTGATGACTTTGAACCCAAGCTTTTCCGCGGCGGCCGCCATGTCGATCGCGTCATTTTTCGGGTTGGCGAGCACAGCCACATGCCGGTAAGCCGAGTTGCCGATCACGAGCGCGATGCGGCCCTCGGCCGCGAAGGCAATCGTGACGCTGCTAGCCGCCAGCGCCAGGAACACCACGACATGTCGGAAGATCGCCTGAAACATAAGGCCCACCAGGGAGAGACGAAAACGGTCACCACAACATCTATCTCCAGCGGAGAAATATGAGCGGAATAGGGCGGCCAAGAGGCTCGATATGCGCTCCTCGCCTGACGCTGCGTTGCGGAGAAAGCAAGGCTCTCGAAACCATGGTCGAGAGTATCGATTATATTTGCCCTGGACCGCGACCTTCGGCCCGTAATGGCGATCGAATGACCCCGCGCAAAATCATCTCGCTCTCGCTGAGTGCTCTTCGACGATTGAACTCGGGGCATGACAACGCTACTGATATCGGGGTATGAGCCGCGCGTCGGGCAAACGTGCCGCCTCCACGCGAAGGGATGGCGATGGTGAGATCGGCGTCCGTTCCCTATCACAGCGCCGAAGTCCGAAAACAGCCCTATGCTAACCCTCTCCCTCCTGCGCCACGCCAAATCCTCCTGGGCCAATCCGCTGCTCGATGATTTCGACCGCCCGCTCGCCGTGCGCGGCGAGAAATCCGCGCCGCGCGCGGGTGCGTTCATCGCCGAGCGCGGCCTCATCCCCGATCTGGTGCTGTGCTCGGGCTCGGTGCGCACGCGCGAGACGCTGGACCTGGCGATGGATGCCTGGAAGATTGAACCCGAGATCGTCTATGACGACGCCCTCTATCACGCCACCGTCCCGGCACTGTTCGCCAGGATGAACGCTGCGCCTGACGATAAGGCGCATGTCATGATGGTCGGCCACAATCCCGGACTCCATTCCTTCGCCCTGCAGGTGGTCGGCTCAGGCGATGGTCCGGACCTGCGCAACCTCGCCCATGGTTATCCCTCCGGTGCGCTCGCCGTGATCACCGTGCGGAAGACGCGCTGGCGGCAGATCGGACCCGGCGACGGCCATCTCACACTGTTCGTCAGCCCAAAGGATTTGAGCTCGGCGCCTTAATCTAGGAACGTCCCGGCAGGTAGCGCTTATCGACCTTGCAAACATAGGTGTACTTCGGGTTGACCATCTGCGTGCACCTTGCCTCGGCGATCTGGCCAAGCAGCATATAGGCTTCCGGCCCGGGGATGCCGTAGCTCTCCTCCAGCCAGTAGACCATCTCCTCAAAGGCGATGCGCAGGGCGTCATCGAGCGGGCGCGCACAGCCGACCGTGCAGATATGCGTTGGCGTTTCGATGCGCGGCCAGTTGAGGCGCTTCGGCGCGGCGCTGAGGCTCACGCGCAGGCGCAGATGGCCGCGGATCTCGATCGCACCCATGCCGTTGCATTCGGCGTCGCCCTGGAGCGCGTGCACGTCGCCGCAATAGAGATAGGCGCCGCCCTGGAACACCGGGAACATGACCTTGTTGCCGTTAGTCACCTCCTGGATGTCGAGATTGCCGCCATGGGTGCCGTTGTCGATGGTCAGCACGCCGCCGGCGACCGGCGCGACGCCGATCACGCCGATCATCGGCTTGGCTTCGAGCTTGAGGGTATCGCTCCAATGCACGATGCCGTCCTCGACGCGGACATTGCGGTTCTGGATGCCGAATTCCTTCCGACGCACCCAGTCCGGGAAGATGCCGATGCCCGGCCATAACGCGGTAAAGCCGAGACCGTGCACACCAACGTCGATGACCTCGACGGTCAGCATGTCGCCCGGCTTAGCATCACGGATGAGGATCGGCCCGGTGGCCGGATTGACGAAGGGGAGCGTGACATCCGACAGGCTCAGCTTGTCGTCGAGCCCGGTGATGAGATGGCCGCCGATGTTGAGTTCGGTTTCGACTTCGAAGACCTCCCCGGGCTTCACCTCGGCGATGAAGCTGTCGGTGGCGGCGAGTGCGTATTTCAGGTCGCCCTTGCGGATCACCTGGCCATTAAAGCTGGTCGCAGATGGGTCGTTTGCCATTGCCTGGTACTCCTCCCAGCGTTCTTCGCTGTCTCTATACCTGCCGCCACGGTGTGAGCAGGCGCTCGATCTTGCCGACGATGTAGGTGAGGACCAGCGCCAGCGAGATGGTGACGGTCAGCGCCGCGAACACCTTCGGAACGATGTAAAGGCTCCCCGCCTTGAAGATCGCGTGGCCCAGCCCTTCCGAGGATGACATGAACTCGCCGATGATCGCCCCGATCAGCGCGAAGCCGACCGTGAGCTTGAGGCCGGCGAAGATGTCGCCGACCGAGGCCGGAACGATCAGCTTGCGGAAAATGTGGCCCTTCGAAGCGCCAAGCGTGCGCATCAGGTTGATCTGGTCGGGATCGACCGTCATCGCGCCCTTATAGGCGGTGATCAGCGCCACCACGACCACCGAAAGCGTGGCCATCGCTACCTTGGAGGCGAGCCCTGTCCCGAACCAAATGATGCAGATCGGCGCAAGCGCGATGATCGGGATCGAGCCGAGCGCAACAATGAAGGGCTGGACGACGCGCGAGATGAATTTCGAATACCACAGGGCGAGCCCCAGCAGCGTGCCCATCACATTGCCGAGGACGAAGCCGAGCAGCGTCTCCATCCCAGTGACGCGCGTGTCATTGATGAGGCTGCCATCCCGCCACATCTGCACGAGAAAACCCCAGATTGCGCTTGCCGAGCCGAACAAAAACGCATTGAGCTGCACGCTTGCTGTGGCGAACTCCCAAAGCCCCAGAAGGATGGCCAGCAGGCCGAGCTGGCACGCGAGGATGAGGAGGTTGCCACGCATACCGCGCGCCATCCGGCGCATGCGATAAGACGTTGCGCTTTGCGCGTCGAGGTTCGGCGAGACTGGCATTGGATGGCCGATAGCCTCCCGCTCGATCGTCATGCCCGCTCCCTGACTTCCAACTCGCTCCAGATGGCGCGAATGAATTCGTTGAAGCGCGGGGCCTCGCGCGCGGCCATCATGTCGGTGCGGTCGACGTCGATATCGATATCGTGCACGGCACGGATGCGGGCCGGCCGGTGCGTCAGCACGATCACCCGGTCCGACAGCGACACCGCCTCTTCGATGTCGTGGGTGATCAGCAGCAGCGAGCGCTTCTGACTGCGGATGAGCCTGGCCATATCATTTTCCAAGACCAGCTTGGTCTGGAAGTCGAGTGCGGCGAAGGGCTCATCGAGCAGCAGCACTTCGGGCTCGTTCGCGAGCGTCCGTGCCAGCGCCACCCGCTGGCGCATGCCGCCCGAAAGTGCAGAGGGATAATAATCGTGGAAGCCGGCAAGGCCGATCGTGTCCAGAAGCTGACGGGCGCGGGTCTGGCGCTCGCCGCGCGGCACGTCATGGATCTCGAGCCCGAGCGTGACGTTGTGAAGCGCGGTCCGCCAGGGCAGCAGCAGGTCCTTCTGCAGCATGTAGCCGACGCGCTTCGGCATGCCGGTCGTGACCTTGCCATACCAGGCGACCTGGCCGCCCGAGAGCGGCAAGAGCCCGCAGAGCAGATTCAGCAGCGTACTCTTCCCGCATCCGGACGGCCCAACAAGGCTGACGATCTCGCCCGAGCCGAGCGAAAAGGAGATGTCGGCGATGACCTCCGAGATCACCCCGGTGTCTTCGCCGAACACCTTGCGAATATGACCGACGGCCAGGGGCGGGACGGCTTGCTGTCCTGCCCGGGGCGATCGTCCTGCCTCAGACCGTTGGTCCATCAACACCATGCGGCCTTAGCCTCCCGCGGCTATTTCGGCGCCTTGACGTTCTCCGCCGCCTTGACCGCCTTCTCGGCGAAGGAGTTGTCGATCACCTGCTCCATCGGGATCGAATATTTCACATTGCCGAGGAATTTCTGCATGGCCATCAGATTGTTCCACTCGTCCGCCTGGGTGACGACGGTCTCTGCCGGGATCTTGAACTGGATCTCGGCATCGATGGCCTTGTCGACCACATCACCGGGAATGTCGGGGAATTCCAGCCGCGCGACCTTCTTGGCATAAGCAGGATCAGAATAGACGAGGCGCCCGGCTTCCTCGAAGGACTTTACCAGTGCAGCCACCACATCGGGATTGGCCTTGGCATAGTCCGGCAGCACCATGATGCCGGTATTGCAGAACGGCCCGACATATTTGGCGAAGTCGAACACGATCTTGGCGCCTTGGGATTCGGCTGCGGCGACGCTCGGCTGATAGGCGACCGCCATATCTGCCTGCCCGGCGAGCATGGCGCCGATCTCGGTGCCTGGATTGACCTCGAGGATCTTGGTGTCGGCCTGGGGCTTGAGGCCATTGTCGAGCAGCAGCTTCTTCGTGACGCTGAAATTGGTATTGGGGTCAGGCGACGTCACGACGGTGAGACCTTTGAACTGCTTCGGGTCGGTCAGCACCGCCAGGTTCTTTGACACCCCGAAATAGTGAGCGCGCTGTATGACGGTGCCGACGACGATGCCCGGGCCGCCTGCCTCGCGCGACATCTGCACCATGGTCGCATCGCCGATCGCAAAGGGCGAGCTTTTGCCGAGCACGGCAGCGAAAGCCTGGGTGTCACCACCAGCGGCCGAGACCTTAAGCTTCAGGCCGTTCTTCTCGAAGATGCCGGCATGCTGACCGACATAGAGATTGATATAGCCAAGGTTGTGGACGGCCTCGACAAAGTTGATCTCCTTGGTATCTGCGGCCTGTGCGCGTCCAAGGGCAGCCGTAAGGGCCAAGAGCGCAACAGCCGCGCTCCACTTGAGAGATGCCATGATGCGTTCCTCCTCATGGGGCGAGTAGACGGAATAAGTCCGGGGACTGGCGCGCGGCGGTGCGCAAGCGTGGGCATCTACCATGTGCCTGAAGACATGGGACACGTGATGCGGGTTCCGAGCGAGAGCTGAGAAAGCATTGATCGCCACTGATCAACGGTATGGCTTGCCGCCCTCACAGTGAATATCTTCACATAGGAAAAAAGACATGTCGATCATTTGTCGTGCTCATCATGC
>Ga0081540_1000874_pt1 | contig 27244 bp, 20 predicted proteins | sample TabmetS2T1R1_FD_71024 | JGI IMG/M metagenome (GOLD analysis project Ga0081540, IMG submission 71024) | Tabebuia heterophylla rhizosphere microbial communities from the University of Puerto Rico - S2T1R1 | ecosystem: Host-associated > Plants > Roots > Rhizosphere ...
ATCTGGAGGAATCCCATGCGGGTCGCGTCGGCTTCGAGCTGCTTCAGCTCCTGGTGGTGAGGTGAATGGCCGGTTGGCGAACCTTCCCAGCGGACGAGCCGCACCTCGAGCTCGAATGCCTTCCGGTCCTCGCGCCTGGCTTCCGCCTCGAGCGCATCGAGCAAGGCCGCAGCCTGTGCCGGCTCGCCGGCAGCCTGGTAGGCGCGGGCGAGCTGGAGTCGAGTGGCCCGGTATCCATTGCTGCCGTACTCGTGGGCCGCCTCGCGGAGCGCCTCGGTCGCGAGCTTCACCGCTGCCTGGGGTCTTCCCCGTAACCTGGCAATCTCCGACTCGGTGAGCAGATAGCTGTCGCGCCATCGTTCAGCGTCGCGCGCGGCGACCGTCCGGAGGAGGGCCGCTGCCTCCGCAGGCCTGTTCCGGGCGAGCTTGACGTCTGCCCGGGCCAACGCAAGCAACGCCCGCTCCTCGGGACCGAGCTCCTTGCGGCCCTGCCTTAGCCATCCCTCGATGTTCTGTTCGAGCTCGTCGAGTCGATCCTGATCGGAAGCGATGATCCCCTTGACCGCGATCCACCCGGTTGGCGGCGGCGTGTACCCCAGAAGCGCCGCATCGACCATCGCCGCCGCCCGTGGAAGGTCCCCCTCCTCGCGGGCGACGAGCCCACTCGCAAAGAGGAACTCGGGCGACCCCCGGAGGAGTAGCTGGGGGAAGCCTTCGACGAGGCCAAGCGCCTTTCTGGCAAGTGAAAGGGGGCCGTTGACCGCGAAGACCACCCCCCAGAACCCCGACGAGCTCACCAGCTCCGGAGAGGGCCCGAACTCCTTCCTCATCTCTAGCGATCGGAAGGCCTCGGCAGTCGCCTCGTTCCGGGCTCCACTCATCCAGAGGGCCAGCCCCTTGCCGGTGATCACGGCTGCTTCTTCGAAGCGATAGCCCTCCCGCTCGTAGAACTCGGCGATCGTGGTCGCTGGTAAGATTGCGTCCGGGAACTTGCCCTCTCGGAGGGCCACGTAGGCCTGGAGCGCGCTCGTCTTCACCTGAAGGAAGCGGTCATCCGGACCACTCGTCTTCTGGCTGGCCCGGGCGAGCGCCTCGAAGGCTCGGCCCGGCTTTGATTCCTCGGCCGCGGCCTTCGCCTCGAGGTGGTCGAAGCGCGGATCCTGAAGCACGGCCGACTGCGCCTCGCGTAGCCGGTCGATGAGCTCTAGGGCCGGCCCCGAGTCCAGGAATCCGAGGTAGGCGAGAGTTGCCTCGTCGTTCCGCAGCTCGAGTTCATGGACCCGCTTTGTGATGTCCCGAGCGTGCTGCTTGTCACCCATGGCCTTCCAGTATCGAGCCTCGGCAGCGAGGCGAACTCCCTCGGGAAGCCCGGCCGCTCGTCTCAGCGCATCCTGGGCGGTGTCCATGGATTCCTGCCAGTGCCCGGCGGCGGCCAGCGCGTCCGCCAGATCCAGAGCCGCCGGCACCAGCGACGGCTGTCGCCGCACCACCTCCTGCAAGACGGGAACGGCCTCCACCCAGCGCAGCTTCCGGTTCAGCTCCCGTCCTCGTGAGTAAAGTTGACCGAGCTCAGGGTCACGTGGCGTCACGGAGCCGAGGGGCTCCGTTCGATGGAAGGCCCGGATAATCGCGGCTCTCGGCCCCTCCGCCCTCCACGCGACTCCGACAAGGGTCAGGACCGCCACGGCCATGACGAGCATGGCGCGCGCCCGGGACGACATCGTCTCCAGGGCCGCGACCACCGCTTCGGCGGTCGCGAAGCGCCGTCCGGGGTCAGGTGCCAGCGCGCGGGCGAGTACCGTCTTCCAGCGGCGTCCCGCCCCCGTGGCCACTCCGCCCTGGGGCACCTGGCCGGTGACCAGCTCGCAGGCGACCGCTCCGAACGCGTAAACGTCGGAACGGACCGAGGCTTCCTCCCCGCGCCGCTGCTCCGGCGCCATGTAATCCGGGGTCCCGACGACCACGCCTTCCTGCGTGAGTGCCGTCTCGCGCTCGAGCTGTTGCCGTGCAATCCCGAAGTCCATCACCACCGCTCGCCGCCCCTCGGTGCCAGAGACGAGCATCACGTTGCTCGACTTGAAATCGCGGTGGACGATCCCCTGCGCGTGAATGGCACCCAGGCCCTCGGCCATCTCTCTCAACAGCTCGAGCGCTTCAGCGGCTTGCATGGGCCCGGCGCGCCGGAGACGTGCGGCGAGGGTCTCACCCTCGAGGTACTCCATGGTCAGGAACGTGAGGTCGGCTCCGGAGCGTGAGCTGGTCTCGAAGAACTCGAAGATGCGGCAGACGTTCGGGTGCGTGATCTGCCTGGCCAGGAGCACCTCGCGCTTCAGGCGGGTCAGCTGGTCTTGACCAATCTCTCCTCCGGTACGGACGGTCTTGATTGCCACTCTCGCCCCGAGCGCGAGATCGACCGCTTCGTAGACCTCGCCCATCCCACCGCGAGCGACGAGGCGAATGACCTTGAAGCGGTTTCCCAGGACCTCGCCAGCAGCGAGGCTGGTGGAGTCGTTCCTCCGGCTCGCGGTCGGACCGGTGATCGCCTCGGTTCCTGTCCCGGTCGTTTCCCCGGCACCCGCGACCTGCGCGTGAGGTGCCTCGGTCCTCTCGGTCTTCTCGGCCATGCCCACCCCACGGCTCCGAGCTGGCTGCTCGGGGACCCGCTGCCCGACCGCAGCGAGAGGATAGGCGATCCAGCCGGCGACTCGGTCACACGCCCACCGATGGGCGGGCTCATGCCACCGTGTTCACGGAAGTCGAGAACTGTCGGACTGCCCGGGAGTGCCCCGAGGACGCTTTCTAGAAATGCGGCGGAGGCTCGACGACGGTCGCGTCCACCAGACCCGGCTCCATCGCCGAGAGCTTCTGATTCAGGACGGCCAGCTCATGCTCCAGGCGCTCGAGACTCTGGCCCTGGGCGTAGATGACGTCGCTCAGCTCCTGGAGCAGCCGCTGCTGCTCGGTGAACCGCAACTCGAGCTCGACGATACGCTCCTCCATGACCGGCCTCCCCTTCCTGGAAGGGACCCCGCTGCCCCTCCTGCGCGCCGGGGCCATCGTTCCACCGCCCGGAGGCTCAGGCCAGGGTGAAGCGCAGCTCGCCACACCTCTCGACGCTGCACTCGATGCGGTCCCCCGGCTTGAGCCAGCGCTGCTGTCCCTCGGGCTTGCCGAGGATGACTCCCTCCGGGGTGCCGGTGGAGATGAGGTCGCCGGGCAGCAGGGTGAAGATGGAGGAGAGGTAGGCGATGATCTGCGCGCAGGTGAAGATCATGTCGCTGGTGCTCGAGGATTGACGCTGCTCGCCGTTCACCCGAGTCTCCAGCTTCAGCTTCTGGGGATCGCCCACCAGGTCGGCGCCCACCAGCCACGGACCGACCGGCATGAACCCGTCCGAGGTCTTGCCGAGCATGAACTGCGAGGCTTTGCCGTCGCGGAACTGGAGATCTCGCGCAGAGAAGTCGTTCCCCGTCGCGTATCCGAAGACGTGCTCGAGGGCGTCGGCCTCGGAGACGTCTCTGGCGACCTTGCCCATGATGATCACCAGCTCGACCTCGTAGTCGAACTTCGCCGCCACCCTGGTCGGAAGCTGAATGGTGCCCCCGTGCCCCAGCAGCGCGTTGTTGTACTTGTTGAAGAGCACCGGGGCCTTGGGGATGGGCGTCGAGGTCTCCCCCGCGTGCGTCCGGTAGTTGAATCCCAGCATGATCATCTTCTGGGGTCTGGTGATGCAGGGGCCGAACCGCGCCGTCTCGATCGACACCAGCGCGCCCTGCAGCGAGGAGGCAGGGGCCTCGAGCACCGCCCGGAGCCCGGCCAGACCCTTGCCCTCGATGAGCTCGTCCGTGCTCCCCGGGACCGTGAGTCCCAGGGCCTGGCCTGCCCGGCCCACGTCGAGGATCTGCCCGTCTCGCCGGACTCCGAGCCTCTCGCCTTCGGGGGTCCGGAGGGTGCAGTAGGCCAGCGAGCGGAGCGCCGGGGCGCTCGAACCTCTGGAGAGTGCGTCGTGAGAGACCATGGTGCCTCCGGCGCCGCGCATCCTCGGGAGGCATCCCGCGAGCAGCGGCGGACGTGAGACTCCCTCCGGCCCGGCAGGTTTCAAAGAGGGGGCGCGAGCGCACGGCGGTGGCCGCGCCGGGCCCAACCGTGTAGAGGGGGGGGCCGTGGACGCGAACTTCCTCACCGACCTGGCGGCCCGCACCAACGAGCTGCGCGAGCAGGGCCTTTACAAGAACGAGCGCATCCTCGTCTCACCTCAGAACGCGGCGATCCGCGTCGAGGGGGGGCGCGAGGTCCTCAACTTCTGCGCCAACAACTACCTCGGCCTGGCGGACCACCCGCGGGTGATCGAGGCCGCCCGCGGCGCGCTGGAGAAGTACGGCTTCGGCATGGCCTCGGTGCGCTTCATCTGCGGCACCCAGGACCTCCACAAGACCCTGGAGGCCCGGCTGAGCCGGTTCCTCGGCACCGAGGACACCATCCTCTACTCGAGCTGCTTCGACGCCAACGGCGGGCTGTTCGAGACCGTGCTCGGCGAAGAGGACGCGGTCATCACCGACTCGCTGAACCACGCCTCGATCATCGATGGCATCCGCCTCTGCAAGGCGAAGCGGCTCCGCTACGCCAACAACGACATGGGCGAGCTGGAGGCCCGGCTCAAGGAAGCCTCGGGCGCTCGCTACCGGCTCATTGCAACCGACGGCGTGTTCTCGATGGACGGGATCATCGCCAACCTCCGCGCCATCTGCGACCTGGCGGATCGGCACCGCGCGCTGGTCATGGTGGACGACTCCCACGCCGTCGGCTTCGTCGGGACGAAGGGCAAGGGGACCCCGGAGTTCTGCGACGTGATCGACCGGGTGGACATCGTCACCGGCACTCTGGGGAAGGCGCTCGGGGGCGCGTCCGGGGGCTACACCTCGGGACGCAAGGAGATCGTGGCCTGGCTCCGGCAGCGGAGCCGCCCGTATCTGTTCTCGAACTCGCTGATGCCGGCCATCTGCGCCGCGACGCTGACCGTCCTCGACCTGCTCGAGGGCGGCGACGAGCTCCGGAAGCAGCTCCGCGCCAACGCCGAGCACTTCCGGCGTGAGATGACCCGGCTGGGCTTCAAGCTCGCTGGAGCCGACCACCCCATCATCCCGGTGATGCTCGGGGACGCGAAGCTCGCCTCGACCTTCGCGGACCAGATGCTGGCCGAGGGGGTATACGTCGTCGGCTTCAGCTACCCGGTGGTGCCGCAGGGGCAGGCGCGCATCCGGACCCAGATGTCCGCGGCGCACACCCGCGAGCAGCTCGACCGGGCCATCGCCGCCTTCGCCAAGGTGGGGCGTGCGCTGGGGGTGATCCGGTGAGAGCGCTGGTCAAGGCAAAGGCCGAGCAGGGCATCTGGATGCAGGACGTCCCGGTGCCGGAGATCGGCCCCAACGACGTGCTGATCAAGGTCCGCAAGGCCAGCATCTGCGGGACCGACGTCCACATCTGGAACTGGGACGCGTGGGCCCAGAAGACGATCAAGGTGCCGATGGTCATCGGGCACGAGTTCATGGGGGAGATCGCGAAGCTCGGGGCGGAGGTCACGGGCTTCCAGGTGGGCGACAGGGTGAGCGGCGAGGGTCACGTTACTTGTGGTTACTGCCGGAACTGCCGCGCCGGGAAGCGTCACCTCTGCCGGAACACCGTGGGCCTGGGCGTCAATCGGCAGGGGTGCTTTGCCGAGTACGTCGCCCTTCCGGCCTTCAACGTCTTCCGGGTGCCGAAGGAGATCCCCGACGAGATTGCCTCCTTCTTCGACCCGCTGGGGAACGCAGTCCACACCGCGCTCTCCTTCGACCTGGTGGGTGAGGACGTGCTGATCACCGGGGCGGGGCCGATCGGGGTGATGGCCGCGGCGATCTCGCGGCACGTGGGCGCCCGGCACGTCGTGGTGACCGACCTGAACCCCTACCGGCTGGAGCTGGCACGGAAGATGGGCGCGACGCGGGCGGTGGACGTGCGCACGCAGACGCTCGGCGATGTCATGCAGAGCCTCGGGATGACCGAGGGCTTCGACGTGGGCATGGAGATGTCGGGGAACGACCGCGCGTTCCGGGACATGCTTGGAGTGATGAACCACGGCGGGCGGGTGGCCATCCTGGGTATTCCCCCGAACGAGGTCTCCATCGACTGGAACCAGGTCATCTTCAAGGGGCTGGTGCTGAAGGGCGTGTACGGCCGGGAGATGTTCGAGACCTGGTACAAGATGGTCGCCATGCTCCAGAGCGGGCTGGACGTGGCGCCGGTGGTGACTCACCGCTTCCCGGCGGCTCAGTACGCCGAGGCGTTCGAGGCCATGCGCTCAGGACAGAGCGGCAAGGTGATCCTCGACTGGGCCAGCTGAACGGGACTCTGGCGTGGGCGAGCGCGCGCGGCTGATCTTCTCCACCGCAACCGATGCGGTCCTGGCGGAGAAGCTCTGCGCGCTGGGAGTCGGGACCCCGGGGGCGATCGAGCGCGAGACCTTCCCCGATGGAGAGCGGGGGCTCCGTCTGGCCAGCGCGGTGGCGGACACGGACGCGTTCCTCGTCGGCGGGACGGGGAGCGACGCCGACACCCTCGAGCTCTATGACCTCGCCTGTGCGCTGGTCGAGTACGGGGTGCACGCGCTGACGCTGGTGGTCCCCTACTTCGGGTACTCGACCCAGGAGCGCCCCACAAGGGAGGGCGAGAGCATCACCGCCAAGACGCGGGCCAGGCTGCTCTCGTCGATCCCGCTGCCCGACGGGGGTCTGCGCGTCCTGCTGGTGGACCTGCACACGGCCGGCCTGCCCTTCTACTTCGAGGGGGGCGTGCGGCCGGTGCACGTGACCGCGCGGCCGCTCATGGCAGAGGTGGTCCGGACGCTCGCACCGGGCGGCTGCGTGGTGGCGAGCACCGACGCCGGCCGGGCGAAGTACGTCGAGGCGTTGGCCAACGACCTGCACGCGGATGCGAGCTTCGTGTTCAAGCGCCGCGACGCCGGCGGGACGCGGGTGCTGGCGGTGAGCGCCCGGGTGGCCGGGCAGCATGTGATGCTCTACGACGACATGGTGCGCACTGGCAGCTCGCTGCTGGCCGCGGCGCAGGCGTACCGCGAGGCCGGGGCGAGTCGCATCACCGCGCTGGCCACCCACGGGGTACTGCCCGGAGACGCGCTCGGACGGCTGGAGCGGAGCGGGCTGTTCGACCGGCTCGTCGTCACCGACACTCACCCGCGGGCGCGCGAGCTTGCGGGGGGATTCGTCGACGTTCGCTCGGTGGTGCCGCTCCTGGCCGCCGCCCTCCGCGCGAGGTAGCCGCGGCCCGCCGCGTTGGGGGGACGCCCGGGAATCTCCCCGTAAAGTGTCTCCCGGGAAGGTGTCCCCGGAAAAGGTGTCAGACACCTCGTAATTCAGGTCGGGAAGCCGGGAGGGTTTCAGGCACCTCGGCGTGAGAGATGGCCGGATTGCCCTCCGGCGTCCCTCGAGGAAGCCTCCCCGAGGGTGTCGGGGACGGTGTCGGCCGGGAAGGTGTCCGCGGGGAAGGTGTCAGACACCTCGTCATGGCAGAGAAGGTGTCAGACGCCTCGTAATACCGGATAGCCCCTTCGCCTCCGGCCCGTCCCGGACCAGGGGTCTCGACGAGGTGTCAGACACCTCGTCATGGACCCTCGTCATGCGGAGACCCGGTCGCCCCCCTCCTCCTCTGTCCCCCCCAGTGGCGAGGTGTCAGACATCTCGCAATGCCCGGGGCGACCGGTCCCCCTCCGGCTCTGTCCCCCGGGGAGCGGCCGAGCGGGCCGAATCCCCTCTGTGCCCGGTGGGGTCCCGCGGCCCGAACCGTGCACGAAGTTCAACAGTGCACTGGGGGTGGGCTGGGCGACCCTCTGGCGGCTGCTCCAGGTCCCGATGCTCGCTGGTACAACGATCTGATTGTGCCCCCGGACGATCCGGCGACTCGCACGAGCGTGCTGCTCGTCGACGACAACGCCGACAACCTCCTCGCGCTCTCGGCCGTGCTGGAACGGCTGAGGCTGCGCTTGGTGGAGGCCAGCTCCGGCGCCCGGGCAGTGGCGCTGGCCGAGGAGGAGGAGTTCGCGGCCATCGTCCTCGACGTGCAGATGCCGGGGCTCGACGGCTACCAGACTGCCCGGCTCCTGCGGTCACGCGCGGGGGGGGACCTCACCCCGATCATCTTCCTGACCGCCAACTCCCACGACTCAGGAGCCAGCCTGCGAGGCTACGCCGAGGGCGCGGTCGACTTCCTCGTGAAGCCGTTCGATCCGGCGGTCCTTCGCTCGAAGGTCGGGGTCTTCGTCGCGCTTTTCGAGGCGCGCCGGACGTTGCAGCGACAGGAGGCAATGCTCCGGGAGGTCGCCCTGGAGGCCCAGCGGCGGGACAGCGAGGCTCGCTATCACTCATTGGCCGAGGCGGTTCCGCAGATCGTCTGGACCGCCGACGCGACCGGAAGGATCACCTACGCCAATCCGGCCTGGACGAAGTTCATCGGCATCCCTCCGGAACAGATGGCCAGCTGGAAGCACATCATCCACCCGGACGACCATCCAGCGGTGAAGGCGGCCCGGGACCGAGCGCGGGGAAACATGACCGTCTTCGAGGTCACCTTCCGGCTGCGCTCCGCCACCGGCGATTACCGCTGGCACATGGCCCGGGCGATGCCCACCCACGACGCGCAGGGCCACCTCGACGGCTGGGTGGGCACCGCGACCGACGTGGACGCTCAGCATCGGAGCGAGGCAAGTGCCCGCTTCCTGGCCGAGGCCAGCAGCGCGCTGGGAGCGTCGCTCGAGCTCCGGGAGGTCCTCTCCCGCGTCTGCGCACGGGCGGTTCCGCTAGCGGCCGACCTGTGTGCGGTCCACCTCCGGAAAGATGAGGGCCTGGTTCGTGAGGTCGCTGCCGTTCCCAGCCTTGCCGACCTGCTGGGTTCGCCCAGTGCCGATCTCGCGGAGGAGCTCGGCGTGGCCGAGGTGCTCTCCTCGGGCACGCTGGCCTGCGGGGAGACCACCCGGCCCGGGGAGCCTGTGGGGCTCGGTCGATGGATCTCGGTCCCGCTGACCAGCCGCGGCGAGGTCTTCGGCGTGCTGACCCTGGGCAGGCTTCCGGGCCCCGACTTCGGAATCCTCTCCGGAGACCTCGTGGAGGAGCTGGCGCGGCGCGTGGCGCTGGCCGCGGACAACGCCCGCCTCTACGAGGAGGCGCAGGAGGCGATCCGGCTGCGTGACGAGTTCCTCTCGGTGGCCAGCCACGAGCTGCGCACGCCGCTCACCCCGTTGAACCTCAAGCTGGGAATGCTACGGCGGGTGGCGGAGCAGGCCGCGGACGGGACGCTCCCTGCGGTGCAGGTGGCGGCGGACGTCGGCGTGGCCGCCCGGCACGTGCAGCGGCTCACCAACCTCGTCGACCACCTGCTCGACGTGACCCGCATTCGAGCCGGAAAGCTGCAGCTTCATCTGGAAACGGTGGACCTCTCAGAGGTCGTTCGGGACGCGGGCACCCGGCTTGCCTCGTTGGCGACCGAGATGGGCTCTGCGCTGGAAATCGAGACGCCGGAACGCTGTAGCGGGGTGTGGGACCGGATGCGGCTCGAGCAGATCGTCACCAACCTCCTGAGCAACGCGCTGAAGTTCGGCGGAGGACACCCGGTGCGGGTCCACCTCGAGGATCAGGGGCCCGGGCAGGTGTTGCTCTCGGTAAGGGACGTCGGCGTCGGCATGAATCCCTCGGTGCTCGGGCGAATCTTCGGGCGCTTCGAGCGAGGCCACTCGGGACGCAACTATCCCGGGCTGGGGCTCGGGCTCTACATCACCCGGCAGGTCGTCACCGCGCTGGAGGGGACCATCTCGGTGGAGAGCACGCCGGGACAGGGCTCGGTGTTCACGGTGGTCCTGCCGCGCTCGCGCTCGGAGCTGGAGCAGGATGCTCCGGTGGCAGGGGAGGTCGCCGCCCGTCAGCGTGTGCGCGGCGTGTAGAGGAAGCGCTCGGGCCGGGTGCCGCCGTCGCCCATGCCGATGACCACCCACGACTCGAGTCCCTCGAGCGTGCGCCGGTAGGTGAGGCCGTCGAAGTAGAGCGCCGAGCGTGCGGTACGGACGAGGGGGAACTCCACGGCGCGCTCGGGCGACTCCCAGCCGCGGAGGTCGGGCGCGAAGTGCTTCAGCCGAAAGCTCAGGGAGCCCCCGGCCTCGACGAGGGTCATGAGCTCGTAGAAGGTGACCTGGCCACCGCGAGTGCCGCGGTAGGCGCCGGCAAGGGAGCTCGCGGCGGGAGGGAGCCAGGCTTCCTCGGAGACGCCGCCCAGCCCCTGGCCGACCCACGCGCCGGCGAGCCAGGATGCGGCGGAGACGCGCGCTGACGGTAGATCGGCGCCGGGCGCTGCCTGGAGCACCGGCGGGTTCTGGGGAGTGGAGGCGGGCACGGCAGGCCGCGTGCGGGCGACGCGTGAGAGGCGGAGCTGCTCGGGACGATCGCCGGGGCGATCGAGCTCGATGAGCACTTCGTCGCCAGAGCGACGAACCCGGATTCCGTCGAAGCTCACCCCGGCATCGGAGATCGAGACCAGCCGCCGCGGGGTGGGCGAGTCCTGGGACTCGCGTCCGGCCAGGCGTGCGTCGAACCGCTTGAAGCGGAGGAGGAGCGAACCTTCACTCTCGACCACGGTGGCCAGCGCATAGCCGAGGACGTGTCCCTCTCGGATGCGGCGGAGGACGCCCACCAGCGTGCCGGCGCCCGGTGGAAGCCAAAAGGCGTCGACGCGGCCGCTCGGGCCGTCACCCTGCCACTCGCCGGCGATCCAGCTGAGCGCGCCGATGTCGCTGCCGCGAGGCGCGGCCAGCGCGGGCGAGGCGAGGAGCGCCACGGCGAGGAGGGGCGTGCGGAGCGTCATGCGCCGGCGGTCGAAAGTCGCGAGAAGTGGACGTCTCGCATCGATCGCGCGCTCGCGCCACATCGGAGTGAGCGTCGGGTCGCCAGGCTGGGTCCTGTGTTGCCGCACGCGTGCGTCAGCGTGGGTCTCGATTTCCCGGGTACTCGGGGTGCTCGTGGCAAGCGCGCGCTGACGGACACTCGCTCGTTCGAGTGGTGCACACTCGTCACGACTCCGGTGGCGTTGCGGCGCGGGCGCGGCATCCTGCGCGCCTGGATTCGACCGGGTATCGGGCCGCGTCGCTCCGTGCCCAGACCGAGGCGCGTTGACCACCGATGAAGGACAAAAGTTGCGGCTCGCGCTCCGTCTCGCAGGCGTGACGCAGTCCCGCGCGGCGAAGGTGCTCCACGCGCGCCAGACGCAGCTCTCGGCGTGGATGGCGCTGGGCAAGGGGCCGGATGACGTGCTGCAGCGGCTGGAGGCAGCGTTCGGGTTCCGGACGGATGCCCTCGTCGATGCCTGCCCGCGCGATGGCGGAAATGTGCTGTGCCACCGCTACAAGGCACGAAGCTCCTCGTCGTGCGCGGCGTGCGCCCTGGGCGGCCTACCCTCGAACGTGCTGGCGACGGACGGGAACGGCATCGCGGACGAGCACCGGCCGACCTGCGTGAGCTGCGGAAAGTCCGAGGAGGACCAGGTGCGATTGCGGCCGGCGCGGATGCTGTCGGGCGGGGTCCGCGTGCCGCTGGGCGCGGCGGGAGCGAGGGCGGTGTTCATCTGCACGCAGTGCCGCAACGCGCACCGTCACCAGCTCCGGCGCTGTCCGGCGTGCGGCGGCTGGATGCGTTCCGGTCGCGACCGCTGCCACCGCTGCGCGCTGCGCGCAGGGGGCGTGAACGGCGGAGCTCCGTAGGGAAGCCACGCCGCTCAGCCGTTGCGCGGCGAGTGGAGGGCGACCGAGTTTCCCTCGGTGTCCCGGAAGACGGCGATGAAGCCGGGCTCGCCGATGTCGGTCTTGGGCATCACCAGCGTTCCCCCCGCGCCGCGGAGCCGCTCGAGGCAGGCGTCGAGCTTCCCCGCGACGTCGAGGTAGATGAGCGTGCCTTCGGCGGAGGGTCTGCGGCGCCCATCCTGGATGAGGGCCCCGCCGGCGTCGGTCTGGCCTGCGGGGAACATGGCGTGGGGGACGCCGCCGAAGACCTCCCGCTTCAGGGGGACGCCGAGGACGGCCTCGTAGAAGCGGACGGCTCGGTCCAGGTCCATGGTGGGGATCTCGAACCAGGTAAGTGCGTTGGCCATGGGAGTGCTCCGTTTCGACCCATTACGAGGTGTCTGACACCTCGATGGGATGTGCGGCCTCGCGACAATCGCGAGTGCGGTCGGGAAGATGGCTTGCGGCGATGTCAGGTGTCTGTCAGGTTTGTCTGGATGCGCCGGCAGGCACGCCTGTTCGCACTGGCAGAGCACCTCCGGGCCCGGCGGACGGGGGTGACGGCGGCCGAGCTGGCCGACCGCTTCGGGGTGACGCTGCGCACCATCTATCGCGATCTCGACGCGCTGCGTGAAGCCGAGCTGCCCATCTCCGCCGAGCGAGGCCGCGGGGGCGGCTATGCGCTGGACCGGACGTACTCGCTGCCGCCGGTCAATTTCACGGCGCGGGAGGCGGCGCTGCTGTCAGCGCTGGGGGACTGGGCGATCCGGATGCGACTGGTGCCGTTCACCCGGACGCTCCAGGGGAGCATCGACAAGGTTCGGGGGGCGCTGGCGGCATCCGCGCAGCGGGAGCTGCTGGAGCTGATGCGCGAGCTGAGCTTCGTGGGCATCCCGGCGCATCCGGCTGGCCCGGGGGTCCGCGAGGTGGTGGAGGACGCCTGGTTCGAGCGGCGGGTGACGCGCATCCGCTACCGCGCGTCGGATGGGGTGGTGAGCGAGCGACGGGTGCGGGTGCGGGGGCTCACGATGGAGCGCTCGCTGACGCTGGTGCACTGCGACGACCTGGAGCGCGGCGAGCGGCGAACGCTGCGGCTGGACCGGATCGAGAGGGCCACGCTAGACGCCTGAGGTGACGGTCTTTCGCTCGCTCGCAGGCGCGAGGAATGGTAGGCGCGCGCCTCGGGAGAGAGATGCCGATGCGGGTGCGTGCCGGGATTCCATTCCAGCTCGCGATGCTGGTGTTCTGCGCGGGGTCAACGACAAGAAGTTTTCGCCGCAGGTGCTCGAGGAGGCGCTGACGGCGGCGGCCACGCAGTCGGTGGCGCTCGCCTCGACGAAGGGCTCTCCGGCAGCCCTCGACTTCTCGCTCGAGCAGCCGGGCGAGGCGATCCGGGTGAAGGTTGATTACAGCGGCGGACCGGAGCATGCCCACCTGGTGCGCGACCCGAGTCGACCAGATGTTCTGTCGGCGATCCTTGCGCCGCGAAGCAGCCGCTGACGGCGAGGGGGCTCAACGCGCCGGCGGATTGGCTGGGGAGGAGACGCCGCGGGCCCAGCGGAGGGGAATCGCGCCGGGGCGCTCGACGACCTGGTCGATGGTGAAGCGGAGGACCCGCTCGGCGCCGGGGATGCTCGCGGCCGCCTCGGGGGACCAGTCGATCTCGAGCGTGCCGGTGAGCTGCAGCGTGGAGCCGGTATCGGGCTCGAGGAAGAGCAGGCCCGCGGGAGGATGCACTGCGGTGTTGCCGAGCGACTGGAAGAGCTTGTTCCCCTTGTAGTCGCCCCACACGAGCGTCCGGGCGTCGGTGACGCGGACGAATCCGGCCGCGCCTCCTCGATGGGAGGCGTCCGCGCCTGCGTCGGGGTGCATGGTTCCCAGGAAGAGCGTCTCGGTGCTCTCGATCCACAGTCGCTGCCGGTCATCGAGGCGGTCCGACGTCGAGGGGTCTACGTGGGAAACTGGCCCGTCCGGAAGCTTCGAGTAGGCGTGGATGTATTTGGAGCAGTTGCTGAACGCCTCACGGACGTCGAGCGAGATGCCGCCTTCGACCGAGCGGACCGTGCCGTTCACGCGATACCGGCGGCGGGCGGTGAAGCTGACCACGAGCAGGCCGACCGAGCTCCCCTGGGAGATCGCTCCGGCGATCGGATCGCCGAGTTCCGGATGGACGGTCACGTCGAGCTGCGTCCCGTCTTCGGAACCGACGAGGAACCCGGGCTCTCCGGTGAGGATGCTGACCCACATTCGTCCGCCGACACCCTCGGCGGCGACAATGGCGAATCGCCGGCTGGCGAGGAAGGTCCGGGCATCCGGCCGAATCGCGGCCCGGAGCATTTGCCCGACGCGTCGTGCCTCGCCGCGCACGCCGGCACGGTCCTGAACGAGAAGCTCGCCCTCGTGAAACGTCGTCACATCGGGCTGGTAGTGCCCGAACGTCAACGGTTCAACCGAAACGCTGTGATCGGCAATTCAAGGGCACGACTGGATCGGTGTCGTGGGGTTCCCGGTATTCCGGACGTCGTGCTGGTACTTGGGCCAGGGTGACGTGTGATCGAGACCGCGACTGTCGACGATCACAGCGAACAGGCTCCCACTTGCAGAACCGACGTACAGCACGCCGGAGGAGCCTCCCTCGGGACCGCACCCGACGGTTGGTGAACCCACGAACCCCTCTCCTGCACCGAGCGATCCAGTCCACTTCAACGTCGTCGGAGCCGAGCGAACCTCCAGTGCGCCCTCAACGGTCGCCAGGTAGAGCAATCCTCCCTCTCCCGTCACAGGCGTTCCGACCAGCGACTCGGGAATAGAGGTTCGTGAACCGGTTCCGAGGCTTAGTGGCGAAGAGTAGAGACCGGGCGAAGGCGATAAACCTCCCCCAAAAATGAACTCGTCCTCGGCAACTACTAGGCCTCCGGGAGTTCCTCCGACACCACCGTCCGGATAATTGGCCAGGAGGGTTCCCGAGGTTCGATCCACCGAGAACACCCCCCGCAGACTTGTCGTTCCGGCGATCGCAGTTGTCAGTAGAGCCAACTGAACCGGTGAGTTTCCGACCGACGAATAGCCGAGTCCACCCCCAAAGCTAAGGTTGTCTACCCAATTCCCCGACTGCAGTTTGTACGCGCGAACGGCACCTTCAGCCGTGCCGATGAAGGCCTCCGGAACTTGAGCTACCACTCCGGAGGGAAACGCCTGTGTGATGCTCACGTCGCTGATGAGGCAGATTCCATCCGCGACTGTTGCAGTTGGGCGAATGTTCACCAGCTTTGTCGCATTCGCGAGCGCCAAAGCCCCTTCGAAGGCTTGGCCCCCCGAAATGACAAGCGCAGGCGTGCCTAGAAATGGACCACCATACCCCCCTGAACTAGGGCAGGTTGCTGTTGTGGTGCCACTTCGAAGATCGATTGCGAGCAATCGTCCCGCGGCTCCAGCCGTCCCGACATATGCGAACTGCTGCCCCGCATCGTCCGAGCCTAGGACTGGACTGGCCCTAATCGGGTCCATTTCAACCGGCGTCCACTTCTCGGAACCATCGCTGGCTAGAGCGTAAACACTCCCGCTCCCCCCATCGCTCGTCCCGAACACGACCGTCCCGTCATCCGCAATCGCCGGTGTCGTGTAAATCGGTGCGCCCGCCGAGTACCGCCACTTCCACCGCGTCACGTTCAGCCCGCCGTCTGCCTTCCCGACGTTCCTGCTGAGATCGCTCCCCGAGACCTCCAGCGGAACCATGGCCCGGAACGCCTCGAACGGCAGTGGCCCGAGCTGAACCGTCCCCTCGCGACAGAACCCGTTCGATGCCGCCGGGTTCGACGCCGAGCACGGACCGAGCTGCACCTCCACCCCGGCTCCCGGGTTCACGGCCACGCCGTGCACCAGCAGCGTCACCGAGTTCCCATCCACATCCGTGTCGCGCGAGGTGACCGTCACCACCGCGCTCTCATCACGACGGAAGGCCCCCCGACCCGCATCCGGCGAACCCGGGTCGTAACCCGTGAGCTTGGTCGTTTCCGGTCGGATCGGCGCCGGCGTCACCACGATCGAGAACACCGGCGCGGTCTTGTCGTTCGGGTCGCCCGCGGCGACGCAGGTCTTCGTCCCGGGGTCGCACGTCCCGCCGTTCTCACAGTCAGCATTCGTGCTGCACGTGCGCGTCGGATCGAAGCACGCTCCGACCAGCAGGAGCGCGGTCAGTATCCCCAGCGTGGCGATCGCAGTCCGCATCACGCCTCCTCAGAATCGTCCTGCCATCACCAGAGTGCCGCCACCAGCCCCCGGCCGCACCTCCAGCCGCGCGCTTTCCGGCTTGCTGCCGTCGAGGACCCACAACGTCACACCCGTCGCCACCAGCGCTGCACCCGCAACCAGCACGATGGTCACCGGGGCCGACTTCCCCCGGAGCGAGTCCTGCGCCGCGGCCGCCTCCGGCGTCGGGGGTCTCTGCCCATGCGGGTCGAGCGTCTGCCGGTATGCGTCCTCGTCGCCCTTCGCGCTGAAGAACAGCGCCGTTCCGACCGCCAGTGCCACCGCGCCCGCCCCCACACACGCGTACGCCGCGATCCGCTGGCCGGAAGCACCCCGGGAGGGCGCCGGGGCCACGGCTGCCGGCGGCGCCTCGATACGCGGCTCGGGCCCAGGAGGCGCACCCTCCGAGACCGCTGCGCCCGCCACCGGAGCGGCGACCAGCGGCTGGAGGTCCAGGGCCTCGACGCGCAGCCCCTCGGTCAAGACCTTCTCGATTCCTGGACGGACCATCTCCGGACGGAGACGCCCTTTCGGTCGAGTGACCTCGAAGTTGGACACGCTCCGCTCGAGGAGCCCGTCCGCTCGCACCAGCTTGCCCTGAAAGACCATCTGCGGTCGGAAGGGGTAGACGGTGACGTAGAGAGCACGCTGCCCGCCACATGAGCGCGCCAGCTCCGCCAGGCAGCGCTCGTCCCCGGCGCAGCTGCCTCCCGGTCGCGCAGCCACGAATTGGCGAGCGCACTGCTGCCCCACCACTCGAACGTCTCGTCGGGCGAGCTCCGCGTCGAGCTGCGGCCCGAAGCGCGCCGCGTCATCGTCGCTGCCGCCCACGACCACCAGGGGATGCGGGACGAGCGCCGGCGCCGGAGTCTCCGCGGGAGCCGCCAGCGATGAAAAGGCCACCAGGAGCGACCCGCACAGCGCTGTCCGCCGCAAGCCGTTCAAGCCCCCCTCCTTCGGATCGGCCGAGAAAGGTCATAGCATCGCCCGCCGTGGCCCGGCATTTTCGTTGCTTGGGCCTGTGTGCGAGCTGCGTGCCAGAGCGCGCAGGGCGCCTCGGGAAGAGGGGGGACCACAGTGGTCACGATTCGCGGCTGGATGCTCAGTGTGGTGCTCGCCTCCTCGGGTGCGGTGGCTGCTCCCCGGATGGCCCTGGTCGCGCTGGGGGACTGTCGCGACCCCGACCTGCTCCGCTACGCGAAACAGTTCGAGGAGCGGCTCTCGGAGCGGGTCGGCCCACAGCTCCTTCCCGAGGACCAGTTCCAGGCCCGCGTCGGCCCGCCACCCACCCACAGCCTGGACGAGGTGCGACGCCAGGTCTCGACGGCCGAGAACCTCTTCTACAACGACCGCGTCGCTGACTCGCTCGCCTTGCTCGACCAGACGCTGGCCGAGCTCGAGCGTCTGCCCCCGGGGCCGGAGCGCGCGAAGACCTTCGGCGATGCCCAGCTCATCCGAGGCATGGCGCTGAGCGCATTGCGGCGACGAGACGCCTCGGATGATGCCTTCCGCGCAGTGCTCCGGGTCGACCCGCGTCACGTCATGAGTCCGGACGCCTTCTCGCCGACCTTTCGCCAGCGGTTCGACAAGCTACGTGCCGAGCTCGCCCGGGCCCGGAAGGTCCGCCTGTCGGTGCAGTCGCAGCCGGCCGGTGGGACGATCTACGTGGACGGCTTTGCTCTCGGACAAACCCCCGCAATCCTCGAGCTGGTTCCAGGGACCTACCAGGTCATTGTCGGCCGTCCGGACGCGTTCTCCTTCCCGCACGGGGTGCGCCTCCGCGAGGACACCAGCCTGCGGGTCGACCTCGCGTTCGAGCAGACCATCCCGCCCTCGCGCGCGGCCTGCCTCCAGCAACCGCGGGACGGGCGCGAGACTCCGCTGGGGAATGCGCTGAAGCTCGCCTTGCTGCTCGAGGTCGACCAGCTGGTGGTGCTGCGGCTGGACCGGCCAAGCGCAGGCCCGAGCTGGCTCTCGGCGGCGGTGCTCAATGCGCAGACCGCCCAGCGCACCCGGGAGGGTGGCATCCAGCTCGGAAGCACCCGGAGCGGCGGCGACGATCTGGGTGAGCTGGCCCGCTTCGTCGTCACCGGGGAGACTGGGGATCGAGTCGTGGCGGTCAATCCGTCCACGGGGCAGGCCTCGGTGCTGGCCCTCCCTCCTCCCGCGGCGGTGGCGCAGAGCCAGGGAAGTGCGCCGCGGACCTGGCGCACGCCCACGGGAATCGCCCTCACGGCGACCGGTGCCGTGGCGCTCGGGTTGGGCGTGTTCTTCCAGCTGAAGGCCAATGACTCTGCCTCCAAGTTCAACCAGGCCTACGCCCGGACCTGGCGCACGCCCACGGGAATCGCCCTCACGGCGACCGGTGCCGTGGCGCTCGGGTTGGGCGTGTTCTTCCAGCTGAAGGCCAATGACTCTGCCTCCAAGTTCAACCAGGCCTACGCCGGTGGGAACGCCCCTCTGCCCTCCCAGGCGGGAACGGTGGACGGGTACCGCAGCGACTCGCAGACCCAGCAGACGCTCGCCTACGTCGGCTATGCAGTCGGCGCCGCCGCTCTCGGAACGGGGCTCTGGCTCTGGATCACCGACGGCAAGGCGCCAAACACCACCGTCGTCGCCGGCCCCAACTCGATCGCGCTGGCGGGCCGATTCTGAGTCAGGGCACGTAGACCCGAACGTCGCTCGGGGTGCTGTAGACCAGGCCTGGCTTGCGGCCGAACATCGCCGGTTGCCAGGCCACAGCCGAGCTGCTGTCGGTCGCGGTCGCGAGCACGGTCCAGGGCGAGTCGCAGTCGGTGGCGAGGTCACGCTCGAGGAGCTCGAGAAGATTGCTCGCATTTCGGCGAGCCCCGATGACGCGCGCGCCGTCATGCCTGGACGCGACGGTGAGCCCTCCGGTGGCGGTGCGCTCGATCGCCGACGGGCACACGCCTGCATCGGACCCGGTTTCGCAGCTCCGGCACGTCTCGACGCGAGTTCCGGTCCGAGTGTCGAAGACGACGAGGCTCCGGTCGGCCCGGGGAAGCGCGAGGGAGAACCTCGGGTCGTCGGCGAGATCGGTCCGGACCGGCGGCTCGACATGCATCTCCTGGGCGGCAGCCGTCCCACAGGTCGCGTGGAGCCAGGCCCTGAGCAGGCGATGCTGTCCGTCGGTGGCCACTACCTGCCAGAACTGCTCCGACCGGATCGCCAGCCGATCAGGGACGAACCCGATTGTGAGTGAGTAGGGACCCCGGGAGTAGTTCCCGGTCGAGCTCACGAGGCCCACGGTCCCGAGTGATGCCGCGGGCTCGGCACAGGACGGACCGGCGGGAATGGCGTACGCCGCGGACGGAGTGGAGAACGCAGTCCCGGTGCGGACGTCCAGGCGGTCGGTGGTATCGCGCTGGATGACCGCAGCCACCCGGAGCGGAGCGCCACCATCCGCCTGGAACGCCGTCGTCGCCCGGAGCGCGCCCACCGGAGGCGCAGCGACATCGAGCAGGGTCAGCTGCGAGAACGCTCCACTGCCGGGATCGAACCAGCCCCACACCACCTTGCTCCCGGTCTCGATGGCGAGCGTGACCACGCCGTCCTCGTCGGAGGCAGCGTCGAATGACACGACGGAGTCCAGCCCGCCGATGGTCCCGGTCTGCGCGGGACGCGCTGCCGTCCAGAAGCGAGCCGCGCCAGGATGGTTCGGATTCCCGAAGGCGTCGACCACCACGCCCCCGTCGACACTGACCTCATAGCCGGTGTCGTGGCTCAGTCCGCTGTAGACGAAACGGCGGTGAGCCGAGTCGTAGGTTCCGGTGCCTCCACCCGGGACGAGCAACGCAGGAACCGCACTGCCGGTGACCGCCTCGCCGAAGTCGACCGTCAGCTGAACGTCTGCTCCGCGTTCCCCGTCGTCGGGCGAGAACCGAGGACGGGGGGCCACGTCGTCCACCCGGAACGGAACCGCGACCCGGTGCTCCCGGTCCTGGCTGTCGCGCGCGACGAGCATCAGCTGCACGTCCTCTCCGTCCAGTGCCGGGAGGGGGACGGTGAAGGCGAAGAGGCCTCCATCCACTGGAACGCCGCCAGCGGTGCCCGCGTCGACGAGCTGGTAGCTCATCCCCACCAGGGTCGAATCGGACCACGTGGAGACTGTTCCCCGCACTTCGAGGGCCGGGTCCTTCACCGCGGCGTCGGGCTTGGGGGAGAGGACGGTGATCTGCGGGCTCAGATCCAGCACGCAGAGCCGGGTCTGCCCGTCGCAGGTCTGACCGTCAGGGCAGGTCGAGCTCGAGCAGTCCGCGCTGGCGGTCAGCGAGGTGCACGCCGCGCTCGCGACCAGCAGCAATCCTGCGCTCATCCGTCTGAGCATTCGTCCCCCCGTCCGTCATTGCGGACGGACTCCGTGATTCTCCCCGCGCCCTGACCTCGGCCAAACGGGGATTCTGCACGCGACGTTCCAGCTTTCAGAGCATTTTCGAGCGGGACTACGCTTGGCCAGGGGAATGCAGAAGGGGGGCGGGCATGAAGCTGGGGGCACGATGGCTGCCGGTCGCGCTGCTCGCCGCATGCGGGACCGTCGGACCCGGACAGGACCAGGACCTGAGCATCGAGACGGCTTCTCTGCCCGACGCCGTGGTGGGCCGGGACTACCGCGACCGGAACGTGGTGCTCCAGGCGCAGGGCGGAGACGGGCCGCTGTCTTGGAGCCTTCTCGATCTGCCGTCCTCTTTGGCTGGATGGCTCAGCATCCGCGAGAGCACGGGTCGCCTCGAGGGCACCCCACTGGACGTGGTGACGCCCGCAGCCGATTTCGTCGTGCAGGTCACCAGCGGGACGGCCCAGGCGCGGCACGCCTTCAAGCTCGGCGTGGGATGCTCCGAGGGAGACGACACTCCATGCGGCGTGCCGGACGCGACGATGTGTGTCGCGGGCAGGCGTACCTGCTTGCACGGAAGACTCGGGACCTGCACCGCCGCTCCCGGGAATCCCCCATACGAGGCCGAGGTCACGCACTGCGGCCCTGGCTGCGATGAGACGTGCTCACGGACCTCGACGAATCGCTGCGTGGGGACGTGTACCTGCGGAAGCGAGGCAGGGCCGTGCTCGGGCGCAGCTCCCGCCTGCTGCCCTGGGCAGGATGGACGGCCCGAGAGCTTCCAGTGCGTCTCGCTCCAGACCCCTGAGCACTGCGGCGCCTGCCAGACCGCCTGCCAGCTGAAGAACAACACCACCCCGGGCTGCTCCAGCAGCCAGTGCACCTACGCATGCAACTGGCCGTTCCGGAACTGCAACGGCGGCACCGCCACCACCGAGGGGCCGGACGCGGACGGCTGCGAGACTCAAGTGGACAACAATCCCGGTCACTGCGGTGCGTGCGGAAAGATCTGTCCGGCCTCGCTGCCCGGGAAGAACACGTCGGGCGCTGCGCCCACCTGTGCGAACGGCGAGTGTCAGTACCAGTGCAAGCTGCCTCAGTATCACGACTGCCGGAACAGCGACGGGAAGTGCCGCGACTACACGACCGAGCAGGACACCGACGGTTGCGAGGCGGATTTCGCCTCGGTCGAGAACTGCGGGGGGCGTGGCCCGTGTCCCGCTGCCATCGTCAACGCGCGTCGGGTCTGCACTCTCGATTCGGGAACCGGTCAGTACCAGTGCGGTCAGAAATGCAACGACGGCTTCGACCCTGACCCGTGCGGCTCCCCGCCGATCTGCAAGCTGCTGGAAGACCCTCAGAACTGCGGGACCTGCGGCCGTTTCTGCCCCACGGTCGACACGATGGAAGTGCACCAGGAGTGCACAGCGGGCAAGTGCTGCGTGCAGTTCTGTGACCCGGAGCGAAAGCCTCCGTGCGAGCCCAAGCAGTGTGACTGACGAGGGGCATCGACCCTGGGCGAGGCTGGCCGGGGGCGCTCATCCGGCGCTGGAGATGTTCGGTCAGGAGACCTACGTTCGTCAGGAATGGAACGAGGAACCGTCGAACCCTTTCGGGCGAGCGTGCCCGAGCGGGTACTCGCCGACCTGCGTGAGCGACTCGCGGGCACGCGCTGGCCGGAACCGGTCGCGGGTGTCGGCTGGACCGAGGGCGTCGATCAGGCGTGGCTTCGCCGGGTGGTGACGCACTGGGAGCGGCGGTTCGACTGGCGAGCGCAGGAGGCGCGGCTGAACGCGCTCCCGCAGTTCCTCGTCGGGGTCGGTGACACTCGGATCCACTGCATCCACCTCAAGGGGCGTGGGCCGAAGCCGATGCCGCTGATCCTCACCCACGGATGGCCGGGCTCGGTCTTCGAGATGCTCGAGATCATCCCGATGCTGGCGGACCCGGTTGCGCACGGCGGCTCGGCGCAGGACAGCTTCGACGTGGTGGTGCCGTCCATTCCGGGATACGGCTTTTCGGAGCGGCCGACCTCGCCAGGAGTGTCGAACTCGGCGGTGGCCGATCTCTGGATCGGCCTGATGGAGCAGCTCGGCTACTCGCGATTCGCCGCGCAGGGCGGTGACTGGGGCGCCGGTATCTCCACCTGGATCGCGAGGAAGGCCCCCGAGCGCCTCGTCGGCCTCCATCTGAACTACATCCCTGGCTCATTTCGGCCATGGGTGGAGAGCGAGTCGTCGCTGAGCTCCGAGGAGCGCGCGTTCCTCGCTGACAAGGCACAGTGGGCCGAGGAGGAAGGCGCGTACGGACACATCCAGGCGACGCGCCCTGGCACGCTCGGGATCGGGCTCACGGACTCACCGGCCGGGCTCGCGGCGTGGATCCTGGAGAAGGTCCGGGCATGGGCCGACTGCGACGGGGACGTCGAGTCCCGGTTCTCGCTCGACGAGTTGCTGGCGAACGTGACGCTGTACTGGGTGACGAACACCGCCGCGTCGTCGATCCGGCTCTACCGCGAGGCGAAGCTCACGCCGCTGCAGCTCGGGCCGGGGGAGCGCATTCGCGTCCCGATGGGATTCGCGAACTTTCCGTTCGAGGCTCCGTCGCCGCCCCGGCGCTGGGTGGAGCGCGGGTACGAGGTACGTCGCTGGACGGAGATGGCCCGCGGCGGGCACTTCGCCGCCTGGGAGGAGCCGGAGCTCCTCGCGAAGGACATCCGGGAATTCTTCCGGCCGCTGCGCTGAAAGCGAACACCTTCGTTCGCTTACGAGGTGTCCGTTACGAGGCTTACGAGGTGTCCTTTACGAGGTGTCTGACACCTCGTAAGGGTTCGAGGCTTGCGAGGGATCGCACAGGTTCCCTCAGGCAACCAACGCGGGTGTGCGCGGTCGCAGGAATGGCCGGAACGCGTACTCGGGAAAGCGCGCCGACAGGTCACCACGCCGCCAACGTGCAGATGCTTCGGAGAAGGCGGCCCGAAACGCGAGGTACTGCTCCTTGAACTGCGCCCTCAGCCGGGCGGACGCCGCATGACACCACGGCCGTCTGGAGCGTTTCGGCCGCTCAGGGCGATGGTGCGGATCCTGTGCGAGCACGCCAGTACGTCCGAAAACATGCGGGTGGTCCTTGCGTCCCTGGGAGTGCACCGCGTCCAGTGCCCGCTTCAAGAATCGCCGCCAAGCAGATTGGCGCGAGAACCGCACGAGTGGGAGAGGACTCACCTCGAGTGTCTCCTTCGTCGTAAAGCGCAGGTCGAACCGACCGGGCACGGCCTTCCCCGAGCGAACCCGCCACCGCTGGCTCCAGTCGAACCAGTTGAACTGTCGATGCGGCTTTCCTTGGAGGTCAGGAAGGCAGCTCAGACCGGGCCACTCTTCACAGCGGCGGACCAGGCCTTCCTTCACACCATGGGAAAGGATGTAGCGGAGCCGGTCGAGCAGCGCTCCCTCGTCGAGCACCGGCTCCGCGGAGTACCGGCGCTCCCAGAACGAGCCACGCCAGTTCACGAGCGCCCCCACCTTCTTCGAGATGTTCGAGAGCAGGTACTGCATGAACTGCGGCATGTTCCCCCTCGGGGCCCTCACGAGTAGGTGAAGGTGATTCGAGGCGAAGCTGAAGGCAAAGAGTTGCACCTCTAGCCGCCTCACCGCTCGCGCAAGTACGCCGCCGAGGACGTCATTCGTCCGCGAGGACGGACGGAGCAACAAGCGTCCGTGCAAACACCGCACGGTCGCGAACACGATCTGACCCGGTTCGAACCTTCGCAACGGCCAACCCATTCGGACTCCCCCCTCTTTCGAGGGCGATGGAGCACGAACCAGGCCAGGTCACCTCATTACGAGCTCATTACGAGGTGTTTGACACCTCGTCGGGGAGGCCGCCGCAGCTCAGACGTGCGTCGGCTTCTTCATCAGCGACGGGATCCCGCGACGCCACGCGTCCGACAGCCACGTCACCGGAAGGTCGATGAGCCCCGCGACCACCAGCCGGTCTCCGCCAACCGTGCCGATGCTCGCGAACGGCACGCCCGCCGTCTTGCACGCCGTTGCGATCGCCCCCTCGTGCTCCGGCGCGTGGGAGATGACCACCCGCGACGCGTCTTCACCGAACAGGTAGGCGTGGGGTGGGACCGACCCAATCGGCAGCGCCACCCGCGCCCCGACGGGCTTCTCCGCGTCCGCCATGCAGCACTCGGCGAGCGCTACCGCCAGCCCGCCCTCGCTCGTGTCGTGCGCCGAGACCACCTTGCGGCTCCGCACCAGTTCGCGCACCACCGACTGCAGCGCCTTCTCGCGCTCGGCGTCGAGCACCGGCGGCCGGCCGGCAATCTTTCCCGCGGTCATCAGGAGCCATTCCGACCCGCCGAGTTGCCCTCTCGTCTCACCGAGCACCGCAATCTTGTGCCCCGGCGTGCGGAACACCCCGGCGCACGTCGCGGAGACGTCCGGGAGGAGCCCCACCACCGCCACCGTCGGCGTGGGCAGGATCGCCTTCCCTTCCGTCTCGTTGTAGAGGCTCACGTTCCCGCTCACCACCGGGACGCCCAGCTCCCGGCAGGCCGCGGCGATCCCCCGCGTCGCCTCCGCGAACTGCCACATGATCTCGGGACGCTCGGGGTTCCCGAAGTTGAGGCAGTCGGTCAAGCCGAGCGGCTCTCCGCCCACGCAGGACACGTTCCGTGCACACTCCGCCACCGCGAGTCGCGCGCCCTCGAAGGGGTCGAGGTAGACGAACCGCGCGTTGCAGTCGACCGCGAGGGCGAGCCCCTTCTCCGTCCGCTCGACCCGCACCACCGCCGCGTCTGCCGGCCCCGGTCGCACCACTGCGCCCAGGCGCACCGTGTGGTCGTACTGCCGGATGAGCCATTCCTTGCTCGCGACCGTCGGGCGGGCGAGGAGCGCGAGCAGCGTCTCGCCATGTTCGCTCCCCAGCGTCACCGAGAGCGGATCGAACGCCTGCAGCGCGTCCTGTTCCGGGGGACGCTTCGTGGGGCGGTCGTAGATGGGCGCGCCGTCGGTCAGCGGCGTCACCGGGAGGGCTGCGACCTCCTTGCCGCCATCCAGGATGCGCACCTGCCCGTCATCGGTCACCCGACCGATGACCGCCGCGTCCAGGTCCCACTTGTGGAAGATGCGGAGCACCTCGTCCTCGCGACCTCGCTTGGCCACGATCAGCATCCGCTCCTGGCTCTCGGAGAGCATGACCTCGTAGGGGGTCATCCCTTCCTCGCGCCGCGGCACCTTCGCCACGTCGATCTCGATGCCGCTCCCCGCCCGCCCCGCCATCTCGATGGAGGAGCTGGTCAGCCCTGCGGCCCCCATATCCTGGATGCCCACCAGCGCGTCGGTCTTGAAGATCTCCAGGCAGGCCTCGAGCAGCAGCTTCTCGGTGAACGGGTCGCCCACCTGAACCGTCGGGCGCTTGCTCTCGCTGTCCTCGTCGAACTCCGCCGAGGCCATCGTCGCCCCGTGGATGCCGTCACGCCCGGTCTTGCTTCCCACGTAGAGAATCGGGTTCCCCACGCCCGACGCCGTCCCCTTGAAGATGCGGTCTGCCTCGAGCACTCCGACGGTGAAGGCGTTCACCAGGCAGTTGCCGTTGTAGCTCTCGTCGAAGGCGACCTCGCCGCCCACCGTGGGAACGCCGATGCAGTTCCCGTAGCCACCGATGCCCCGCACAACGCCGTCGAGCAGCCACCCGGTCTTCGGGTGCGACGGATCGCCGAACCGGAGCGAGTTCAGCGAGGCGATCGGCCGCGCCCCCATGGTGAACACGTCGCGGAGGATGCCGCCCACGCCCGTCGCCGCGCCCTGATAGGGCTCGATGTAGCTCGGGTGGTTGTGGCTCTCCATCTTGAAGGCCGCCGCCAGCCCGTCGCCGATGTCCACCACCCCGGCGTTCTCGCCAGGGCCCACCAGCACCCGCGGCCCCTTGGTCGGAAAGCCCCGGAGGTGCTTCCGCGAGGATTTGTAGGAGCAGTGCTCGCTCCACAGCACGCTGAAGATGCCGAGCTCGAGCAGGTTCGGCTCCCGGCCCAGGTGCTCCAGAATGCGGGCGTACTCCGACTCCGAGAGCCCGTGCTGCGCGATGAGGTCCTTGCTCAGGGCCATGTCAGTGGAGAAACGAGGCCAGCACTCGGTGGCCGTCGGCATTGCCGAGCAGCGGCTCGGCGTTCCGCTCGGGGTGGGGCATCATCCCCAGCACGTTCCCCGAGGAGTTCACGATGCCGGCGATGTCCGCCCGGCTCCCGTTGGGATTCTGGACGTAGCGGAAGACCACCTGGCCCTCGCCCTCGAGTCGCTTCAGCCCCTCGTCTTCGATGAAGTAGTTCCCGTCACCGTGGGCGATCGGGATCTTGAACGTGTCGCCCGGCGTCAGCTTCGAGCTGAAGCGGCTCCGCACCTTCTCCGCCCGGAGCACCACGTCCTGGCAGATGTACTGCCGGTTCGCGTTCTGGAGCAGCGCGCCCGGCAGCAGCCCCGCCTCGGTGAGGATCTGGAAGCCGTTGCAGATGCCGATGACCGGCCCGCCCTTCTTGGCGAACGCGGCGACCTCCTCCATCACCGGCGCGAACCGGGCGATGGCTCCGCAACGGAGGTAGTCGCCGTAGCTGAACCCACCGGGGAGGATGACCAGCTCGCTCCCCTTCAGGTCGTGATCCTTGTGCCACAGCATCTGCGGCTGGTGGCCGAGGACTGTCCCCGCCACGTGAAAGGCGTCCTCGTCGCAGTTGCTGCCCGGGAAGACGACGATCCCGACCTTCATCCGATCTCCACCCGGAAGTTCTCCACCACCGTGTTGGCGAGGAGCTTCCGGCACATCTCCTCCACCTG
>Ga0081540_1000875_pt1 | contig 27203 bp, 26 predicted proteins | sample TabmetS2T1R1_FD_71024 | JGI IMG/M metagenome (GOLD analysis project Ga0081540, IMG submission 71024) | Tabebuia heterophylla rhizosphere microbial communities from the University of Puerto Rico - S2T1R1 | ecosystem: Host-associated > Plants > Roots > Rhizosphere ...
CGCCGCGACCACATCGTCGAGGCCACCACCATCGGCACCGCGATCGCCAGGTTCGCCCGTTCCGAGCAGCGGCACAGCGGACCGACGCTGGCCATCATGTCGCTCGACCCCCAGCGCCGCCAGGCCGCCAGGATCAGGATCTGACAGGAGAGACCATGACCGAGGGGCACATCGCCACCGAACTTGATGCGGCGGGCGTTCCGCACGATGCCATGCAGCGGCTGGCCGAGCTGGAGCCGGGCAAGCCCGGGTCGATCTTCACCTCGGACCTGTCGGTCAACGAGTTCTTGCTGGTCCGCGAGGTCGGGTTCCGGCCGCTCGGCCTGGTCCTCGGCAGCTCGATCTACCATGTCGGGCTGCAGATCGGCCGCTGGGGCAGCAACCAGGAGCTCGACGTGCTCTCCCAGGCCATGTACCACGCCCGCGAGCTCGCGATGAGCCGGATGGAGGCCGAAGCCGACGCGCTGCACGCCGACGGCATCGTCGGGGTCCGGCTGGACGTGGAGATGAAGGAGTTCGGCGCGGACATCGCCGAGTTCATCGCGGTCGGGACCGCGGTCAAGGCCGAGGAAGGCGCCGGGGGCGGCGGCGTCGCCAACTGGCGGAACAACAAGAACCAGCCGTTCACGTCGGACCTGTCCGGGCAGGACTTCTGGACGCTGATCCGGGCCGGCTACGCGCCGCTCGGCATGGTCATGGGCTCCTGCGTGTACCACGTGGCGCACCAGAAGTTCGGCAGCAAGATCAGCAACATCGGCAAGAACGTGGAGATCGAGCAGTTCACCCAGGCCCTCTACGACGCTCGCGAGCTTGCGATGAGCCGGATGCAGGCCGAGGCCGAGGCGCTGCACGCCGAGGGCATCGTCGGCGTCCAGCTCCGCCAGCACAGTCACACCTGGGGCTCGCACACGACCGAGTTCTTCGCCATCGGCACGGCCGTGCGCCCGCTGCGCCCGGATCACATCATCGAGCGCCCGACGATGGTGCTGACGCTGGACGCCTAGCTCACGGGCCTAAGCCGGTCGGGCCGCTCACCGCGTCGAGCAGGCGTGCCACCCGGTCCCGCAGGCCCCGCACGCCCGGCCGGTACCGCTGGTAGCCCGCCGTCCCTGGCTGCGGCACGCGGGTGTCGGCGCTCGCCACGCCGAACTCCCCGCGCTCGAATCGCTCGGCCGCGCCGATCTCGCCCACCGACGAGCTGATCAGGTGCTGGGCTCCGCCGAACGACACCGCGTCCACGCCCGGCCGGATCGCCATCGACTCGTGGGCCAGCGCGTCGAGCTCGGGATCGCCCGCATCCAGCGCGAAGATCGTGGCCCCGGTCCGCCGCGCGTCGTCGACCCTTTCGAGCAGCGGCACCGGCGCCGTCGCCGGCGACACGACGAACAGCGTCTCGCCGCGCCGGGCCGCCTCCAGCCGCTCCAGGCCGACCCGCAGGTGGGCCGGCGCGCCCTCGGGCACCTGCCAGCGGACCAGCGTGGGCATCAGCTCCGGGATTCCGGAGAGCCTGCTCTCCTCGTCCAGGTGGGCGGTGAGGTGCCAGGGCTCCTCGTCGGGGGTACCGACCAGCAGGAACCCGCCCGGCGAGCGGGTGGCCTTGCGCAGTCCCAGCGCGAACGCCCGGGTCCGCTCGAGCCAGCCGGTCGGGGCCAGGAGCGCACGGAGAGTGGTCACTTGGTTCGCGTCCACGTATCTATGGTGCATCGGGAAGACCCCTCCGCGCAGCCATATCCGTACGGACAGTCGCGATCTTTGCGAACCCGCAGGTACCGCCCGTTGACTTGGCCCCGGTGCGCCATCTGAGAAGATGCAGACCATGACTGAGCGCGAAACCCCGTCGGTGGACGGACTCGTCGTCGGCATCCTCGGCGGTACCGGGGACCAGGGACGCGGCCTGGCCCGCCGATTCGCGCTGGCCGGGCATCAGGTGATCATCGGGTCCCGAAGCTCCGAACGCGCCGCCGCGGTCGCGCAGGAGATCGGGCACGGCGTCCAGGGCCTGGCCAACGCCGACGCCGCCCGCAGCGCCAGCGTGATAATCGCCGCGGTGCCGTGGGAGGGCCACGGTGACCTGCTGTCCGCGCTGGCCGGCGAGCTGGCGGGCAAGATCGTCGTGGACTGCGTGAACCCGCTCGGCTTCGACCAGCGCGGCGCCTACCCGCTGCCGGTCGCCGAGGGGAGTGCGGCCCAGCAGGCCGCCGCCCTGCTACCCCGCAGCCGGGTGGTCGCCGCGTTCCACCACGTCTCCGCGGTCTTGCTGCTCGATCCCGAGGTCGACACGATCGACCTGGACGTCCTGGTGCTCGGCGACGACCGTGAGGCCACCGACCTGGTGCAGGCCCTGGCGGCGCGGATCCCCGGCGTGCGCGGCATCTACGCCGGCCGCCTGCGCAACTGCGGCCAGATCGAGGCGCTGACCGCGAACCTGGTGTCGATAAACCGCCGGTACAAGGCCCACGCCGGCCTGCGGGTCACCGACATTTAATCCCGAACGGGCCGGGTTTCCCGCACCCCCGCGAGGGCGGCCGCGGTCAGGGTAGCCGCGGTCGCCGCGGCGCTGGCGATCGCCTCATCCGGGCCGAGCCCGCACAGGTCGGTGAGCGTGAACAGGGCCTCCGCGCTGACCGTCACGGCCAGGTCGCGCCTGAGCTGGGCCAGATCGGCTTGGTCGCGGAACGGGGCGAGCGCGTAATCGATCAGTCCGAACCGGATCCCGGGGCGGACCGGCGCGAGCCCGGGCCTGGTGATCGTGCCCGAGATCATCGCCCGCACCGCCCCCTGGTAGGAGAGCACGCCCCGGAGCAGGAACTCGCAGGCGAAACGGACCCGCTCGACCGGGTCGGCGGACGACGCGACCGGCGCCAATGCCTCGGCTGGGCCGGGCCACAGGCCGTCGATGGTCTCGGCGAGCAGTGAGGTCAGGTCCGGGAAGTACCGGTAGGCGGTCGCCTCCGAGACCAGAGCCCGCCTCGCCACCTCGGGCATCGTCACCTCCGCACCCGTCCGTACCAGCTCCCGGCAGGCGTCGACGATGGCCCGGCGGGTGCGGGTTTTCTGGTTCGCGCGGCCGCCAGTGACCTCGCTGGCCGCGGTCGTCATGGGCAGTCCCGGTAGTTCATACTAGTAAACCCTACTCATGAGAGTTGACTTGCACAATGAATGGGAGCGCGCTACTCTCATGAGAGTTAACTCTCATCAAGGAGCGATCGATGACCGCCACCGGGAGGCTCTCATGACCGGAACCCGCACCCGCACCATCGAACTCGGCCCCGGCCGGTCCGTCGAGGTCACCCTGGCCGAGGCCGGGACGGGGCGCACCGCGCTGGTCCTGCACGGCGGCGGCGGCCCGGCCACCGTACAGGGCATCGCCGCCCATCTGTCCGGTGCCATGCACGCCCTGACGCCGGTCCATCCCGGCTGGGACGGCACGGCCCGCCCGCCGTGGCTCTCCTCGATCGGTGACCTGGCCGCCGCCTACCTGCGGCTGCTCCGGGACGAGGGGCACCAGGACGTGCTGGTGGCCGGCTCGTCCATCGGCGGCTGGATCGGCGCCGAGATGGCCGTGCGCGACGAGGCCGGGCTGATCAGCAGCCTGGTCCTGCTCGACTCGGTCGGCGTGCTGGTCGAGGGGCAGCCGATCCGCGACTTCTTCGCGCTCGACGCCCGCGGCGTGGCCGGGTACTCGTTCTACGACGCCGACCGCTTCTACGCCGACCCGGCCACCGTGCCGCCGGGGCAGGCCGCGCAGCAGGCCGCCAACATGGTCACCATGCGCGTCTTCGCCGGCGACCCGTACATGCACGACCCCGGGCTGCTCGGCCGGCTCGGCCGGGTAGAGATCCCGGTCCTGGTGCTCTGGGGTGACAGCGACCGAATCGTCATGCCCGGGTACGGGCAGGCCCTGGCCGCGGCCTTCCCGCAGGCGCAGTTCACGGTCATCAGCCAGGCCGGGCACCTACCGCAGCTGGAGCAGCCCGACGCCACGTTCGGCGCGCTGGACGCGTTCATCCGTAAGGAGCCGGGCCGGCCGGCAGCCTGAGGCCGTGTACCACCCCGTCCTGGTCGCCGGCGACGAGCGTGTCGCCGGCGACGGCAGGCGCCGAGAAGCACTGCGCGAGCGTGTACCGCACCGAACCCTGCTCACGGCCGTCGGCCAGCCGGACCCGGACGAGCCGGCCGTCCGCGGACACCACCCAGGCGCTGTCCCCGGCCACGGCCAGGCCCGCGTTCTGTACGCCCACCCCGAGGTCCGCCTGCCAGATGGCGCCGCCGTCGGCTAGGCCGACACGGGTGAGCAGGCCTCGCTCGGTGGTGAGCAGCGCGGTGCCGTCGCCCAGGACGACGGCGGGCGGGTACATGGTGCTGCCGGGCAGGGTCCAGCGCGGCGCGCCGGTAGCGGCTTCCAGCGCCTCGGTGCCGGAGACCGTGGCCGCGAGGACCAGGCCGGCGCCGAGCGCGATCACGTCGTCCCAGCCGCTGTACAGCGTCACCCGGTGCAGGTCGCCTGAGACCATCCGGTGCGACCAGGCTTCCCGGCCGGTGCGCAGGTCGTGGGCGCGGGCAAAGCCGTCCGCGGCCGCGGTGTAGACCCGCTCGCCGTCATACCCGGCCCGGCCCGCCGAGAACCCGCGGCCGGGCACGGCCCAGGCGAGCTCCCCGCTCGCCGCGTACACGGCGAGCAGTCGCTCGCCCGCGGTAAACACCACCAGCTCCGGTGTGACGAGGGGCTGGCTGAGCACCGGGGCGTCGGCGGCGAACCGCCAGCCGACCAGCCCGGTGCTCGCGTCCAGGGCGTACAGGTTCCGATCGGCGGACGGGACGAACAACGTGCGCCCGTCATGGCTCACGCCAGGCCGCCGGTACACCGGACCGAACCGTGCCCGCCACAGCCAGGAAACGTCCCGCTCTCCCCGGCCGGACGGCACCCGGACCGCCGCCACGTCCCCGCTAGTCGACGCCGCCACCACAACATCGCCGGCCACGCTGCCATCGGCCACGGCGATCCCGGCCTGTACGGACCCGGCCATGGCGATCCCGGCCTGTACGGACCCGGCCATGGCGATCCCGGCCTGCACGGACCCGGGCAGCCGCAACCGCCACTGCGGTCGCGGCCGCCCGACCGCAGTGCCGGTCGCAGTGGCTCGGCGGGGCGGGCGGCGTCCCGGCCGCGGCCCGGTCAACGGCCCGGTCAACGGCCTGGTCAACGGCCCGGTCAACGGCACTGCTGCCACCGGCGAGTCGGCGTGCGTCCCGTCCGCGGCCACGGTGACGTGGCTGACCGTCAGCGCCGGGCCGTCGCCCGCTTCTGCCCAGTAGAAGACGGGTTCCTTGAGTACGGCCTGCAGCGTTACCTGGACCGGGCCGTCCAGCCTGGTGACCGTCTCGCGGTGGACGTGGCCGGCGACGAGGACCCGGACGTCGTGCCGCGCGATCAGCTCGAGCAGCGCGGCCTGGTCGTCGATGTAGTCGTGCTCGCCGGCCACCGGGAAATGCTGGAACAGCAGGGTCGGCCCGCCTGCGGCGGCGAGATCACGGTCGAGCCAGTCCAGCGCGGCCGCACCGCAGTGGCCCGGCTCGAGCAGCGGCTGCGTCGGGTCGAACCCGGTGACGTGCACGCCGTCCGCGTCGAACGAGTACGGCACGGCGCCGAACTGCTCCCGGTAGAGTCCCTTGGCCGTCGGGTCCCAGCGCACCTCGTGATTGCCCGGCACATGCCTGATCCGGCCGCGCAGCACGGCCGGGACCGTCTGCCAGTACCGCTCGTACTCTCCCGGCAGCCCGGTGTCGGTAATGTCCCCGCAGTGCAGCACGAAGTCGGGTGCGCGCCGGGCGATGGCCGCGTACACCGGACGCAGCCGCTCCACCGAGGCCGCGTTCATCCCGACATGCGTGTCGGTGACCATGGCGAACCGCAGGCTCATCGCTCGCCACGCTACCTGGGCCGCCCGCTACCGAGGCGGGATCGTCTGGTCTTTCACCAAGACATCACCGGCACGCAACCGCGCACGGGCACCATCGAGCCGGCCGCACGGGTCCGCTGCGAACCACGGCAATGTCACATCGCCGTGGTCAGAACCACTGCAGAGTCACATCGCCGTGGTTCGGGGCGCAGGCCGCTGGTGCCGTTGTGAAAAGGAGCGTCGGCTGGGGTCGGTCAAGGCGCGGGCCGCCAACCGGCACGATGTGACAACGGACCGGTTATAACCGGACCAGTGCGACATCGTGCCGGTTGCGTGCGGCGAACCCGGTTGCGTGCGGCAGCGTGATGGCAAGCTAGCTTGACATGGTGAGTGTGTCAAGCTAGCTTGTCAGTGACAAGTACGCTTGACAGAAGAGGGGGCCGTGATGACGCCCTGGAAACGATGGCTGTACCTCGTCGCCGGCGTGGCCGCGGTGTTCGTCGCGGTCGCCACGGCCGCGCAGGCGATCAGGCAGGGCAGCTGGGCTCCGGTTGCCTCGGTGGCGTGGCTCCCGGCGGTGATCGTAGCCGCCTGGCCCGGGTCCGGCCGCCGCTGCCGGTCCCAAAGGCGATGAAGAACGCGGTGCGCGACATGCGGATGCGGAAGAACCTGGCCCAGGGTCAGCTGGCGAAGGCCATGGGGGTGTCGCGCCAGACCATCAACTCGATCGAGAACGAGCGCTATACCCCATCGCTTCCGCTGGCGCTCGCTCTCGCCCGGTACTTTGGCGTCACGGTCGAGGAGATGTTCGATGACCAAGGATCGTAACCGGGGGATCACCCGCTCCAAGTGGTTCCTGCCGTCGTTCTCGCTCGCCCTCGGCCTGGTCATCCTCGCGGTGGCCTGGCTGGGCGGGCACCCGGGCGAGGGAGTATTCGGGCTGGCAGGCCTGACCGTGTTCGGGCTCATTTTCCTGCTCGCGGGGCGCAGCGAGACGATCCGCGGGCTGCGCGGTGACGGCCGTGACGAGCGCTTCGCGCAGATCGACCTGCGGGCGACCGCGGTCACTGGACTGACCCTGCTCGTCGCGCTGATCGTCGCCTGGCTGGTGGCTATCGCCCGGAGCCAGAACGGCCGCCCGTACGACTGGCTCCTCGCCATCGGCGGGCTGTCCTACCTGCTCGCCGTGGTCTGGTTCCGCTGGCGCGGCTGATAGCGGCCCGGCCCTCAGGACTTGCGCAGCGTGGCGGTGTTCTGCTCGATGTTGTCGGTCCAGCGGTAGGCCAGGCTGGTGCCGTGCCGGGTGAACGTCGCGGTCCCGGCGACGCACCCCCCGGCCTGCGGCTCGTCGAAGGTGAGCACGGTAGCCGTCGCCTCGCGCAAGGTCAGCGTGTTGACGCAGGATCCCCCGTAGCTGTCCTCGTCCGTCTCATGGATGGTCCGCGCGCCCGCGACGAACGTGAACGTGACGTTGTTCGTCAGTCCGACGCCCGTGTTGCCCACGGCGGCCATCGTCGCCCTGCCTTTCCATGTGCCCGCGAACGCGGCCGGGATCGTGGCCCCGCTGGTAGCCGGCGGGAGCGATGTGCTCTGCGACACGGTAGCCGCGGGGCTGCTGGCGCTGCCCGCCAGCGAGTTACCCCCCGAGTCGGCCCGGGAAGCGGGGGGTGATCCCCGGGTGAGCAGCACCACGGCGAGGACGGCGATGGCGGCGGCCACGGCGCCCGCGGCGACCAGGATCGGTGTCCGCCGGGACCGCGCCGGGGCCTGGCCGGGTACGGATAGCTGGGTCGGCTCGTGCCCGGGAAACGTCGGCCCGGCCGGCGGGTACATCGGTCCGGTGTACGGGACCGAGTCGGCCGGGTCGTCGGCTGGCGGGCCGGCTGGGGTGCGCGGCGCCGACGGGTCGACCAGGCGGAGCAGCAGATCGCGGGCGCTGGGGCGCCGGGCCGGATCCTTGTCCAGGCACTGCAGGATCACGGTCTGCAGGGACGGTGGCAGGGCGGTCACGTCGGGCTCTTCGTACATGATCCGGTGCATGACGGCGGGCACGCTGTCGGCGCCGAATGCCAGGTGGCCGGTGGCGGCGTAGATCATCGTCAGCGCCCAGGCGAATATGTCGACGGCGCTGGTCGGGCGACTGCCGGCCAGCTGTTCGGGTGCCACGTAGGACGGGGTGCCGATGAGCCCGCTCGTGATCGTCGCCGCGTCGGTGAGCCGGGCGATGCCGAAGTCGACGACGCGGGGGCCGTCCGGTCCGAGCAGCACGTTGGCCGGCTTGAAGTCGCGGTGCACCACCCCCGCACCGTGGATCGCGGTCAGCGCGGTGGCGGTCCCGACCGCGAGGCGCTGCAGGTCACCCTCTGACAGCGGACCCCGGTCATCCACCCGCTCCTGCAGCGACGGGCCGTCGATGAACTCGCTGACGACGTAGCGCCGGTCTCCTTCCGCCGATGCCTCGATCACGCCGGCCGTGACGAACGGCTGGACCTGGTGAATGGCGTCAAGCTCGCGGGCCAGCCGCTCCAGGACGTTGGCATCGACGGTCGACCTCAGCACCTTGACCGCGACCCGCTCTTCGCCCGGGTTCATGCCGCGCCCGAGGTAGACGATGCCTTGCCCGCCCTCGCCGAGCCGTCCGAGGAGCTCGAAACGGCCCAGGCGCACGGGGTCGCCGGGCTCCAGCGGTCTGGATGGCATCGCGTTTCTCTCCGGAAAGGTTCGGCAGCTACGACAACGCTGCCGTAGTTCGCCGTGCCCCGCAACGCGGATCGCCAGACCGATCCGCGATCCTAGTTGCGGGTATCTGCCCCAGCTGACAAGGAGGATCCCCCGAGATGATCGTTGACTGCGCTTACTACATGGACGGCCGCAGATCTGACGAGGGCCCGATGTCGCTGCAGGAAGCGGCGACCCGGGCCGGGCAGGGCGGCTTTGTCTGGCTGGGACTGTTCGAGTCGGATGAAGCCGAGCTGGCTGAGGTCCGTGACATCTTCGGCCTGCACGAACTGGCGGTCGAGGATGCGCAGAACATGCACATGCGGCCGAAGATCGACCTCTACGACAAGGACGTCGAGCTGATCATCCTGCGCACGGCGCGTTATGACGACGACGCCGAGGAAGTCGAGTTCGGCGAGATCAGCGTGTTCCTCTCACCGACCTTCGTGATCGCGGTCCGGCAGGGGGTGGCCAGCGACCTGCGCGCGGCCCGGCAGCGACTGGAGCAGCGGCCGGAGCTGCTGGCGGCGGGCAGCTCATCCGCGCTCTGGGCGATCATGGACCAGGTGGTGGACGGATACGCTCCGGTCGTCGCCGGGCTCGAGCACGACATCGACCAGATCGAGGGCACCGTGTTCAGCGGCGGGGTGGCGCCGACCGAGCGCATCTACTCGCTGCGCAACGAGGCCACCGACTTTTACCGCGCCGTCCACCCGCTGCTCGCGGTGACGGCCATCGTCGAGCGCGCCGCCCCTAAGAAGCTGCGGCCCTATTTCCGCGACGTCCGGGACAACCTGCTCCTGGCCGACGAGGAGATCACCGACCAGCGTGATTCGCTGACCGCGGTGCTCCAGGCCAACATGGCCGTGATCTCGGTCGAGCAGACCAAGGTCAGCGTCCAGCAGAACTCCACCATCGAGCAGCTCACGATCCTGGCCACCGTCTTCCTCCCGCTCACGTTCGTGACCGGGTTCTTCGGCCAGAACTTCAGCTGGCTGGTCCAGCACATCAGCGGCTTCAATGAGTTTCTCGCCTACGGCATCGGCGGCCTGGTGGTGCCGCTGGTGCTGCTGTTCTCGTGGCTGAGGCTGCGTTCGGTCCGCTCCGCCGCTGCCGCCGCCGAGCCGCCCGGCCGCTGATCCGCACGCGGTTCCCGGCACGGGCCTGCGCAAAGACCGCCGCAGCCGGGCGCGGCCTGGTGGCCGGGATGGCCGCCGCCGCTCCGGCGGCTAGCGCCGCCCCGGCGGCGCAGACCGCCGCGGCCGCCCCCGGTGCACCAGGGGTGCTGTCATACTTCGACCTGGCCAGGAAGGACTGTCTCGGCACCGCGGCGAACCGGGGATCCAGGGTCTGGTACACCGTGGCCGGCTGCTCGACGTCTACGTACACGTGCCGGGGGCCGCGTCCACCTCGACCCAGGCCGCGTTGCCTCCCGTAACTACGCCATCGCGTCGGCTGGCGCCTGGAGCCAGCGGGTCGAGGTGCAGGGCTTCGCCTCGCCGGTCTGGGTGAACGCGTCCGGAGACAGCGGCGGCACCGCGTCCGCGCTAGCCGAGCAGGCCGACCGGACGATCACGATCGCGCTGCCCGAAGCGCAGTTCGGCACCCGGGGTCAGGCTGGGGCTTCAGCGTGGTGCTGACCGGCCAGGACGGGTTCGGCACCGACCAGGCGCGCAACTTCACCGCGACCCCGGGCGGCTTCACGTTCGGGGTGTGCGCGGTCGGCGGGACCGCGCCGGTCTGCTCGGCCGACCCGGACACCGTGCCGAAGGCGATGGACGTGATCACGCCGGCGGGCGTGTCCCAGGCCACCGAGCTCGACCCCACCCGCGGGCCCGTGGCCATCCAGCCTGTCACAGTGCCCTAATCCGAGGCGACGGACCAGGTGAGGTACGGGGGGTGGACCCGGGCGCAGATCGGGTTGCCCCTGGCGTCAGTCAGCCGGATCCTGGCGATGAGCGTGTGCCCGGGTCGAAGGGCCTGCTCGATCAGCCCCGGATCGACGTCGACGAGGCGGAGCTTGGCCCCGCGGAACACCTGCAGTGTGTCCCCGCCCTGCAGGTCGCCCCAGATCAGCCCGAGGTGGCGGTCATCGCGGACGCCGCGCACGAACGGCCCGCCGAAGTCGAAGCCGTCCTCGTCCCGCCTGACCGTGACCGGCATCTCCCAGCGGGCCGCGGGCGCGTCCCCCGGCACCGGCTCGATGGCCATCCCGGGCTTGTTCGACATGGTCAGCGCGGGCCGGTCTTCGCTGCGGCCGCCCAGCGCGACGTAGACGTCCTGGTAGCCCTGTCCGTCCGGTTCCGGGCGGCAGGTGCGTCCGGGCAGCTCGGAGCCCTCGATGACCACGGTCATCGTCCCGGCTACGGCACCCGGCCGCCGGGCCGGACGCCGCGGCGCGGGCGGCGCCGTGTTCTCCTCGTAGGCGCGCCGCATCAGGCCGCGGACCTCGTCGTCGATGTCCTCGGGCCGCCTCAGCGCGATCCGCACCGTGGCACCGCCGCCGCCGATGCCCTTGGCGCTCTGCAGCCGGCCACCCGGCTCGGCGTCGTCGAGGCGCAGGCCCAGGTCCACCCGGTCCTTCGTGGTCGCCTGCACCACGGCGAAGGTCCGGCGCGGGGAGACCAGGGACACGATGGTCTTGCGGGCCTGCACCGTCGCCGGGCCGAGCGCGGGCAGCAGGGCCAGCACCGCGTCCAGGACCGGCCGCAGCTGCGGCCGATCCGCGTACTGACCCTCGATCAGCTCGCGGGCGTCGGCGGTCAGGTGATCGGGAAGCTGGGGCATGACACGTCTCTCCCTCAGAGCCGGGGCCCGCGTTCCTGACTCGACTGGAGACGGTCCTGCTGCCTGGTCAGGTGAATCTCCCGCAAGCGGAGGCGGACTCAGTCCTTCCCGCGGACCCGGCGGTGCCCTCCCGCACCAGTTCCAGCGTACAGGTATTCACTTTTCGGCGACAGGCGAGCAAAGTGGGGCAAGGAGGTGGGCGCCTTGGGTGACGCGATCGTGGGCGTGGTCGCGAACCCGCTCTCCGGTCGCGACATCCGGCGCCTGGTCACGCAGGCCTCGGTGTTCCCGACGGCCGAGAAGGCCAACATGATCCAGCGCATGCTCACCGCGTTCGGCGCGGTCGGCGTGCACCGGGTGCTGCTCAGCACCGACCTTGGCGGTATCTCCGCCGCGGTGTTCCGTGCCATCCAGCGGCGGCGCTACACCGACCCCCGCTGGCCCGAAGTCGAGTTCCTCGACGGCCAGCCGATCAGGCAGACCGCGCATGACACGGTAGACGCCGTCCGGCGCATGGTGACCGAGGGCGCCCGGGTCGTCGTCTGCCTCGGCGGCGACGGCACCGCCCGGGTGGCCGCGTCCGCCGTGGGCGACGTGCCCATGCTGGCCCTGTCGACGGGCACCAACAACGTGTTCCCCGCGGTCCGCGAGGCGACCATCGCGGGCCTGGCCGCGGGCCTGGTCGCCACCGGCGCGGTGCCCGCCGCCGACGCGACCAGCCGGGCCAAGCTGCTCGAGGTCCGGGCCGGGGGCCGGACCGAGACCGCGCTGGTCGACGTCGCGGTGTCCACCGAGCGCCACGTCGGGGCGCGGGCGGTCTGGGATCCGGCCACCGTGACGCAGTTGTTCTGCGCCTTCGCCGAACCCGACGCGATCGGCCTGTCCAGCGTCCTGGGCCAGCTCGCCCCGGTCGCACGGCATGAACCACACGGGGTCACCGCGCGGCTGTCCGCCGGCGCGCCCCGGCAGGTGCTCGCCCCGATCGCGCCGGGCCTGGTCGTACCGGTGGGGGTGGGCGAGATCGAGCCGATGCATCCCGGCTCGGTGCACCGCGTCGACGCGCGGGCCGGCGTCATCGCCGTGGACGGCGAGCGCGAGCTGACCTTCGGGCCGGGTGAGGAGCCGGCCGTGCTCCTGCGGCCGGACGGGCCCCGCTGCGTGGACGTGCCCGCTGTGCTCACCGCGAGCGCCCGCCTCGGCCTGCTTGCCTCAATCCACCAAACCCAGGGAGGAGAACAATGACCGACACGGTTGAGCGGAAGACTCTGACGCCAGAGCACCTGCTGGACGTCTACCGGACGATGCGGACCATCCGCGAGTTCGAGGAACGGGTGCATGCGGAGTTCGCGACCGGCGAGATCCCCGGGTTCGTGCACCTGTACGCGGGGGAGGAGGCGTCGGCCGTCGGCGTCTGCAGCAACCTCGACGACCGGGACACCATCGCCAGCACCCACCGCGGGCACGGCCACTGCATCGCCCGGGGCGTGGACGTCGGCGAGATGATGGCCGAGATCTACGGCCGCACGACCGGCAGCTGCCACGGCAAGGGCGGCTCTATGCACATCGCTGACCTGTCCAAGGGCATGCTCGGCGCCAACGGGATCGTCGGCGGCGGTCCGCCGCTGATCTGCGGGACGGCGCTGGCCGCCAAGCTCAAGGGCAACGGCGGTGTCAGCGTCGCGTTCTTCGGCGACGGCGGCAGCAACCAGGGCACCACGCTGGAGTCGATGAACCTGGCCTCGGTGTGGAACCTGCCGGCCATCTTCGTGGCCGAGAACAACGGCTACGCCGAGAGCACGTCCAGCACCTGGTCGGTGGCCAGCGACAACATCGCCGACCGGGCCGCCGGGTTCGGCATGCCGGGCGTCATCGTGGACGGGTTCGACTTCTTCGCGGTGCACGAGGCGGCCAGCGAGGCGATCGCCCGGGCCCGGGAGGGCGGCGGGCCGACGCTCATCGAGATGAAGTTCACCCGCTACTTCGGCCACTTCGAGGGCGACCAGCAGACCTACCGGGCCAGCGAAGTCGAGCACGCGCGGGCCGAACTCGACTGCCTCGGGCGCTTCGCTAGCCGGGTGACCGAGACCGGCGAGCTGGCCCGGTCGGACCTGGACGCGGTCGACGCCGAAGTCGGGGCGCTGATCGACCGGGCGGTCGGCGAGGCGAAGGCCGCGCCGCTGCCCACCGAGGCGGACCTGCTCACCGACGTCTATGTGCGCTACTGACGGGAGGCTCTGGCCATGGCACGGAACATCACCTACCGCGAGGCCCTGAACGAGGCGCTGACCCAGGAAATGGAGCGCGACGAGACCGTCATCGTGATGGGCGAGGACAACGCCGGCGGAGCCGGGGCGCCCGGTGATGACGACGCCTGGGGCGGTGTGCTCGGCGTGACCAAGGGGCTGTACCACAAGTTCCCCGGCCGGGTTCTCGACACCCCCATCTCGGAGTCGGCGTTCATCGGCGCCGCGATCGGCGCGGCCACGGCCGGGATGCGCCCGGTGGCCGAGCTGATGTTCGTCGACTTCATGGGCGTCTGCTTCGACCAGATCTACAACCAGGCCGCGAAGTTCCGGTACATGTTCGGTGGCAAGGCGATCACCCCCGTCGTGATCCGCACCATGTACGGGGCGGGGCTGCGGGCCGCGGCCCAGCATTCCCAGTGCCTGTATCCGCTGTTCACCCATATCCCCGGGCTGAAGGTCGTCCTGCCCGCCACCCCGTACGACGCCAAGGGCATGATGATCCAGGCGATCAGGGACAACGACCCGGTGATGTTCTTCGAGCACAAGGCGCTCTACGACTCCTCGGGCCCGGTGCCAGAGGAGAGCTACGTGGTGCCGTTCGGCGAGGCCAACGTCGTCCGCGAGGGCGGTGACGTCACGATCGTGACCCTGGGCCGGATGGTGCACACCTCGCTGGAGGCGGCCGGGCAGCTCGCCGCGGACGGCGTGCAGTGCGAGGTCATTGACCTGCGCACCACCAGCCCGCTGGACGAGGACACGGTGCTAGAGAGCGTCGAGGGCACCGGCCGGCTGGTCGTGGTCGACGAGGCGCACCCCCGGTGCAACATCGCCACCGACATCTCGGCGCTGGTCGCCCGGAAGGCGTTCGGCTCGCTGCGGGCCCCGATCGAGATGGTGACCGCGCCGCACACCCCGGTGCCGTTCTCCAACGCGCTCGAGGACATCTATATCCCGGACGCGCAGCGCGTGGTGAACGCGGTCAAGACGGTGACCGGGTGGTCCCGTTGACCGATGACCGGATCGTCGCCGTGACGATGCCGAAGTGGGGCTTGTCGATGCAGCTCGGCAAGATCACCGCGTGGGCCGTTACGGAGGGGGACGAGGTGCAGGTCGGCGACGACCTGGCGGACATAGAGACGGAGAAGATCACCGGCACGCTGGAGGCCGCCGACGCCGGGACGGTGCGCCGCATCGTCGCCCGGGTCGGCGAGGACGTGCCGGTCAGCGGCACGATCGCGCTGATCGCCCCGGTTGAGGTGAGCGACGATGCCCTCGACGCCGCCGTGCTCGACGCGCGCGCGGTGATCGACGCGGGCGTACCCGACGACGCGGGCGGCGGCGCCGAGCTCCAGACGGCCGACGTCGCCGGGCGAAAGATTAGCTACGCCGGCGCTGGCCAGGACGGCGACGTGATCCTGCTGGTCCACGGGTACGGCGGCGACCGGAACTCCTGGCTGTTCCTGCAGGAGCCGCTGGCCGCGAAGTACCAGGTGTACGCGCTGGATCTGCCCGGGCACGGCACCTCGGCGAAGGACATCGGGGACGCCACCCTCGATGTGCTGGCCGACGCCGTGACCGGGGTGCTCGACGCCCTCGGTGCCGGCCGCGCGCACCTGGTCGGCCACTCCATGGGCGGTGCCGTCGCGCTCGCGGTCGCCGCGCGCGACCCGCGGCGGATCGCCTCGCTCACGCTCATCGCGCCGACCGGATTCGGCGCCGAGATCAACGCTGGGTACCTGCGCGGCTTCGCCGGCGCCCAGACGCGGCGCGAGCTCAAGCCGGTGGCCGGCCAGCTCTTCGCCGACGAGAGCCTGGTCACCCGCCAGCTGGTGGATGACCTGCTCGCCTACAAGCGCCTGGACGGCGTGGACGAGTCTCTGCAGGCCCTGCTGGGCACGCTGCTGGATGGTGACACTCAGCGCGGTGACTCGGCCCCGGCGCTCGCCGCGGTGCTCGACGCGGGCGGCGGCGCCACGCCGGTCGCCGTGGTATGGGGCCGCGCCGACCGGATCATCCCGGCGGCGCAGGCCGAGTCGGTGACCGGCGCGGTCCGCCACCTGATCGACGGCGCCGGGCACATGCCGCAGATGGAGCGTCCGGCCGAGGTACAGGCCGCGATCGAGGAAACCATCGCCCGGGCAGGCTGACGCCCCGGCCCCTGGCGCGCCCCTTCGCACGTCATAGGGTGTGAATCGCTGTGATTCATGCCCGTGATGCAAGGCCCGTGATGCAAGGCCCGTGATGCAAGGCCCGTGATGCAAGGGAGCGCCGTGGTAAACGTGGTGATTACCGGGGGAGCCGGGTTCCTGGGCTCGCGGCTGGCCAGGGAACTGCTGGCGGCAGGCACGCTCGATGTGGCCGGCGCTGGGCCCCGTCCGCTGTCCCGGGTGACGCTCATCGACCAGGCCCCGGTCCCGCCGGATCTGGCCGCCGACGAGCGGGTGACGGCGATCCAGGGTGACCTCGGCCAGCTACTCGACCCGCTCACGAGCGGACCGGACACGCTATCCGGCGCCGACGTGGTCTTCCACCTGGCCGCGGCGGTCAGCGGCGAGTGCGAGACCGACTTCGACCTGGGCATCCGGGCTAACCTGCGCGCCACCGAAGCGCTGCTGGCGTCCGCCCGCGCGGTGGGCACCAGCCCGGTCGTGGTGTTCTCCAGCTCGCTGGCGGTCTTCGGCGGCTCCGAAGACCTGCCGCTCCCTGGGGTCGTGGACGACCAGACCCGGCCCAATCCGCAGACCAGCTACGGTGCGCAGAAAGCCATGGGTGAGCAGCTGCTGGCCGACTACACCAGGAAAGGATTCCTGCGCGGCCGCGCCTTGCGCCTGGTCAGCGTCAGCGTGCGCCCGGGACGGCCCAACGCGGCGGCGTCCGGCTTCATGTCCGGTGTCATCAGGGAGCCGCTGGCCGGGCAGCGCGCCATCTGCCCGGTAACCCCGGAGACCGAGGTCGCGCTCGCCTCGCCGGCCAAGGCCATCGCCGGGCTCCTGTGCGCCGCCATGGCCAGCGACGAGGCCTGGGGCGGCCGAACCGCGGTCAACCTGCCCGCGCTCACCATCAGCCTCGCTGACATGGCGACCGCTCTGGCCCGGGTAGCCGGGCCAGAAGTGGGCGCGCTGATCGACTGGGTCCCCGATCCGGAGATCGCCCGGATGGTCGCCAGCTGGCCCGCCCGGGTCCGCGCCGACCGGGCGGCCTCGCTGGGCCTGACCCCCGACCCGGACTTCGACTCGATCATCAGGATGCACCTGGCCGAGTCCCGGCCGGGGGCTGTGCTGGCTTCGGGAGGTACGACCCCCCCGAGCCCCCCCGAGGTGTAACGCCAGCCGCTGAATCAGACCGTGATCTCGGCGTTGGCGCCGTGCTGGGCGTCGACGGTCTCGTCGTCGAACCAGACGCCGCCCTCTGCGAGGTACCGGAAGTGCAGAGTGCTTCCGGCCCGGACCGTCACTGCGGCGCTCCGGGTCTGGTTCGCGCGCTTCCGCATCGGATGGGTGTACGGATTCCAGTCGTTGAAGTTCCCCACCACGGAGACCGCTCCGCCCGGGTCGTCGATGGGCAGTGCGAACGTGACGCGGACGGTGCCGTCACGGCCGGGCCTCGATGTCTTGATCACCTAACGCTCCACTCTTGCGATCAGCCAACCTAATCGAGTCGATTATCTCGAACTTGTGTGCGTAGTCACTTACGTTGCGGGTCAGTGACGCGGCGTGTCGCGGTATCCCGCCCGTTCGCCGCATTAGGCGAGCTGACGCGGCTGTCACGACCCGGGTAGCTGCCAGTGCATGAAAGGTCTACCTGCGTTAGCGGTAGGAGTGCGCCTCGTCGGGGAAGGCGCCGCTGGCCACGTCCTCGGCGAAGGCGGTGGCCGCCTCGGACAGGACAGTAGCCAGGTCGGCGTACTTCCTGACGAACTTGGCGGTCCGCGACGACAAGCCGGCCATGTCCTGCCACACCAGCACCTGGGCGTCGCAGCCCGGGCCGGCCCCGATGCCGATGGTCGGGATGGTCAGCGCCTCGGTCACCCGCGCGGCCAGTGCCTCGGGCACGCACTCGAGCACCACCGAGAACGCGCCCGCCGCCTGCAGCACCTTGGCGTCGTGCAGCAGCCGCTCGCCGTCCTCGCCGCGTCCCTGCACCCGGTAGCCGCCGAACGCGTTCACCGACTGCGGGGTCAGCCCGATGTGTGCCATCACCGGGATGCCGGCCGCGACCAGTTCCTCGACCTGGCGGGCGACCCGTTCGCCACCCTCGAGCTTGACCGCGTGCGCGCCGGTCTCCTTCAGGAACCGGGTCGCGGCGGCCAGCGCCGCGCCGGGGGAGGCCTGGTAGGAGCCGAATGGCAGGTCGGCCACGACGAGCGCCCGGCGGGTGCCCCGCACCACCGCGGCCGTCAGCGGAATCAGGTCGTCCACGGTGACCGGGATGGTGGTGTCGTGACCGTAGACCACCATCGCGGCCGAGTCACCGACCAGCAGTACCGGGATCCCGGCCCGGTCGAAGATACCGGCGGTGAGCGCGTCATACGCGGTGAGCATGGGCCACTTCTCGCCGCGGGTCTTCGCCGCGGCGATGTCGCGAACGGTCACCCGGCGGCCGGTGCTGGCTCCGCCGTAAAGCGGTTCCGGCGTGGTCCGCGGTCCTGTCGCGGCCGTGGCTGCAGAAGTGTGCTGTGACATTGATGTCGACCTCCGTGTCTCGTGTCGCCCCAGCGGCGTACCCGGACAGTTAGATGATGGCACGACTACCGGGCCGAGCGGTACAGCCGGAGGTTCTCGAACACTGAGGTTCTGGAAGACTAGGGCAATGCTTGATTTCGCCCACGTGGACGCCCTGGCGGCGGGCTATCACCGGCGCGGGGGGCAGCCAGGACTGGCGTACGGGATCGTGGCGGGCGGTGAACTGGTGCACGCGGCCGGGCTCGGCGAGCGCCACCTCGGCGGACCGCCGCCGGACGCCGGCACGGTCTTCCGGATCGCGTCGATGACCAAGAGCTTTACCGCATCCGCGATCTTGACCCTGCGCGACGATGGCCTGCTGAGGCTAGACGACCTGGCCGAGGACTACGTCCCCGAGTTGCGCGACTGGCCGCCGGTCAGCCCGGACGCCGCGCGGATCTCGATCAGGCACCTGCTGACGATGACCGCGGGCTTCCCGACCGACGACCCGTGGGGCGACCGCCAGCAGGGCCTTCCGCTCCAGGACTTCGCGCACTTCCTCAGCAAGGGCGTGAGCTTCAACTGCGCGCCGGGCACCCGGTTCGAGTACTCCAACCTCGGCTACGCGATCCTGGGCCGGGTCATTACTGCCGTCACGGGCATGGCTTACCCGGACTTCGTGCGGCACCGGCTGCTGAGGCCGCTGGGCATGACGCGCACCGGCTATGAGGTGGAGGAATTCGAGGTCCCGCAGCAGACCTCCGGATCGGCGGGCGTGGCCCGCGGCTACCGGCGCTCGCCGGGCGGGTGGTCCGAGGTGGCGTTCGACCCGGCCGGGGCGTTCGCCCCGATGGGCGGCATCTTCAGTTGCGTACGCGACCTCACCCGCTGGGTGGCGGGCTTTGCCGCCGCGTTCCCCCCGGGCCAGGACGGCGACCCGCACCCGGTCCGGCGGGCCAGCCGGCGCGAGATGCAGCTGCCGCAGGTCCTCACCGGCTGGGCCATCGCGTCCAGTTTCCCCGGAGATGGCGCCTCGTCATCGCCGGCCACCTACGGTTTCGGGCTGTTCGTCGACGAGCACCCGGCCCTGGGGCGGATCGTCAGCCACAGCGGCGGTTACCCCGGCTTCGGCAGCAACATGGCCTGGCATCCGGCCACCGGGACCGGCGTGATCGCGCTGGGCAACAGCACCTACGCGGCGATGGCACCGCTGGCCGCACGGCTGCTCGAGGCCGTCGTCCGGCAGGATGGGCCGGCCGTCCACGGAAACAGCGTGGCCATTGCCTCGCCCGGGCCATGGCCGGAGACGCTGGCCGCTCGCCGAGAGGTCAGCCGGCTGCTCAGGTCCTGGGACGACGCCGCGGCGCAGCGGCTGTTCTCGCCGAACGTAGCGATGGACGCGCCGTTTGAGGAGCGCCGGCGCAGGATCGCGCTGATCCGCGAGCGCATCGGGGACTTCGGCGACGACCCCGGGCGCCAGCCCGAGTTCGACACGCCCGCCCACTGCCGCTGGTGGCTGGCGGGGGAGCGGGGCACGGTCCAGGCGCAGATCCAGCTCAACCCGGAGCGGCCGCCCCGGGTGCAGTCGCTCACGCTGGCCGTGCCGCCCGCGGCGGGCTCGGCCCTGCGCGTTACGCTGGACGCCGTGGTCGGCTGGCTGAACGGCGGCGAGCGCGACTGGCCCCCGTCGATCCCGGTAGCCGACGGAGTGGACGCCGGCCTGCTGGCCCGCCGCCTGCGGATGGCCGCCGTATGGGCGGGACCCTGCCGGGTGGGCGCCTTTAAGGCGGGCGACGGCACCGTCTCGGCAGCGGCCGAACTCGTCGGCGAACACGCCACCATCACGCTGACCGTGGTCATCGACCCGGAAACCCGCATCCTCCGCCTGGCCGACGTGACCCCGTAAACCCCGCAGTCCCCACGGATCTCAGCCGGATGTGATTTGGATCACATTAGAAAGCCCGGGAGTGCCGGAAATAGATTCCGATACGAGACCGTTCCGTATCGATAGATCCGGTACCCGGAAGCTGCTGACGAAGACAACACAGGTCTAGGCCGGCACCTTCCCTGTCCGGTGCACAAGCTTCAAGTGATCCGGGAAAGGGACACATGGACTCACAGAGCATCTACCGTCGCCGCTGGGTGATTCTCAGCGTGCTGATCGTCGGGCTGCTCGCCATCGTCATCGACAACACGGTCCTTAACGTGGCCATGAAGACTATCGCCGAGCCTCGCGGGGGCCTCGGCGCGAGTCAGAGTCAGCTCGAATGGGCCATCAACTCCTACACGCTGGTCTTCGCCGGCCTTCTCTTCACGTTCGGCGTCATCGGCGACAAGGTCGGTCGCAAGCGCATGCTCATGATCGGGCTGGCGCTGTTCGGCATCGCGTCGCTCCTGTCGGCGTACGCGCAGACGCCGGAGCAGCTGATCTTCGCGCGGGCCGCGATGGGCCTGGGCGGTGCCGCGGTCATGCCGCAGACGCTGTCCATCATCTCCAACGTCTTCGAACCGGCCGAACGGCCCCGCGCGATCGGCCTGTGGGCCACGGCGGTCGGCATCGGCATCGCAACCGGCCCGGTGCTCGGCGGCCTGCTGCTCGACCACTTCTGGTGGGGTTCGGTCTTCCTGATCAACGTGCCGGTGACCGTCGTCGGCATCGTCGCTGCGGCGATCCTGGTGCCGGAGTCCCGCAACCGCGAGGCCGGCGGGATCGACTACGTGGGCGTGCTGCTGTCCATCGCAGGCCTGGTGCTGCTGGTATACGGCATCGTCGAGGGCGGCGACAGCGCCTCCTGGCTGCACCTGGGCGTGCTCGGCCCGATCGTCGGCGGCCTGGCCGTCCTGGCCGTCTTCGCCTGGTACGAGGCGCGGATCCAGCATCCGTCGCTCGACGTGCGGCTGTTCCGTGACCGGCGGCTCTCCGCCTCCATCGGGTCCCTCGGCCTGGTGTTCTTCGGCATGGGCGGCGTCTTCTTCTTCACCAGCTTCTACCTGCAGAACGTCCGGGGCTACACCCCGCTGGCGGCGGGCCTGCTGACCGTGCCGTTCGCGGCCGGGCAGCTGCTGATGTCGCCGCGCAGCGCCCGCATGGTCCAGCGGTACGGGGCCAAGGCGGTCGGCGCGGCCGGCATGTTCGTCATGGCCGCCGCCATCGCGGGTTACGCCACCCTCGGTACCGCGAGCCCGATCTGGCTGCTCGGGGTGCTGTTCGGCATCCAGGGCGCGGCGATCGGCGTGAGCATGCCGGCCGCTACCGCCGCGGTGATGGACGTGCTGCCGCGCGAGCGGGCCGGCGCCGGTTCGGCGCTGACCAACACCGCCCGCCAGGTCGCGGTCGCGCTCAGCGTCGCCATCCTCGGCTCGATCCTGGCCGAGTTCTACCGGAACGCGCTCAGCCCGTCGCTGACTCACCTGCCGGCCGCGGCCCGGAGCGCGGCGTCGTCGTCGATCACCGCCACCCAGGCGGTCGCGCAGCAGTTCGGCACGTCCGGCCGGTCGCTGCTCGGGCCGGCCAACGACGCGTTCGTGAGCTCGATGCGGATCACCACGCTGATCGCGGCGGTGCTCGCGCTCGCGGGCGGGTTCGTGGTGCTGCGCTGGATGCCAGGCAAGCCGGAGAAGGCCGCGGAGCCGGCGCTGGCCAGCGCCGACCCCTCCTACGAGGCCGAGCTTGCCATACTGGAAGAGCAGCACATGCTCGAGAGCTCACCGCGAGAGGGGTGACCCCCATGCAGCCCGTGATCCTGGACCAGCGGTCCGGCACTGGCACTCCGGGCACTGGCACTCCGGGCACTGGCACTCCGGGCACTGGCGTGGAGGCCGGGCCGGCGGGAACCACCCGCCGGCCCGGCCGGCCGCGCAGCGAGCAGGCCGAACAGGCGATCATCGAGGCCACCCTCGACCTGTTCGCCGAGCAGGGATTCGAGGGCGTCTGCGTCGAGGCCGTGGCGGCCCGCGCCGGGGTCGGCAAGGCGACCATCTACCGCCGCTGGCCGAACAAGGAGGAGCTGCTGCTCGCCGCGCTCGGCTCGATGAAGTCGCCGTTCCCCGAGCCCGTCGGCAACGTCAGGGACGACCTAGTGGCGCAGATGACGGTGATGTGCGAGGATCGCGCCGACCCGAGGAAGGCACGCCGCTACGCGCTGCTGCTCGGCGAGGGCCAGAAGTACCCGCGGCTGATGCAGCGGTACAAGGAGACGGTGGTCGGGCCCCGGCACGACGCCATGCGGGAAGTCATCCGCCGCGGCATCGCGGCCGGCGAACTGCGGGCCGACACCGACGTCGAGATCGCTCTGCTCGCACTGACCGGCACCGTCCTGGCCAAGGAGAAGGCCGCGGACGGCTCGCTGAACGGCGATTTCGCCGCCCGCATCGTGGACGAGTTGCTCCTCGGCCTAGCCGCCCGCTGACACCAGCGGGCCGACCTCGCGGGCCAGGAACCCGGCAAATCGCTCGATGTCGGCGTCATCCTCGTCCGCGTTGACCGCCACGCAGGTCGCCCCGGACGCGGCGTAGTCGCGGACCACGGCGGCGATGTCCGGCGCCGGGCTGTCCTGCGGGGCGCTGATGAAGACGACCACCTCAGCCGGGCCGCGCCCAGCGCCGCGCCCTGTGTGCAGGTGACCCACTGACGCCGGGACCTCTTCCGGGCTGACGCCGCCCGGGATGATCACCCCGTCGGCGAGTTCTCCGGCCAGCGACACGGTCCGTGGCCGGATTCCGCCGACAAGCAGCGGCGGCGCCACGGCCGGCGGCCAGTCCAGGGCGACAGCGTCCAGGTTGACGTAACGGCCGCGGGTGGTGACCGTCTCCCCGTGCAGCAAGGCATAGAGCGCGGCGGTGTACTCGCGCAACAGCGTCATCGGGGATTCCACCCTGGCGCCGGCCTGGCCCATCCAGTCCAGCACGCCGTGCCCGACGCCGGCTACCAGCCGCCCGGGGAACAGCCGGCTCACCGTGGCGAGTTCCATCGCGGTCAGCGCTACGTTGCGCAGCGGCACCGGGAGCAGCCCGATCCCTACCGTGACCCGGCTGGTCGCAGCCAGCATCGCGGTCGCGGTCGCGATGCCGCTCTCCTTGAAACAGTCTTCCCACACCCATAGTTCCGCCAGCCCGGCCGCATCGGCGGCAGTTGCGACCGCGACGATCCGCTCCGGCGGCTGCGTGGGCGGAAAGATGGCAGCCAGCTTGACCACAGGGGCTCCTTGGCGTGATCGAACATGATCGCGAAGACTTTACTACTGCATAGAGTAGTGAACCCTTCATGATCATGAAGAGCACCGTTATGAAGGGCGCGGCTCGCGCCAGCGGTTGGTGATGGGCAGCCGCCGGTCCCGGCCGAAGTTCTTCTGGCTGATCTTCGGCCCCGGCGGGTACTGCCGCCGCTTGTACTCGGCCGCGTCGACCAGCCGGACCACCCGCTCGACCAGATCGGGGTCGTGCCCGGCCTCGATCAGCTCGGCCGTGCCCATGTCCTTCTCGACGTAGTCGTCGAGCAGCGCGTCCAGCACCTCATAGGGCGGCAGCGAGTCGGTGTCCATCTGCCCGGGCGCGAGCTCGGCGCTCGGCGGCTTGGTGATCGAGTTCTCCGGGATGGGGGGAGTGGCCCCGGCCCGCGCCGCCTCCTCGTTGCGCCACCGGGACAGTTCCCAGACCATCGTCTTGGGCACGTCCTTGATCGGCCCGAACCCGCCCGCGGAGTCCCCGTACAGCGTCGAGTACCCGGTCGCGAGCTCGCTCTTGTTGCCGGTGGTGAGCACCAGGTGGCCGCCCGCGTTGGACAGCCCCATCAGCACCACCCCGCGCACCCGGGCCTGCAGGTTCTCCGCGGGAAGGCCCTTCTCAGGGAATCCGTGCGGGGCGAGCGCGTCGCTGAACGCGTCCACGATCGACGCGATCGGGATCGTCATGGCGTGCAGTCCCTGCCGCCGTACCAGGTTCTCGGCATCGGTCACCGAACCCTCCGAGGAGTACCGGCTCGGCATCAGTACCACGTTGACCCGGTCCGGCCCGATCGCGTCGGCCGCGATCGTCGCGGTCAGCGCCGAGTCGATCCCGCCGGACAGCGCCAGGATCACCGAGCGGAATCCGTTCTTGCGCACGTAGTCCCGGACTCCGAGGACCACCGCGCCGTACACCTCGGCCGGATCGGACAGCCGCGGCCAGAACGGCCCGGACGCTTCAGCGCCCTCTGCCGGCTCGACCTCGGCAGCCGCCGCCGGTCCTGACAGTGGCAGCGTCACCCGCTTGATCGTGATCTCGGTGCCGTCGCCCGCGTCCACCGGCTGGTCCGCGGCCGGCGGCTCGGGCGCGGCCGGCAGGTCCAGGTCGGCGACGACCAGCGCCTCCTCGAACTGCGGCCCGCGGGCCAGCAGCTCGCCGTCGGCGGCGACCAGGATCGAGTCGCCGTCGAAGATCAGCTCGTCCTGCCCGCCGACCATGTTGGCGTAGGCCAGGGCGGCATGGGCCTCGCGCGCCCTCCGTACCACCAGGTCGAGCCGCACGTCGTCCTTGCCGCGCTCGTAGGGCGAGGCGTTCGGCACCACGAGCAGCCCCGCGCCGGCGCGCAGGCAGACCGCCACCGGGCCGCCGTCCTGCCACAGGTCCTCGCAGATCGCGATCGCGATCTCGACGCTCTCGCCGGACTCGGTCGCCAGCCGGAATACCGGCAGCGTGTTGCCGGGCACGAAGTAGCGGAACTCGTCGAACACCCCGTAGTTCGGCAGGTGGTGCTTTGCCGAGGTGATGACCACGCGCCCGCCGTGCAGCAGCGCCGCCGCGTCCAGCGGCGCGCCGGCCGGCACCCCGGTCCGCGGCGCCAGGTCGGGCCGGTGATCCAGGTACCCCGTCACCACCGCGATCCCGCCGAGTCCCTCGTCGGCCAGCCGCGCCGCCACCGTGTGCAGGGCGGCGATGGACGCCTTCACGAACGACGCCCGCAGCGCCAGGTCTTCCACCGGGTACCCGGTCAGCATCATCTCCGGGAACACCACGACCCTGGCCCCGCGCGCCGCCGCCCGGCGAGTCCACACCACGATCTGCTCGGCGTTTCCGTCCAGGTCACCGACTGTGGCATTGACCTGGGCCAGTGCGATCCTCAGCATTGTCACGGTTCCAGCCTAGGCCGTATCAAGATTGTCCCGAACGGGCCGGGTTTCCCGCCCCTGCTCCGGCCCGGGAGCCTCATCGGCTGATCCGGCGTCACTCGGCGAAGGCTGGTCCAGCGACGCGGAACGTCTAAGGTGAATACCGTGGATAGGCAGGAAGAATTCGTGCTGCGCACGCTCGAAGAGCGTGACATCAGGTTTGTCCGGCTGTGGTTCACCGATGTCCTGGGCACGCTGAAGTCGATCGCCGTCGCTCCCGCCGAACTCGAGGGCGCGTTCGCCGACGGCATCGGCTTCGACGGCTCGGCCATCGAGGGGTTCGCCCGGGTCTACGAGGCCGACATGATCCTGCGCCCGGACCCCGCCACGTTCCAGCTGCTGCCGTGGCGCGGCGAGTACCCCGGGGTCGCCCGGATGTTCTGCGACATCCTGCTCCCCGACGGGTCGCCGTCCTACGCCGATCCCCGCTGGGTGCTCAAGCGCAACCTGGCCCGGGCCTCCGAGCTCGGGTTCACCTTCTACGCCCACCCGGAGATCGAGTTCTTCCTGCTCAGGCAGCGGCCCGAGCCGGGGGAGAAGCCGGTGCCGATCGACAGCGGCGGATACTACGATCACACCCCGCACAGCATCGCCCATGACTTCCGCCGGACGGCGATCACGATGCTGGAGTCGATGGGTATCTCGGTGGAGTACAGCCACCACGAGGGGGCACCCGGGCAGCAGGAGATCGACCTGCGTTACGCCGACGCATTGACCACGGCCGACAACATCATGTCGTTCCGGCTGGTGATGAAGGAGGTGGCGATCGAGCAGGGCGTCTACGCGACGTTCATGCCGAAGCCGTTCACCGACCATCCCGGCTCGGGCATGCACACGCACGTATCCCTGTTCGAGGGCGACAAGAACGCGTTCTACGAGGCCGGGGCCGAGTTCCAGCTGTCCAAGACGGCCCGGGCCTTCATCGCCGGGCTGCTCCAGCACGCGCCGGAGATCACCGCCGTGTGTAACCAGTGGGTGAACTCCTACAAGCGGCTGTGGGGCGCGGCCGAGCGGACCGCCGGCGCCGGCGGGGAGGCCCCCGCGTACGTGTGCTGGGGGCACAACAACCGTTCGGCCCTGATCCGGGTGCCGATGTACAAGCCGCAGAAAGGCAACTCGACCCGGGTCGAGTTCCGCTCGGTGGACGCCGCCTGCAACCCGTACCTGGCCTTCGCGGTGATCCTGGCCGCCGGGCTCAAGGGCATCGAGGGCGACTACGAGCTGCCGCCCGGCGCCGAGGACGACGTGTGGGCGCTGACCTCCGCCGAGCGCCGCGCGCTCGGCATCCGGCCGCTGCCCCAGGACCTGGACCAGGCCATCAAGGTCATGCAGGACAGCGATCTCGTCGCGGAGACGCTCGGCGAGCACGTCTTCGACTTCTTCCTGCGGAACAAGCGCGCGGAGTGGCAGGAGTACCGCCGCCAGGTCACCGAGTACGAGCTGGGCCGTTACCTCCCCATGCTCTGAGGCAATGCCGCTTGGCTTGCTAGTCGGCCGCTTGGCTTGCTAGTCACGTTGGCCGTGGCACAGACAGCGGGACGCGCTTCTGTCACTTTGGAACCACCCGTACCAGGTCATACGACATGGATGCCCCGTTCATGCTGTTCCAGGTGCATGGCTGGGACATCCATGCAGTAACAACCGGGGCGGCGGGCGCGTGCCGCCAGTCACGGCAGCGCGCTGGGAGCGCACGAACACAACGTGCCACAGCCAGACCGACTTCGCGTGCCCGATCCATGAGAGAAC
>Ga0081540_1000876_pt1 | contig 27180 bp, 27 predicted proteins | sample TabmetS2T1R1_FD_71024 | JGI IMG/M metagenome (GOLD analysis project Ga0081540, IMG submission 71024) | Tabebuia heterophylla rhizosphere microbial communities from the University of Puerto Rico - S2T1R1 | ecosystem: Host-associated > Plants > Roots > Rhizosphere ...
GAGTCGGTCGAGATCAAGTACGATCCGAAGAAGATCAGCTATGGCAAGATCCTGCAGATCTATTTCTCCGTCGTGCATGACCCGACGCAACTGAACCGCCAGGGTCCTGACACCGGCACGCAATATCGCTCGGCGATCTTCACCAGCAATGACGAGCAGAAGAGAGTGGCGGAGGCCTATATCGCCCAGCTCAACGCCGCCAAGGTTTACAAGAAACCGATCGTGACCAAGGTCGGCCCGCTGCAGGGGTTCTATCCGGCGGAAGACTATCACCAGGACTACCTGACACTGCACCCGAACCAACCTTATATTGCCTTCAACGACATCCCGAAGGTCGAGAACCTGAAGAAGATCTTTGCGGATAACTACATCGAGAAGCCCACATTGGTGAGCAACGCCAAGGCCACCAATTAAGGAGGATGAATGTCCGACACCAAAACATCCGACAAAGTCGTCAAGAGCGATACCGAGTGGCGCAAGGAATTGTCGCCGATGCAGTACGCCGTGCTGCGCGAGAAGGCGACCGAGCGGCCGTTCTCGGGCGAGTATGAGCACGAGCACCGCGAGGGCACCTATACCTGCGCCGGCTGCGGCCAGACGCTGTTCGAGTCCGACGCCAAGTTCGATTCCGGCTGCGGCTGGCCGAGCTTCACCGCGCCGGCCGTCGACAGCCATGTCGACGAAGAGCGCGATATGAGCCACGGCATGATCCGCACCGAGGTGCTGTGCTCGAAATGCGACGGCCATCTCGGCCACGTCTTCAATGACGGCCCCGGCCCGACCGGCCTGCGCTACTGCATCAATTCGGCGGCGCTGAAGCTGGAGCCGAAATAGCGCCGGCGTCATTCTCGTCATGCGCGGGCTTGACCCGTGCATCCATCGGGAAAAGGTCTTTTCAAAGATGATGGATTGCCGGGTCAAGCCCGGCAATGACGGAGCGTTTTTTGTTTCGAACCTGTCTTCCGCCCCGCGCGACCAAGCTCTGGTCGCGCGGGGTTTTTGTTTGCCGGGACGCTGCCCGGTTGTCCGGCGCGCAAACGAGGAAAGTTTCAAAAATGCATATTTCCAAACGTCTGCTGCTCGGTCTCGGGCTTGCCAGCCTCATCATGGAGAGCGTCGTGATCCAGCCTGCCCTTGCCGCCGACAAGATCTCGCTGTTCAAGGTCATCACCGCCAAGGATGAAATCGTCATCGGCATCAGCGAGGACGCACTGGCACAGTTGGAAGGCAAGAACGCAGGCGGCGTCGCCAAGATGCTGGTTGCGAAGGGCTCGATGAGCGTCTGGCAGTATGCGGTGCGCAAATCCTCCGGCGGCGATCTCGAACAGGCGCCGCTGCACAAGATCGGCCTGATCGCGTCAGACTCACTCCGCGTCGAGCCCTATGCGACGCCGCTGAAGGTGCTGCCGATCGACGAGAGCAAGAAGTGACAACGTAGCCGTCATTCCGGGGCGATGCGAAGCATCGAACCGGAATCTCGAGATTCCGGGTCTGGTCCTTCGGACCATCCCGGAATGACGAATGCCACTGCCCCCTTTCCGCCGATCAAACCAGCGACTTTCGGCCCGGAATGTGCTCTACTCCGGGCCGCCGCCACGTTTTCCGTGGCCGCCCGCGACCGTGCGTGGAGTTGCGCGATGTCGCTTGGAACGGTGCTCGTCATCATCCTGCTCATAATCCTCCTGGGCGGCTATTCCGGCCGGTTCGGGGGCTATGGTTACGGGATGGGTCATTCCGGCATGGGGCTCGGCGGGGTGATTTTGGTCGTGCTCCTTATCCTGATCCTGCTCGGCAAGCTCTGATCGGCGCAAATCATTGAAATAACTTGATTTAATTTGCGCATGGAACAGCCATGCGTGGATTCATCATCACCTCCGATCCGCCCCTTCGGGAGTCGCATTTCTGTCAAACAGGCTTATATTAGGGGGCGAAATGACGTGCACGGCGCGCCGCGAGATTGTGGCCCACCGTCGTCCAATCCCCATTGCTCATCGCTAGAGAGCCAAAAAAGGTTGAGGTCACAGACCATGCGTCCATTCAGCTACAACACCGCTGCCGAACTGTTTCCCGCTGCGATCCGCAAGAAGAAGCGAGCCGGGTTTGCCTATCGGCGTTTTGGCACCGCGGCCGAAGCTGTTCGCTTCGCGATCGAGGAATTGCCGGCGGACTCCCTGAACGGCGCCTACCTGCAGGTCGAGGAAGCCCGCTTCGACCAGAGCGGCATCCGCTCGCTCTATGAAAGCGACGCCTTCCCGCTGCCGCGCCGCCCCCGCGCGCCCGCCAGCACCGACGACAAGGCCGACGCGGCCTGAGCTTTCCGCATTGCCGGACACACACTGCCCCCGGGATCATCTCCGGGGGCTTGTTTTTTTGTATATGACGTTCCGAATGGCGCCCGCTAGTGCGGGTGCTTGTCCAGCCAGCGCTTGAGCATGCGCACGTTGCGGACATTGGCGCGGAACATGACGTCGAAGGCGTCGCCGGCGACCGGCACCAGTCCGATCAAGCCGTCGACGGCGACGCTGCCTAGCATCCGCGCGGTGATGTGCCAGGGCGCGCCAAGCGCCCGCGCCTCGCGCACCAGCCACAGCGAGATCGCCGTGGTGATGATGTCGCCGACCACGGGGATCAGGCCGATCAGCCCGTCGAGGCCATAGCGGACATTGGTGCCGGGCACGATGAAGGCGACGTCCAAAAGCTTCGCAATAGCATCGAGCCGCGCCAGCCGCTGCTCGCGCGTCAAATTGCCGAACGGATTGGCGCTGGAATGGGCGAAATCGAACTGCAAGTCCTCGAACGGCGTGCGCGGGCTCGCCTCCGGAATCTCGCGGCCTTCCTGGTCGATGACAGGGCCGCGGCCCGCCGCGCGGGGGCGGAACGGCTGCTCGGAACGTAGGCGCGAGCGTGCGCGCGGCGGCGTATAGATATCGTCGTTTGACATGGTCATCAGATGGTAACGCCAGAGTGAGGCGCAAGTTGCGTCAAAATATCGCTTGCCAGTCTTGCGCGCATTTTGCCCGCAGGGTTGGCAAACGATCGTAGGGCGGATTAGCGAAGCGTAATCCGCCGCAGGTAGCGGCAAGGTGGGTTACGCTTCGCTACCCCCCACGGATCGATGGATGATTGCGCCGCGTTATGTCGAATGCACCGGCTGCGGCGCGTCGGCGTATTTGTGGGCGAGCCAGGACGACAGCATCGCGGGCGTCATGCCGCCGATGCCGTAAAGCAGGAACTGCACCACGCCGCTATCCGGGCCGCGCGAACCATAAAGCAATTCGGCTGCGGTGAAGCCGATGGCGCCCACGATCAGCATCCGAACCACGGGCCCGATACGGCGCACGTGCAAGATGATGTCATCGATGGCGCCGACCATCAGCGCCGGCACGATACCGAACAGATAGCTGTATTGCAGCGTCTTGACGTACGCGCCGAGGAATTTGCCGATCTCCGCCCAGCTGGTGTCGGTCCAGTAGCCCGAGGCCCACGTGGTCGCGAACAGCATCAGGAATCCGCCGACCATTGGGCCGACGGCTGCGAAGATCAGGTAGCGTTTCATGGCGACCTCTGCGTGAGTCCTTGCATCAGAAGACGGAGCCTCAACCATGCCGGCTATCGCGCCGAACTTGTTCGGCTGACGCCGGGGGTGATCCGGTGCCTGATCGGCATCTTGGCGATGGAATTTCAAATCGGGTCCGCGCGGAGTCAAGGGGGCCCGCTAGGCAGGCTGGTTCAGTTTTTTGTTGGCGGTCTGCGGCGGCGGAACGGGATCGTCCTTCTTCGCCAGAAGCCGGTCTGAACCGTATCGGATCGTCCATTGCGCCATCGACAGCAGCAGGGTCTCATATACCGCGACGCATTGTTCAAGCTCGCGGTCGGTGGACGGCGGACAACCAGGACGGTTGCGCACGATCATCGTGGTCGTCGACCAGCTCAGCCTGGCGGCCTTGCACGCGACGATCAGCCCATACACACGGTCGGCGGCGAGCAAGGGTTCGATAGCCTCGATCTTGACGTCCGCTTTCAGCGCGATCGCGGCAACGACGTGGGCGTATTCCTGCCGGACCGCAAACCGGTTCACGGTTGAATCGTTGAGCTTGCCGGTGCGATTGAGCGCTACGAGCTCGTTCTGCACCTTGGTGTAGTCGATCTTCGGCTGCGTTGCGCGATCCGGCCCGGCAGCCGCTGCGCCTGCCCCCCTGGCCTTCTCCTTTGCGACCGGTCGCGACGCCGTCAAAAAACGGGCCCGGACCACGTCGGCAACCTGGCCGAGCAACTCCCGCAGCAGGTTCCCGGGAATGTCCAGCCGAAGGCCGAGCTTTTCCGCGAGGCTCTCGTCACGCTCCGCCCGGCCGACCAGCGTTGCATAGCCGCATTCGGAGAAGCGCGCGCCGGCATTGCGGGCAAGCGCATTGGAGACGTTGACGTCGCCAAATCTCAACAGCGCGTCCGTCAGCGCCTCGTTGAGAAGCTTCCTGTCCGAGATCGCCAGCAGATGCTGCTGGCTGCAGCTTTTGGCGATCTCGAGCAGGTCCGCTTCCTCCAGGCAGGGGGAGCATCTGAGAACCGGCGCGGCCACCACGGGATCCCTGTGAAATGCAAGCTTGCGGATCGCCTGGCGCGGGGCGCGTGCCACGGGGGCTAGCGCCTCGCTGAGATGAACCACGATTGCCGCGTCCACCCGCCCGATCAGATGTGAGAGCACGCCATCGACCGCGCCGATCTGGGATTCGCTGAGACGATCGACGCTGGACAGGAAAAGGTCGGTCGCCTCCTCCAGCATCTCGGCGTCATGCTCGGGCCCATCCCGCTCGGCGCCGTTCAATTCCGTGCGCAGATCCGGCGATACGGCAGACATGGCTATCGCAGCTCCATCCGGATCGTCCCGGCTCGCATGACTTCATCCCCGCTGGTTTTGCTTGAGCGACAGCTCGATGCGGAATCCGGCAAATACATGCGACCATACGCAGAGATCCCTAACCGGCAGTTGCCGCCGACCTGGCTTTTTCAGCATTTGTACGGAATCTCCGGAAGCGGAGGGACAAGCACCGGACCCGGGCGAAACGGCGAAGCAGCGGCCTCGGTTCCGCCTTCGAGAGCAATCGGCCCGGCAACAGCGCACGTCAAAGCCGATCCCGTCTCGCATCGCGCTTCGGCAGACGTGGCGCGCTCGCAACAGTCATGGAAGTATTTCGCGCGAGCCATTGCAGCTTCACGGCGTTAGCGCATAATTCACGCGGGGCGGCGCAGCACTTTTCGATTCGGACATCGGCAGAAATCGAGCAACCACACGCGGGTTATCTCTCGCGTGACGGATGACGCGTGCGGCAACGCAAACCGCGTGCAGCGCCCCCAAATGAATAGCGGCCAGCGCGCAACCTCGGGGACCGTTCAATGACCCTCTACCGCACGATCAAGCTCACGCTTCCGTTCGCCATCGCCTTCGCAGCGACGGCGCTTTCCATAACTCCAGGCCTCGCTTTCTCGTCGGAGGCGCAGCAGATGTGCACTGGCGACGCCATGCGCCTCTGCGGCCATGAAGTTCCCAACATCCCGAGAATCACCGCCTGCATGGCCAGAAACCGCGCGCATGTCAGCCCGGGCTGCCGCGCCGTGATGGAGCGCGAAGGCGCGGCGCGGAGGCGTGCCGCCACCGTCGACGAGTGACAGGTCGCTTCGCTCGAAGACGAACGCCGGAACAATCTCGGCCAAGTTGCAATGCTGATGTCTCGGTCGCTACGCCGCGCGGCGACCGGATACCCTGCGCAACGAGATCAACTCAGGCTTGAAGCGCACACCTGCCGCGCGCCCGGTTGATTATTCGCCCCATGTCGCGAACGCGTCGTTGAACGCGCGTTCGCCGGGGGAGCCCTTTTCGATCGCGATGATGGCGCGGCGCTGGTTGACGTAGACCAGCGGCACGTCGAACCATGAGCGCTCCTTCAGGAGCTGCAGGTTGCGGGCGCGGTCGGAATCGACGTTGGAGAGGCCGACCAGGAAGAAGCCGTCTGTGACTTTCACCGCAAGGCCTGCCAGCGGCGTGCCGCGCGCCTGCTCGTTGGACTTCATCAGGATGCCCGGCACATTGCCGACGCCGCCGCCCGTGAAATCCTGCGGCAGCATGAAGGTCAATTCCGCGGTGTGGCTCGCCGGCAGCGAGGAATCGGTGTTGCGGCGGAACGACATCGTCATCTTGAACTTGCGGTCGGGAATCTCGATCTCGGCGCGCACGGCGATGTCAGGCTTCTGGTTGCCCGACGCCTTGATCGGTTCGGTGCGCCAGATCACCGAGCCGACATATTGCTTGCCCTTGGGATCGGACGGGTCCTCGTCGTACAGCACCACGCGCTGCGCCACCGGCGCCACGTTCTCGCTGGACGACGGCTGACCGACGCGATCAGGGATCTTCGGACGCGACTGCGGTGCGGCCGCATCCTTTGGCGCTTCCACCACGGCAGTGGATTTGAACAGGCCGCTGACGGCCGACACGACCGACTTGCCCCACAGGATGCCGGCGCCGACCAGGATGAGCACGATGCCGACCGCGATCGCGCTCTTGAACGGAAACGCGACAGGCCCGCGCACGCGCTTGGTCGGCTCGCGATCGCGATCTCCTGACAGCCGCGGACGCGGCGGCGGTGGCTGCGGCGCGTAGCGATCAGCTTCCTCGAGCGACTCTTCGTAGGAATAGGGCGCGTCGGGATCGGCGCCGCGGTTTTCCATGCTGGGCTCGAGCCGGTCGAATTCCGGCGAGGGCGACGGCACGTTGGCATAGGTCTTCCGCGCATTGCGGTTGGCCTGGGCTGCGGCGCGGCCGAGGTCATCAGCGTCGGCGGCGATGTCGCGGAAGCCGCGCATGCCCGGCGGCTGCGGCATCGGCGCGCCGTTGCCGTTTCCATTACCGTTCCCGTTGCCATTGTTGTCGGGACCGCGGCGCGGGCCAGCCGGAGGACGGGTCGGCGGCAGCACGGCGTCCTGCATCGGAATCTGTGGCGGCTGCGGGCGCGGGCCGCCGGGCGGCGGCGCATCGGCGCGCATATTGCGTGGCGGGCGCGGCTCACGGCTTTCCTGGCCGAGCGGCGGACGCGCCTCGCGCTGGGACGGCGGCGACGGTGGACCCGGAGGACGAGGCGGCGCAGAACCGGGCGGCGGGCCCGGGGGCGCATCCGGCGGGCGGGCGTTGCCACGGCGCATGCCATCGCCCCGCGGAGCACCACCACCGCTCGGCCGGTTGGCCTCGCGGGCGCGCTGGGCGGCCTCGGATTCGACCTTGCGCACGGCCTCTTCCAGCGACAGCCGTTCACGAGTGATTTCGGATTCGGAAAGCGGCGGCTGCACGCTGCGCAACTGCGCGATCAGCGCGGTGCGCGCCCGCTCATAGAGCGCACGGCGGCTCTCGCCGGGAGCACTGGGGTCCAGGCCGGCGATGGCGCGTGCGATCAGCGGGTAATAATCAGCCATAGCTCTTCAATAATTCAGCTCTATTTTGGAGTCTTGGCGGTAACATCCCGTTAAGCCTCGAACGGGTTCTGTACCAGAATAGTATCCTCGCGTTCGGGGCTCGTGGAAAGCAATGCAATGGGGCAACCCACGAGTTCCTCTACTCTCCGGACGTATTTAATGGCCTGGGCCGGCAGATCCGCCCAGGAACGGGCGTTGGCGGTCGGCTCCTTCCAGCCCTCGATGGTTTCATAAACCGGAACCACGCGGGCCTGGGCGCCCTCGCCCGCCGGCAGATGGTCGATTTCCTTGCCGTCCAGCATGTAGCCGGTGCAGACCTCGATCGAATCGAAGCCGTCGAGGATGTCGAGCTTGGTCAGGGCGAGGCCGGCAATGCCGCAGGTGCGGACCGTTTGCCGCACCAGCACGGCATCGAACCAGCCGCAGCGGCGCTTGCGCCCGGTGTTGACGCCGAATTCCCTGCCGCGGCGGCCGATTTCCTCGCCGATCTCGTTGTTGAGCTCGGTAGGAAACGGTCCCTGCCCGACACGGGTCGTATAGGCCTTGCAGATGCCCAGCACATAGCCGACCGAGCCCGGGCCGAGGCCGGTGCCGGTCGCCGCCTGCGCCGCCACCGTGTTGGACGAGGTGACGTAGGGATAGGTGCCGTGATCGACATCCAGAAGCGCGCCCTGGGCGCCCTCGAATAGGATGCGCTTGCCCTCGCGGCGCTTGAGGTCGAGGAGCCGCCACACCGTCTCGCCATAGGGCAAGAGCTTCGGCGCCAGCGCGCTGAGTTCCTTGAGGATGCCTTTGCCGTCGATCTCTTCCAGGTTCAGCCCGCGGCGCAGCGCATTGTGGTGCGCCAGCAGGCGGTCGATCTTGTGCGGCAGCGTGTCGAGATCGGCCAGATCCATCAGGCGGATGGCGCGGCGGCCGACCTTGTCCTCATAGGCAGGGCCTATGCCGCGGCGGGTGGTGCCGATGGCGGTCGCGGTGTTGGCTGATTCGCGCAGCGCATCGAGCTCGCGGTGCAGCGGCAGGATCAACGTGACGTTCTCGGCAACGCGCAGGTTTTCCGGACCGACGGCAACGCCCTGGCTTCGCAGCTTTTCCACTTCGTCGAGAAAGGCCTGCGGATCGAACACCACGCCATTGCCGATCACGGCGAGCTTCGAAGGCCGCAATACGCCCGAGGGCAGCAGCGCCAGCTTGTAGGTCTCGCCATTGATGACGAGCGTATGGCCGGCATTGTGACCGCCCTGGAAGCGCACGACGATATCGGCCTGCTCCGACAGCCAGTCGACGATCTTGCCCTTCCCTTCGTCGCCCCACTGGGCGCCGACGACGACAACATTGGCCATTTCTAAAGTGTTCCCTGCAATTCCATTGGTCCCAGCATGAACTCTCCGGAAAACCGGTACCCATCTTTCCGGATCATGCGCTAGCTTGCCCCAGCCAAAATCACGGCCGGAGGCCGTTCGCGTCAGGGCACTCCACCGGATAAAGGAAGCGCGTCATCTAGGCAAGCAAGAAGGCGGCTTTAAGGGGGTCTTAGAAGAACTCCAAGCCATTGATATCCCCGGAATATTTGCCAGCAACAAGCCCCCTCGCATTAACATCTCGCAATGACGGAACGACGATGTCGAAAACCACCCGTGCCACGCAAGCGCTGGAGAGGCTGGGCGTGAAGTTCACCCTGCATGCCTACGACTATGATCCGGATGCCGCGAGCATCGGGCTGCAGGCGGCCGAATCGCTCGGCGTCGCGCCGGGGCGCGTGCTCAAGACGCTGATGGCGGAAGCCGACGGCAAGCCGGTCTGCGCGGTAGTGCCGTCGGATTGCGAGGTCAGCATGAAGAAGCTGGCCGCGGCGTTCGGGGCCAAGACGGCCAGAATGATGCGCCCGGCCGACGCCGAACGGCTGACCGGCTACCATGTCGGCGGCATCTCGCCATTCGGGCAAAAGAAGCGCGTGCCGGTCGCGATCGAGCAAGCCGCGCTCGGTCACGCCAGCGTCTTCCTCAACGGCGGCCAGCGCGGGCTGCAGGTCGAGCTCGACCCGAATGACGCGGTCAAGGCGGCGGGCGCAATCGCGCGGGCGCTGACGGCGTGAGCCCTGCCCTATTTCGGCAACTTGGGCTGCGTCTGCGCCCATAGCATCGCCTCGACGATTGCCTCGCGCAATTTCGGGCGCAACGCGTCATCGCACTCGACAAACGCAAGGATGGAATTGGCGCGAACGGCGAACCGATGACGCGTCTCGGCCTCAGCCTCTTCGTCCGACAATGGCTTGCTCAAGGAATTATACCCATCATTTGTAAAATTCGACCTCACGGAAATGCCGCGCCGCCCGAGCAGCAGCCGCCTGCAAAGCCGTGGTCCCGGCGATCGAATGACGCTTAATTGACTCGGATGAACTGACGCCAAATAATCTCGAAAGAACCTTGGAAAACCCTGATCTCATGCGCGGCCTGAGATCAAATCAAGGTTGGATTGTACGATACGATCGTCCTTAGATTGCAGATTCGCATACCCACTGGCAACCCCAAACAAGAGGCAGGGCGCACTGCATGGACGCGATGCATCCTGCGCCATTGATGAACGCGCCAAATCCGTGTCTGTGGCGAGGGCCGGGCCAGCTTTCCGGCCCGGTTGCATCGGCCGGGCGGGCCGCGGCGCCATTGAACCGGGCCCTTATCCGAAAATGTCGGCTGCCGAACCCACCTCACCCGCGCGATCCCAAAACTGGTTCGCCAGCCAGCCTTATCTCCTGCTCAGCATCACGGCGCTGTGCTGGGCCGGCAACGCCATCGTCGGGCGGCTCGCCGCCGGCCATATCGCGCCGGTGACCCTTTCCTTCCTGCGCTGGTCGTTCGCGTTCCTGATCATCCTGCCCTTTGCCTGGAATCACCTGGTCCGCGACTGGGCCGCCATCCGCGGCCGCCTCGGCACCATGATCGTGCTGTCGATCACCGGCATCGGGGCGTTCAACACGCTGCAGTACTGGGCGCTCGAGCATACCCAGGCACTGAACACGCTGCTGCTGCAGTCGGCGGGACCGCTGGTGGTGGCGGTATGGTCGCTGGTGCTGCTCGGGGTGCGGCTGACGCCTTCGCAGGCGGGCGGCATTCTGCTGTCGATGGCCGGCGTGCTGGTCATCATCCTGCATGGCGATCTCACCACGCTTTCCAATATCGACTTCAACCGGGGCGACCTGATCTTCATCGTGGCGATTGCGATCTTCGGGCTCTATTCGGTGCTGTCGCTGAAACGCCCTGAGATCCACGGCCTGTCGTTCGTCGCCTTCACCTTCGGCGCCGGCGCGGCCTCCCTGATCCCGCTGTTCATCTGGGAATTGTTCGCGCGGCCGTTGATGAAATTCGATACCGCGAATTTGCTGACGCTGGCCTATGTGGCACTGTTTCCCTCGACGATCGCCTATCTCTGCTTCAATCGCGGCGTGCAACTGATCGGCGCCAACCGCGCTGCGCCGTTCTTTCATGTGGTGCCGGTGTTCGGAACCATCATGTCGATCGTCTTCCTCGGCGAGCACCCGCAGGCGTTTCACTTCATCGGCTTTGCGCTGGTGCTGACGGGGGTGTTCGTGGCATCGCGCAAGCCGCAAACTGACTAGACGAAAAACGGCCAATGTCCGAAGTCCAAGCCCAACGGTGACACTACTCCTCCGGTATCCCCGCCAATATCATTCCTTCACGGATCCGCTTGGTTCCCGCGCGAAACGTCGGATCGGTGCTTAAGAAGAGGCCTCTCGTGCGACGTATCGTAAAATCCGGGTCAAATGCAAAGCCCGCGCGGGCTGCGGATCGCGCTTCCTCCACTGATCCCATGAGAGCTAACGCGGCAGCAAACTGAAAATGCGCGGTTGGAAAGTTTCGATTGGCTTCGAGAGATCGCCGAAGCCACTCGATCGCTTCGGTGTCGGCGCCAAGAATCAGCTTGACGACGCCAAGCAAGTGCATCCAGCGGAAAACGCTGATGTCGCGTGGTGAAAGCTTGAGCGCTTGCCGGATGTGAGCCTCACTTTCCCCGCCTCGACCAATGAAGACCTTTACAAATCCAAGTAACGCGTGGGCATCGGCCAAATTGCGATCAAGCTCCAGTGCTCTCTCACATTCGCCCATCGCCTGCGCTGCGCGCTTCGTAAATAACTGCAAGGCAGCCAATGTATAATGAGCCCGAGCAGCACGTGGCGCGATCGACAAGACTTTGGTCAGTGTCGCCTCTGCTTCTGCGAGGCGGTCGCCTCGGTCGTAGGTCATAAAATTGGCCACCGTGGCTACTTCGATCGTCGCTGCGCCAATTAACGCTCCGATGTTCTCCGGATCGAGCATCAATGCCCGTTCGAAAAAATGGCGAGCGTGTGCCAGATGTTTGGGCGTGAGTCCCTGGCTGAGAAAATGGCGACCTTGAAAATACAAGTCTAACGAATCGGGATGCAAAGACCGTTCAGCACGTCGGGCCTCGGCCTCGGCGAGCTCGCCGTCGAGCGCGTTCGCAATTCTAGCGGTAACCTCATCTTGCACCTCGAACAGGTCGGTGACCGGCTTATCGAAGCGATCGGTCCAAAGGTGTGCACCCGTTTCTGCGTCCACGAGCTGAGCGCTGACACGAACTCGATCCCCGGCTCGCTGCACTGAACCTTCCAGCACGTAATTCACGCCTAATTCGCGACCGACCTGTTTGAGATCGATCGCTTTATCCTTGTACGCGAATGCCGTATGCCGACCAATAACGAATGAACCTCCAATGCGAGACAAGTCCGTAGTCAAATTCTCGGTTATCCCGTCGACAAAGTAGTCCTGCCCGGCATCGCCGCTGAGATTGGCGAAAGGCAGCACGATGATAGAAAGTCGCGGCGTGGGAGTTCGAACGGCATCCGTGTCGTCGCCGCGCACCGCTGAGCCAACCGGATCAGTCGCGGGCCTCTCCACTTCCCGGACTGTTCCGACGAAGCGGAAACCTTTGCGTGGTAATGTCTTGACCAAACGCTGTTTCTCGCCCGTGTCGTCAATTGCGACACGAACCGCATTCAAGCGGGTCGTCAGCGCGGCATCCGAGACAATGCGCCCGTTCCAAACAGCACCGATAAGGTCCTCCTTGCTGACGACTCGCTCCCTGTTTCGGATCAAGTAGCTCAGTATGTCAAAAACCTGCGGCGTGATCGAAACTGCATCCGCCCCGCACCGCAGTTCACGCCTTTCCGCGTCAAGCGTGTAATTTTCGAAGAGATAGCGCAAGTGGCCATTCCTTCTGGCGTTACCCTTCAAGGCCTTTGTTTCCGAACAATAAGCTGCCGGTAAGCAAAATGTAAGCCGCCTGTTAAGCGCGCCTGCGCGTTTCGCGGCAGCGTGTCTAGTGCGACAGCCCAGGTTGGGAGGCAACGCGATGACCACCATCCAAGCGATGACCGAGCAGGCACCGGCAACCAAGGGACCGGTGCACAGTCCTTTGGAAATTTATTGGAATAGATTTCAGGCGTGGCGCCACCGCAGGAGGTTACGAACCCGGCTGGACGACCTGAGCGACAGGGAGCTAGGGGATATCGGGATCGCGCGGGGCGAGATTGAGTATCTCGTACAAACGGCTTTCTCAATTGATCCACGTCTCACAACATAGCTATCGGACTTCGAAGAGGTGGAGGCTCGTGGCGCCTCTGGTCGTAGGGCCCCTTTGGCCCGTACCGGAGGGGGTGACTCTGGTCCAATGTCGGCTAATGGGGCCCTTAACGGACGTGCCTGCAGACCGTAACGATGTCGGCTTCCGAGGGAATCGCGACCCTGCCCGGTACGACCGGTTTATGAGCAGACGCCGCGGTTCCGGGCGGTCGGGCGCAGTGACTTGCCGTCATAAATCCGTTATCACTCGGACCCGCTTCGTTTGGATTTTCGATGAGCGCGCGCGCCAGCAATCTGATGATCGGCACCCTGACCCTCGCCCTGATCGGCGGGTCGTTCGGCGCGTGGCTCGGCTATCAGAAGTTTGCCGGCATCAACCAGAAAGTGCCGCTCCGGGTGATCTTCGAGGGCTCGGCGTCCGGGCTGCGCAACGGCGGCAGCGTCAATTTCGCCGGCATCCGGGTCGGCGAGGTGGTGTCGCTGAAACTTGACCATCCGCGCCGCGTCGTGGCGCTTGCCATGATCGACGGCAACACGCCGGTGAAGAGCGATACCCAGGTCGGCCTCGAATTTCAGGGGCTGACGGGCATCGCCGCAATCTCCTTTACCGGAGGAACGGATGAGGCGCCGCCGCCGCCGAAGGGCGCCGACGGCATTCCCGAACTGACCGCAGACCGCGAGGGAACGCTCGGCATGCAGGAAAAGATCCGCGTGGCGCTGCGCAACGTCGACAAGGTGATATCGGACAATGAAGTAGCGGTGAAAGACACGCTGCGGAATTTCGAGACCTTTACCGCTTCCCTTTCCAGCAATGGCGCCAGGGTCACCAGCATCATCTCGACCGCCGAAGACAGCGTCAGCGCCGTCGACGGCGCGCTGGACAAGACCAGGGATTACCTCGGCAGTCTGGCCAGCGACAAGTATGACGGCGAGCTGCTGCCGACGGTGATCTCGCTGCGCGAATTGATCGAAAGCTTTGACAAGAAGTCCGGACAGGTGATCAACGAGACGCGAAAGATGCTCGGTGAGGTCTCGGCCTCGATCAACAGGTCCGATCCGAGACCTGCTGCCGCCCCGCCCCGCCAGCGCTAGTCTTCTCGCCGAAACAACAAACAACAAAAATGGAACGCCCGACGTGCTCGATAAATCCTCCGCCGTGACCGCGCCACCCACCACCGTCACCCGCGCGCAGAGTGCGGTGCCGCGGAATTTACAAAAATATCTCTCGCTCGACGATTTCGAACTGACGGCGCGGCGGCGGATTCCGAAATTTCTCTATGGCTACATAGCCGGCGGCGCCGAGACCGACGCGGCGCTTCGCGACAACCGCAAGGTCTTCGACGAATACGGTTTCGTGCCGCGGGTGCTGAAAGACGTTTCCGGCCGCGACCAGACCACCACGCTGTTCGGCAAGACCTACGCCTCGCCGTTCGGCATTCCGCCGATGGGCTCGTCCGCGCTCTGCGCCTATCGCGGCGACATCGTACTGACGCGGGCGGCGAAGGCCGAGAACGTGCCGATGATCCTGAGTGCGTCCTCGCTGATCACGCTGGAAGACGTGCGTCGGGAGAACAACGCGGCGTGGTATCAGGCCTATCTCGCCGGCCTGCCCGAGCGGATCGAGCCGCTGGTCGACCGCGTCGCCGCGGCCGGCTACGACACGTTCGTCGTCACCGCCGACGTGCCGGTGCCGCCGAACCGCGAGAACAACATCCGCAACGGCTTTCAGGTGCCGCTCGCGATCACCCCGCGCGTCGCCTGGGACACGGTCACCCATCCGCACTGGCTGTTCGGCACCTGGGCGCGCACCGTGAAGAATTTCGGCATGCCGCATTTCGAGAACATGGATGCGAAGCGCGGCCCGCCGGTGCTGGCGAAAAACCTGATGCGCAACATCGGCGCCCGCGACCAGCTTGCCTGGAAACATGTCGAGCTGATCCGCAAGCGGTGGAAGGGCAAGCTCGTCGTCAAGGGACTGGTCTCGCCGGCGGACGCGAAGATCGCGCGCGAGAGCGGCGTCGACGGCGTGATGCTGTCCAACCATGGTGGCCGCCAGCTCGACTACACCATGTCCGGCCTGCGCACCCTGCCGGAGATCGCAGCCGAGGCGAAAGGCATGACCATCATGGTTGACGGCGGCATCCGCCGCGGCACCGACGTGATCAAGGCGCTCGCGCTCGGCGCGCATTTCGTCTGGATCGGCCGCCCGTTCCTCTACGCCGCGATCGCCGGCGGCGAGGCCAGCGTGCAGCGCGCGATCACGCTGCTCAAGGCCGAGATCGACCGCGACCTCGCGCTGCTCGGTATCCGCTCGACCGCCGAGATCACGCCGGACCTGGTGCGGAAGTTTTGAGGTGGGTCGCGTAGCCCGGGTCAAGCGCAGCGCAATCCGGCCTACGGGACGCCCCCGCTACTTTTCTAATTTGACCCGGTGCGATATCCCTGTCTCACGCGCGACGGCGTGATCGGTTCGCTTCGGAGGAGTATGACAATGCAACAGCCGGCCAATCATCATCTTGCTCAACTGAACATCGGCCGCATCCGATACGACATCGATGATCCGCGCATGGCTGATTTCACGAACAACCTTGCTTTGGTGAACGGCATTGCGGAACGCAGTGCCGGGTTCATCTGGCGCTATATCGACGACAGCGGCAACGCCACGGAGACCCGGCCTTATGCCGACCCCCGTATTATCGTCAACTTTTCAGTCTGGGAGAGCGTCGCTGCCCTTGAACGCTTCGTTTGGCAGACGGTCCATAAGCACTTCTATGGTCGCCGCGCCGATTGGTTTGATCATTTTGAAGGCCCATCGGTCGTGCTGTGGTGGGTGCCAGCCGGCCACCGGCCAAGCGTCGACGAGGCGGTCGCTCGAATGACGCACCTCAAGGAGCGTGGCGCGAGCCATCATGCATTTGATTGGCAAATGGCATCCGCTCAGCTCTGGAAAACGGCGCGTTGTGCCCCCGAAGGACATGTGGCGTAAAGGCACAAGTGCAAAATGGCCGGCTTCCGGGCATTTTTCGGACCTGAGCAGATCTCCGGTTCAAGTCCGCAAAGCATCGGATAGCGGACCTCGCTCAAAACATACTGCCTGATCTCGATTTTTTGAGCACACGTTATAGTTGGGTGATCCAAGCCTGCGTCGTCGCAAGTCAGTCCATCCTGATCACCCCACCTTGAACTTGCTGTAGGCCTCCCTGGTGGCGATGATCACGTGCTCGGCGCAGCCGTTGGTACGGTGCGGGTCGCAGAGATTTTCGTAGTCCGGCGACGTCATCATGTCGATGAACGCGGCAACGGTCGGATAATACACCAGCGCCAGATAATCCCACTGGTTGCCCGTCACCTGCCCGAGCGCCACCGCCTTGGCGTCGCCGGTCCATAGCAGCGTGCCGCCGCGCGCCTTGATCATCGGCACGGTGAGCGCGCTGTAGCGCAGATAGGCGTCCCAGCCCGAGCCGTCGCCGTCGAGCGAGCGTTCGCGAAACCGCATCAGGTTCACCATCACCACCGGCGCCTGCCGGTCGAGCGATAGCAGACCCTTCACGTTCAATAGATCCACAGCCATCGGCGGCCCCTCCCGGCATCAGGCGATCTAAGGACATTGTAGCATTGCGCGCGCGGGACTTGCTGCGCAATGCAATTTCGGCCCTACTCATCCCCGCGACCATGACCAAGCCCGCGCCAGCCCCGCCCGCCTTCCGTCCAGCCCGGTGGCTCAACAACCAGCCCTATATATTGCTCAGCCTGACCTCGCTGTTCTGGGCCGGCAATATCGTGCTGGCGCGCCATGTCGCCGGGCACGTGCCGCCGCTGACGCTGTCCTGCGTGCGCTGGATCGGCACCTTCCTGATCCTGCTGCCGTTCGCATGGCCGCACCTGAGGAAGGACTGGCCGGTGCTGCGCGCGCATCTGCCGATGATGTTGTTCCTGTCGCTGGTCGGCTTCGCCTACAACAACGCGATCTCCTACTGGGCCCTGCAATATACCGAGGCGCTGAACGCGCTCTTGATCCAGTCGGCGGGGCCGTTGTTCGTGGCGCTGTGGTCGCTCATTCTGTTCGGCGTCCGCCTGACAGGCGCGCAACTCGCCGGGATCACCATCTCGCTCGTGGGCGTCCTGACCATCATCCTGCGCGGCGACTGGAGCGCGCTTGCCGGCATCAGCTTCAACAAGGGCGACCTGATGTTTGCCAGCTCGCTCATATCGTTCGGATTGTACTCGGCGCTGCTCCCGCGGCGGCCGGTGACGCACGCATTGTCGCTGATCTCGTTCACCACCGGGTGCGGCGCGCTGATGCTGCTGCCGTTCTCGGTCTGGGAATATTCGACCGGCACGACGCTGAAGTTCGACATGATCTCGATGGCGACGCTGGGCTATGCCGTGATCTTCCCCTCGACGCTGGCGTACATGTTCTTCAACCGCGGACTGGCGCTGATCGGACCCAACCGCGCCGCGCCGTTCTTTCACCTGGTGCCGGTATTCGGCTCGGCGATGGCCATCCTCCTGCTCGGCGAGCAGTTGCGGCTGTTTCACCTGGTCGGCTATGCGCTGGTGCTGGCCGGCGTGGTGATCGCCTCGCGGCGGGCCTCTGCCAGGAAGGCTTGAGCCAGCCTGCGGCGTAACGTCTTGACCCACTTCCACTTTGATCCCGGGCGGGCTAGCTTCCCGGCCGATCCAACATAAGAACAGGCGAGGAAACGACTAAATGTTCGCGTTATGGAATCGGTACCGGCACGTCGCCGCAGTGGCTCCCCTGATGCTGGCGTTGACTGCCACGGCTTCCGCGGAGGCGCCCTATCCGAATCGCAACATCACGCTGGTGCTGCCGTTCGCTGCCGGCAGCGGCACCGACACCACGACGCGCCTGATCGGGAAAGAGCTCGGCGCGGCGCTCGGCGTCAGCACTGTCATCGACAACAAGGCGGGCGCCAACGGCTCGATCGCGGCCAGCTTCGTCGCGCGCTCCGCGCCTGACGGTTACACGCTGTTCGTGACGACGAACACGTCGCATTCGGCCAATCCGTTTTTGCTGAAGAACATGACCTACGATCCGATCAAGGATTTCACCCCGATCGCGCGCACCGGCGACCTGCCCTTCATGCTGGTAATCCACCCGGACATTCCGGCAAACTCGGTCGCCGAGCTGATCGCACTCGCCAAGAAGGAGCCGGGCAAATACTCCTACGCCAGCGGCAGCTCCTCGGCGATCGTATCGGGCGCCACCTTCGCCCGCCTGGCCAACATCGATCTCCTGCACGTGCCCTACAAGAGCTCGCCGCCCGCGCTGACCGACGTGATCGCCGGCCGCGTGTCGATGATGTTCGTCGACGTCCCGACCGGCCTGCCCCATGTCAACGGCAAGGCGCTGAAGGCGCTCGCCGTCACGACCAAGCAGCGCTCGGCGCTGTTGCCCGAGCTGCCGACCATGGACGATACGGTGAAGGGTTTCGACATCACCTCATGGCAGGGCTATCTCGGCCCCGCCAACATGCCGAAGGAGATCGTCGTCAAGCTGAACGCGGAAATCCGCAAGATCGTCGAACGGCCGGACATCAAGAGCCAGCTTGCCGAGCGCGGCATGGAGGCATTCTCCGGCACGCCGGAAGAGTTCGACGCGTTCCTGAAGGATCAGCTCAAGGTGTGGGAAAAGCTGATCACGGAAGCGGGCATCGAGAAGCAGTAAAACGAGGCGGCTCCGGCGCCGCTGGATTGCATCTCCCGCCAAGCCGGGTGATGCAATCCGCTGCCCCTGCTGGGTTGATCGCCACCGCAATCGACACGGTGGGTCGCACCACTAGTTGGGAGGCGCCTTCGTTGCCTTTGCGAGGGCGGCATCGGTTGCCGCCTTCTTTTTCTGCGCTCTCCGCTTTTTGGTTGCGGTCTCGAGCGACCTGAGCGGCTGCAAATTCGAAAAGGCGCTCTTCAGCAAAATCTCGAGACGTTCGTGATATTCGCGTTCGTCAATACGGCCTTTGCACTTCATCGCTTCATTCCGCCTTGTTACGCAACCACGCTTTGCGACGATCGTTCGAAGAGAGCCGCACGGTCCCGTTGGGGCAGACGAAAATACGCAGGACAACGGATCATTGCACTGCACACACGGGTTCGAGAACGCGTGCGCCAGTCGGATGACGGGACTTACGGCTAAGCTCCTTGTCATAAAAAAGTAGCGTCCGGTTCACACCTGCAACGCAAGGTGGATTGCACGACTTACGACAGCGTCACTGTCTTGACGATGACGCCAACGCCACTTTGCCTGACGCGGCCAGGATCGGCGTCGCGTTCGCCGGCGCCTCACGACTCTCATTTCGTCGTGTTGTCAATCTGTGTGTAAGCCAGCCGCGAAAAATGAAATCTCTCACACCGTCAGATCGTTGGGTTGTGACTTGATGTGGAAGATTTTCGGTTCCCCGATCACACCCTGTGAACAGCCCGAAGAAGGCGAATATCCTGCGGGCAATCGTACGGACGATTGCCCGCAATTCCTCAGCGGGCGCTCTACGCCGCCCGCACCTTGACCAGGAATTCGTCGACGGCGTTGCGCAGCAGGCCGGACTGGTTGTCGAGCTCGCGGGCGTTCGCCAGCACCTCGGATGCCGCCTTGCCGGTCGCCGCCGCCGCCGTGGTGACGCCGCCGATATGGGTGGAAACCTCGTTCGAGCCGGCCGCCACCGACTGAATGTTGCGGGCGATCTCGCGGGTCGCGCTGCCCTGCTGCTCGACCGCGGACGAGATCGAGACGGTAATCTCGCTCATCTGCGCGATGGTTGCCGTGATGCCGCCGATCGAGGCCACGGCCTCGCTGGTGGAGGCCTGCATCGCCGCGACCTGCGAGGAGATTTCTTCCGTCGCCTTCGCGGTCTGGTTGGCGAGCGCCTTCACTTCGGATGCGACCACCGCGAAGCCGCGGCCGGAATCGCCGGCGCGCGCCGCTTCGATGGTGGCGTTGAGCGCCAGCAGGTTGGTTTGCGCCGCGATCGAGTGGATCAGTTTCACCACCTCGCCGATCTTCTCGGCGCCGCTGGAAAGCGCGCCGACGGTGGCGTTGGTGCGCTCGGCGTCGCCCACCGCCTTGCTGGCGATCTCACTGGAGCGCGCCACTTGGCGGGAAATTTCGGCAACCGAACTGGAAAGCTCTTCCGCCGCGGACGCCACCGTGCCGACATTGTCGGACGAGCGCTGCGACGCGGAGCTAACGGTCGCGGCCCGCGCGCTGGCGTCGCTGGCGGTTGACGTCATCGACTGCGCCGTGGTCTGCATGCCGGCAGCCGCCGTCGATACCGAACGGACGATGCCGGTCACGCTGCGTTCGAAGTCGCTGGCGATATCGGCCATCGCCGCCCGGCGGTCCTCCATGGCGCGCGTCTGTACCTGGGCTTCCGCCTGTTCGAGGCTGCGGATGCGCACCGCATTGTCCTTGAAGATCTGAACGGTTGCGGCCATTGCGCCGATCTCGTCGCCGCGGCCGATACCGGGGATTTCGCCGTCCAGCTTGCCCTCGGCCAGTTCCTGCATGCGGACGCCAAGCTGACCGAGCGGCTTGGAGATGCTGCGCCCGATCATCCAGGCGATGCTGCCGCCGATCACGGCGATGCCGAGCATGGCAAGCCCGAGCAGCCATGCGATCGACTTCATCTTGACCCCGAGGTCGTCGACATAGGCGCCGGAGCCGACGAATATGTTCCAGCCGGGCACCGCGGCCGCGTAGGTAATCTTGTGGATCAGTTCGTCCTGCCCGGGCTTGCGATATTCGTAGTGCAACGTGACTTCGCCCTTCGCTGCGACGCCGTCGCGCATTTCACGAACGATCTTTCTGCCGTTGGTGTCGATGTCGATCCGGTTCTGGCCGACGTGCTCCGGAACCGGCGTCATCACCGCAACACCATCCATCATGTAGGCGAACACGTAGCCGTTGCCGTTGTCGAAGGTCAGCGTGTTGCCGCGCTTGCTGAACTCAGCCACCGCCGCGTCCTTGGTGAGCTGACCTGCGGCAACCTGCTTCTGCAGACCGAGCGCCATGTTGCGCGCCATTTCGACGATCACCCTGGTCTGCTCGATGCGCGCATTCAGCATCTCGCGCTGCATCAGATAGCCCGCGAGCGCACCGGCGGCGCAGAGGCCGAGCAGGGTCACGCCAACCAGAATGCCGAGCTTGGGTGTGATCTTGAGATTTGTCAGCTTCACTGGGAGCTCCCGAAATTGCCGCGGCAACGCGATTGGCGGATTGATTTCAACGCACAATATCGTGAGACTCTTTAGCGCTTTGTTACGACGCCTAGCGAAATCCATCCGTGATGAGCGGGCGACCGATCGATATAACAACCGATGATTGTACCAGTGATACGGCAGGTCGCGTAAAAGATGAAGCTGGTGACGCAACGTCGCCTCAAGCAACACCGAAGAAAAAAATCGGGGAGCAGGAAATGTCGAAATACAGGGTGGTGACGCCGAAGGGCGCGAGCTTCACGGTGGCCGGCGGCGGCTACGACTATGAGAAGGAGGCGCTCGATCCGATCGGCGCCGAGATCATCGAGGCGCCCGCCAATGAGGCGGAGTTCATTGCCGCCGCGAAGACCGCCGACGCGATCTACGCCAAGGGCATGCCGATCACGAAAACGATCATCGACGCGTTGGAGAACTGCAAGGTGATCACACTCGGCAGCGTCGGCGTCGACTCCGTCGACGTCAAGGCCGCCACCGCGCGCGGCATCCCCGTCACCAACATCCCCGATACATTCATCGAAGAGGTCGCCGACCACGCCATGATGCTGCTGCTGGCGGGCTTCCGCCGGCTGGTCGAGCAGGACAGGATGGTGCGCACTGGCCGCTGGTCCGAAGGCCGGCCCGCGCTATTGAAGATTCCGCGGCTGATGGGACAAACGCTCGGCTTCATCTCGTTCGGCCGGGTGGCGCGCGCGGTTGCCAAGCGCGCCGCGCCGTTTGGGCTGCGCATGATGGCCTATGATCCCTTCATCCAGGAAACGCTGATGTACGACCACGGCGTGATACCGTCGACGCTGAACGAGGTGCTGCAGCAGTCGGATTTCGTCTCGATGCATGCGCCGGCGCGGCCCGAGGTGCATCACATGCTGACCGAGAAGCATTTCCGCCAGATGAAAAAATCCGCCGTCTTCGTCAACACCGGCCGCGGCGCGACAGTAGACGAGGAATCGCTGATCAAGGCGCTGCAGGAAGGCTGGATCGCACATGCCGCGCTCGACGTGCTGGAAAAGGAGCCGCCGTCGCACAACAACCCGATCCTTTCGATGGAAAACGTCACCCTGACCGCCCATGTGGCCTCGGCCTCGGCACGATTCGACGAGGCGCGCAAGCGCCGGGTAGGCTACGAATTGTCACTGGTCCTTTCCGGCATGTGGCCGGTAAGCTGCGTCAATCCGTCGGTGCTGCAAAATACCTCGCTCCGCCGCTGGCAACCTGTCAGCATGGATCGCGGTCCGAACAGCTAGGACAGCAGGTATGGTCGGCGGTCATGGCGCCATGATCCTGATCATACGAATTGAGCATGATCATGCCCCCGCGAATGGGGCATGATTGCTGAAGGCGGGAGCCGGCCCTAAGACCGGAGTACCGCCAGAGACGTTCACCGGCGAAACAACGCCGGGAACCAGAAAAGGAAAAGGGAGAGATGGACGATGTCGAATGAGATCACTCGCCGCGATGCGCTGGCGCTGGGCGTCTCTGCTGCCGCCCTCGCGGTGACCGGAGCCGATGCGCAGACCTCGGCAATCAAGGCCGCCGATGTTCCGGCGCCGAAGCTTCCCATCGAAAAGGGCGCGAGCCTGCGCATGCTGCGCCCCGTGCGCTTCGTGCAGGCCGACGAGGACGTGTTCCGCGCCAATTGCGCCAAGTTCACCAAGGAGACCGGGGTCGAGGTCAAGGTCGACTTCGTCGGCTGGGAAGACATCAACCAGCAGACCGCGGTGACCTCGAACTCCGGTGCCGGCCCCGACATCATCATCGGATTCTCAGATGCTCCACACATCTATGTCGACAAGCTGATCGAGCTGAGCGACGTCGCCGATTACCTCGGCAAGCGCTATGGCGGCTGGCTGCCGCTGGCGCAGACCTACGGCCAGCGCAGCAAGACCAAGGCCTGGATCGGACTGCCGTTCGGCGCCACCGCCGGCCCGCTGATCTACCGCAAATCGATTCTGCAGTCGGTCGGCTTCGACAAGGCTCCGGAAGACCATGCCGGGTTCCTCGATCTGTGCCAGAAGCTGCACAAGGCCGGCAAGCCGGCCGGCTTCGCGCTCGGCAATGCCAAGGGCGACGGCAACGGCTTCGCCAACTGGGCGCTATGGTCGCACAACGCATCCCTGCTCGATGAAGCCGGCAACATTACCATCAACAGCAAGGAGACCATCGCCGCGCTGAAATGGGTCAAGGAACTGTACCCGACCTTCATCGCGGGCACGCCGTCCTGGAACGACGTCAGCAACAACCGCGCCTACTCGGCGCAGGAAATCTCGCTGACCGCCAACGGCGTCTCGCTGTACTTCTCGCTGAAGAACGATCCGGCCACCAAGGCGATCGCCGAGGACAGCGAGCATCAATTGCTGCCGAAGGGCCTCGCCAAGATTTCGCCGATGGCCGGCCTGACCCTGAACGCGATGGTGTTCAAGCACAGCCCATATCCAAATGCTTCCAAGGCGCTGCTGCAGTACCTGCTGGAGAAGGACCAGTACGAGCCGTGGCTCAACGCCAACTCCGGCTATTGGGCACAGCCGCTCGCCGCCTATGCGGACGCAGCAGTCTGGTCCGGCGATCCGAAGGTCAAGATCTTCAAGAATACCATGCAGAGCACGTACTACGACGGCTACAAGGGTCCGATCTCGACCGCGACGGGTGCGGTCAGCGCGGATTACGTGCTTGTTCAGATGTGCGCCGCGGTTGCGACCGGCGCCCAGACGCCGGAGGCGGCCGCTGCGGAGGCCGAACAGCGCGCCAAGCGCTACTTCCGTCGCCAGGACCGTTGAGGAAAGCCTTGGCAGCCGAGGCCGTCCAGTGAACACTGGACGGCCTCGCGCCATGACGGGTTTGAACCAGAACAGGACACAGACCGAATGTCCGTAACCACGATATCCGCGCGCACCTATGCGCAGCGTCAGCCGAGCTGGATCGCCCGCCTGCTCGACTACAAGCCGTTCCTGATCGTGATGTGCCTGACGCCGGCGATCGGGCTCTTGATGGTATTCCTCACCTATCCGCTCGGCCTCGGCGTCTGGCTCGCCTTCACCGACACCACGATCGGGCAGCGCGGCGTCTTCATCGGCCTGGAGAATTTCCAGTACCTGCTCAAGGACCCACTGTGGTGGGGCGCGGTGTTCTACAGCATCTTCTACACCGGCGTCGCTACCATCGGGAAATTCGCGCTCGGCTTCTGGCTGGCGCTGTTGCTCAACAACCATTTCCCGCTCAAGAGCCTGCTCCGCGCCATCATACTGCTGCCGTGGATCGTGCCGACGGTGCTGTCGGCGCTGGCGTTCTGGTGGATCTACGATCCGCAGTTCTCGATCATCTCCTACCTGCTGGTCGATGTGCTCGGCGTCCGCACGACCAATATCGACTTTCTCGGCACGCCCTGGCCGGCGCGGTTCTCGCTGATCGCGGCTAATATCTGGCGCGGCATTCCCTTCGTGGCGATCTCGCTGCTGGCGGGCTTGCAGACCATTTCGCCCTCGCTTTATGAAGCCGCGATGCTGGACGGCGCCACGGCCTGGCAGCGCTTCCGCTACATCACCCTCCCGATGATGATGCCGATCCTGGCGATCGTGATGACGTTCTCGATCATCTTCACCTTCACCGACTTCCAGCTCGTCTACGCCATCACCCGCGGCGGTCCGGTCAATTCCACGCATCTGCTCGCGACGCTCGCCTTCCAGCGCGGCATCGCCGGCGGTGAGCTTGGCGAGGGCGCGGCGATCGCGGTGTCGATGATCCCGTTCCTCGTGTTCGCGACACTGTTCAGCTACTTCGGCCTCGCACGCCGCAAATGGCAGCAGGGAGAAGCCAATGACTGACGTAGCCGCCTCACCCGGCAACAGCAACGTTGCCAGCGCCACGCCTGACACCATGGCGTGGGATTCCCGTGCGCGGCGGGTGATGATGATCTATTTGCCGCTCGCCTGCTTCGTGCTGATCCTGCTGTTCCCGTTCTACTGGATGGCGATCACCTCGTTCAAACCGAACGCGGAGCTTCTGAACTACAAGGAACACAATCCGTTCTGGATCTCCTCGCCGACGCTGGCGCATATCAAGCACCTGCTCTTCAACACCGCCTATCCGACCTGGCTGAAGACCACGATGTTCGTGGCGATCGGCTCCACCTTCCTGTCGCTGTTCGCCTCGACGCTTGCGGCTTACGCGATCGAGCGCTTGCGCTTCCGCGGCAGTCCCTATGTCGGGCTCGGTATCTATCTCGCCTATCTGGTGCCGCCCTCGATCCTGTTCATCCCGCTTGCCACCGTGATCGTGCAGTTCGGCCTGTTCGACTCGCCGCTGGCGCTGATCCTGGTGTATCCGACCTTCCTGGTGCCGTTCTGCACCTGGCTGCTGATCGGCTATTTCAAGTCGATCCCCTATGAGCTGGAAGAATGCGCGCTGGTCGACGGCGCGACGCGGCTGCAGATATTGCGGCGGATCACGCTGCCGCTCGCGGTGCCCGGCCTGATCTCGGCCGGCATCTTTTCCTTCACGCTGTCGTGGAACGAGTTCATCTATGCGCTCGCCTTCATCCAGAGCGGCGCCAACAAGACGGTGCCGGTCGCGATCCTGACCGAGCTCGTCACCGGCGACGTCTACCAGTGGGGCGCGCTGATGGCGGGCTCGCTGCTCGGCTCGCTGCCGGTCGCACTGTTTTATTCCCTGTTCGTTGACTATTACGTGTCCTCGCTGACGGGCGCCGTAAAGGAATAGTCATCGGATTTTCATTTTCGCACGATTTTACTTCTCTCCTTCAATGCACTGTGAACCGAACCCGGCCGGCGGCCGGGTTACGGTTGCGCGTGCAGTTTCTTTTACTGGAGGCGAGGAAGTCATGGACCATTCGAAAAACGGCTTGCTGTCGCGGCGGCACTTCTGCTTTTGCTGTATCGGCGGCGCCGCCGTCGCCGCAACGGGGTGGCTGACGCCGCGTGAGGCGTATGCCGAGGCCCGAGGTCTCGTCACTTTGATCAAGGACAGCGCGGCGACATCACCCATCACCACCTCGAAGCTGCGCAACAACATCAGCGTGCTGGAAGGCTCCGGCGGCAATATCGCCGTGCTGACCGGCCCCGACGGCAAGGTTCTGGTCGACGGCGGCATCGGCGTGTCGCGTCCGCAGCTCACCAAGGCGCTGGCCGAGCTCGGCGCCGAGCCGATCACGCATCTGATCAATACGCATTGGCATTTCGATCACGCCGACGGCAATGACTGGCTGCATTCGGCCGGCGCCAAGATCATCGCCCAGGAGAACACGCGCAAGCATCTCTCGGGCATCCAGCGGGTCGAGGACTGGGACTATAATTTCGTTCCCTCCCCGGCCGGCGCCATACCAAGCGAAGTCTTTGCCAAGGAGCACAGCCTGAAGCTCAATGGCGCATCGATCGGCCTGAAATATTACGGGCCGGCCCACACCGACGGCGACATCTCGGTGACGTTTGCGGAAGCCAACATCATCCATGTCGGCGATACCTACTGGTACGGCATCTATCCATTCATCGACTATTCGACCGGCGGCAGCATCGACGGGATGATCGCCGCGTGCGACGCCAGCCTAGCGGCCGCCAACAACGACACCATCATCATTCCCGGCCACGGCAAGGGTGTCAGCAACAAGGCGGAGTTGCAGGAATTCCGCGACATGCTGGCTGCGATCAGGGACAACGTCGCAAAACTCAAGAAGCAGGGACGAACGCGTGACGAAGCAGTCGCGGCCAAGCCCACCGCGGCGTTCGACGCGAAATGGGGCCAGTTCGTCATCGATCCCGGCTTCTTCACGCGATTGGTCTATGAGGGCGTGTGAGCGCACTGATCGCGGGCCACGTTGAAGCAGCTAGCGCGGCTTGAACTCCACCGGCACGTTAAACGGCATCGA